>Ga0307499_10000038_pt1 | contig 40168 bp, 37 predicted proteins | sample 13_S_MG_FD_201363 | JGI IMG/M metagenome (GOLD analysis project Ga0307499, IMG submission 201363) | Soil microbial communities from Populus trichocarpa stands in riparian zone in the Pacific Northwest, United States - 13_S | ecosystem: Environmental > Terrestrial > Soil > Riparian zone > Trees... | reverse complement strand
CTCGACCGAGCGCACGAAATCGCGCAGCTGCGGTCCGTCGAGCTTGTCGGTGCTGTACCACACGCCGAGGCGTCCGAGTTTCATGTCGATTGCCTACGGTTGGAGTGCGTGCGAGCCGCGAATTGCGAGGTTCCGTCGCTGCGGCGTCGGCTACCACGCACCCTAATGGACTGGATCCAGCACGACCACCGGTATCTCGCGCTCGGTCTTGAGCTGATAGTCGGCGTAGGGCGGCCAAAATTCGAGCGCCTTTTTCCAAAGCTGGAGGCGTTCCTCGCCCTCCGTCGTCCTGGCCCGCGCCTTCATCTTGTTGGTCCCGACTTGTACTTCAACGTCGGGGTTCGCAAGAATGTTGCGATACCAGCCGGGGTGTTCGGGCGCGCCTCCCTTTGAGGCGACTACGAAGCAACTGCCGCCGTCCATTCCGTAAAACAGCGGAAATATGAACTTGTCGCCAGACTTGCGGCCGGTGGTGGTCAGCAGCAGCGACGGCACCGTCAGCTCACCTCGCTGCGGCACCGTTACCTTGTACATGTGCCCGTCGGTTCCGCCGCTCGAAAGATAGCGGTTCGCATGCTCGAGCATCCAGTCCGGCAAGTTCGGAGCGAGTTTTGCTTCAGCCATCGGGCCCTCTCATAAAAGCTGTAGGGAACATACCATCGGACGCCGGATTGGCCAAATCCGAATTCTAGAGCAACGCGTTGACGATGCTCCGATCGCGGTCGCATTCGGCGCTGCTGGTCAGTTGCTACGCTCGGCATTTGACCCTCGCGGGGGGAGTATCCATATTGAGACAGAAGAATCGGATGAAGCCTGCCGCTTCGGACAAGCCGCGGCCGGATATCCCGGGCGGTATCATTCACGCAAATGGTTTCGTTCGGGAGTCCTATGACGACACTGTCCATCCTCGATCTCGTCCGCGTTACCGAAGATACCGATGCGCGCGGCGCCCTAGACAACGCCCGCGATGTTGCAGTTCACGCTGAAGCCTGGGGCTATCGCCGCATCTGGGTGGCGGAGCATCACAACATGCCGGGCATCGCCAGCGCCGCGACCTCGGTTGTGGTCGGTCATATCGCGGCCGGAACAAAAACCATCCGCGTCGGCGCGGGCGGTATCATGCTTCCCAACCATGCACCCTACGTCATCGCCGAGCAATTCGGGACGCTCGCGCGGCTGTTTCCAGGCCGTATCGACCTTGGACTTGGCCGCGCGCCCGGGACCGACCAGCTCACATTGCGCGCTTTGCGCCGCACGCCTGAGTCCGCCGAAAACTTTCCGCAGGACGTTCTTGAGTTGCAGGCCTTCCTGGCGCCGGCCGGTCCCAATCAGCGTATTCGGGCCATCCCGGCGGCAGGAACGGAAGTGCCGTTGTGGATTCTGGGATCGAGCAACTTTGGCGCGATGCTGGCGGCCGAACTCGGCCTTCCCTATGCGTTCGCCTCGCATTTCGCGCCCGAATTGCTGATTCCTGCGCTGCAGATCTACCGCAGCCGCTTCAAGCCTTCCGAGCAGCTTGAGCGTCCCCACGCAATGGTGGGCGTCAACGTCATCGCCGCCGGCAGCGATGACGAGGCGCGCCGGCTGGCGACCACGCAGCAGATGTCATTCACGAACATCTTCCGCGGCGCGCGCGGCCTGAGCCAGCCGCCGATCGACGACATTGAGAGCTACTGGTCGCCTGCGGAAAAAACGCAGGCGATGAGCATGCTGGCGCGCTCCATCGTCGGCTCACCGGATACGGTTCGTGCGGGCATCGATGCGCTTATTGCGGAAACAGGCGCCGACGAGCTCATGATCGTGTCCGATGTTTACGATCACGCAAAGCGGCTACGCTCCTTCGAGCTGATCGCCGGCGCCGCAGGGATCGTCCGCTAATCTAAACGGTTCACGTTGCAAAGCGTTCAAGCTCCTGGGCGAGTGCATTCCGCCAAAAGCTGTCGTTCCCAGATCGGGAGGCCCCACAACGCTGCGACGCCGGTAGGGCCTTCTATGAAACCGATAACCGGGAATTTTCCCCTCTGGACGGTTTTGATCTTCAACCAGCCCTCCGTCCGCGCCGATCGGTTTGGCGCAGTCTTGCTCTTTGAGACAATGCCCTCCCAACTTGAGACAATGCCGTCCCAACCCAGCCTGGCGGCATGCTGAAACATCTCCTGCCGTGACCTCCGGAATGCTCGCCGAGTTGCACCGGCATCTCGAAATCGTTCTCATTGATCAGGACAGCCAGCCCGTAGTCGTTCCGGTCGTTACAAAGACAGGCAGGTTTTGGCTGACGCAACCGCATTTCGGTGTTGGCCCAACATCAAATGAAACGTTTCATTCTGCTTGCGCTAACTGGCTTCGCACGTTTAGTGTGCGTCCAAAGATGTTGCCGACCATGCAGCCACCGCAGGCCGCGATTAGAATGGCAACCAAATCGGCCGGCCGCGTGAGGCGCCTTGTCAGCGGCTGTGCACAAAGACGGGAGATCCGCCGTGCGGGTGATCACGCAGATTCCGAACAACGATTTGCGGCAAGCCCAAAAAGTCGCACAATTGGCCGAGAAGGCTGGATTCGATGCCGTGGTCACGGCCGAGAACGCCCACAATCCCTTTTTGCCGCTGGCCGCCGCAGCGCTCGCGACTGACCGCGTCCAGCTCGGTACGGCCGTCGCCATGGCGTTTCCGCGCTCGCCAACAATTACGGCGCACAATGCCTGGGACCTACAGAAGGCGTCGAACGGACGCTTCATACTCGGCATCGGGTCGCAGGTGAAGACGCACAACGAGCGCCGGTTCGGCATCGCGTGGACGCCGCCGATGCCGCGCATGCGCGACTATATTGGCGCACTGCATGCGATATGGCGCACATGGGAGAAAGAGGTTCCTCTCGAGTATGAGAGCAAGACCTACAAGCTCAATTTGATGACGCCGAACTTCTCGCCGCGCCCGGCCGGACTGCCGCGCATCCCGATCGCGCTCGCGACCGTCGGCCCGATGATGCTGCGTTTGGCTGGAGAAGCCGCGGACGCAGTCATCCTGCATCCCTTTTCGACGAAGAAATATCTGATGGAAGTGTCCACCGCCCGCCTCAACGAAGGGCTGGAGAAAGGTGGCCGCGCACGTGAAAATCTTGAAGTGATCGCAGGTGGCTACGGTTTCATCGCCACGGGTCGGAACGCCGAAGCGGTGGAGAAGGCGCGCCAGTACGCGCGCTATCGTATCTCGTTCTACTGCTCGACGCGCGCCTACTGGGACGTGCTGCGCCTGCACGATCTCGAATGGCTGGGCGAGAGGCTCAATCCGTTTCCACGCGAGAACCGCTGGAGCGAGATGGCCGCACAGATTCCGGACGACAAGATCGACCTGTTCGCCACGGTGGCGGACTATGCCAGCCTACCGGACGCTATCGAGGCGCGTTACGGCGGCTATGCAGACTCGGTCATGCTGCAGATCTCAGCCGACGAGGATTTCGAAGCCCTCGGCGAGTGCGTGCGGGCAATCCAGAAGATTCCGTCCCGTTTCAAGTCGTACCGGGCGACCTGGGACTAGCGTCGCACCACGCCTGGAGGACGGAGGATCGCATGTCATATCTTCTTTCCCTCGCCGACCACAGAATTGACTGATCACCGTTTCTAAAATGAACCGTTTCATGGTAAATCATATAGCCATCGAGCCGAACCAAAGAGCAAAAACAAGGCAGACAGGCAAGCGGGAGATCGAAGCCGCATAGGCTCAGCAGCCGGGGGATCGGATGATAAAAATGAAGAACTTGCGGACCGCTCTGACCATCGCAATCGCGATTCAGGCTGGCGCTGCTCATGCTGAGTACCCTGACCAGCGCATCAACGTCATCGTTCCCTTCGTGGCCGGCGGCGCAACCGACATCATTGCAAGGACCATCGCGGCGGACTTGGCAAGCCGATTTGGCCAACCCGTCACTATCGAAAATCGCGCTGGCGGCGGGACCGCCGTCGGTACCGAGGCCGTCGTGCGGTCGCCCCCCGACGGCTACACGCTCCTCTTTAACAGCGGCGCACTGACGATCGACGTCGGCTTCAAGAAAAATCTAAATTATGACGTCCGCAAGGATCTGATGCCAGTCACCAAAGCCGCATGGGGTCCGTATGCGGTACTCGTTTACAAGGAGGTACCGGTCAAGACCTTGAGTGAACTGATAGGCCACGCCAAGGAGAAACCCAGCGCACTGCATATGGGCTCAGCCGGTGTCGGCACGATGGGGCATTTGGCCAGTGCCTATCTAGCGGCAAAGGCAGACATCAAGCTGACCCATGTCCCATTTCGTGGGTCTGCGCCCGCGCTTACCGCAGTCATGGGCGGCCACGTCCAGGTTCTCCTCGATCCACCATTCACCGCTATGCCGGCGATCGAGTCAGGCAGCACGCGTGTGCTCGCGGTGACCGGTGCGCGGCGGTCCCCGCTGCTGCCGGATGTCCCAACCGTTGCGGAATTGGGCTTTCCGAACTTTGCTGCTGGACATTGGGGTGGCTTTTTCGTCCCCGCCGGCACACCGCCGGCCGTGATTCAGAAGCTCAATGCCGCGATTGTCGCGTCGTTGCAAAATCCAAAGGTACGCGAGGTGCTCCGCGGTCAGGGGCTCGAAATTATCGGCAACACTCCCGAGGAGTTCCGCAAGGAAATCGACGACGAGATCGAGTTGTGGAGCAAGGTGATTATAGATTCTGGCATCAAGCCTGAATGATATCTGATTCCGGCAGGTTGAACGCGCCGAAGCCGCCGCCCGCGCCCACATCCATTCCGCCCCTCGCACTCGACTGCGGATGCTTTCCGAGGCGCGGGAAGACGACCGGCGGCTATGACGGCGGGGGACCACATGACGAGCGCAGAATCAATTCGGTGGGAAATTTCAGTTTGCGCGGCGTGAGGGTTGGGTCTGCAATCCTGTCGATGACCATGCGCGCAGCGGCCTCCCCGATCGCGTCGTATTTCCAGCGGATGACGGTCATAGGCGGCGTCGTCAGTTCCGCCAAATCGGAGTCGCCACAGCCAATAATGGAAATATCATCTGGAATTCTGAGCTTCTCGGTCGAAACGGCGCGCAGAATTCCTGTCAGCATCGAAATTCCGCCAGCGACGACCGCCGTCGGCCGCTTCTTGCCGCCGAGCAGACCGGACACGGCCTCATAGGCGTAGCTCACGGTGAAACTGTGGGACCGGATGAGCTCGTTATCGATCGCAATGCCACGCTCCGAATGGGCCTCCTGATATCCGCGGATCCTCTCGCGCGCCGACAACACGCTGGTGGGCCCCGTCACCAGGGCGATCCGCCTGTGTCCAAGATCCAGAAGATGGCGCACTGCGTGATAGGTACCGTCGCGCTGCGCAATGACCACCGAATCGAGCGGCGCCGTCGTCTCGCGATCCAGCAGCACGACGGGAATTTCCAGCGAGCTTTGCATTTTTACCAGTTGCGGATCGGTTTCGGTCGCAGTGCTCATGATCAACCCATCGACGCGTCGTTGCAGCGATTCCAGCAGTTCGAGCTCTCGTTTAACTATGTCGTCCGAACAGCCGATCACCAGGGTATATCCCGCCTCGAGAAAGACGTTCTGGGCCGCGCGCACGAAGCTCGCCAGCGCCGGCACCGTGATGTCACGAATGATGATGCCGGCCGTGCGCTTGGACTTACCGCGCATGCCCTGAGCAGTCGTATCCGGCATGAATTTTAGACGCGCCATGATGTCCTGGACACGCTGCCGAATGTCGGGGCCGACGGTCTTGTTGTTATTGATGACCCGCGACACGGTTCCAACCGATACTTTCGCAATCCGCGCGACGTCCTTGACGGTCGGGCGAGCCGGATGTGAGCCGCGAAAGACCGCCTTTGCTGACTTGATCTGCTTCTTTGGCATGCTGACCGCTCAGGATGGTGACTGCGCGATTTACCACGGCCACGGCTTGCTGTCCGCATTTCAATCCCCGCCAATTGCGGGCTCGAGCAGTCGGCTACAGCGTATCAATAGCAGCGGAGTTAAGTGCCGATCCAGCAGCTCTACAACAGCGCCGCGTGGAGGGTCCGAAAGCGTTTGCTGAAAAAGTAAGCCGCAATGGAACGAAACTAGGTGAGTCTTCAATGAAACGTTTCATTGATTTTGACCAGCTTGCAGCTTAGAACGGCCCCTAATTCACGTGAGTTCAGAAGCAGGCACAAGAACATGAACTGTGAAATGACCGAGGAACGTCTCATCAGGCTTAACCGATAAAGCCCATGGACAGCCAACGATGAAGATGACCGCTGCCGTTATGTATGAACAGGGGCTCCAGCGTCCCTTTTCGGAAAGTCAGCCGCTCAAAATTGAAACTGTCGATCTTGACGGTCCCGGAGAGGGCGAAGTCCTGGTGCAAGTCGCCGCCGCGGGCCTTTGTCATTCGGATCTCTCAGCAATCAAGGGATTGCGGCCGCGGGCCATGCCGACAGTGGTAGGCCACGAAGCCGCCGGCGTCGTTGTCGAGACCGGAACCGGTGTATCCAACTTCGTCACCGGTGACCATGTCGTGATGGTGTTCGTCGCAAGCTGCGGCCGATGTTCCTATTGCACTTCCGGGCGGCCGAACCTCTGCCAATCTTCCTGGAAAGCGCGGTCGGAAGGAACACTTCAAAGCGGTGCGCGGCGGCTACGAATGAATGGCAAACCGCTGAATCACTACAGCGGGATTTCGGCGTTCGCAGAATATGCGGTGGTATCGGAAAAATCGCTCGTAAAAATTCCCAAAGAGCTGCCTCTTACGCTGGCGGCGATTTTTGGATGCGCGGTTATCACCGGTGTCGGTGCCGTTCTCAACACAGCTCGCGACGTCGCGGGGAAAAGCATCGCGATTGTCGGATTGGGCGGAATCGGATTGTCGGCCTTGCTGGGAGCCGTTCTCGGGGGCGCTCGTACCATCATTGCGATCGACACCAAAGCGTCGAAACTCGACCTCGCAAGGGAGTTGGGCGCAACGCACGTCTTCCTTGGATCCGACCCCGACTGCGTGGCCCAGATAAAGCAGGTCACGGATGGGGGTGTGGATTACGCCATGGAAATGGCTGGAGGAATTGCAGCCCTGACGCTCGCCTATGCCATCGGACGGCGGGGCAGTACGACCATTTGCGCAGGTCTTCCACCACACGACGCGACATTTCCTGTTCGACCTGCCGAACTGGTTTCTGATGAACGCGTCGTCATGGGCAGCTACATGGGAAGTTCGGTTCCGCAGCGAGATATCCCTCATTATGCAGAGCAATTCATGACAGGAAAATTGCCGGTAGATCGATTGCTTACCGTCCAACTTTCCTTCGACCAGCTCAATGCTGGCTTCGACAAGCTTGACGATGGTGAAGTTGTTCGACAGATTTTGCGATGCAGGTCATGAGGTCACTTCGCGGGAAAAAACCGCCCGAGTAGTTGTTGCCGATGGAACGGTTCAGCGCCACGTCAAGAGAATGTATCAAAAATTTCGCAAGCCTTTACAATTTTGAGACTGCAGCCGCGGCGTCAGCGAACCTAGAGTGAAATGAAATTCCTCGGTCGTCCATTGCTTAGCCAAAGGGATTGATTCCATTCCATAATCGCTCTTCCGAGAATCGATTCCTCGGCCCATTACCGGCACAAATTCGCGGCTTGCTGACCGAGATCCCTCCTCCTCCTCCCAAAACATCGGCCCGCGGCCGACACCGCAGCGCGTTCAGTTCAGGCTGCTCACGTTGGCTGTTGCTGGATCTTCTTTGATCTCCCGGCGCACACACCGTGCACACGCCGCCCTCTAACCAGTTGAAAAACTTAAGCTCTCGCACCAATCCCATCAAAAGGAGGTTTGAGCTAGGTCCAGCCAGCGAGAGATAGCCACACCTCAACGTCCGCTTTGCGCCAAAAAGCGGAAACTCAAGTCCGCGGGACGGCGCCACCGTCCGGACGTGCCGAGCGAATGTCGCGCGGTCTGGGCTTCATGCCGGCCGGATCTGGTCGAGGCATTGACCAGCGGCAACTCGGTTGTCGATTTGATCTGCTCCATGGTGAACATCGACGATACGTCGTGGAGATCGATCTTGGCGATCAGCCGCTGATAAAGATCGTCATAGGCGCGGATATCGGAAACCACTGCGCGGATCAGATAGTCGACATCTCCGCTCAGCCGATAGAAGTCCACGACCTCCGGAAAACTGACGACGACTTTTCTGAACCGTTGAACCCATTCCGCGTTGTGCTGGTTGGTCTTGACGGCAATGAAGACGCTGACGCCGAGGTTCAGCTTTTCGGCGTCCAGCAGCGCAACCCGGCGCTTGATGTATCCGGAGCTTTCAAGCTTCTGAATCCGTCGCCAGCAAGGCGTCGAGCTGAGCCCGACGCGTTCTGCGATCTCCTGCATTGAAAGGCTGCTGTCCACCTGAAGCGTCGCCAGGATCTTGCGGTCGAGCTCGTCGAGCATACCGGCCTCCAAATCACGCTAGACGAAGAGGGGTTCTGTCATCCAGGTCACTATCGAGCAATGCTATTGCGAGCCACGCGGTACCGCGAGCACAAATAAATCGCCCGCGCTGCGCAAAATCTTGGCAGGTATTGCGTACAAGTAACGCAAACGACCGATAGCACCGCCTCCCCGGCGGCGCTTCACGTCCGGTTTGAGCGATGAAGGCGAGCGTTACAACCGCTGGCCGCCGCTGGCGTCGATCTGTTGCCCGGTGACCCATCCGCCGTCGTCAGAAGCGAGGAATGCGACCACTCCGGCAATATCCGTCGGCTGACCGACGCGGCCGAGCGCGATAGTCGCCGCGACCGCCCGACTGGCGACGGGATCGCGCGCCGCGGCATTCATGTCGGTGGCGGTGGCGCCCGGCAAAACCGAATTCACGGTGATCTGGCGGCTGCCGAGATGGACCGCGAGCAGCCGGGTCAAGGCCTCCAGTCCCGCTTTGGCCGGCGCGTAGGCCGCCATCATCGGGTAAGCTGCCCGCGTCCCCATCGACGAAACATTGACGATCCGGCCACCTGCGCGCAAATGCGGCAGCAACGCCTTGATCAGGAAGAACGGCGATTTCAGATTGGTCTGCAGCAATAGTTCGAAGTCGTCCTCGGTGATATCCTCGATGAGCGCGCGCTTGCCGACCCCGGCATTGTTGACGAGAATGTCGAAGCCCGGCGCGGCGTATCGCTCGGTCAATTGCGCGGTAAAGCGCTTCGCCAATGCCGCCGCTCCGCCGCGCGCGGACAGGTCGGCCTGGATTGCAAAGGCGACGCCGCCGGCGGCCACGATTTCGGCCACGGTAGCGTTCGCCGCATCCGCCTGGGAATGATAGTGCACGGCGACGATGGCGCCGTCGCGGGCCAGCCGGCGCGCGATCGCCCGGCCGATGCCGCGGCTAGCGCCGGTTACCAGCGCGGTCTTTCCAGCCAAAGCAGTCATACCGACCAGCCCTGGGCCGCCTCAAGGCTGCGCGCGCGATCGATCAGTGTCTTGCGGTCGATCTTGTTGGTGCCGGCCCACGGCAATTCGTTGACGAATTCGATCCGGCGCGGGTGCTGGTAGGCCGGACCGTTGGCGATGGTGAATTTTCGGATCTCCTCGACGCTCGGCCTGGCGTCGGCGCGGGTCACGATAAAGGCCACCGGCACCTGGCTGCGCTCCTCGTCCGGTAGCGGCACCACCACCGCCTGCTGCACTTGCGGATGTCGCTCCAGCAGCTTCTCAACCTCGCCCGGATAAATGTTCTCGCCGGAACAGACGAACATGTCGTCGGCGCGCCCGACGAAATAGAAGAACCCGTTCTCGTCGCGCCGCATCACGTCGCCGCTGTAGTACCAGCCGTCGGTCAGCGCCTTCGCGGTCTGCTGCGGCAGGTTATGGTAATGGTCCATCAGCGCCGGATTACGCATCAGCAGTACGCCCTCGTTTTCGGTGCCGTTAACCAGCTTGATATCGTCCAGGCTGATGGGATAGCCGAGCGCCAGTGGCGGGGTCGGTATGCCCTTCGGGTGCGGTCCGAACACCGCGGGACCGGCTTCGGTGGTGCCATAGCCGATCGACATCGTGACATTCGGCAGCGCCTGCTTGATCTTGTCCCAAAGGCCCATGGTCATCGGCGCCGAACCCAGCATCAGCCGCCGGATCGAACTGATGTCGTGCTGCTTGAGGAATTCGGTCTCCTTCACGACGCGCGCCCACATCGTCGGCACCGCCGTGGCGGCCGTGACCTTGTATTTGGCGATGGCCTCGATGTAGCTGCGGGTTTCGAACCCCGGCAGCAGCACCACCGAGGCATTGGTGGCGAAGATGGTCTTGGCCGCAAACAGCCCGTTCATGTGGAACAGCGGCTGCGCAATGATGTAGCGCTCGTTTTCGTTGAGCGCGCCGCTGGTGCGGGTGGAGATCGCCCACAGCTGGCCATAATGCGACAACGGCACGCCTTTTGGACGCCCGGTCGATCCCGACGTGTAGAGCATCTGACCGACCTCGTCGGACGCCGTCACCACGCTGGTGAAATCGGCAGGCGCGATGGTCCGCGCAAAGCCGCCTGCCCCCATTTCGTCGAAATCGATCACCGGAATGCCGTCGCGCACCAGCGGCCGGTTCGCAGCGTCGACGAAGGCGAGTGCGATCGAGGCGTCGTCCATCACATAGTCGACGGTCTCGCGCGGCAGCTTGATATTGACCGGCACCGCGACGCAGCCGGCGCGCATGATGCCGAAATAAGCCACCAGGTATTCGGCACGGTTGAACGAGACGATGGCGATATGGGTGCCGCGCGCGAAGCCGCTATCGGCGAGGTATTTCGCAACGCCGTTCGCCAGCCTGTCGATCTGACGATGCGTATAGGTCCGCGGGTTGCCGGGATCGACCAGATCGATGATCGCTTCCTTGTCGAGGTCACGTGCGCGGTCGATCAGATCGCCAAGGTTATGCCAACGCATTCGCAAGACTCCCTTTCATGCCGGATCACCTGGCCACACTCACTGCAGGCAATGCTTCGGGCTGTTGGTGAAGATCGTAGTGGCAGGCGACCATGCGCCCGTCCGCCAGGGTCCGCAGCACCGGCTGGTCCACCCGGCAACGCTCGCGCGCCATCGGGCAACGGGTGTTGAAGCTGCATCCGGGTGGCGGGTTCAGCGGACTCGGCAGTTCGCCCTGCAGCACGCTCTTGTTCCGGCTGCGCGCCAGCCGCGGGTCGGCCACCGGCGCCGCCGCCAGCAGCGCGTGGGTGTAGGGATGGGCCGGCCGCCGCCAGATATCCTCGCCACGCCCGCTCTCGACGATGCGTCCGAGATACATCACGATCAGCCGGTCGGAAATGTGCTCGACCACCGAGAGGTCGTGGGAAATGAACAGATAGGCTACGCCGGTCGCCTGCTGCAGGTCCTTGAGCAGGTTGATGACCTGGGCGCGGACCGAGACGTCGAGCGCCGATACCGGCTCGTCGCAGATGATGACCTTGGGGCTGAGCGCCAGCGCGCGGGCGATGCCGATGCGCTGGCGCTGGCCGCCGGAGAATTCATGCGGATAGCGCCGCACCGCCTCCGCCGGCAGCCCCACCTGCCCCATCAGTTCGGCAACGCGTCCACGGATGTCGCGGCGCGACCAGCCGGCGACGCTGAGCGGCTGGCCGACAATGGTGCCGATGTCGTGGCGCGGATTGAGCGAGCTATAAGGATCCTGAAAGATCATCTGGATATTCTTGCGGGCCGCCTTCAGCACGCCCGGCTGCATCGACGTCAGATTCTGGCCATCGAGGATGACGAGCCCGTCCGAACTCGGGACCAGGCGCATCACCGCCTTGCCCAGGGTCGACTTGCCGCAGCCGGATTCGCCGACGAGGCCAACCGTTTCGCCGGCTTCGAGGTCGAAGCTCACGTCATCGACCGCGCGCACGGTACCCCCCGCGCCCTGGTACTGGACGCAGAGGCTACGTACCGACAGCAGCGGCATGACGCGACACCTCCTCTTCGACGGCGAAACAGGCGACGGACTGCTGCGGCAGCAACGACGCGAGGGCGGGACGTGCGGCACGGCAGCGATCGAAGACGTCGGGACAGCGGTTCTGGAATGCACAACCAACCGGCAGATCGGAGAGCGCCGGCACGCTGCCCGCGATTTCGACAAGCCTCCCGCCGCGGCGGCGCACGGCTGACGGCGTCGCGCCGAGCAGGCCGCGCGTATAGGGATGCAGCGGTCGTTCGAACAGCGCTCCGACGCGCGCCTCCTCGACCTTGCGGCCGGCATACATCACCACGACGCGGTCCGCGGTCTCGGCGACGACGCCAAGATCATGGGTAATGATGATCAACCCCATCCCTGACTCTGTCTGCAGTTCCTTCAGCAAACCGAGGATCTGGGCCTGGACGGTGACATCGAGCGCCGTGGTCGGCTCATCGGCGATCAGGAGTTGCGGCCCACAGGCGATCGCCATGGCGATCATCACGCGCTGGCTCATGCCACCGGACATCTGATGCGGATAGTCGTCAAGCCGGCGCTCGGCGTCGGGAATCCGCACCTGCCGCAACAGTTCGACCGCGCGGTCGCCGGCTTCCCTGCGCGAGACGGCGGTGTGACGCCGGATCGCCTCGATCAGTTGATCGCCGACGGTAACCACCGGATTGAGCGATGTCATCGGATCCTGGAAGATCATCGAGATGTCCTTGCCCCGCACCCGCTGCATCTCGCGGTCGGACAAGGCAGCGAGGTCACGGCCCAAGAAGCGGACGGCGCCGCCGACGATCCTTGCAGGCGGTTCCGGCAGCAGGCGCATCACCGCCAGTGCCGCGAGCGACTTGCCGCATCCGGATTCGCCGACGATCGCCACGGTCTCGCCGGCCGCCACCGTCAGCGAGAGCCCGTCGACCGCCGGCAGCACGCCGCGCCGCGTGAACAGCGAAACCTCAAGCTTGTCGATCGCGAGGACCGGCGTCGGTTCGGAAACACGGTCTGTGGCCATGTCAGCGATCCCGCAGTTTCGGATTGAGCGCGTCGTTCAATCCATCGCCGACCAGATTGAGCGCCAGCACAGTGAGCATGATCGCCACCCCCGGCACGGCGCAGATGTACCAGGAACTGCGGATCAGCGTGCGGCCATCGCCGATCAACCGACCCCAGCTCGAGATGTTGGGATCGCCGAGGCCGAGAAACGAGACCGCAGATTCGAACAGCACGGCGCCGGCAATCACCAGCGACGACAGCACGATGACCGGCGGCAGCGCGTTGGGCAGGATTTCGCCGAACATGATGCGGAGATTGCCCATGCCCATGGAGCGACAGGCCTGGACGAATTCGCGGTCGCGCAACGACATGAATTCGGCGCGCGTCAATCGCGCGATCGGGGTCCAGGTCACGATCCCCACGGCGATGGTGACGTATTCGATCTTCTGCCCGAGGATCGAAACGATGGTCAGCACGAAGATCAGGTTCGGAATCGTCTGAAACAGTTCCGTCAACCGCATCAGCAGCTCATCGACCCAGCCGCCGAAAAAGGCTGCGGTCGCGCCGACGCTGATGCCGATGATGGTCGCCGTCAGGCTGGCGCAAAGCCCGATCAGCAGCGTCGTTCGCGCGCCGTAGGCGATCATCGCCGCGATGTCGCGGCCGAGCGAGTCGGTGCCGAGCGGAAAGCGCGATGTCGTGAACGGCCAGATTTCCGGGCGGCCGACGATGCGCAACGGGTTGCGCGGAAACAGCCAGGGCGCCGAGAGCGCAATTCCGATCACCACGATGACCAGCACGAACCCCACCAGCGCCGCGCGATTGCGCGCGAAGCGGCGGATGAAATCGGCGGCAAGAGCGAGCATCGGCTACCTCACCCGGATGCGCGGATCGAGCCGCATGTAAAGCAGGTCAACCGTCGCATTGCAGACCGCCACCAGCAGCGAGCCCAGCACGAGAACGCCGAGCACCATCGGCAAATTGCGGCTCATCACGCTGTCAAACAGCAGGCTTCCGATTCCGGGCCAGCTGAAAACGGCCTCGATGACGACGCTGCCGCCGAGCATAGTGCCGAGTTGCAGGCCGAGCAGCGTAATGATCGGCAGCAGCGCGTTGCGCATCACATGCGCGACGATGACCCGGCCTGAAGACAAGCCCTTGGCGCGGGCGGTGCGAACGAAGTCGAGCCGGAACACCTCCAGCATCGACGCCCGCATCACCCGCGCATAGGTGGCCGCGTAGAACAGGCCGAGCGCGGTGGCAGGAAGCACCAGGTGATGCATCACGTCTAGCGCGTCCGCGAACGCGCCATGGCCGGAACCGATCGTGCGCATGCCACCGACCGGAAACCAGCCAAGCTTCACCGCGAACAGCACCGTCATCATGATGCCGAGCCAGAAACTCGGCGCGGCGAAGAAGAACACCGCGCCGAACGAGATCAGATTATCCCAGATGGTGTTGACCCTGACCGACGCCACCACGCCGGCGGTGACGCCGACCAGCAAAGCGATCGTGGTCGCGGCCAGCATCAATATGACAGTGGCCGGCAGCTGCTCCATGATAACCTGAAGCACCGGCGCATTCTGCCGGTAGGAGAACCCGAGATCGAGCCGCATCACCGCCCAGATATACTTCGCGAGTTGAACCCAGGTCGGCTGGTCGACGCCGTAGGTACGGCGCAGCTGGTCCAGCATTGCCGGATCGGTGACCTGCTGCTCCGACGTCATGACGTCGAACAGGCTGCCGGGCGCGAGATGGATCAGCACGAAGTTGAGCACGATGACCGCGAAGATCAGCGGGATGATCTGGACGAGCCGACGGACGACGATACGGCGCACGTTCGTCCTCCGCTCAGCGATCGAGCCAGATTTCGGCCCAGCTTTCGCCCATGAAGTCCGCGGTGGTGGAGTGATTGCGGACGTCGGCGCGGACGATCGTCACCGGTTCGAGATCCACCATCGGCAGGATCGGTGCCTCGATACTGGCGAGACGATCGAAATCCTTCGCCAGCGCGATGCGCTTCGGCTCCTCGGTTTCGACCGTCATCTTGCCGACGATCTCGTCAAGCTTGGGGTTGGAATAGCCGGTGGCGTTCCGGAACGCGGCGCCTTTGACGATGCCGTCGGTGGTATAATACTGCGTCGTGCTCGGGATCAGTTCGATGCTGCCGGAATTGTTCGAGATCGCGACGTCGTAGTCGTAGTCGGTGTAGATGCGCTTGAGCGACGTGGCCCGATCGGGCACCGAGAGATCGACGGCGATGTCGAGATCCTCGAACGCCTGCTTGACGTACTGGCCCATCTTGACGTTCTCCTCGAACCAGCCCGCCGACACCAGGCTGAGCTTGAACCGGGAGCCGCCCTTTACCGGGTAGCCCGCGGCATCGAGCAGCGCCGCCGCCTTCTTGACGTCGAACGGGTAGTCCTGGACATCCTTGGCGAAGAAGATCGAGTTCGACGAGTGGACGGCGCCGATCGAGGGACGCGCGCGCCCGAAGAAAATCGTGTCCGAAATGAACTGTCGGTCGATCGCATGCATCAGCGCCTGGCGTACCTCGCGCTTCTTGAATATCTCGCGGCGCTGGTTGAATTCGACGGTCGCGACCCAGGCCGAGTTGGAATAGCCCTTGGTCTCGGCGACGATCTTGCCGCCCTTGGCGAGGCGCGCGATATCCGGGATCGGGATCGGGTTGAACGTTCCGATATCGAGCTGGCCTGCCTCGAACGCCGCCGAGCGCGACGCCGGATCGCGCCACCAGCGGATCACCAGACGGTCGAGATAAGGCAATCCGGGATTCCAGTAGCTGTCGTTGCGCAGATATTCGACGTGACTGCCGCGGACCCATTCCTTGACCTTGAACGGGCCGGTGCCGACCGGGGTGTTATTGATCGGATTGGTGATGATATTGCTTCCGGCATAGATGTGCTTTGGGATCAGCAGACCCGACTTGCCGGCAAGAACCGACTTGAGAAAGAACTCGGGAACCGGCGCCTTGAACTTCAGCACCACCGTCAGCGGGTCGATCGCCTCGGCGCCTTCGAGCGCATCGAGCGATACGCCTGCCGAGATCGGCTTCCAGTAGTTCATCGCACAGAACACGACGTCGTCGGCCGTGAACGGCTTGCCGTCGTGCCAGGTGACCTTGTCGCGCAGCTTGATAGTGTAGCTGCGAAAGTCCTCGGCAGCTTTGATGTCGAGCGCCAGCACCGGCTCGAATTTGAGATCGGCGGTCAGCCGCAGCAGGCGCTCATGCACCTTGGTCGAGGTAAAATAGGGGCTCGACCCGCCACCGCCGGGGACGAACAGCGATTGCGGCTCGAAGCCCCCCCAGGTGGCGGTCAGCGTGCCACCGGTCTTGGGCGCCGTCGCCGCGGCGGCGGAACCGACAAAGCGCGACGCCAGCGCGGCGCCCGCGGTCGTCATCAGAAATTCACGTCTCGAAAACCTGCTCATCGCTTTTCCCTTCGTTGCCAATGCATCGAACCGGTCCTCGTCGTGGCGTCATCCATTCCCGCGATCGGCTATTTTGCATCCAGTGTCGAATAGGTGCCGCGCCCAATCGCGAGCAGCGCACCCTTTTCATCGAACACATCGACGTCGGCGACCCCGACGCTTTTGCCCGCACGGCGAACCCGCGACACCGCTACCAGCGCGGTGTCGACCGCAGGCCTGAGATAGTCGACACGGAAATTCACCGTCGGCAGGCCGCGGCCGACCATCATGCCGACGGCGAAGTCGCCGACAGTGTCGATGACCGACGCGATGACGCCGCCATGCCACTGCTTCGAGCCCGGCCGGCGCTCGAATTCCGCCCGCATCGGCGATCGCATGGTGATTTCCTGCTTGACCGGATCGGCCGTCACGACGGTGAGGCCGAGAAACAGGTTGAACGGCGAAACGTCCAGCATCTGCTGAATTTCAGCCGCGGTCAGCGGGACGACGACGGGTTTGCTCACGGCGCCACCACGACTTTGCCGAACACGGCGCGATCCTCGATGACGCGTACGGCTTCGCTTCCTTGCTCGAGCGGATAAGTCTTGTCGATCAACACCTGGAGCTTGCCGGCCTCGACGAGGTCGAACAGCTTGCCGATGTCGTCCCGCTCCCAGCCGTTGGAGCCGAGAATCTGCAGTTCGAAGGTCCAGATAAATCGCAGATCTTCGGTGGGCCCGTAGCCCGCGGTGGCGCCGCAGGTCAGCAGCCGGCCGCCGAGCTTCAGGCAGCGCAGCGACTTCACCCAAGTGTCGCCGCCGGTGAAGTTAACGACGACGTCGACACCGCCGCCCTCGACGAAGCGTCGACGGTGCGGCTTGCCGTGGCGCTCGTACACCGTCTTCATGAAATCACTTTGGGTGTAGAGAATGATTTCGTCGGCGCCGAGCTCGGTGAGGCGCCTTCCCTTCTCCTCGCTGCCGGCGCAGGCGATGACGTAAGCGCCGGCCAGCTTGGCTAATTGCACGCAGCACACGCCGACGCCGCCGCTGGCGCCAAGGATCAGGACCTTCTCACCGGCCTTGACCTTTCCGATCGAATTCATCATGCGGATCGCCGTGCCATAGGCTACCGGCAGCGCTGCTGCCTGCTCGAAACCGACCGCGTCTGGTATCTTGACCAGCTGATGCGCCTTGGCGCGGCAGAATTCGGCCAAACCGCCATCCTGAGTCTCGCCCATCAGACCGCCCTCGACGCGATTGACCGGGTCTATCAGAACACGGTCGCCGATCTTCCAGCCCTTTACGCCGGCGCCGATCTCGGCGATCTCGCCGACAACGTCGAGCCCGATGATGACCGGCAGAGGCACCTTGATGCCGGGCATGCCGCGACGGGTGAAGACGTCGTGATAGTTGATCGAAGAAGCCTTGACCCGCACGACAACGTCACCTTCGCCCGCCTTCGGGGTCGGATAATCGGTGACATACTGCAGTTTCTCGTTGCCGCCATGTTCGTGAAGGACCAATGCTCGCATGTTCTGTTTCGCTCCGTAGGTTAAGCCGCGGCTGCAAGGGACCAGCTCGCCAGCCCCTCCACCGCCTGTTGGGTAATCGAGATCGCCTGCCCGGTGCTGCTTTCGCGCCAATGCGACGACACCGGCACGAAGCAGTCCCGCAGATCGGCTTTCAGCAGTCGCACCCGCTCGCTGTCCTTCTCCGCCTTGAATTTGAGCCAGAGATCGAGTTGCAGCGCGCGGCGGACGTTGATGCCGCGGGTTCCGAATTCAATCACTGCGCCGACCATCGGCCGGCCCGCGAGGAATTTGGTCAGGCCGTGGAACACCAGCCCCTGATAATTGGGACGAGCCAGGCTGTGCGGCTTCTGGCCGACAATGCGATCGCGCCCCCACCAGCGAACGGCCTCGTCATGCAACGGACTGCCTTCGCCGTTGAAACAGAGGAAGAAGGATTCGCTCCAGCCGCCGATGCCTGTGTGCCAGTCGATGAAGCCGATGCGTTCGGCCGCGCCGAGATGATCGGCGACAATGGTTTCGAGCGCGAGATTGGACCACTCGCGCTGCGAACCGCCGAAGTTCGTGCCCAGCGGGAACTCATATTGCCCGCGGGCCTGGACATCGAACAGCACGTCGGGACCCTGCGCATCGCAAAAGGCGGTTACGGCATCGGCGTAGGCCGCCAAGGCGGACGGCGTCCAGTCGTCGGGTATCAGATGCGGATAGAGCTGGGCGTAGCCTGGATTGCGCGGATAGGGCGCAGCATGATCGATGAAATTGCGGTTGAGATCGACGTTGTTCTCGGTAGTCCGGGTGTTATGGGCGAAGCCAAACGGATTGAGCGCATGCACCAGCAGCACCGAAACGTTACCTGGCAAGCCGCGGGCGAAGCTGCTTCTCATCCAGCCGATCTGGGCGGCCGAACCGCTCAGGCCTTCAAGTCCGTGGGTGCCGCTGACGATGATCAGCTGCGACGGCGCGCCGGCATCGCCAAGCCGCGCCACGTCGATGAACAGCCCCTGCCCGTCCGGCCCGGTCGCCGTCGGATGCCGATACTCCGAAAGCACGCCGCCGAGACCGTTGGCGGTGGCCCGGAATTTGGTCCGGGCACCCGCATAGTCCAGCGCAAAGCTCTGCGTAAAATCGTTGATCATGACGCGGTGAACCCCAGCGCGACATTGGCGGCGTCCGCATGCGACACCACGATGCCGCCGACGTAAGGCCTGTATGCAATGCCAGCCGCTTTGAACAGCGCGCGCAGCGTGGCCAGCGAAGCCACCTTGAAGGTAAGCGCAACCATGCGATCGGAGCCGTCCTCGCTGGAGAGTGCGGCATCAGCATAACGCTCCGCAACCGCCGCAGGCTCCAGCACCAGCACCTTTGCCGCGCCGGCCCGAAACAAGACGCCGCCCTCAATCGATGTGAGCAGATCGGGCCCAAACATCCGGTCGTAGACCGCAGCGGTGCTTGCGGGATCGCGCGAAGCGATCACGAACTCGACGATATCGGTAACGCCGTTGGGATGCGTCCGCCATTCAGGCCGGTACACCAACTCGGGCGTGTCGTGGTGACAGAAGAAGGTGCGGCCGTTTTGCACAGCGTCGCCGGCGACGCGGATCACCTTGAAACGTGCGTCCTGCGCGCCGCCAGGCAGCGCCACCGGGCGCGCAAAGCTCATCGGCTCCTGCACCGGAACGCCGCGATTCTTCAACGTCGAATAGACCTGATCGGCATCCGTCGACTTGAACACAAGGCCGGTCAGGCCGGCGGGATGCGCCCACAAATCGGCGCGCATCGTCTCGCGTCCCGGCAGGTAGCCGAGGAGCTCGAGATAGTTCGTACCGAAAATCGCGAGGTTGTTACTCGATCCCAGCGTGTGATGGCCACGCTCGGTAAGTTGAAAACCGAGGCGGGTATACTGCTCGGCGGCGGCGTCCAGCTTTCCCATCACATTGATGACGGCATGATCGAGAGCCGGTCGAAATGAAGCAAGAGCAGCAGCCAAGTCACTCATACCCTTGGACCTTTATCGATCGATGCCATTTTCGTGATGATCTCAGGCGGCGCGCGGATGTGGCGTTTGCTTCATCATGGAAAATTCAATTGCAGCGTCGGCATGCAGCAACGTCGAATCGAAGACCGGAAGATCGACGTGTTCGGGACCCACCAACAGGCAAATCTCGGTGCAACCGAGGATCACGCTGTCGGCGCCCTTCGCCTTTCCACGCGCGATAACGTCGAGATAGAGCTTTCGCGACTCGTCACGCACAATGCCCTGGCATAGTTCGTCGAATATGATGTCGTGGATGACGGTGCGGTCGTCCGCATCGGGAATGACCGGATTGAGCCCAAACCGCTCGTGTAGCCGCGCGACGTAGAAGTCCTGCTCCATCGTGTAACGCGTCGCGAGAAGTAGAGGACACTTCAGGCCTTCGGCGCCGATAGCCGCAGCGGTGACGTCGGCGATGTGCAGTAGCGGGATCGACACGGCCTGCTGCACTTCGTCGGCCAGCTTGTGCATTGTATTTGTGCAGATCAGCACGCAACCCGCACCGCCATTTTCCAGGCAGCGCGCGATGTCGACGAGAATGCGGCTTGCTTCATCCCAATGTCCCTGTTTCTGCAGGCCGACGATCGCATCGAAGTTCACCGATCGCATCAGGATGTCCGCAGAGTGAAGACCACCCAGCCGATCGCGGACCTGTTCATTCAACCGGCGGTAATACACGGCAGTGCTTTCCCAACTCATTCCGCCAATCAAACCAATCGTCTGCATTTCTGCTGCTCGCTTTCCCCGACATTTCTGCCTGGATGCGAAACTAGCAGCTGGACCGCGCAATTCGATTGCGGATCGATGTCAGGATAGACAGTTTGTCCGAGAATAAACTCCATAGTTGGGGCAATGTGCGGAATAGGATTTCAATATCGGACGCGCGCCGCGTCTGGCATTCTCAGCGCATGCCAGAAGCTGGAGACCCTGCCCCGGCTGAAGTGATTCCACTTAGGCTTTGCGAAATGGAAGCTGCCTCGTTTCCCGGTCCGTATCGTCAGCAGCAATGGGCCGTCGGTCCAGCGGGCAAACCGCGGAGCGCGGCAAGGAAGTCCGCATTGATCAAACGTGCCGACGATGGGTCATGCACGACCTAACGTCGGCATGGTTCCGGAAACGCCTCAATAGAATGTGACAGACGTGATGAAGATGGATCACGCCGCCGAGCGGCCGTGCCTTCAATCGAAATGAACCGGATCGGGCCCGGGATAAGCGAGGGCGACGAACTCGCAGAAAGCGCGGGCAGCAGGGGAAAGCCTGGCTTTGCTCTTCCAAGCAAGGCCCACGTCCATGGTGTGAACTTCGTCATCCAGCGTTTTGAGATCGATGCGATGTCCTTCGAGCGACCATGGCCGATAGACCATGTCGGACAGAATGGTGACGCCCATGCCCGTCGCCACCATGCTTCGCACCGCCTCCACCGACAATGTGCGGAATATGATGTTGGGGACATGCGGCGTGCGTTGCCAGTAGCGCATGGCAGAGCGTTCGGCCTCGTCAACGGTCAGCATCAGAAATGGCTCGCTGGCAAGATCGGCCAATCGAACGCTGGCCTTGTGCAGTAGCGGGTGATTTGCACAGGTCCACAGGCGACGCGGCGAGCGCAGCAGGCGACGCGAGCGGATGGAGCCCCGGTCGTGCAGATTGGAGACGAGCATGACGGCTGCATCGACACTGCCGCTGACGAGGCTTTGTTCGATGGCATCACGTTGGAATTCGTGCAGTCGTACCGTGATACCCGGAAAAGCCCGCCAGAATCGCGACAGAAGAGGCGGCAGGAAATAGCCGGCCACCGTGTAGCTAACGGCTACGTCGACCGTGCCATCGACCTGGGTTCCCCAGCGATGTGGGCCGCGCGTCGCATCTGCAATGCTGGCCTCGATGGCGCGGGCGCGCTGCAGGAATTGCTGTCCATCGAATGTGAGGGTAACGCCGTTCGAGTGCCGGTCGAACAGTTTTCGTCCAAGTTCGGCTTCGAGGGCCTTGATCGACGCGGTAACGGCCGATTGCGTCACGTTAAGGCCGGCGGCGGCTGCCGAAACCCGTCCGATTTCGGCAGTGGCGATGAAGTGGCGCACCTGACGGAAAGTCAGAGCCATAAAAAATTCCGATATCAGCGAACGTTTTTTCGAATTTTACAATTGCTTGCTGCAACGCAAAAATCAAGTGCTTCCCACTCGTTGGCGTTTGAAGAGGCGTTTAGATGACTTCCGGTGACCTCGACTTGACCGCGCGCGATGTCAGCGTCCGGTTCGAGGGTCTGAAAGCCTTGTCCGGGGTTACGGTGGCGGTGCCGCGGGGACGCATCACCGGACTGATCGGGCCCAACGGCGCCGGAAAAACCACACTCATCAATGTCTTGACTGGATTTCAACGCGTTGACGCGGGCACCGTGGAGCTGGAGGGTGAAACGGTCAACGGCATTGCGGCTCACAAGCTGCGACGCAAGGGCGTGGCCCGCACCTTTCAATCGGGACGCCTGTTTCGCGACTTGCCGGTGGTGGACAACCTAGAGGTTACCGGCGTCGGCCTCGGCCAAACTCGCCGCGACGCGATTTCAGACGCCGAGCACGTGATGGATTGGCTGGGCATCTCGCATCTGGCCAGTGCCATTGCCGGCGCCCTGCCCTACACCGACGAGCGGCGGGTCGCCATCGGCCGGGCCATCATGGGCAATCCGCGCTATCTGCTGCTGGACGAGCCCGCAGCAGGCATGTCCGAGCATGAAAGCCATGATCTGGCCGACATCATCAAGCGGATTGCCGGAGAACTCGGGTCCGGCGTGCTGCTCATCGAGCACAATATCGGCCTTGTGCTCGAATTGTGCGAACGAATCTTCGTGCTCGACTCCGGCGAGATCATCGAAGTCGGTCCACCGGAGCAGATCTGCAACAGCGATGCGGTCCGGCACGCCTATATGGGCACACAGCGGGAAGAAGTAATTCCGGCACCTGCGGCTGCCGAACCGGTCGCACCATGACATTGCTCGCTGTCGACGACATCACGGTACGCTACGGGCGCTTGACGGCCGTGCGTGGCATCACCCTGAAGGTCGCCGAAGGTGAGATCCTGTTCGTAACCGGTCCCAATGGCGCCGGAAAATCGACCTTGCTGAATGCGATTGCCGGCGTCGTCCCGCCGGTCGCGGGCGCTATCACGTTGGACGGCGCAGCGGTCACAGGAGTTCCGCCTGAATCGATCGCCCGGCGCGGATTTTCGCTGGTGCCCGAAGGACGCAACGTCTTTGGCGCATTGACCGTCGAGGAGAATTTGAAGGTTGGCGCCGGCATGCGGGCCGACCGGCACAAGATCGCCGACGATCTCGAATCCGTCTATCGTGAATTCCCGATGCTGGCCGAGCGCCGCCACACAGCAGCCGGCATGCTTTCGGGTGGCCAGCAGCAGATGCTCGTCATCGGCCGGGCCCTGATGACCTCGCCCCGGCTCATGGCGATCGACGAGCCATCGCTCGGACTTGCACCCAAGATCATCGATCAGGTCTACGAGATCCTGATGCAGCTGCGGGCACAGCGCAAGCTGACACTGTTAATAGTCGAGCAAAGTTCAACGCGTGCCATGATGACCGGCGGGCGAATGATCCTCATGCGCGGCGGACGCATCGTGCTCGAGGGCAAAGCGGGCGATATGATCAAGGACGAGCGTCTAAGGCAGGCCTATTTCGGCTTCGGAGACCATTGAGCATGACGGCAGTCCTGCAAATCGTCTTCGACGCGCTCAGCCTGGGCAGCCTCTATGCCCTTGGGGCGTTGGGTATTGCGCTTATCTTCGGCGTGATGCGGCTGGTGAACTTCGCACATGGCGATTTCATCGCCTTCTGCGTGTTCGCAATGCTGTGGCCGTCGATCAACGCGGCTGCCATTGTCTTCGCCGGCAACCTGCCATTCTACCTTCTGATTCCGCTGCTGCTGCTTGTCGGGGCCGCGCTGTCGGTGCTGTCGGAGATCATTGTCTTCCGTCGCTTTCGCCTTGCCAACCCAGCGACGATGATGATCGCGTCCTTCGCCCTCGGCTTCGTAATCCGACATCTTCTGCTGATGTTTTATTCAAGCCGCCCGAAGTCGATCACGCTGTGGCCCAGCCTCGGCCTGCCGGTCGAACTTTTCGGCGCCCGCATTCCGATGCTGCAAGTCGTCACGATCGTCATCACCCTTGCAGTCCTTGCCGCCCTGACGCTGTTCCTCAAACGTACGCGTTACGGTCTGGAGATGCGCGCTGCTGCGGAGAACTTCACGATGGCCCGCATGCTGGGGGTACGCGCCAACGGGGTCATTCTGCTGGCCTTTGCCATCAGCGGCATGCTGGCGGCGGCGATCGGGTTGATCTTGGCTACCAACTCCGGCACGGCAGATATCGGGATGGGCGCCAACGTCATGCTGATCGCCTTCATCGCCACGGTGATCGGCGGTCTGGGCAGCGTACCGGGAGCCGTTGCCGCCGGCTTCCTGATCGGCGCCGCCAGCGTCGTGTTTCAGGCCACGCTGCCGCACGATGCCCGTGTCTTCCGCGACGCCTTTGTCTATGGCGCCGTGATCGTGGTGCTGCTGGTGCGTCCGCAAGGGCTGTTCGCGCCCAAATCCACCAGGCAGAGGGTTTGACGAATGTCGCAGCGACCCTCGGTCCTCCGGCGAACGATCGTGACACCACTCGTCCTGATCGTGGTTCTGCTTGCCATCGCCGCCTTGACCTATCAATTCGGCAGCCGGGCCTTCAATCGTACCGTGGTCGAGATGTTCATCAACATCATGGTGGTCGCCGGCCTCTATGTTTTTGTCGGCAATTCCGGCCTGTTGTCGTTCGGCCATATCAGCTTCATGTGCCTGGGCGCGTACATGACCGCATGGCTGACCATCCCGCCGGTCATGAAGTCGATCACGCTCAAGGGACTGCCCGCATGGCTGCTGCACGCGCAGTTGCCGATGTGGGTCGCTACGCCGATCTCCGGCGTTTTCGCGGCCCTGTTCGCGCTCATCGTCGGGCGCGTCATCATGCGGTTATCGGGAATAGCCGCCTCGATCGCCACCTTCGGGCTTCTCGGCGTTGTCAACAATGTCTATTCGAACTGGGACTCGGTAACCGGCGGCCAGGGTTCTATCGTCGGCATACCGCCCGCCACGAATGTCTGGATCGGATGGCTGGGTACCGCGGTAGCCATCGCGATCGCCTATCTCTACTCGATTTCCCGCTCGGGGCTGGCGCTTCGCGCCACCCGCGACGAGGCCGTGGCCGCCGGCGCCTCCGGCATTGATATCGTCCGTGAGCGGTTGACCGCCTTCGTCGTCAGCGCCTTCATCATAGGTCTTGCCGGCGCGCTCTATGCGCACTTCCTGAGCATCGTCAATCCGGGCGCGTTCTATCTGCGCACGACGTTCATTACACTGTCGATGCTGGTAGTTGGCGGCATGTCCAGCCTCACCGGCGCCGTCAGCGGCGTCGTTGTGATTTCGGCGCTGATCGAGTTGTTTCGCAATCTCGAAAAGGGCGTCGCCCTCGGCGGCTTGACCCTCGCGCTTCCGAACGGCGTGCAGGAGATTGCGATCGGCATCATCACCATCGTCATCCTGATGTACTTGCCAACCGGCCTCGCCCGAAACCGGGAATTTTCCTGGCGAGGATGGCCGCTCGAGCAGCGGCTGCGGCGACCTGTGCAGACGGCCCTGAAGGAATTGAACTGAAGTCCGATCAACAAGACAAAGGAGCGGTTAAATGGGTTTGACGAGAGCACTGGCTACCCTGGCTGCAGTGACGGCGCTGTACTGTACATCAGCCCGGGCGGCCGACGAGATCGCGGTTGGATTTGCAACCGCTGCATCCGGCTTCATGCAGGCTTATGACAAGCCGGCCCAGGATGCCGCACTGATCCGCATCGACGAGATCAACAAGGCGGGCGGCCTGCTCGGCAAGAAGATCAAGCCGGTGTTTGCCGACACCAAGACCGATCAGGCCGAAGGCGCCAAGGCGGGCCTCGCGGTGCTCGATCAGAACGCGGAACTGGTGATCGTCTCATGCGACTACGACTTCGGCGCGCCGGCGGCTCTGCAGGCGCAGGCAGCCGGCAAAGTCTCCTTCTTCCTGTGCGCAGAGTCGATCAAGGCGGGCATCCCCGGCGTCGGTCCCTACTCGTTCTCCGCCTCGGTGCTGGCGGCCGTGCAGGGCGCGACCATGGCCGAATGGGCCTACACGAAGAAGAATGCCCGCAGCTTCTATCGGCTGCTCGACAGCTGGACGGTCTACAACAAGGGAATCTGCGATGGCTTCGACTGGATGATGCCGCGCCTGAAGGATGCGGCGCTCGCCGGCAGCGACACCTTCAAGAATGACGATGCCTCGATCGCGTCCCAGATCACGCGCATCAAGGGCCTGTCGAAGGAACCCGACGCCATCATGCTCTGTACGATGATGCCGGGCGCCGTCTCCGCCATCAAGCAGATACGCGCCGCCGGAATCAAGTCGATGATCCTCAATGGCTCCGGCGTCGACGGCAGCTACTGGCTGAACGCCGTTCCGGACCTGTCGAACTTCTACGTGCCGGTACAGGGCTCGATCTATGGTGACGATCCCAATCCGAAAGTCGTCGAGTTCAACAAGAAGTACAAGGAAGTTACCGGCGGCGATCCCTCCAGCCAGTACGTTTATCCGGGGTATGTTCTGATCGACGTCTGGGCGAAGGCGGTCGAGCGCGCCAAGACGACGGATGCCGCTGGGGTGGTGGCAGAACTCGAAAAAATGAACAACGAGGCCACGCTGTTCGGGCCGCGGACCTTCAGCAAGCAGCTACACCACCAGAACCAGGGTCGCTACCTGATCGTCGAAACCGGGGCCGGTAAGCCGCACGTAATCGATCAGTGGACAATTTCGGAGAAGATCCCGGTCGACTATCTGGTGTCGAAGTAAGCCGGCGTCGTAGCGCCCAGACCTTGCGTACCGCGGCGCGATCGGTCGCCAAGGACGGGACGCCTGTCGAAGTCGGCAGGTGTCCCGTCCAACCACAACAGAACAGATTTGCAAACGCCCAAAATGCAGCAGCCGGGATAAGGAACGAGGAATGGTAATGATCAATTGCGACATGGGCGAGGCCTTCGGCCTCTACAAGATGGGCGATGACGAAAGCCTCATGCCCGAGATCGACGTGGCCAACGTCGCCTGCGGATTTCACGGCTCTGACTTCAATCACATGCGCAAGACGGTACACCTAGCCAAGCAGCATGGTGTCAAAGTTGGCGCTCATCCATCCCTGCCCGACTTGCAAGGCTTCGGACGGAGGGAGATGAAGATCGACCGTGAAGAGCTGGCGAACTGCCTGCTTTACCAGATCGGTGCGCTCAAGGCATTCCTCGACGCCGAAGGCGTGGCCCTCAATCATATCAAGCCGCATGGCGCTCTCTATGGCATGGCCGCCCGGATGGAAGATATCGCCGAGGCGGTGGCCGACGCCGCCGACGTCTACAAAGTGCCGCTGTTCGGCATGAAAGGGACGCTGCACGAGAAGGTCTATCGGCGCCGGGGTCATACCTTCGTGGCGGAATACTACGCCGATCTCGACTACAATGCCGAGGGCGGCCTCATCATCACGCGCGAGCATGATGCCAAGGATCCCGCCGATGCGGCGGCACGGTGCCTGCGGGCGGTGACCGAAGGCAAGACACGCTCCGTTGCCGGAAATGACATCCCCGTCGGCTCCGATTCAATCTGCGTCCACTCCGACACGCCGAATGCGGTCGCCATCGCCCAGGCCGTTCGCGAGGCCGTTCGCCCATATCTGGCAGCGCATTGACGCGCGGCCGGCCAGGCCCAGCAATACGAGGAACTCATGGCTCTACAGCAAATCTTTTCGCCGCTCCCGGGCATCTTCTACCGCAAGCCGGCGCCCGACAAGCCGGACTACAAGTCCGACGGCGACACCATCACGCAGGACGACACGATCGGCCTCATCGAAGTCATGAAATCGTTCAACGAGGTGAAGGCAGGCATAGCCGGCAAGATCGTGCGCTTCCTTGCCGAGAATGAAGAAGCCGTCATGGCAGGTCAACCGATAGCCGAGATCGACGTATGAGAATTACGAACCGTCCATGACCATCCGCAAGCTCCTCATTGCCAATCGCGGCGAGATTGCCGTTCGGATCATCCGTGCGGCGCGCGAGCTCGATCTCGCCACCGTTCAGGTCTACAGCAAGGCCGACAAGGACTCGCTTGCCGTACAGCTGGCCGACGAATCCGTCGAAATAGGCCCGGCACAGGCCTCGAAATCCTATCTCAATCGTGACGCGATTCTTGCCGCTGCCGGGCTGACCGGCGCTGATGCCATCCATCCGGGCTATGGATTTCTCGCCGAAAACGCCGAGTTTGCCGCCGCGGTAGAAGCCGCTGGACTGATCTTCGTGGGACCCACGGCCCAATCCATTCGCCTGATGGGCGACAAGGTTGCCGCCCGGGAGGCCGCAGCGCGCGCGGGCGTTCCAACGGTTCCGGGTAGCAATGGCCGGCTTGAATCACCCGAGGCGGCATTCGCCCTGGTGAAAACGACCGGCTTTCCAGTGATGATCAAGGCTGCGGCCGGCGGCGGCGGCCGCGGCATCCGGATCGCACGCTCGGTCGATGAGTTTCATCACCTGATGCCGCAGGCGCAGGCCGAGGCGCTCGCGGCCTTCGGTGATGGCGGGCTCTATGTCGAGAAACTGATCGAAGGTGCCCGGCATATCGAGGTGCAGGTGCTGGGCGACGGACTGGACGTCATCCATTGCTTCGAGCGCGAATGCTCGCTGCAGCGCCGTCGTCAGAAAGTCTGGGAAGAGGCGCCCTCGCCTTCGCTGACACCTGCCATTCGCGAGAAGCTGTGTTCATCGGCGGTCGCGCTCGCCAGGGCCGTTCGCTATCGCGGCGCGGGAACGATCGAATATTTGTACGACGACCGAAGCCACGCGTTCTATTTCCTGGAGATGAACACCCGCATCCAGGTCGAGCATCCGGTGACGGAAATGGTGACCGGCATCGACCTGGTGCGCGAGATGATGCGGATTGCCGGCGGCGAGCGGCTGCGCTTCCGCCAGGATCAGGTGAGCGTCAACGGCCACTCGATCGAGGTCCGCATCAATGCCGAGGATCCAGCGAAAGGCTTTATGCCGAGCCCCGGCACCGTCACTTCACTCAACGTGCCGGGCGGCAATGGCGTGCGTTTCGACAGCATGCTCTATCCCGGCTACGCAGTACCGCCATTTTACGACAGCCTGCTCGGCAAGCTGATCGTTCACGACGAGGACAGAGCGAGCGCCATACGGCGGCTCGATCGCGCGCTCGGTGAACTGATAGTCGAGGGACTGGCGACGACCAAGCCCCTGCACCAGGCGCTTGCCCGCGATCCCGATGTGCAGGCCGGGCGCTTTCATACGGCCTGGCTCGAGCCATGGCTGGCGTCCCATGCCGACCGCCTTGCCGCGCCGGCCGCGCCTTCGACACGACAACCCGCTCCGTCCTCAACAGGAGGCCTCTGACCCATGCAGACCCGTTTCTCTTTTGGCGGCGATGAACACATCTTTGCCGAGGTGGATGAATCCATGTCGCTAGAGGCGTTCTTCAAGAGCCTCTTCATCACCAACGCCGTGCGCGACGCCAGGATCAAGGGCGTGACCGAAATCTGCCCGGCCAACGCCTCCTATCAGGTGAAATTCGACCCGGACCTGATCAAGCCCGATGACATGCTCGCAGAGCTGAAGCGGCTGGATTCGGCGGCCGAGAATTCCGAACCGGTGATCTCAACGCGGATCATCGAGATCCCCGTACTCTACAACGACCCATGGACGCACGAGACGCTGATGCGCTTCCGCGAACGCCATCAGGAGCCCAACGGCACCGATCTCGAATACGCGGCACGCATCAACAATCACGACGGCATTGACGCATTCATCAAGGCGCACTCGAGCGCACCCTGGTTCGTCTCGATGGTCGGCTTCGTCGCCGGCCTGCCCTTTCTCTATCAGATGGTCGAGCGCCAGCGACAGATTCAGGCGCCGAAATATCTGCGCCCGCGCACGGACACGCCCAAGCTCACGGTAGGGCATGGCGGCTGTTTCAGCTGCATCTACTCGGTGCGCGGCGCCGGCGGCTACCAGATGTTCGGTATCACACCGATGCCGATCTACGATCCCAACCAGAAGATCAGCTATCTCAGAGACTTCATGTGTCTGTTCAAGCCGGGCGATATCGTCAAGTGGAAGCCGATCGACCGGCCGGCCTATGACGCAGCGGTCGCCGACGTCGATGCAGGCCGCTTCGCGCCGACCATCCGCAACGTGTCGTTCTCTCTCACCGAGTTCAACCGCGACATTGATGGTTATAATCGCAAGCTCGAGGGGATCCTCCATGGCAATTAAAGTTATCAAACCCGGTCTTGCGACCACCGTCCAGGACCTCGGGCGCCCCGGTTACTATCACATCGGCATCCCGCTCTCTGGCGGCATGGACCGGCATGCGCTCGCGGCCGCCAACCTGCTCGTGGGCAATGCGGAGGGAGCTGCCGTTCTCGAGGCCGTCTTCATGGGACCCGAGCTCGAGTTTACTGATGACGCCATGGTTGCGGTCACGGGTGCCGAGTTGCCTCCCAAGCTCGATGGCGAGCCTCGCGAGACGTGGTCCTCCTTCAAGGTGAAGCGCGGCCAAAAACTCTCGTTCGATTTCCTAAAAAAGGGCGCGCGTGCCTACATTGCCGTCGCAGGCGGCATCGATGTGCCCGTGGTTCTTGGCTCGCGCTCGACCTACGCGCTGGGCGCCCTCGGCGGCTTCAAGGGTCGAAAGCTCGAGGCAGGCGACGAGCTTCCGATCGGAGCGGTTGCGGCGCCGGTCAAGGAGGGCCGCACGGTCGCCGAAGAATTGCGCGGTCTGCCGACAGCGATGCCGACGGAGTTGCGGGTCACGCCTGGGCTTTACTGGCATCGCATCACTGATGGCGCCGGCCAGGGATTTTTCGCCGACACCTGGAAGGTCGCACCAGAAGCCGACCGGATCGGTTACCGCTTCAAGGGTGGCAAACCGCTCGAGTTCGTGCCGCGCGAGCCGCCGTTTGGTGCGGGGTCTGATCCCTCCAACATCACTGATGCCTGCTATCCGTATGGCTCGATCCAGGTGCCTGGGGGCACCGAGCCGATCGTGCTCCATCGCGACGCGGTTTCAGGCGGCGGTTATTTCATGGTCGGCACGGTCATTTCGGCCGATATGGATCTGATCGGCCAGCTTCAGCCCAATACGCCGGTGAGGTTCGTCAAGGTCGAAATGGACGAGGCACTCGCGGCCCGCCGCGCACGTGCCGAGCTAGCGGCCAGGGTCCGCGCGTCGTTGACGTTATCACCCTGATTCCCGGACGGAATTTTTTGGGGGCGGCCGACGCGGAGGGCCGCCACCCATCCCGCACCGGCACGATTACGCTGCGCGCAGTGGTCTACTGCGAACAGCACGGCACGACAGTTGCATCGATCCTGTTTCGGCTGAAATCGGAGTGTGCGTGACATGCAAACCACCTACGCGACCACCGACATCGCTCCACACAACCGGCGACAATTCTGGCAGGAAATCGTTTCCAAGACCTACTTTCCGTTAGACCTTTCCTTTGCCGGGGGCAGTGACTTCCACGGCAGACTGGGCGCGTGGTCGCTTGGCCCTGTCTCGGTATCCCGCAACGTATCGGACGGCCTGCTCTACCGGAGGCACGAACGCCATCTCCTGAACGAACGGGAAGAGTGTTTTCTGATAACCGTGCCTGAACTGGCCGAAATCCGCTTCGCGCAGGACGGCAAGGACGTTCTGTGCCGGCCCGGCGCCTTCCTGATCGAGCGCAGCCATTTGCCCTACGAGTTCAGCCACCATGATCCGGCTGCGCTGTGGGTGCTGAAGATTCCCCGCGCCGTCCTGCGCGCACGCATCTCCGGCCCCGAACGCCTTGCCACCCTGCAGTTCGATGCCAGCCGCAGCGTCGGAGCGCTCTTTGTCGAAACGCTGCGTTTGATTGGCGCCCGCATCGAGGAGATGGACGAGCCGGCGCGGGCGCTGACCGGCAAGCATCTCATCGAACTCCTGGCAATGGCGGTCGAATCCGACGATCGCGTGCTGGTGGGCCAATCGTCCTCGGTCCGCAATGCGCACCTCCATCGCTGCGAACACTTCGTCAGGGCGCACCTCGACGACGTGCGGCTCACGCCACAGATCGTCGCGGACGGTTGCGGCATCTCTCTGCGGTATCTGCACCAGATATTTGAGGGCGAAGGCATTACCGTAAGCGCGTACATCCGCAACCAGCGCCTGTCGATGTGTGACGCCATGCTGCGCGACCCGAACTGCCGGAAGAGCATCTCGGAAATCGCCTACAGTTGGGGGTTCGGCGACCAGGCACAATTCAGCCGGAACTATCGCAGCCGGTTCGGCTGCACACCGAGCGATGTGCGCGCGGCTGCGCGCCCGTCCAGCCATGAACGGACTACCGCTTTGCGGTCCTCGTAACGAGGGCCGCGGCTTCCATTCCGCCGGGATTGGATTGCAGCAAGGCTGGCCCTGCATAGACCCGGCTGCGGCCAGTTATTCTCTAGGCAAGCACCGGCCAAGCCGAAAAATTGGGCTGTTTACGCTCTCTGGCACAAAACTTCCTGCGCTGAGCGTCAAGCGCACCGCCGGCGATCTGCGTATGATTTTCGAATTACCACGGAACTTCGCCGGTCGAACGAGCCGTTCGCGGCACCCGGATCCCATATCCGGGTGAGCCCGCGCACGCGTTTCGACGTCCACGTGGCGAGCGCGTGTTCGAAAGGAAGTCGTGTCGTGCAGAACCTTCGCGTGGCTGTTGATGTCGGCGGCACCTTCACCGACATCTGTATCATGGACGAGGCGACCGGCCTTATCCGCATCGAGAAGACCTCGTCGACGCGCGATCCCATCGATGGGATCATGGGCGGCGTTTCCAAGGCCGGGATTGACCTCTCCAAGGTCGCGTTGTTCTCGCACGGAACCACGGTCGCGACCAACGCCCTGATCACGCGTCGCCTGCCCCGCACCGCCGTGGTGACGACCAAGGGCTTTCGCGACGTCATCGAGATCCGGCGTGCCAACAAGGAAGACCTCTGGGACACCTACAAGGATGTCGTCAAGCCGTATGTGCCGCGGCGCGATCGGTTGACCGTACCCGAACGCGTCGACGCCGCCGGCCAAGTGATCGAGCCGCTCGACGTTGCAGCGGCGCGCGCCGTCGCGCGCATCCTGAAGCGCCGGGGCGTTGCCGCAGTCGCGGTCTGCTTCATGAACGCCTATCTCAACGGCGAGAACGAGCGCGCGATGCGCGACATCCTGCTCGAAGAGATGCCTGACATCCCGGTCTCGATCTCCTCGCAGGTGCTTCCCGAGATTTTCGAGCACGAACGCTTCTCCACGACGGTCGCCAATGCCGTTGTGAGCCCGGTCGTCGTCGACTACACGAGCCGGCTCGGCGAGCGTCTAGCGACTGAGGGCTATACCCGCGATCTCTTGCTGCTGCACAGCGGCGGCGGCGTCATGACGCCGGCGAGCGTCAAGGATTTCGCCGCGCGCCTGGCCGGCTCCGGTATTGCCGCCGGCGCCATCGCCAGCCGCTACATCGCCGGCCTGTGCGGCTTTCCCAATTCGATCGGCCTCGACATGGGCGGCACCTCGACCGACGTCTCGCTTGCCTATGGAGGCCAGTCGCGGATCACCAAGGACTGGTACATCGAATTCGGCTATCCGATTCGTTTCCCCTCCATCGAGGTGCTCACCATCGGCGCCGGTGGAGGATCGCTGGCCTGGACCGATCCGGCCGGCTCCTTGCGCAACGGCCCGCAGTCGGCCGGCGCTTATCCGGGCCCGGCATGCTACGGTAACGGCAATCCGCAGCCGACCAATACCGACGCCAACGTCACGCTCGGCCGCCTCGGCACCAGTCTCGCCGGCGGCAAGGTGACGCTCGACGCGGCATTAGCCCGCCAAGCGGTCGAGGAAGGCGTCGCCAAGCCGTTCAAGCTTGGCCTGCACGAGGCCGCGGACGCCATCCTGAAGGTCGCCAACGCCAACATGTCGGATGCGGTTCGATTGATCTCGATCAGCCGCGGCTACGATCCGCGTGACTTCGCGCTCGTCGCCTTCGGCGGCGCCGGCGCCCTCCACGGAGTCGACGTCGCCCGCGAACTTTCGATCCCCGTCGTGATCGTGCCGCCCAACCCGGGCGTCACCTCGGCACTCGGCTGTCTTCTGGTCGACATGCAGCACGACTTCTCGCAGAGCTGCATGGTCGGTGCCGATGAGGCCGATACCGACGCCATCGAGGCGCAATTCGCCGCGCTGGAAAAGGAGGCACTCGATCGGCTGACGCACGAAGGCGTCGCGCTGAAGGACATCGTCCTGCAGCGGTCGATCGACATGATGTATCGCGGCCAGTGGCGTTCGCTCGCCGTCAATGCGCCGCGCCCGATCGGCGCGATCCCCGACCTCGTCGAAAGTTTCCATACCGAGCACAAGCGCGAATACAATTTCCGCCGCGACAGCGCCCCGGTCAGCTTCTTCCGCCTCAACCTGAAGGCGGTCGGCATCGTCCCCAAGGCCGAATTGGCCGTGCATGCGCCGACCGGGGTTATTCCCGATCCAGTCGACAGACGCAAGGTCTGGTTCGAGGGCACAGCGCTCGATACCCCCATCTACCAGCGCGACCACCTGCCCTGCGGCTTTGCTTTTCAAGGCCCCGCGCTCGTCGAGCAGGTTGACGCGACCACCGTCGTGCCGCTCGGCGCCAGCGCGGAAGTCGACAAATATCTCAACATCATCATTCGCGTGAAGGAGTGAATCGATGGCTGGAGACCTTACGCTCGACCCCGTGACCTTCGAGGTCTTGAAGAATTCCTTCATTACGAGCGTCGACCAGATGGGCGAGCAGGTGCTTCGCACCTGCTACTCCTTCGTCATCTATAACCACGACTTCTCGAGCGCCTTGCACGACGCCAAGGGCGAGTGCGCCGCGCAAGGCAATCAGGATATCGCCGTCCACGTCGGCACGCTGCACTTCACCTGCCAGGATGTCATGCGCCACTTCGAGGGCGACATGCATGAAGGCGACGTCTTTGCGATCAACGATCCCTATGCCGGCGGCACGCACTTCTCCGACGTGCGGTTAATCCGGCCGATCTTCGCCGACGGCAAGATCATCGCCTTCAGCCAATCGAACGGGCATTGGTCTGATGTCGGCGGCAGCGTGCCGGGATCGTTTGACGTCGCCGCCCGCGAGATGTTCCGCGAGGGCCTGCGCATCACGCCGGTGCGCCTGTTCGACAAGGGCCGCTTCTGCAAGGACGTCGCCCATCTGATCGCCTCGAACACCCGCGATCCGGCCTCGATCATCGGCGACATTCAGGCCCAGACACAGGCCACCCAGGTCTGCGAGCGCGAGATCCTTCGCCTCGTCGGCAAATATGGCCGCAACACGGTCGAGACGGGACTAGCCGCCGTGCAGGACTACGTTGAACGTTCGGCACGCCAGCGCATCGCCGCGCTGCCCGATGGCGAGTGGGAGACGGTCGACTTTATCGACCGCGACCCAGCCGGCGGCGAAGGGATGATCCCGATCCGGATCAAGATGACGATCAAGGGCGACCGAGCGATCTACGACTTCACCGGCAGTCATCCGACCATCGGCTCGATCTACAATTCGGCCTTCGGCGCGACCTTCTCGGCCGTAGCGGCTGGCATGAAGACCTTCTTCCCCGACCTGCCGCTCAATTCCGGCTTTTACCGCTGCTTCGAGATCATCGCACCCGAGGGCTCGATCGTCGACGCCAAGTGGCCGATCGCGGTCACGGGCTTCCTGATGCCCTTCGAGAAGATCATGAACTCGATCTACGAGATGTGGTCGAAGTTGATGCCCGAGCGGGCGCTCGCGTGCGCCTTCAACCTCGAATACCTGCTCACTGGCGGTCTCGACGCCCGCAGCCCGGACAAGCCCATTTTCATGTTCTACGACTGGCTGCCAGGCGGCTGGGGCGGACGCAATGGCAAGGACGGCAGCAACGTCACGACGGCCTGCTTCGGCACGGGCCTCATGTCGCAACCCGTCGAAGGCCAGGAGCGCGCCAATCCGATCCTGACCACCGAGTGCGAGATCATCAAGGACTCGCCCGGGCCGGGCAAATGGCGTGGTGGCGCCGGGGTGATGAAGACTTCGCGCATGCTGCAGGCGGAAAAGACCGTGATCTCCTACATCTGCGACCGTGAACGCGCCTTGGTGTGGGGCATCGAGGGAGGCTTGCCTTCGATGCCACACGGGCTGACGCTAAAGCGCGCCAACGCCAACGCCGAGGAGCGGCTCGGATCGATCTTCTCCGACGTGCCGATCGGCGAAGGCGATGTGTTCTCGCGACCGACTGCCGGCGGTGGCGGTTTCGGCGATCCGCTCGAGCGCGACCCGAACCTCGTCATCGAGGACATCAAGGACGACTACGTCTCAATCGAGCGCGCCGCCAGGGACTACGGCGTGGTCGTGCGTACCATCGACGCGGAACTCTGCGAATACGAGGTCGATAAGCCCGCGACCGAGGCGCTCCGCGCCAAAATCAGGGCCGAGCGCATCATCAACGTTCGGCTCGATCCGGAGATCGTGGCGGAGCGCTATCGCAGCGGCGCCATCGACACGCTCGACGTGGTCCGCCAGCACGCCGTGATCCTCGACTGGGGCACGGGCACACTCCTTCCTGAATCCACACGTCAGTTCCGCGAGATGTTCGAGCGGCGCTCGGTCGCAATGTGGGCCGCCGGCTAATCCCGACGGCAACCGTGCGGCCCGGGGGCGGCACGGAGCGTGCGTGCAGCGAGGATTCGAAGTCATCGGCCCTCGCCCTTTTGTTCGAACCATAAGGATAGACCTATGACCAGTGGCACGATATTCTTCCCCACCACTTCACTCGGACTGATCCGCTCCACGCTTGGAGCCGTAACGGGTCTCGCCCTCGCCGCCGCGATCGCACCGGCCGCGGCGGAGACGCCCTGGTTCCCGATGAAAGTCTACGACGCCTCATCCGGCACGCCCAAGCCGGCGGAGTACACGCCGCTTCCCAAAGCCGAGAAGCCGTACAAGCTCTGCGTCCTCTTCCCGCATATGAAAGACAGCTTCTGGGTGGCGGTCGCCTACGGCATCGTGAAGCAGGCCGAAGCGATGAACGTCAACATGACGCTCTACGAAGCCGGCGGCTACGAGAACCTGCCCAAGCAGCTCTCGCAGTTCGACGATTGCATGGCGAGCAATCCCGATGCCATCATCGTCGGCGCCATCTCCGGCGCTGGCCTCAGCAAGAAGTTCGAAGAAGCCAAGGCCAAGGGCGTGCCGGTCGTCGGCGTCGCCAACCCGCTGCCGCCAAACGCCCTGCCCGCCGCCATTTACGTCGATTTTGTCGCCATGGGCGCGGTGACCGGCGAGGGTCTGCTGGCGCAGGCCAAGCCCGGTGACAAGCTCAATATCGTGACCTTTCCGGGTCCAGCCGGATCAGGCTGGGCGGAGTCGTTCAACGAGGGCTTCAAGAAGGCGGTCGCAAAGAATCCGAACGCCAAGGTCCTCGCCGAGAAGTTCGGCGACTCCGGCGTTGCGGTCCAGCTCCAATTGATCCAGGACGCGCTGCAGGCCTACCCGAGCATGAACGTGATCTGGGGCACCGCCCCGACCGCCGAAGCTGCAGTCGGTGCCGTCGCGGAAGCCGGACGGGCCGACATGAAGATCATGTCCTCCTACGAGAACCAGGCCATGCTCGACGCGCTGAACCGCGGCGACGTCCTGGCCTTCGCGACCCAGTATCCAGTCGGCGAAGGCGCCGTCTCGGTCGATCAGGCCGTGCGCCTCATTGAGAAAAAGCCCGTCATGAGCCTGGCACAGCCGCTGGCTTCGGCGGTCGACAAGACAACCGTGCCGAAACTGCAAATGGGCCTCGTCCTCGCGCCCGGAAGCTGGACCCCGGTCTACTCGGTCAAGGCCAAGTAGGCCCGAACAGGCGACGCCATATCAGGCGGGAGAAAATGATTTTTCCCGCCTGGTTGCCGATCGCATACGGAGAAGGAGATGGACACCAACACAGGTCTGAAGCGGACCGAGCCCCTGCTCGAATTGAGGGGCATTTCGAAACGGTTCACGGGTGTCCAGGCTCTGGACCGGGTCGACCTCGATGTCAGAGCCGGTGAATTGCATGTCCTGTTCGGCGAGAACGGTGCCGGCAAGTCGACCTTGATCAATGTGACCTCGGGAACTTTTCCGCCCGACGAAGGCACGTTCCGGTTCGGCGGCGAGGAGATCCGCCATCTCACGCCGCAGCAGGCGCGCACGATCGGGATTAGTCCGGTGTTCCAGGAATTCTCGCTCGTCCCGAGTCTCACGGTGGAGGAAAACCTGTTTCTCGGCCGGGAGATCTCAAGCAAGGGCGTTCTGCGCGGGCGCGAGATGCGAAAGCGCGCGAAAGCGCTCATCGAAGAACTCGGCTTTGACCTCAATCCTTCGAAGCGCGTCGACGACCTCTCACGCGCGCACCAGCAGATGGCCGAGATCGCGAAGGCCCTGCTTGGCCGGGTGCGCCTGCTGATCCTCGACGAGCCGACCGCCTCGCTGACCGAGCGCGAGACCGGCCGGCTGTTCGAGCTGATCGCCCGGCTGAAGGGACAGAACGTCGGCCTCATCTATGTCTCGCACCGCATGCGCGAGATCCGCGCGCTCGCGGACCGCGTGACCGTGCTGCGCGACGGCCGCCACATCCGCACCCTCGATGCCGCCACGTCGACCGACAGTGAACTGGTCGAACTGATGACCGGTCGCAAGATCGACTTGCTCTTTCCAACGATCCAGCACAAGGCGAGCAAGGTCCTGGTCGACGTCGAGAACCTCACGCTGGTCGACGGCAGCGTTCGCGACGTGAACTTCCATGCCCGGGCCGGCGAAATCACCGGCATCGCGGGCCTCGTCGGTTGCGGTAAGTCGGAGCTGATCCGCGCGATCTACGGGCTCGAAGCGATCGCCAACGGCACCGTGCGTATCGACGGCGCTCCTTACGAATTACCGGGGCCACGCCGCAGTTTGAAGCGTGGTGTAGCCTATTTCCCCGCCAACCGGATCGCAGAAGGACTCGCGCTGTCGCGTCCCATCCGCGAGAACGTCTCGATGACCGTGCTCGACCTCCCGTCCTTCGCCCGCTTCGGCGTACTGCGCCAGGGCGCGGAACGCGCAACGATCATGACCATCATGGAGCAGCTGCAGCTAAGGCCCCCAAATATCGAGCGCACCGCGGGCGCGCTCTCCGGTGGCAACCGCCAGAAAGTGATGCTCGGCCGCGCGCTCACACGCGATCTGACGGTATTTCTATTCGACGAGCCGAGCGTCGGCATCGACGTCGGCGCCAAACTCGAGGTCTACGAATTCATGAAGCGGCTAGTGGAGGCCGGTGCTGCGGTGATCGTCGTGTCGTCCGAACTGCCGGAAGTGCTTGCCCTTTCGAATCGGCTCTACGTCATGCACCACGGGCGCATCGCCACCGAGCTTGAGTGCTTGGAGAAGACCGAGCAGAACGTGCTCGCAAGCTTCTTCAAGGACCATCTCACGGCGGAGGTCGCATGAGCACCGCCCTCGCCGCCTCTCAGCCCCACACAGCCACCGGCCTCGCCAGATTGATCGCCGCACGGATCGGCTTCCTGCCAGCCTTGCTGGTGGCGCTCATCGTCAGCATGTCGGCAATCGACTCGCAGTTCTACGGTGTCGTCAACATCCTCAACATCCTGCGGAACGCCTCGTTCCTGGCCATCGTCGCCTGCGGTCAGGCGCTGGTAATCATTGCCGGCGGCTTCGATCTCTCCGTCGGCGCAGTCGTGGCGCTGGCGAGCGTGGTGACCGCCAAGACCATGGCGGCCACGTCGACCGCCTTTCCCGGCAACAATGCCGTCATCATCGCGAGCGGCGTTGCTGCCGGGCTTGGTAGCGGGCTCGCGGTCGGGCTCGTCAACGGATTCTGCGTGGCCAAATTGAAAGTCTCAGGCTTCGTGGTGACGTTGGGCACGATGTCTGCGACTGCCGGCGTCGGACTCATGATCACGAGCGGGATCCCAGTCTACGGCATGCCTGAGGTGTTCGTGAAAGGTTTTGGGCGCGCCCAGGTCTTCGGCTTACCCACTGCGGTCTATGTCGCGGTCGCAGTAGTTCTCGTGATGATGTTCGCGCAGCAGCGGACGCTCTTTGGCCGCTATGTCTACGCG
>Ga0307499_10000037_pt1 | contig 40434 bp, 38 predicted proteins | sample 13_S_MG_FD_201363 | JGI IMG/M metagenome (GOLD analysis project Ga0307499, IMG submission 201363) | Soil microbial communities from Populus trichocarpa stands in riparian zone in the Pacific Northwest, United States - 13_S | ecosystem: Environmental > Terrestrial > Soil > Riparian zone > Trees... | reverse complement strand
CGCCGACAGAGCGAGGAGACTGCACAGTCGGCCGACAATTTCGATGACGCATGAATGAAGCGCGGCTCAGGCCGTCGCAACTTGCACGCGACGCGACAGAACGGCATGGTTCCTCAGCAGTCAGGGGGCCGGTAGTCGAGGCCGCGAGTCATACCGATGTTATACGAGACGCAAGTTCGCTCTCAAATAAAGCGGACAGCGCGGCGACGGATCCTGTATCTACACATGCAGGTTTCCGAGGAATGCGAGAAGGTTGTCGAATACTATATCCGCGGCTCCAACCGGTCTCATAGTGAGGCCCCATGGCCCCCGCACAATCCGGACAGTAAACAGGCCTGCGCCGCGCGCTGGCTGGATGTCGTTGTCGAGGCGGTCGCCGACGTAGGCGATTTCGTGGGGTTGGTGGCCGCTGACTTGGATGAGTTTGTGGAAGAAGGCGGGGTTGGGTTTGGTGACGCCCCAGTCGTCGGAGGTGGCGAGGGTGTCGCAGGGGAGGTTGAGGTTGCGGAGGTATTCGCCGATGCGGGCGGTTTGGTTGCCGGCGATGCCGACGTAGTAGCCGGCGTCCATGAGTTGTTGGAGGCAGGGGCGGGCGTCGGGGTAGAGGTCGTCTTCGGTGATGTATTCGCCGCAGCCGGCGTCGATGCGTTTTTGTCGTTCGGTGGCGAGGTCGAAGCCGGGACGGAAGACTTGGAAGACGTCGCGGTAGTCCTGGCCGCGGGCGATGACTGCGCCGAAGACGGCGGAGAAGGTGTGGCGGGGGACGCCGAGCCAGTCGGCCCAGGTGCCATACTCGCGAGTCTCGTCTACGAGGACTTCTCCGACGTCGAACCAGACGGCGCGGATGGGCACGGGACTGTTCCTTCCGGACGGGCTCAGGCGAGGGTGGCGAGTTGTTCGTCCAGGGTGCGGACGGGGACGGTGGTTTTCCATTGGTCGACGGAGGCGCGGAATTCGCGTAGGCGGCCGGCGCCGGTGGCGTAGCCGGCGCGGTGCAGCTGGTCGGCGGCGTTGCCGGCCAGGGTGCAGGCGTGGTCCAGGTTCCCGCCGGACAGTTCGACGGCGGCGAGGTCGGCCAGGAAGACCGCGCGTTGCTTGACGGCGGTACGCGGGAGAGCTTGGCGAGGGCGTCGGTCAGGGTGGCGCGGGCGTCATCCAGGCGGCCGGCACGCAGGGTCGCGTAGCCGGCGAACCCGGCCAGCCGGGTGGTGTCGTAGTAGTCGAACCAGGGCAGCGCGGGTGACAGGCCGGGGTGGTCGAGGGCGTCGCGGGCGCGGTCGACGGCGGCGAGGGCGGCGGCTGGGGTGCCGGCGTTGGTCTGGATCTCGGACTCGACGGCGGCCAGCCAGGAGCCGAGTGGGCCGTGTGGCTGTTTGGTGACGTGGTGGGCGGCGCCGCGTAGGTAGTCCAGGGCGGCGGACAGTCCGTGTTCGGCGGCGGGGATGAACGCGACGTGTCCGAGGGCGGCGGCGGCCTGGAGGTGGTCGCCGCCTTCGCGGGCTGATTCGAGGGCGACGTTGTAGTAGCCGCGGGCGGTCATCGGGTCTTGCAGGTCGAAGAACGCCAGCCGGCCGGCGAGGGTGCCGACCCGTGAGCGGTTGACCAGCAGCCGGCGGCGTTCGGCCGGTGCCGGGCCCTGGCGCAGTAGGTCGGCGACGGTGTCCAGGTGGGCGATCACGGGCGTCATGAGCGCTGCCGGGGCGGTGGTGTGGTAGAGGCTCTGGTAGTGGGTGGCGAGCTGCTCCAGGTCGCCGACCGTCTCCGGGGTGGGCTTGCGGGCGCGGCTGGGCCGGCCGGTGGGAGCGAACGGGAGCGAACGGGAGCGCGGTGGCGGCCGGCGTCAGCCCGATCAGTTTGAGTAGCGCGCGGCGCTGCATGAGTTCGTCCTTCCATGTTTCGAACATCCTCGGTTGCAGGATCGCGCCGGCCTCGCCGAGCTGTTCGAGCACGGCGGTAGCGCCATCCATCAGGGCGAGCACTGAACTGTCCATAGTGGACGACGCGGTGACCGCACCGTCGGCGTCGGCCGGGTTGCCCTGGCCGAGACCGAGCTCGTCGACGGACACCCCGAAGACGAGGCAGAGCAGTTCGCGGTAGAGCCGGACGGGGCGCTTCTCGCCACGTTCCCACTTGGCGACCATGTCGCCGGTGATTCCGACGCGTTCCTCTTTGCGTATCCAGGCCAGGCGCGCGACCTGGTCGGCGAGGTCCCGTTGTGTCCAGCCGCGGGCCTTGCGTAGTTCGCGTATCCGTATGCGTCCGGCGTCGCTGTCGGTCATCGTTGCCCCCTCAAACTGGCCAACTTGCACACCGAGACTAGCTCGGGACTAGGACATGTCCGCCAGACGGGACTAGCTAGTGGACTAGTAGCGGACTAGTCGCCAGACCAGTAGTACCGAACTTCTCGCCGTTCCATTACCTAGACGGCCACATCGGGCCGGACACAGGACAGCGAGAGGGAAACCGTCATGCGGCTGGAGATCAAGACTCAGGGAGTCGACTTCGTCGTCTCCAAGGCGCCGGAGCCGAAGAACGACGGCGAAGGCAGGCAGAAGGCTGACCGGGGCACCGGTGAGCTGCTGTACGTGACCGAGGTCGTCGCGATGGACGACTCCGGCGCGGAGGTCATCAAGGTCACCACGGCCGGCGAGCCGAAGGTCGGCAAGCGGCAGATGGTCGCGGTGACCGGGCTGGTGGCGCTGCCGTGGGCGATGGACGGCCGGTCCGGTGTGGCGTTCAAGGCGGACGCGTTGGCGCCGGCCAAGGGTGCGGCTGCGGGGGCGGCGGCGTGACCGCGCTCGGGTCGGACGTGGAAGTGACCCGGTTGCAGCGGGAGTACGACCGGGCCGAGCTGGCGTGTGACGACGCCGCGACGGCGGAGCGGGCGGCGTTTCGCCGCTGAGAAGAGGCGATGGGCGCCTACGAGGTCGCCCGGGACGAGTCCGCGCAGGCGTGGCAGGCCTACGCCGAGGCCATCGGCTAGCGGCCGCTTCGCGGCCCCCGGCCGGCGCTGGCTGCGAACCGTCCGGCCGGGCGCCCCATACCCCACCCATCCCAAACGGCAGGCAGGGAGATCGTGTGATGAGCGTACTTCGGCGACGCCGCGCCCAGGAGTTGCGGCAGTTGCAGGCCGCTGGCTGGACTGTGCGGACTGAGACATTGGGTGACCGGCTCCGGGGCCGGCGGGACCGCGCGGCGCGTGCCGTGCGGGCCGTTCCGGTGAGCGGGTCGCCGTGGGTGTCGCGGGGTTCGCGGTGAGCCGGGAGTTCCGGGCGTTGGCCCGGGAGCTTCGGCCGGTGTACCGGCGTAGCCGGCCGGCGCTGGTCGCGGTGGCCGAGTGGGTGCTGCGGTACCTGCCGGAGCTGTTCGCGGCGTACCTGGTGTGGCGGCTGTGGTCGACCTGCACGAGCGTGGTGGGTCCACTGTGGACGGTGCTGGTGTGGTCGGTTATCGCGGTCGGGTCGATGTGGTGGCGGCGGTCGCGGCGGTGGCTGCTGACCGCGGCCGGGTGTGTGCTGACCCGGCACCGGCTGCGGACGGCGCTGATCGTGCTGCGGCTGACCGCGCGGGCCGGGCGGCTGCCGCTGGTGGTGTGGCTTGCCCCGACACCGGTCGGTGAGCGGGTGTGGCTGTGGTGCCGGGCTGGGATATCGGCCGAGGACATCGCTGACGAGATCGACGGTATCCGCGCGGCCTGCTGCGCCCGGGACATCCGGGTGACCAGAGACGAGCGGTGGGCCGCGCTGGTCGTCGTGGACGTGATCCGCCGCGACCCGCTCGCCGCGGCCATCCCCGTCACATCGCCGTTGGCCGCTCACGCGGCGCGGCCGGTGCGGCCGGAGGCCGACGGTGGCTGAGCCGGTGGGACTGTCCATCTGGGACGCCGTGCATCTGGGCGTGGACGAGACCGGCCGGCCGGTGCGGGTCGGGCTGGCCGAACGGGGCCTACTCATCGGCGGCGAGCCCGGGTCGGGCAAGTCGGTCGCGCTGAACCTGATCGTCGCCCACGCGGCCCTGTCACTGGATTGCCGGCTCGTGCTGGTCGACGGCAAGCGGGTCGAGCTGGGCCTGTGGCGCGACTGCGCCGACACCTTCGTCGGCCCCAGCATCGCCGACGCGATCGACGCCCTAGCGGAGCTGCAAGCCGAGATGGACATCCGCTACGCCATCCTGCTCGCCGCCCGCCGCCGCAAGATCACACCCGACTCGGCAGTGCCCGTCGTACTCGTCGTCATCGACGAACTGGCCTTCTACTCAGCCACCGTCGGCGACACCAAGCAACAGAAGGAGTTCGTCAGCCTCCTCCGCGACCTCGTGGCCCGGGGCCGCGCGGCCGGGATCATCGTCGTCGCCGCGACACAACGCCCCTCGGCCGACATCGTGCCCACCAGCCTGCGGGACCTGTTCGGCTACCGGTGGGCGTTCCGCTGCTCCACCGACGCGTCCTCCGACGTGATCCTCGGACACGGCTGGGCCAACCAGGGCTACACCGCCACTGCGATCAACCCGGCCGCGCGTGGCGTCAGCTGGCTGATCGCTGAGGGCGGCGTGCCCCGGCGCATGAAAGCCGCGTTCCTCACCGACAGACACGTCACCGCTCTGGCCGACATCGCCGCCCAGCTTCGCCGGGACGGTGCGGCATGACCGGTGCCGAGCCGGACCCAGCCGACCTGGGCACGGTGTGGTGGCCATCCCCGTACGGCCCGGGACGCTGCCTGTGCTGCCACGTCGCCGCGGTCGTCACCGTCACCGACACCGGCGGCGAACAAGCCGACCTGTGCTGGCGGCACTGGCACGAAGCCGCCCGCATGTACGCCCCGCTGATCCGGTCCGTGCTCACCCTCCCGGCCGGCCGGGACTGATGACCAGCCCGGCCCTGTCGCCCGGCACCGTCGAACAGATCGTTCGGCGGGCCGGGCGACCGGACTTCGACCGGTGGGCCGAACAGGTCGAACACTGCGGGCACTGTGCCAGACCCGTCCGGCTACGTGGCCGGCTGGTCGGGCGCGGCCCGGACGGTCGACGGCAGGAGGTCTACTCGACCGACCAGGAGCCGGACCGGGTCCTTCTCGTGCGATGTGGGAACCGGCGGGCGTCGGTCTGCCCGTCCTGCTCGCGTGAGTACGCCGGCGACATGTGGCAACTGCTGTACGCCGGCGCCGCTGGCGGCCGCAAGGGCGTGCCGGAGTCGGTCCGGGCGCATCCGCTGGTGTTCGCCACGCTGACCGCCCCCGGGTTCGGCCCGGTACACGGCACCCGGACGACACGCGGCGGCGGTACGGGCCGGTGCCGGCCGCCGCGTGGGAAGCCGCAGCTGTGCGAGCACGGCCGGCCGACCTGGTGCACCCGCGTCCACACCGACGACGATCCCCGGCTTGGCCAGCCGCTGTGTGGCGACTGCTACGACTACCCCGGGCATGTCGCGTTCAACTGGCACGCCCCGGAGCTGTGGCGCCGGTTCACGATCACCATGCGCCGCGTGCTGGCCCGGCGGGCCGGCGTCCTGGTCGCCGACTTCCGCGAACTGGCCCGGCTGTCGTTCGTCAAGGTCGCAGAGTTCCAGCGCCGCGGCGTGGTGCACTTCCATGCTCTGATCCGGCTCGACGGCCCCGGCGACTACGCCGCACCGCTGCTGCCGCTGGATGCGGCCACGCTCGCGGCGGCGATCGAGGAAGCTACCGCAGCTGTCCGGCTCACGGTCGAGCTGCCCGGCGGACCGGTCGCGCTGCGGTTCGGCACGCAAACCGACACGCAACCGATCAACGGCAGCCCGGCCGCCGAGCTGACGCCGGAGCGGGTCGCTGCGTACATCGCCAAGTACGCCACCAAGTCCGCCGAGGACTTCGGGCTCGGCGGCCAGCGGATCACCCCCGCCACGCTCCCCTACCTCGACCTGAGCGACCACATCGAAGCAGTAGTCCGCACAGCGTGGGAGCTGGGCGGCCACCCCGACTACGTCGGCCTGCGCCGCTGGCTACATATGGCCGGCTTCCGAGGTCACTTCGCCTCCAAGAGCCGCCGCTACTCCACCACCCTCGGCGCCATCCGGGGCGAGCGGCGGGCCTACCGGCAGCGCCAGGCGGCCGAGCACGCACGCCAGCTCGGCGACCAGGACGACGCCGACACGACGCTCGTCGTCGCCCGATGGAAGTTCACCGGGCTCGGCTACCTCACCGGCGGCGACGCCGCACTCGCCCTGTCCGCAGCTGCCCGGGCACGCGAGCGACGCGAAGCGGCAACCGACGCCAGACAGTCCACATTAGACAGAGAGGCAGCTCTGTGATGGAGAAGGTGCTACTGACGCCGGCAGAGGCGGCGCAGGCGCTCGGGCTCAGCCGTACCAAGGTGTACGAGCTGATGGCCGGCGGCCTGCTCCGCTCGGTGAAGATCGGGACCAGCCGGCGGGTGCCACGCGAGGCGCTGGCCGAACTCGTCGAGCGGCTCTCGGCTGGGGTGATGGCGTGACCGGCCGGCGGCGCGCACACGGCGAGGGTGCCGTGTTCCAGCGCGCCAGTGACGGCAAGTGGGTCGGCCGGGTCGATGTCGGCTACGTCGACGGTAAGCGCAAGCGGGTAACCGTCTACGGCAAGACCGAACGGGAGGTGCTCGCGAAGCTCCGGGAGGTCGTGAAGGCGAAGGATCGGGGCCAGGACTTCACGGCGCGGCGCCGGACTGTCGGCGAGTGGCTGACCGAGTGGCTTGACGACATCAAGGCGACGGATGGGACGCGGCCACAGACGCTGCGGTGGTACCGGTGGCTGATCACTGACCACATTGCGCCGACCATCGGTCAGATCGCGCTCGACCGGCTCGGCCCGGCAGACGTCCGGCGGGTCGTGACCGTCCTCATCCAGGGCGGTACGGGCAACGTGACGGTCCGCCAGGCGCACGGGCTGCTCCGCAACGCGCTCGGCGACGCGGAGCGGCTGGAGCTGGTGCCGTGCAACGTCGCGCGGTCGATCCGTCCTCCGGCACCCAACCGGCAGCGGCGGCGGGCGCTCACGCCCAAGGAGGCGCGCGGCCTGCTCTTGATGGCGGCCGACGAGCGGCTGTACGCGTTCCTGCTGCTGGCGATCGCTACCGGCCTGCGGCGGGGTGAGCTGCTGGCGCTGCGCTGGTCGGACGTCGACTTCCGGCGTGGCACGCTCCGGGTGGAACGGACACTGCTGCGGCTGGACGGCCGGCTGATCTTCGGCGCGCCGAAGTCGGAGGCGTCGACCCGTACCGTTCCGGTCCCGCCGCTGGCCCTGGCGGAGCTGCGGCAGCATCGGGCGCGTCAGCTGGCCGAGCAGGCGGCGGCCGGCAAGCGCTGGGCTGACCTCGACCTGGTCTTTCCCTCGTCGGTTGGTACGCCGATCGAGCCGACGAACGTCAACCGCTGGTTCCGCGAGCTGCGCGAGCGGGCGGGGCTGCCGTGGGTACGCATCCATGATCTCCGCCACGCCTGCGCGACGTTCATGCTCGCGGCCGGCGCCGACCTGCGGACGATCATGGAGACGCTGGGTCACTCGCAGATCAGCGTCACGGCGGACCTGTACGCGCACGTGCTGCCGCCACGGCAGCGGGCGGCGACGGACGCGGCTGAGGCCGAGCTGTTCGCGGAGGGCGAGGACACAGCCGACGAAGAGGACGACCCAGACGACGGGCTCAGCGGCGCGCTCGTCCGCCGGTGACCGCGGCCTTGGGTACAGAAATGGGTACATCAGGCCGAGCGAGGGACCAGAAGATGACCATCAGCACAGCGCCGATGAAAAGAAACAGAGGCGCTGACCTGCACGGTCAGCGCCCCTGGCCTGTCTCAACCAAGCGCGCGCTCGGCAGGACTCGAACCTGCAACCTCTTGATCCGTAGTCAAGTGCTCTATCCGTTGAGCTACGAGCGCGAGTCCGCTCTAGTGTCGCACATGGCCAGGTGAGGGTGCTGGTGGGGTGGGGTAGCCGGCGACGGCGGCCGATCTACGATCAGCGGGTGAGTGCCGGCCTGCGGGACGCGGTGGATGCGCTGCGGACGGAGTGGCGGCTCGACTTCCGGGTGGCGGAGCGGGTGCTGGGGGCGCTTGCCGGCGGCGGGAGTGTCGGCGAGGTCGTGGCGCGGACGGCGGCTGATCGGCATCAGGTCGAGGACGTGCTGCGGCGGGTCGAGCCGTGGCTGGGGCGGGACGGGGAGCGGTACGTCCTGACCGAGACGGTGGACGAGCCGGCCGGGGTGCCGGACCAGCGGGTGCTGGCGGCGACGATGGCGGAGATCGCGGCCGGGCTGCCGGCGCCCGCGTACGACCTGGATCACGTGCCGGCCCGGCCGGCCACGATGGCGGCCCGGGCCGGCTACTTCGCCGAGCGGTACGCGCTGGCCGGGGCGACCGTGCTCTGCGTCGGTGATCATGATCTGAGCTCGGTGGCGATAGCGCTGACCGAGCCGTCCAGTGAGGTAATGGTCGTCGACATCGACCAGCGGATTCTGGGATACATCGAGCAGGTCGCGGCCGAGCGCGGGCTGCCGATCACGACCGCCTTCGCGGACCTGCGGCTCGGCCTGCCGGCAAGCTTCGCCGGCGCGGCCGACCTGGTCTTCACCGACCCGCCGTACACGCCGGACGGGGTGGGGCTGTTCCTCACCCGCGGGCTGCAGGGGCTGCGCCGCTCCGGGCACGAGCGGATCGCGCTGGCATACGGGTTCGCCAGCCGGCAGCTTGCCCGCGGCTTCCGGACCCAGGCGGTACTGCACGAACTGCGGCTGGTGCTGGAGGCGCTGCTGCCCGGGTTCAACCGGTTCGACGGCGCCGAGGCCATCGGCGCGGCCAGTGACCTGTACGTCTGCCGGCCGACCCGGTTCAGCTGGCCGGTGATCGAACGCACGACCGGCGGCGACCCACGCATCTACAGCCGGGGCACGGCGGCCACCGAATCCGCCCCGGCCGAGCTGCCGGAGTCCGTTGTGGACGATGTCCGGGCCGCGCTCGGGGCGGAGCAGCCGACGTACGTGGGTGACGGCTGGCCGGCCGGCGGCCACCGCCGGCTGCTCGACCTGCCCGAGTACCTCGCCGCGGGCCCGCAGCGCCGCCGCGCGGTCGCGGTCAACCTGCACCCGCACTTCGGTGCCGCGCTGCCGCAGGCGATGCTGGCGGCCGCGGCAGCCGACCGGGCGGTGCTGGTCGCCCCAGCGGCGGACGTCCAGGCGATTGTGGACAGTCCGGTATGGACGCTGCTGGCCGGCACCGAGATCGAAATCCGGCCGGACGCCGCGGCCGGCCTGGTACTGCTCCGGCGCACCCAGACACCCGACCTCCCGGCCGGGCAGGCGTACGAGTTCCTGGTCCGGCATCCCGAGGCGAAGGTCGGTAACGCCTGGCGGGACGCGCTGGTGGCGGTTGCCGAGGGCACCGGGGACGACCCGACGCTGACCAAGAACCAGGCCCGGGCGATCGTCCGGGCCGCCGGCGTCCCGGAACGAGCCCTCAGCCTGCGTCTGTCCGAGCTACCCATGGAGACGCTCGCCATCCTGGTCGCCGCCGTCGCCCGTACCGTCGGGGCCCCGGCCCGCTGACCGCTCAGCGCCGCGATCACCGGTAGCCGGTAGCCGCGCCCGCGCCGGCACCGGTGACCGCGGCTCGAGGCAATCGAAGGCGACCCGAGGAGACCGGCGGCAAGCCGCCGACGGCGCCGGGCGGCCGGGCTGCGGCGCGGCCGGGTCCGCGTGTCGGCCCCGAGCCCGAGGGCGCGGGCAGAATCATCGCTGTGACATACGGTGGTGCCCGCAGGAGAGGCAGGTGGTCCATGCGCAGCGACCCACCGGACGGCGGCCCACCCGCCATCTCCCCGACGGCGCCTCGGCCCGCCGCCGGCCGCCGGTCGCGCGGGCGGATCGTGCCGCGGGTGCGGCTGGTGGTCGCGCTCGCGTTGCTGGCGGTCGCGGTGGTGATCGCCGGCGTGATCGTCGCGGTGACCGGACCACCGTCCGAGAACGATCTGCTGCGGCAGGCCGGGCTGATCGACAAACGGCAGCTGCTGGTCGGCGTCAAGGAGGACCAGCCCGGGGTCGCCCTGCTGAACCCGCAGACCGGCGTCTTCACGGGGTTCGATATCGACATCGCGTACATGATCGCCAGCGATCTCGGGTTCCGGCCGACCGAGGTGCGGTTCCTGCCGATCGAGAGCGAGGACCGGCTCCGGATGCGGGCCCGCGACCTGCGGACCCGGGAGACGGTGACGGTTGACCTGGTGATCGCCAGCTACAGCATCACCCCGGCCCGGGAGGCCGAGGGTGCCCGCTTCTCCGCGCCGTACCTGCGTACCGAGCAGTCGGTGCTCACCCCGCTCGGGCACAAGCCGGTGCGGGCGCTGTCGGACCTGAAGGACGAGCGGGTCTGCACACTGTCCACATCGACCTCGGCGGCGGCCATGCAGCGGGCCGGCATCCGGGACGGCCGGCAGGAGAACGAGATCAGCGAGTGCGTCCAGGGCCTGTTCGACAGCCGCGAATACCAGGCGGTGACCACGGACGCGGCGATCCTGGCCGGCTTCATGCACGACCCGAGATACCGCGGCCGGCTCATTCACCACGACATCGGCCTGGACGCGGATGAGGACTGGGGCGTGAACGTCGGCCCGAACGAGGCGCTGCGGAAGCTGGTGAACCTGTCGCTGTACCGGTCCTGGCACGACCCGGGCGACCGGCGCTGGGAGGACGCCTTCGACCGGCACCTGCGTCCGTTGCAAGTGGACAGTCCGAGCCAGGATGTGGCCATCGACAACCAACCGGAGGTACACCGGCCCGCGGTGCGCGAGTGGCCCTGGCAGCGGTAGCCGGGTGACCGAGGGACGAGCGCCGGCCCGGGACCGGCAGTGGCTGCTGAGCCTGCTGCCGGCGTTCCCGATCATCCTGCTGGTGCTGCGGTTGTGGTACCTGAGCCGGCAGGACCTGCCGACCATGCTGCTGCTGGTTCAGCACGTCAGCCCGCTCGGCCTGGTCAGCGCGCTGCTGATCAGCCTGATCTGGGTGTTCCCGGTGGTCATGCTGGTGACCGGCGCGCTCGGTGCGCTGCTGCGGGCCAGCGCGGCCGACCCGCTGCGATCCCGATTCGGCCGGGCCACCGCGCGAACACCGGACTGGGTGCTCGGGCTGGCCGGACTGATCGCCGCCGTCACCTGGCAACTGCGGTTCCTGCCGGCCCTGTTGATGCTCAGCCTGATGATCGCCGGCCTCCGGGTGCGGGCCGGGCATCAGGGCGACCGGGTCTGGCGGACCCTCGCGCTGGCCGTCCCGGTGGCGGTCGCCGTGCTCGAGTACGCCTGGCTCGGGCCGGCGATCGCGTTCGCGGCCCGGGCGGGTGAGCTGGTGACCCTGCTGCTGCTCGCGCTCCCGCCGGCGGCGGCAGTGGCGCTCACCGGGCCGATCCCGGCCCGCGCCGCGCATCCGTTCACCTCCCGCACCGCGGCGGCCGGTGCGGTGCTCGCCCCGTTCGTGGTCGGCGCGCTGTTCCTGCGGACGCCGGTGCTGCCGACCACCGCGCTGGAACTCGACCCGGAGCAACCGCACGGCCCGGTACAGGTGCTGCGCGGCTTCGTGATCGACGTGGACGACACGATGACGACGCTGCTGGACGACGGTGGCGCGGTGCTGTTCATCCCGAACACGCGGGTCCGGTCGAAGGTGCTGTGCCCGGGTGCGGCCCGCCCGCCGGCCGGCGAGACCGAGGTACACGGCTGGCCGGTGGAGGAGACCGTGCTGCAGTGGGTGGCGCCGCGGCGGCTGCCGGCCACGGTCGACCCGCGCTGCCGGGGCCGCCCACTGTCCAGTTCGGACGGCGGCGGCTGAACCGGCCTCGGCCCGGAGCCGAACGCACGAGCAGACCGGCCACCGTGTCCAGTTTGCGCGTACTCGTGGTGAAACAAAGTGGCTTGCCCTATCCTGACTTCACACGGCACCGGGCGGCGGATCGGCGCCGGAACGACGCGAGGATGCGACATGGGTTTCTACGGCGATCCGGACGAGTTGGATCGCCTGGCTGGGCAGATCGCGGCGGCGGCCACGCACGTCCGTGACCAGGCCGGGCAGGCGCGGAACAAGGCCAGCACGACGCAGTGGCAGTCCACGGCGGCCACCGCGTTCCGCGGCCAGGTCGACCGGGACGCCGCCGCGCTGGAGAAGTCCGCCGCGGAGCTCGATCAGGCCGCCGCGGCGCTGCGGGCGCACGCCGCGACCGTCCGGGCCCGGATCGCCGAGATCAGGGCGATCGAGCACGCGGTGACCGACTGGTTCGTCCGGGAGGGGCGCGCGCTGGAGAACGCCGCCAACGCCGCCTGGCACGCGGTGACCCACCCGGGTGAGACGATCCGCCGGATGATCCCGGATCCGCCCTGGCACAGCTGGCCGTACACGCCGCACTCGCTGCCGGCGCCCGGCGACAAGGAGTGGCTCGAGGTCGCGCAGTTCATGCGCGGCCAGGGGGTGCTGCGATGACGGCGCCGGCGATGGAGATCCAGCCGCGCCGGCTGGTGCTGGCGGCGGCCGAACTGGAACTGCTCCGCCGGGTCTCCGGCGACCTGACGCTGCCCGCCGACTTCGCGGTCGGGCAACCTGCGCAGGCGCCTGGTTTCGGTGTGGAGGCGGCGACGCTGGCCGCGGCCGGCCGGTCGCTGGCCGAGCGCGGGGCGCTGCGGTCCGATTCGGACAGTCCACTCGGCGGGGAGCCGCACCCGTCGGTGCTGGCGAACCTGCAGGTGCTGGCGGCCCCCGAAGTGCTGCTGGAGACCCACGTCAGCGTGGACGGTCAGACCATCCGGGCCGCGCACGCGGTGGCCGGTGGCCTCGGGGCGTCCCTGGCCAGGCTCGGCGAGACCGCGACGGTGGAGCTGTCCATCTTCCCGGCCGAACGGCTCGGTCTGGAACTGGTCCGGATGGTGCCGGCCACCGGGTCGGCGGCACGGGCCGGGCAGCGCCCGGCCGGGCTGCTGCCGCTGGACGCGATCGCCCAGGTCGGGCTGGCCGACGAGGTCGGCGGCGACGAGGTGGTCCGGCAACTGGCCGCCGAGCTCAGGCTGACCGCGGCCGAGCAGCAGCTCGCCCGGGCACTGTCCACACAGGCCGGCGGGGTGCTGCACTGCCTGGTGACCGCGCCGCCGCGCGGGCCCGGCCAGCCGGCCCGGGTCGGTCAGGTGCTCTGGTACGCCACCGCGGGCGGCTGGGTCGGCCTCGACCCGGAGCCCGGCCCGGACGACCGCCGCACCGTCCGGCTCCGCCCGGCCGACCCGATCGACCTCGGCGCCTGGCTCGCCCCGCTCGTTGCCGAGGCGCTCTCGTGACCGGGCCGGCAATGCTGACACCGGGCGTCGGGCGACCGGCGCTCAGCCGCCGAGAGGAGCCGGCACAGTGACCGACGTGGGGCCGCTGACCGTCACCGGCGGGACCGGCGGGACGACCGCGAAGTACGACGACATGGAAACCACCGCGGGGTTGCTCGGGCGGGCCAGCGGCGACCTGCTCGGTGTCGCCGCGACCTGCCACCGGTACCTGGTCGACCCGAACGTGGTGGCCTCGGCCGTGCTCGACCCGGTCGGTGCGGCCCGGTTCGAGAGCGCGATGGTCGGCGCGCTGGACGGTGGCGACGGGCTGACCTGGGCGGCCGGGCAGATCGGCGTGCAGGCGGTGAAGCTGAAAGCCGCGGTGGTCACCTACCGCACCACCGACGACCTGCAGGCCCGGCTGATCGACGGGATGCGATTCGCCGGCGGCGCGGCGGCGGTGCTCGCCGCACCGGCGCTGATCCAGGGCGCGCTCGTGGCCGCGCCGGCCTGGGTCGCGTCGGAACTGGTCCGCGGCCGGAACATCGGCGACGACCTGCAGAAGCTGATCACTGATCATCCGGGCATCGTGGACACGATCGTCGGCGCCAGCCCGGGAGCGATCACCACGGCCAACGCGCTGCTGCTCGGGCCGGCCGCGCCGCTGGCCGGCCTGATCTTCAAGGAGGCCACCGGGCAGACGCTGTTCCCGACCTCGCCGACCGAGGGCGCCGGGCTGCTCGGCCTGCTCTACCCGGACGGCACCCCGGTGGTGGCCGACCGCGGCGACGACCCCGCGATCGCCGGCACCCGGCCGCCGCAGGGCGTCGGCGACCTGATGACCGCGCTGAACTACCGCAACGCCGAGGCCAGCGGCGCCGACCAGGGCGAGATCGACGTCCGCACGATCGTGAAGACCATGCCGGACGGCAGCGTGCACAAGTCGTACGTGGTCGACATCCCCGGCACCAAGGACTGGCAGTTCAACCCGCTCGGCGACCGGACCCACCTGAACGACTTCGGCACCAACCTGCACGCGCTGTCGGCCGAGACGACCGCCTACGAGCAGGGCATCGCGGACGCGCTGCGCCGGGCCGGGGTGCAGCCGGGCGACCCGGTGATGCTGGTCGGGCACAGCCAGGGCGGGATGGTCGCGGTGCACGCCGCGGACCAGTTCGTCCAATCTGGACAGTTCAACGTGACGCACGTGGTCACCGCCGGCTCGCCGGTCGCGCGGACGCCGGTGCCGGCGTCGGTGCAGGTGCTCTCGCTGGAGAACCAGCACGACATCGTGCCGCACCTCGATGCCCGCGACAATCCGGACCTGCCCAACCGGACGACGGTCACCTTCGATCGGCAGTACGGCACCGTCGGCGAGAACCACGGCATCGACTCCTCCTACACGCCGGCCGCGATCGCGGTCGACAGCAGCGGCGACCCGTCCATCCGGCACTACCTGGACAGCGCCAGCGACTTCCTCAACGGCGACAGCGCGACCAGCCACGTCTACCAGGTGACCCGGGAGCAGAAGTGAGACGGTGGCCCCCGCTGTCCACGCTCGCCGTCCTGCTGGTGCTCATGCTGGCCGGCTGCGCCGGCAGCGGCTCCGGCATCTCCGGCCGCGGCGACGACCGGGACGCCCGCAACCGGGCCGAGTGGGACACGATCGCCGGCACTCTCCGCAAGTTGCCGGGGGTATCGCGGGTGGACGGTGGCTACCGGCGGGACGCCAGCAACCCGGGTGGCGCGGCGGTGCTGTCGATCACCGTTGAGCCCGGCACCGACCTCCAGCGCACCGCGGACGACGCGGTGCGTTCACTCTGGCTCAGCCGGCTCGACCCGATCACCTCCGCCACCGTGACGGTCGGCACGGCGGACAAGCCGAAGGACGCGATCGACCGGCACGTCGACTTCAAGTTCGAGCGCAAGCAACTGACCGCGAGTTACGGTCCCCGCCCACCGTCCAACTAGGACAGGTCGGGAATCAGCTCAAGGAGCGAAACGGACGGCATCGGCAGGTCGAAATCGATCTGGACGGTGCCGCCGTGCGGCACGACCCGCTGCGGCGGGGTCAGCTCGTCCAGCCGGTCGGTGCTGCGCAGCGCCGCCCAGCCTGCCCGGTCCGGCCAGGCCCCGCCGCCGAGGGCCGCCCACCGGGTGGCCAGGTTCGAATGGGCCGAGTCCACCCGGTAGTGCCGCAGCCGGTAGGCCGGCCCGGTCAGCCCGGTGAAGTGGACCGAGACGGCCCGGTCGAGCAACGCCGCACCATCCACTTTGGACTGGTCGAGGGTGCCGTTCCAGAGCGCCAGCGCCAACCGGCCGGATGGATCGCGACCGGCCCAGCCCTCGACCAGCGAACCGGCGCCGTCGCCGGCCAGCTCGACGGCGAGCTCCTGGTCGCCGAGCCGGTTCAGGATGGCCAGCGCCCAGAACTTCGGCTTGCGCAGGTTGCCCACCGAGAGCAGGCCGAACCCGCCGTGCAGCAGCGCCGGCGGCCGGCCCAGCTCCTCGAAGTGATCCGACACCACCCACGGGGCCAGCGCGGCCAGCCGGCCGGCCGCCGAGCGCATCCCGCGTGCGGTGAACGCCGCGGTGAACGCGCCGTCGTTGACCGGGTTGAAGTGCTGCGGGGTGACGCCCCACTCGGTCCACCAGATCGCGGCGTCCGGGCGGCCGTGCCGGGCCAGCGCCGGCCGCAGGTCCAGTGGCGGGCTGCCATAGGTGTGCGTGGAGATGAAGTCCAGCGGGGCTCCGGTGTCGCCGGCGTGGCCGAGCAGTTCGTCCACCCAGCCGGCCGCCGCGGAGGACGGGCCGCCGACCCGCAGCCCGGCGTGCACCGACTTCACCGCCCGCGCCGTCACCTCGTACAGGCGCAGGTAGTCGGCCAGCCCACCGGTCCAGAACACCTCCAGGTTGGCCTCGTTCCAGACCTCGAAGCTCCACCGGTCGCGCACCTCGGCCAGCCCGTACCGCTCGACCAGGTGTGCGGTGAAGGTGCGGATCAGGTCGGCCCAGCGGTCCCAGTCCCGGGGCGGCGAGATGATGGCGCCGTAGCTGAACACGGTCGCGGTCGGGTCGGCGGCCAGGTCGCGCGGCATGAACGACAGCTCCACCACCGGCCGCAGCCCGATCGCCAGCACCTGGTCGTAGACCCGGTCGACCGCGGCGAAGTCGTACACCGGCTCGCCGCCCACCTCCCGGTAGACGCCGAGGTCGTCGCACAGGATGCCGTGCGCCCGGACGGTGCGGACACCGAGTTCGGTGCGGGCGATGCGCAGCGCCTCGGCCACCTCGGCGCCGATCAGCCGGCCGCCGGTGCGGTCGGTGCACAGCAGGTGGCTCAGGTGCTCGGCGCCCACCATCGGCCGCCAGGGGCGGGCCAGCTCGCCGCGCACCGCGCCGGAGTCCACCCACGCCGACACCCCCGCCACCCCACCGGCGGCCGGCGTCGCGCTGGCCGGGGTGGACAGTTCACCGTGGGCCCCGGCCGCCGGGACCGCCGCCACCGCGTACCAGGCCGGTACGCCCGGCTCGCCGGTGCTGTCCGCGTACGGCGGGTGCGGCACCGCCAGCACATCCAGCCCGCGGTGATCCACCACCGCGAACGGACCGTCCGATGTGGACGCCCGGTGCACCAGGTAGCCGGCCGCTCCCGGCACCGGCTCCCAGTCCAGGGTGACCTGGCCGCGACCGGCGACGGCCCGCAGCCCGCTCGGCGCGGGCGGCCGATCGACCGCCGCCACCCCACCGGTACGCCGGCCGATCCGCGCGTCCCAGTCGGCCCGCGCCTCCTCGGCATGCCGCCCAGCACTCACCGGCTCCCCTTCCGAGTCAAGGTCCTGGTCGCACCGCCGGGCCGGCCAGCCGGCCGGAGCCGGCCCAGCGGGTGCCGCTCAGCGCTGCGGCGTGGCGTTGAACTCCTCGATGCCGAGCAGCGGCCTGATCCGGCGCTGTACCTCGCCCTGGGCGAAGTCGCGGCGTACGTCGGAGTTCCCGAGCACGTTGCCGAGCGCGCCCATGATCATGCCCTGATCCAGCGCCAGGTACCGGTGCGCCACGGTGCCGCTGCGCACCGCCACCGAGTCGGCGAAACCGCCACGGCCGTAGACGTCGAAGTTCCGCCGCAGCTTGGCCAGGTTGTCGATGGCCGCGCGTGGCGCGTACGGCAGCGCCAGGAACGAGGCGTGCGGGGTGATCACGCCGTCACCCCAGGTCGGCTCCGGCTGGGCCGGGCGACAGTCGCCGAATCCCTTGTCCCACTGGGTCTTCTCCAGGTCGGACGGGTAGCCGTCGACCGGGCTGGCCATCCCCAGCGGCGGGGCGCCGTAGGCGGCGTAGCCGCCCTGCGGGTTGCTGGCCGGCGAGAAGCCCCAGTAGCCGTAGCCGGCCTCCTGCAGGCCGAACGCGATCTGGCCCTGCACGTACGCCGGGTGGTTGCGACCCCAGCTGCGCGGGCCCCATTGCTCCTCCGGGACGAACAGCGCCGGCATCAGCGCCTCGAACATGTCGCCGCCCCAGGTCGGCACGAACCGCTGGCCGGCGTACTGGTAGGCGCCCTCGAACACCGGGACGCCGAGGTAGCTGCGGTTCTCCCCGACCGCCTGCTGCTTCTGCCAGTTCCAGTCACAGGTGTTCGGGAATGTGCGCCAGGTGGCGAAGTAGTGCTCCGCCGGGATCTGGCCGCGGGCGATGCCGATGTAGCTGGCGATCCGCGGCTCGGTGTTGGTGATGTCGTAGTGGTTGCAGGTGTACCAGACGTCCGGACCGCGACCGCGGTAGTTACCGACCACCGAGCAGTCCGGCGGCACCTCGTCCCAGAAGCCGCCGCGGATCAGGCCGGGCAGCCCGGGCCCCTTCGCGTCCGGGTTGTAGTAGAAGCCGAAGTCCATCGGGTCGAGCAGCGCCTCGGCCGGGCGACGCAGCGACGGGTCGGCGGTGCGCACCACCATCAGCGCCGCCGCCAGCCAGCCATTGTCCACACTGGACAGGAACGGGTGCACCGCGCTGCCGTCCACCGGCCAGACCCGCAGCTTGGCGCCATCGGCCGGGTCGTACCAGTTGTAGAACATGCCCGACGCCGGGTGCCGGTCCAGCCGGGACAGCGCGCGCAGGGTCGACGCCAGCCGGGCGTGCGCCTCGGCCGGGCCGATCAGGCCGACGTCGCGAGCCGCCACCGTGCTCCACAGGTAGGCACCGATGTTCGTCGGCGAGGTGTACCGGCTGCGGCTGGCCGCGGTCAGGTCGTCGTTCATGTTGTCCGCCGGCAGCCCGGTGGCCGGGTTCACCATCGCCACCATCGAGCGCCAGGTGTCGGCGGCGTACCGCAACAGCGTCGCCTGATCCGCCCGGCTCAACCCGGACTGTCCACTCTGGATAGCGGCAGCCGGCGCCGCCGCGGCGGCCGTCCCGGTGCCGAGCAGGAGCGCCGCACAGCCCGCCACGACTGCGGTGCGAATTGGTCTCATCGCGGTTCCTTCCGCCGGTGTCACTTGAGCCCGGTCATAGCGATGCCCTGCACGAAGTGCCGCTGCAGGGCGACGAACACGGCCAGCACCGGCAGCACGGTGACCGCCGAACCGGCCAGCAGCAGGCCGTACTGGGATCGGTTCTGGCCGATGCTGTAGAGCGCCAGCGCGACCGGCAGCGTGTACTTGTCCTCGGTCTGCGCGGCGACCAGCGGCCAGAGGAAGTTGTTCCAGGAGCCGAGGAAGGTGAGGATGCCCAGCGTCGCCAGCGCCGGGCGGGTCAGCGGCGCGATCACGTTGGCGAAGATGCGGAACTCACCGGCACCGTCCACTCTGGCCGCGTCGATCAGGTCGTCCGGCAGGCCGGCGATGTACTGCCGCATCAGGAACACGCCGAACGGCATCGCGACCGCCAGCGCCGGCAGGATCAGCCCGGCGTACGTGTTGACCAGATGCAGGTTGCTGACCAGCACGAACTGCGGCACCAGCAGCACCACGTACGGCACCATCAGCATGCCGAGCACCAGCCCGAAGAGTGCCCGCTTGCCGGCGAACTCCAGCTTGGCCAGCGCGTAGCCGAGCATCGCGCAGACCACCAGGTTCGCCGCCGTGACCGCACCGGCCACCAGCACGGAGTTGAGGAAGTAGCGGGGGAAGTCCAGCCGGGAGAACAGCTGGCGGTAGTTGTCCAGGGTGACGTGGTTCGGCAGCCAGGTCGGCGGCAGTTGGCGCAGCTCGCCCTCGGTCTTGACCGAGCCGAGCAGCATCCAGACGAACGGCCCGGCGACCACGATCAGGCCCAGCCCGAGGGCGGTGTAGACCCAACCCCGGCCGCCCCGCCGCCGCGGCCGGACCGCGCGATCGTCCACTGTGGTCATTCCGTCACCTCCGCCCACGAACCGGCGCGTCCGGACGCTGGCCGAGCAGCCGGAACTGCAGCATGGTCAGCAGCACGATCGTGGCGAAGAGCAGGTAGCTCATCGCGGCGGCGTAGCCGTAGTTGCCGAAGCCGAACTGGTTGTAGATGTCGTACGACACCGAGAGCGTCTTGTTCAGCGGCTTGCCCTGGGTCAGGACGAACGGCTCCTCGAAGAACTGCAGGTAGCCGATCCCGGTTATGACCGCGCCGAAGAGCAGGGTCGGGCGCAGCATCGGCAGCGTCACGAAGCGGAACCGGGACCAGCCGCTGGCACCGTCCACATCGGCCGCCTCGTACAGCTGCGCCGGGATCGCCTGCAGGCCGGCCAGGAAGATGACCATCAGGAAGCCCATGTTCCGCCAGGTGGCCATCGCGATGATCGCCGGCATCGACCAGAACTGGCTGCCCAGCCAGTTCGGCCCGGTGATGCCGACCAGACCGAGCAGCTGGTTCAGCAGGCCGGCAGTCGGCTCCAGGAGGAACCGCCAGAGCACCGCGATCGCGATGATGCTGGTGACCACCGGCAGGTAGTAGCCGACCCGGAAGAACGTGCGCAGCCGGTTCACCCCGCTGTTCAGCGCGACGGCGACGGCCAGCGCCAGGCACATCGTCAGCGGCACGGCGACCCCGACGAAGTAGACGGTGTTCAGCACCGCCTGCCCGAACACCTCGTCGGAGAACAGCTTGGTGTAGTTGCGCAGCCCGGCGAAGTTCACCGCGAGCGGGTGCCGCAGGTCCGAGCTGCGGATGTCGGTGAAGCTGAAGATGAACGAGGAGAGCACCGGCACCGCGACGAACGTGGCGAACAGCAGCACGAACGGCAGCGCGAACCCCCACGCGGCCAGGCCCTGGTTCCGCCGCACCCGGCTCCGCCCCCGGCCCGGGGTCCGGCCCCGGCCCGAGGCCCGGCTCCGGGTGCGGGCCCGACCGGCGGCTCGAGACCCGCCCGGGCCGCCGGACCCGCCCGGCGGGCCGGCGGCCGTGCCACCCGCCACAGCGGCACGGTCGGCCGGCCCGCCTGCCCCTGGCGCCGGCACGGTGGTGCCCGCCGGGCCGGTCAACCCATCCACCGGCTGCCGACCGCCGGACCGGTCGGCAGCGCTGCCGGCACGGACCACCTCACGCTCCGGTGCCGATCTGACTCGCCTTCTGCTGCATGGCCTTCGCGGCGCCGCTGCCGGTCTCACCGCTCTGGGTGGCCTTCTCCACCTCGCCGTCGATGACGCTGGCCACCTGTTCCCAGGTGGACACCGTCGGCGGCGACTTCGCGTCGTTCAGCTGCTGGCCGAACTGCGACAGCATCGGGTCGGCCTTGAGCGCCGCGTCATCCCAGGACGCCTTGACCGCCGGCAGGTCGGTGGCCGTCTGGTACCACTTCACCTGCGTCTCGGGCTTGCTCAGGTACTGGACGAACTTCCAGGCCGAGTCGCGGTTCTTGCTGTCCTTGAAGACCACCAGGTCGCCACCGCCGACGAACGAGGTGCCGGCCTGCTCCTTCGGCATCTGGGCCAGGCCCACCTTGTCCATGAAGGCCGCCCCGCCCTGGTCCTTGAGGATGCCGAGGTGCCAGGGGCCGGAGATGAACGAGCCGATCGTCCCGTTGATGAAGCCCTGTTCGAGCTGGCCCTGGGCCAGGTCCTTCGGCGAGACGCCGGAGGTGAAGAACGACCGGTAGTAGTCCAGCGACTTGGCCATCTCCGGGCTGTCCAGGGTGAAGTTCTTGTTGGCGCTGTCGGTCAGCGAGGCGCCGTTCTGCCAGGCGAACGGGAGGAAGGTCTGCCAGGAGCCCTGGCCGCCCGGCTGCAGGTAGATCCCCCACTTCGCCTTCGCCTTCTGCTGCAGGCCGGTGGCGAACGCGGACAGGTCGGCCTGGGACGCCGGCGGCTGCACACCGGCCCGCTGCGCCAGGTCCTTCCGGTAGTAGATCAGCCGGGTCTCCACGTACCAGGGCACGCCGAAGGAGGTGCCGTTGACCGCCGTGGTGTCCCAGGCGCCGGGGAAGAACTGGCTCTTGTCGACGACATCGGGGGTCGGGTCGAGGGCACCGGTCTTGGCGAACTCGCCCATCCAGGTGGTGCCGATCAGGCTCACGTCCGGCGTCTGCCGGGCCGCGATCGAGGTCGCGATCTTGTCGTGCGCCGCGTCCCAGGGCACCGGTGTGATCTTCACGCTGACCCCGGGGTTGGCCGCCTCGAAGTCCTTGGCCAGCACGGAGAGCTTCTCGCCCTCGGTGCCCATCGCCCAGACCGTGATGGTGCCGGTTGCCGCGCCGCCGGTGACGCTCCGGGCTTGTTCATCGCCGGAGTCCCCGCTGTTCCGGCCACAGCCGGTCAGCATCATGCCGGCCACGCACAGTAGGGCAACTGCGCGGCTCCGCCGCAGCTCGCTCATCGCGCCTCCTCGTGGCGGTCCTTTGTGGTCAGTGGTCTCCGCAGCTCGCCCGGATGACCACCTCGGTGTGCAGTACGTCGTGCCGGGCCGCGACCCGGTCGCCGACAATGCGCTCGTCCAGCGCGCGGGCGGCCCGGCCACCCAGCTCCCGCATCGGCTGCCGCACGGTGGTCAGCCCGGGGCGGGCGTACCGGGCGGCCATGATGTCGTCCCAGCCGGTGATCGCGACATCGCCGGGGACCGAGAGGCCCAGCTCCTCGGCCGCCAGCAGCGCGCCGAGCGCGATCTCGTCGTCCGCGCAGACCAGTGCCTGCGGGCGGCTGCGCGCCGCGGACAGCAGCCGGCGCGCCACCGCCTGCCCGGACTCCTCACTGAACCCGCACGGCACCGGCTGCCGCGGCCGGACGCCGCGCTCGGTCAGCACTCCGGCCAGGCCGGCCCAGCGGGTGGCGGTGTCCGGGGAGGACTCCGGATCGCCGAGGAAGGCCAGCCGGCGGTAACCGTGGTCGAGCAGGTGCCCGGCCAGCTGCCGGGCGCTGGCCAGGTTCTCCGCGCTGATCGTGTCCACCCCGGCAACCGCGGGGCGGGCCAGCAGTACCACCGGAACGCCCATCGCGACGACCTCGTCCACCACCTCGTCGCGCACCGTCCGGCCGAAGATGACCAGACCGTCCACACGGGACGCCAGGTCGAGCACCCGGCCGCGGACCGCCTCCCGGCCGTGCGTGGAGAGGATCAGCACCGAGCGGCCCAGTTCGGCCGCGACCTCCTCGTAGCCGACGACAACCTCGGCGTAGTAGGGGCCGGAGAGGTCGGGGAAGACGATGCCGTTGGCCGCGTGCCGGCGCTCGGCCAGCCCGCGGCCGAGCCGGCTGGGCACGAACCGCAGCGTGTCGATGGCCTCCAGCACCCGGTCACGGGTCTCGCCGGCGACCGGGCCGCTGTCCCGCATGACCCGGGACACGGTGGTGATCGACACGCCCGCGTGCGCCGCGACCTGGTAGATAGTGACACCTTGCGGCGCGCTGGAAGGGCCGTTCGGACGAGCCGACCCGGCCCGTTCGGCGCCCGCTTCGACCGCCCGGCGGCTAGGCACCGGTGGCGGGGCTTTCGCTGGGTGTAAGCGCTTTCACATCCGGTAGTATCCCATGGCGCGCGATGTATGTGAACAGGCTGTTACATTCCGCCAAACACCCGCTGCGTCTCGTGACCGTATTGGCCCGGACGGCCGGGGCGGCCAGCGCCAGATGGCCGGTCGCGAATTAGCCCGCGAGCTCGGCGCGCCTGCCGCGCCCGGCGTCTTGCCCGAGCAACCGTGTACCCCTGACCGGGCGGCCCGGTCTCTTCGGCGACCGCACGAGCCACCGGCCGGCCGCCGGCGGAATCCGAAACGGGGGACCCGGATGATCGGTTCGAAACTCAGGGTGGCCGGGCTCGGAGCAGCCGGGCTGGCCGCGCTGGCGATCGCCATACCGGCTGCTGCCGCCGGCCCGGACCGGCAGCGGGGCACCGACCGCGGGCCTGCCCTCGATACCGCCGCCCGCGCCTACCTGACCGTCTACCCGCAGCTGTCAGCGGCCGCCGCCCGGGCGGCCGCGGCCGGGCAGGAAGCCCGCAAGTCGCTCTACCGCGCGCTCGACGCGGCCACCTTCGGCGGCGCCTGGTTCGACCCACCGAGCGGGCAGCTGCACATCCTGGCCACCACCCCGGCCGCGGGTGACCGAGCCGCCGCGGTCGGCGCCCGGCTCGGGCTGCGGGTGCGGACGCACCCCGCCCGCTACAGCTTCGCCGCGCTGCAGCGGCAGGCGGACACCCTGCGCGCCGGCGGGGCCACCTCGGGCCGGGCCGCCGACGCCGAACTGGGCCACGCGGCCCGCGGGCAGGTCGGCATCGACGTGGCCGGCAACCGGGTGCTGGTGGCCGTGCCGGCCGACCGGCTCGCGGCGCTGCGGCCCGCCGCCCGGGCCGCCCGGCCGGCCGGTGTCGAGCTGATCGCCGACCCGGGCCGGCGCACCCAGTTGGACGCCGGCTGCACCGCCCGGACCGCCTGCGACTGGACCGTCCGGGCCGGTGCCGCCCTATGGACCGGCGCGCCCGGCAGCAACGTCTGCTCGGTCGGCTTCACCGCCCGGGACGCCAGCAACCAGCGGTACGTCTACACCGCCGGGCACTGCTCCGGCGGCAACGGGATCACCTGGGGAACCGGCGCCACCGCGATCGGTCCGATGTCGAACTCGGTGCAGACCGGCGCGCTGGACGCCAGCATCATCAAGGTCACCAACGCCTGGTTCGGCTACGACGCCGGCGGTGAGATCTACAACGAGTACGCCGGCAAGCGGTCGGTGGCGCTGACCGCGGTGGCCCCCACCCTCGGCTTCATCTGGGCCGGCGACGCGGTCTGCCTCGCGGCCAACTTCCCGGCGCCGAACGGCCCGAACTACTGCGGCGTGGTCGACACCGCGAGCGACCCGGCGGTCAGCGGCATGGTCCGGGTGACCGGGCTGGACGGCTGCCCGGGCGACAGCGGCGGCGGCTGGTACTGGCTGCCGTCGTCGGGCAACCGGTACGGCTACGGCCTGCACAGCCGCAGCGACGTGGGCTGCCACGGCTCGGACGGCGGCTCGCACTCCTGGTTCAGCGCGCTGCCGACGATCAAGGCCGGTTTCACCCCTACCCTGACGGTGGAAACCCGCCTGAAAGGTATGACAACGGTGCGGCTTGCCGGCCGGACCGGCCCAGCCGCACCGGCAGCCCGGCCGGACGCACCAGTTCTCAGCACCGGCAACGGTGCGGCTGCCCCCACCCCGGTTCAGGTGGCTTCCGTAGTGGAATCCGGCCGCCGGTGCGGCAGCCTGGAGCTGTGCCCGAGACAACCACGCTCCGACCCCGGGTCCGCACCGCCGTCCGGCCGCTGACCGACTGGCGGACGCTGGTGCGGCTCGGCTACCTGCTGACCGGGCTGCCGATGGCGTTCGTCACCGGGTACCTGCTGCTGTTCGCGCTGCCGCTCAGCATCGTGATCGCGGTGGCCAGCACGGTGCTGCCGCTGGTGCTGACCTCGATCATCCGGGCCATCTCGGCGGTACTCGACCGGATCTTCCGGCTGATCGTCCGGCACCCGCTGTTCGACCCGAACCGGCCACTGCCGCCGGCCCGGGTGGACCGGCTGCGCCGCCGGGTCATCGACCCGGCCGGCTGGCTGGTGCTGGTGCTACCGGTGGCCTGGGGCGTCGCCGCGGTCGAGCGGTTCCTGGCCGGCCGGCTGGCCGACACCGACATCCCCTCCCCGTACCTGCTCTCCGCACCGTCCACAGGCGACACCGTCGCGGCCTGGTACCGCGGCCGCACGGCGCGGGCGGCGACCTGGCGCGATCTCGGTTTCGCCGTGCTGGCGGTGCCGCTCGGGCTGATCTGGGCGGCCAGCGTGTACCTGATGTTCATCGCCCCGGTGCTGCTCGCGTCCACCCTGATCTGGTACTGGTTCGCGCCCGGCGCGGCGGCCGACCTCGGCGAGACGATCGGGATCCACGCGGACACGCTGCCGAAGGTGCTGCTGGTCGGCGGGATCGGCCTGGTCGCCGTGCCGATCCTGATCGGCCCGCTGCGGGTGATCGCCCGGGCCCGGGCCCGGCTGGCCGCCCGGCTGCTGGACGTCGACCCGTACGCCGAGGTGAACCGGCGGCTGGCCGCACAGGTGACCGAGCAGCGGACCGCCCGGGCCGCGGCGGTCCGGGTGGCCGACAGCGAGCAGCAGCGGATCGAGCGGGACCTGCACGACGGCGCGCAGCAGCGACTGGTCGCGCTCGCGCTGGACCTCAGCCGGGCCAAGCGGAAGTTCACGACCGACCCGGAGCAGGCGTACGCGTTGGTGGACGAGGCGCAGCAGGAGGCGAAGCGGGCCATCGTGGAGCTGCGCAACCTGGCCCGCGGCATCCGGCCGCCGATCCTCACCGACCGCGGCCTGGACGCGGCGATCTCGGCGCTGGCCGGCCGCGCCTCGGTGCCGATCGAGGTGGACGTCCGGCTGCCGCAGCGCCCGCCGCCACCGGTGGAGTCGGCCGCCTACTTCGTGGTGGCGGAGGCGCTGACCAATGTGGACAAACACGCGCAGGCCGAACGGGCGGCGATCTGGGTCACCCGCACCGGCGACCGGCTGGTGATCGAGATCCGGGACAATGGCCGCGGCGGGGCCGCCGCGTCCGGGCACAGCGGGCTGACCGGGCTGGCCGACCGGGTGGCCTCGCTGGACGGCTCGCTGCAGATCACCAGCCCGGTCGGCGGGCCGACCATCATCCACGCGGAGCTGCCATGCGAGTCCTGATCGCGGAAGATTCCGTCCTGCTCCGGGCCGGCCTGGAGCGGCTGCTCGCCGACGAGGGCTTCGACGTGGTCGGCACCGTCCACGATGGACCGAGCCTGGTCAAGGCGGCCGCCGCGCTGCACCCGGACCTGGCCATTGTGGACATCCGGATGCCGCCGACGCACACCGACGAGGGGCTGCGGGCCGCGCTGGAGGTGCGCCGGATGATGCCGGAGATCGGCATCATGATCCTCTCCCAGTACGTCGAGGAGCGGTACGCGCTGGAGCTGATCGAGGCCAACCCGGCCGGCATCGGCTACCTGCTCAAGGACCGGGTGGTCGAGGTGGACGAATTCCTCGCCGCGCTGCACCGGGTCGACCAGGGCGGCACCGTGCTCGACTCCGAAGTGGTCGGTCAACTGCTCGGCCGGCGCCGCCGGAAGAGCCCGCTGGACACGCTCACCCCGCGCGAGCGGGAGGTGCTGGCGCTGCTCGCCGAGGGCCGCACCAACACCAGCATCGCCAAGCACCTGTTCATCACCGACCGCGCGGTGGAAAAGCACATCACCAACATCTTCACCAAGCTCCAACTGCCGGACAGCCCGGACGACCACCGGCGCGTCCTCGCCGCTCTCACCCACCTGCGGGAGTAGGCCGCCCGCCGCGGGCCCCGCCACCGGTGCCCGCCGCTGGCCCCGCCGCCGGGCGGGGGCGGCCCGGCTGCCCCACTGCCCGCCGCTGGCCCCGCCGCTGGGCGGGGGCGGCCCGGCTGCCCCACCATGGCGGTATGGGACCCAGCGCGCTGGACGCGGACGTCGTGGTGGTCGGTCTCGGTGCGATGGGCAGCCAGGCGCTCTGGCGGCTGGCCGGAAGGGGCGCGCGGGTGCTGGGGGTCGACCAGTTCCCGCCCGGGCACGACCGCGGCTCCAGCCATGGCGAGACCCGGATCATCCGCACCGCGTACGCCGAGGGGCCGGAGTACGTTCCGCTGGTGCAGGAATCCTGGCGGCTCTGGGCGGAACTGGCCGCGCGCACCGGCGCCGACCTGATCCGGCGCACCGGCGGGCTGATGCTCGGGCCGGCCGACTCGACCACGGTGGCCGGGCCGATCGAGTCGGCGCGCCGGCACGGGCTGCGGTACGAGGTGCTCGGCGCGGCCGAGGTGCGCCGCCGCTACCCGCAGCACCGGTTCGCCGCCGGCACCGGCTTCGTCGAGGCGGACGCCGGGGTGCTGTACCCGGAGCTCGCGGTGCGGGCGGCGGTCCGGGCGGCGACCGCGGCCGGCGCCCAGACGATGATCGGCCTGCCGGTGACCGAGATCGGGCCGGACCCGAGCCGGCCCTGGGTCCGGGTCGCCGGCCGGACGCTGGTGGCCCGGCACGTGGTCGTCGCGGCCGGCGCGTGGACCGGCCGGTTGCTGCCCGCGCCGGCCGGCGGGCTGGCCAACCGGCTGCGGCCGGTGCGGCGGGTGCTGGGCTGGTTCGTCGCCGACCGCCCGGCCGACTTCGCGCCGGACCGGTTCCCGGTCTATATCCGGTCCGGCGGCGACGGCGTCGAGGCGGCCGTCTGGTACGGCTGCCCGCAGGTGGACGGCAGCACCGTCAAGATCGGGCTGCATGTCCGGCAGGGGTTGGACGAGCCGGCCAACCCGGTCGCCGGGCCACGCCGGCCGGACGCCGCCGACGGCCGGGCGCTGGCCGGGATAGTCGCGAACACCCTGGTCGGGCTGCGGCCGGACCCGGTGCGGCTGGTGTCCTGCATGTACACCCTCACCCCGGACCAGCACTTCGTGCTCGGGCCACGCACCGACCTGCCCGGCCTGACCCTGCTGGCCGGCTTCTCCGGGCACGGCTTCAAGTTCGCCCCGGTGGTCGGCGAGATCGCCGCGCAGCTGGCGCTGACCGGCGGCTGCCAGCTGCCGATCGGCCTGTTCGACCCGCACCGGTTCGACCAGCCGGCCGGCGCCCCGGGCTGACCGCGCGAGGTCGCCGGCCGGCCGCACTGCCGGCCGGCGACCCGCGGGCTGGACTGCCGGTGGGCTCAGCTGAGTTCGATGTAGTCCAGCTCGGCGAACCCGGTGCCGCCGGCGAACGACGGGGCGCCCTTGGCCAGCCGGATGACGTTGTACCCGGCGCGCAGGCTGAGCGTGGTACTGACGGTCGGCCCGAACTGGCCCCAGCCGGCGGTCGGCGGGTAGCTGATCGTCGTCCACGGGCCGCCGTTGAAGGCCAGCCCCTGGGTCGAGGTGGCGCCGGTGCCGTTCGCGTAGCCGATCCGCATCGTGTACGTCCGCGCGGTCGGCACATTGACGATGAAGTCGACGTAGCTGGCGGTGCGCACGTCGCCGGTGTTGTCGATCTGCCCGACGTACCCGCCGGCCGAGGCGCTGCCGCTGCCGAACCGGTTGGCCCGGAAGATCGCGGCGTTCTCCGCCTCGTACCGCTGCTGGAAGCTGGGCACCCCGCTGGTCGGCTGGATCACCAGGTGGTAGGCGCTGGTCGCCACCATGTTCGGCACCGAGACGGTCAACTCGCCATTCGTGACGGTCGCGGTCGTGGTGGAGATGACGGTCGGTGCGGCGACCGCGGTGAACCGGCCGGACGCGGGCGTCGACTCCAGCCGCACCTGCACGCTGCTGCCCACTGTGGACAGTCCAGTGACCCGCACGCTGTTGGTGCCGGAACCGCCGCCGAGCGCGATCTGGACGATTCGTCGGGTCGGGTCGGTGGCGGCGAACCCGTCCAGCCCGGTCTGCGCGGGCGGCGTGGTCACCACCATGTTGCCGGCCATGTCGCCGTACCACTTGTAGAGCCACCAGCTGCCGGTCGGCTGGTTGTTCACGGTCAGCCCGTTCACCGTGCCGTACTCGAACCAGAACGCACGCGCGGCGTTGTCCACGCCGCCACGCTCGAACTTGGCGATGTAGCCGGCCACCGGGCCGGGCTGGTCGACCTCGGTCGGCGTCGCGTACTCGTTGATGGAGATCCGGCGCGGGCTGATCCCGAGCGAGGCCTCGAGCGCCCGGTAGGCGGCGATGTCGCCGGCGATGCTGGACGCGGCGGTCAGCTCGTGCCAGCTGATGATGTCCGGCAGCGTGTTGGCGGCCTTGGCGGCGGTCAGGAAGGAGCGGATGAACGTGGCGTTGTAGTGGGTCGTGCTCGGCCCGACGATCGGGGTGAGCGGGTCGCGGGCCCGCACCTGGCGGAAAGTCCGGGTCCACCCGGTGTTGAAGTCACCGGCCGCGCCGGTGTTCCAGGTGAAGTCCGGCTCGTTCCACAGCTCCCAGCCGCTGATGTTGCTGACCGAGCCGGCGGCCAGCCGCCGGCTCACCTGGGTGTCCACTTTGGACATCCAGTCGGCCCAGCTGACCCACCGGTACGGGAAGTCCGGGTAGATGTCCGGCATCCGGATGTATTCGGCCGCGCCGACCCGGGTGGCCTGCGGCGCGACCAGCAGCGCGTCGCCCCCGGGTGGCTGGCCGTTGGGGCGCTGCCCGACCCCCGGTGCCGGCTGGGTGAGCGTGTTCAGCCGCAGCGGCAGCAGGGTGCTGTCGGCCGGCCGGTTGCCCTCGGCGAGGGCGTACAGGCCGCCGGCGGCCACGTGGCTGACCGGGCGGAACGCCGTGCCGGCCGCCACGACCAGCGTCTGGCCGGCGGCTTCGGCGGGGGTGGTGAGGCCCGCGAGAGCGGTGATCAGGAGGGCGGTCGCGAGCGCGACCCGGAGTGTCCTGTGATGCACGGTGTACCTCGCTTGGGTGGGAGCGCAGCCCGGAGGATCGCTGTCCGTCCAGTGCCCGCCGCGCACCGCATGCCGCTGGGGCCTGCCTCGTCAGAGCCCAGGTTCGGAAAGTCGAGAAACCGATTTCTGGCAGGCTATGAGCGATCGTTCCCGGGAGTCAAGGATTGTCAGACCTATTCATTTCGTCCGCCTCGTGGATCGGACGAGCCGATTGCGGCAACCGGACCAGGAAACTCGGAAACTCAGTCCGCCGCCGGCGATCGGGTGGCCGGGCGGACCAGATCGGCGGGGCCGTTCCGCAGCGCCGGCCGACGCCGTAGCGTGTCTGTTTATGCACGGTAGGGCGCAGCCCGGATCGAAAACCCGCCTTTGGGTGGCGGTCGGCCTGCTCGTCGTGCTGCTCGGCTGGCTGGTGCCCAACCCGCTGCCGTGGCGGTCCCCGTTCGAGGGCCGTGGTGCCGGCAGCGAGGCTCCCGGTGCGGGCGGCCGGCCCGGCCTGGCCGCCGGTGCCGAGATCGCCGCCCGCACCAACCGGAGCATCTCGCCGCCGCCGGTCGCCAGCCCCACCCCGCCGCCGCCGGTCGGGGTGCCGGACGCGTTCAAGGGCCGCTGGCACGGGCACGGGGTGAACTTCGTCGGCACCGGCAACTTCGACACCGTGGTCACCTTCCGGGCGCAGACGGCCACCAGCGTGGTGGCCACCGCCGACTTCCCGAACCTCGGCTGCCAGGAGGCCTGGCAGCTGCAGAAGAGCACGCCTACCGTGCTCACCCTGGCGGCCACCCTGGCGCAGGGGCCGTGCGTGCAGCGGCCGCTGCAGGTGCAGGTCAAGCTGCTGGACGCGAAGCGGATCTTCGTGCAATGGAAGCTGGCGAACGACGTGGTCGAGTCGGAGGCGACGCTGACCCGGGTCCCCTGATCCAGGCCCGCTGACCCGGCTCGACCGACCCGGCCTCCCCGCCCGCAGACTCGCCGCCCGCAGACTCGCCCCGCCCGCAGACTCGCCGGCCGCAGACTCCGGGTCAGCTGGCGGCCGTGGCGACCGCCGCTGGCGCGTCACGTCGGGCGTACGCGGCCTTGGGCAGGTGGTAGGCGAGGTCCACCGCGGTGTCGGTCGCCTCGTCTTCGTCCAGCCGGTGCTCGGTGACCAACCGGGCCAGCGCACCGGCATCCACCCGGCGGGCCAGGTCGTGCCGGGCCGGGATCGACGCGTAGGCCCGGGTGTCGTCCACGAAGCCGGTGGTGTTGTAGAAGCCGGCGGTCTCGGTGCTCAGCTCGCGGAACCGGCGCAGCCCGTCCGGGCTGTCCAGGAACCACCACGGCGCGCCGAGCCGGACGGCCGGGTAGACGCCGGCCAGCGGGGCCAGCTCCCGGCTGAACGTGGTCTCGTCCACGGTGAACAGCACCAGCCGGAACTCCGGCCGGCGACCGAACGCCTCCAGCAGCGGGCGCAGGCTGAGGGTGAACTCGGTCGCGAGTGGGATGTCGAAACCGCGGTCCGAGCCGTACGCGGCCTGGATGCCGCGGTCGTGGTCGCGCAGCACGCCCGGGTGCAGCTGCATCACCAGCCCGTCCACGCAGGCCATCTCAGCCTGGACGAACAGCAGGTGCGCGGCGAAAGCGACGGCGGCCGGGGCGGCCAGTGGCTGCTGCCGGGCGGCCGCGAACAGCCGGGCCGCTTCCGCCTCGGGCAGCGGGCTGGTCTGCGCGCTCTGCTGGCCGTGGTCGCTGGCCAGCGCGCCGGCCGCCGCGAACGCCTGCCGGCGCAACCGCAACGCGTGCAGGAAGCCGGCGTAGCTGCCGGTGTCCACATCGGCCAGCCGGCCCAGCAGGTCCACTTCGTCCGTCCACTCGGGATGGTCGAGCCGGGCCAGCGCGTCCGGGCGGAAGGTCGGGATCACCCGGCCGGCCAGGCCGTCCGCGTGCAGCCGGTGATGGTGCTCCAAAGTGGACGTTGCCGGGTCGGTGGTGGACAGCAGCTCGATCCGGAACCGGTCCAGCAGCGCGCGCGGGCGCAGTGCCGGATCGTCCAGCCGGGCACTGATCTGGTCGTACAGCTCGTCCGCGGTCTCCGCCGAGGGGGCCAGCCGGACGCCGAAGACCTCGACCAGCTCGTGCTCCAGCCAGTACCGGCTGGGCGTGCCGCGGAACAGGTGCCAGTGCGCGCAGAACCGGCGCCAGATCGCCCGCGGGTCGGCCTCGACCGGCTGCCCGCCGGGCCCGGCGATGCCCAGCTCCGCCGGGGTCACCCCCTGCGAGAACAGCATCCTGGTCACGTAGTGGTCCGGCACCACCAGCAGTTGGGCCGGGTCGTCGAACCGCTCGTCGGCGGCCAGCAGTTCGGCCGGGACGTGGCCGTGCATGCAGACCAGCGGCAGCTCCCGGGTGGCCTGGTAGATCCGGCGGGCAACGGCCCGGATGGTGGGCTCGGCGGGCAGCGCCCGGTCGGGATGCAGAGCCAGTGACTTCATCCGCGCGCTCCTCCCGCGGCCGGGGCTGCGTCAGAATGAAAAGGATTGCAGTTGCAGCATGTGCCGAGTGGGCGCTGTCTGGCAAGCACTTCGCAAGCAGGTCTTGACATTGTTCTGAAATCGGTTGGACACTCTGCGGCCATAGCCCAGCGTGGGGCGAGATGGCTCAGCGTGGGGCAAGGAGGTCCCATTGGCTGCGACGATCCGAGACGTTGCCCGAGCCGCCGGGGTGTCCCCGTCGACGGTGTCGCGGGCCCTGGCCAGTTCCGAGCTGGTCAACCCGGCCACCCGCGAGCGGGTACAGCAGGCGGCCGACCGGCTCGGCTACCGGCCGAACCGGGCCGCCCGCGGGCTGATCACCGGCCGCACCGGCAACCTCGGCCTGATCGTTCCAGACCTGGCCAACCCGTTCTTCCCGAGCATCGTGAAGGGCATCCAGGCCCGCGCCCGGCAGCTCGACTACGCGGTCTTCCTGGCCGACAGCGACGAGGACGCCGCCGCCGAGCCGGGTCTGGTCCGGGCGCTGGCCAAGCAGGTGGACGGCATGGTGCTCTGCTCGCCCCGGATGACCGAGGCCGACCTGCTGGCGGTCAGCGCCGAGACCACGCTGGTGCTGGTGAACCGGCGGGTCGGCGCGCTGCCGGCACTGACCCTGGACAACGCCGGCGGGATGCGGCAGGCGATCGCGCACCTGCAGGCGTTGCAGCACGTCCGGGTCGCCTGGGTGGGTGGGCCGCGCGACTCCTGGTCCAACCGGGAACGCCGGCGGGCCCTGCGCACGGCTACCGCGGCCGCCGGCATGGAGCTGATCGACACCGGCAACTTCGCGCCCCAGTACGAGGGCGGGGTGGCCGCCGCCGACCTGGTCGTGGCCGCCGGCGTGACCGCGGTCATCGCCTACAACGACCTGATGGCGCTCGGCGTGCTGAGCCGGCTGCGGGCCCGCGGCATCGCCGTGCCGGACCAGATCAGCGTGGTCGGCACCGACGACATCCCGCTGTCCGGGATGGCAAACCCGGCGCTGACCACCGTGGCGCTGCCCAAGGAGGCCGCCGGCCGGCAGTCGGTCGACCTGCTGATGTCGGTGCTGCACGAGGGCGACGACACCGCGCCGGCCCGCCGCGAGCTGCCCACCCAACTACTCGTCCGCGACTCGACCGGGGTCGCGCCACCCGCCCATCCCTGAGGCGTCCCGGCTTTGCAGGCCACGGCTGCTGACGGCCACCGCCCCGCTCGCCGGGGCATGACGAAGGGACCCGCTATGCGCGGCACCCGACACGGTCCGCTGATTGCTGCTGCACTCACTGTGCTCGCCGTCACCGCCGCCTGCGGCGCGCCGAGTTCCGGCGGCTCCAACCAGCCGGCCGGCGACGCGCCTGACAAGCCCAGCAAGGCGGTGACGCTGAACATCCTCGACGTCGCCGGCAACCTGCAGCTGACCCAGGGCATGATCGACGAATTCGTCAAGGCCAGCCCGGACGTGGTGGCCAAGGTGACCTACTCCAAGTCCACCGCGCCGGAGATGCCCGGCAAGATCAAGGCGCAGCAGAGCGCCGGCAAGGTGGACATCGACCTGGTGCTGACCGGGGTGGACGGCCTGGCCGCCGGCATCGACCAGAACCTGTGGACGCCGCTGCTGCCCAAGTACGCCGACCGGCTGGCCGGGATGAAGGACTACCTCGAGCCGGCCGCCGCCATGCAGAAGCTGGCCGGCAACTACGGCGTCGAGGTCACCTACTACCCGTCCGGGCCGTTCATCGAGTACCTGCCGGCGAAGGTGCCGAACCCGCCGACGAGTGCGCAGGCGCTGCTGGACTACGCGAAGGCGCACCCCGGCAAGGTGCAGTACGCCCGGCCCGCCAACTCCGGCCCGGGCCGCACGCTGCTGATGGGATTGCCTTACATCCTCGGCGATTCCGACCCGAAGGACCCGGTCAACGGCTGGACGAAGACCTGGGCGTACCTGAAGGAGCTGAACAAGTACGTCAGCTACTACCCGTCCGGCACCACCGAGACGATGAAGAACCTGGCCAGCGGATCGGCCGACATCATCGCCAGCACCACCGGCTGGTACATCAACCCGCGGGTGCTCGGCACCGTGCCGGCCGAGGCGAAATCCGGCACGCTGCAGGGCTTCCACTTCGTCACCGACGCGCACTACGCGGTCGTCCCGAATGGAGTGTCGGCGGACAAGCAGGCCGCGGTGCTGCTGCTGCTCAAGTCGATGCTCACCCCGCAGCAGCAGGCGAAGGCCTACGACGACGGGTACTTCTACCCCGGCCCGGCGATCAAGGACGTGACCGTCGCGATGGCGCCGGAGAAGAGCCAGAAGGCGCTGGCCACGTACGGCGACCCCGGCTTCGACCAGCTCATCGCGAACACCCCGAAGGAGGTGCCGCTGGACGCGAAGGCGCTGGTGACCGCGTTCAGCACCTGGGACCGCGACATCGGCAGCGGCAAGGCGAAGTAGTCATGGCCGTCTCGACCCCGCAGCGGTTCGCGGAACTGCGGTTGGCCGGTGTCGGGCGCCGGTTCGGCGCCACCACCGCACTGTCCGATCTGGACCTGACGATCCGGTCCGGCGAGTTCGTCGCCCTGCTCGGCCCGTCCGGCTGCGGCAAGTCGACCGCGCTGAACTGCCTGGCCGGGCTGCTGCCGCTGACCAGCGGGAGCATCTGGGCGGACGGCACCCGGATCGACACGGTCCCGCCGGAACGCCGCGGGTTCGGGATGGTCTTCCAGAATTACGCGCTGTTCCCGCACCTGACCGCCCGGCGCAACGTCGCGTTCGGGCTGCAGATGCGCCGGCTGGCCAAGGACGAGGTCCGGCGCCGGACGGACGCGGCGCTGCGGCTGGTGCAGCTCGCCGAGCACGCGGACAAGCTGCCGGCACAGCTGTCCGGCGGGCAGCAGCAGCGGGTCGCGATCGCCCGGGCCATCGTGCTGGAACCGGCACTGGTGCTGATGGACGAGCCACTGTCCAATCTGGACGCCAAGCTGCGGCTGGAGATGCGCACCGAGATCCGCCGGCTGCACCAGTCGCTCGGGCTGACCACCGTCTACGTCACGCACGACCAGGAGGAGGCGCTCTCGCTGGCCGATCGGCTGGTGGTGCTGCGGGACGGCCGGGTGCAGCAGGTCGGCACCCCGGAGGAGCTGCACACCCAACCGGTCAACTGGCACGTGGCCGACTTCATGGGCTACCGCAACCTGCTGCCCGGTACGGCGGTCTCGGTGGCCGCCGGCCGGGCCGAGGTGACCTGCGGCGGGCTGCGGCTGGCCGGCGCGGCGGTGGGCCCGGTGCGCGCCGGCGACAACGTGATCGTCGGCGTCCGCCCCGACGACCTGGCCGTCGGAGCCGGCCCGAACGCCATCGCGGCGGTGGTCGAGGTGGTCGAGTACCGCGGCAACGACGTCGCGGTGGAGGCCCGGGCCGGCGACGGCACCGCGCTGCACCTGCGGACCACCCAGCGGCTGGCCCCCGGCGACGAGGTGACGCTGATCAGCGACCCGGCCCGGCTGCTGGTCTTCGCGGCCGAGCCGGACGCGGCACCGTCCGAACCCGACAGTGCGCCAGCCGCCCCGGCCGAGGTGCGGTCGTGACCAGGTACCCCGCTGCGATGCTCACTCCGGCGGCCGCCTCGTGACCCGGACGCTGATCCCGGCGGAGCCGGCGGTCGCCGGCACCGGCGGCGACCCGGGGCTGCGGCACCGGCTGGCCGAGCGCGGGGTGGACGCGCGGTTGCTGCTGCTGGCGCCCGCGCTGCTGTTCTTCGTCCTGCTGTTCCTCTACCCGTTCCTGTACGGCCTCGGGCTCTCCTTCCAACCGGCCGAGGGTGGCCGGCTGGAGAGCTACCGGAAGTTCTTCACCGACCCGTACCAGCGGGACACGATCTGGATCACGCTGAAGATCTCGCTGCCGGCCGCGCTGCTGAACGTGCTGGCGGCGGTGCCGATCGCGTACCGGATGCGGGGCCGGTTCCGGGGCCGGCGGCTGCTCACCATCCTGCTGGTGGTGCCGATCACGCTGGGCACCGTGCTCACCGCCGAAGGGCTGCTGAACTACCTCGGCCCGACCGGCTGGCTGAACCGGATCCTGCTCAAGCTGCACCTGGTCGACCAGCCGGTGCAGCTCATCCACAACTACGCCGGCGTCTTCTTCTCGCTGGTGATCACCGGCTTCCCGTTCGCGTTCCTGCTGGTGCAGTCGTACCTGTCCGGGATCGACTCCACATTGGACAGCGCGGCGGCCACGCTGGGCGCCGGCAGCTGGCAGCGGTTCCGCCGGGTCACGCTGCCGCTGCTGGCGCCCGGGCTGGCCACCACGTTCTGCCTCACCTTCGTGCTGGCGTTCAGCGTGTTCCCGTCCGCGGTGCTGGTCGGCAATCCGGCCGGCTCCACCCGGGTGCTCTCGATCGCGGCGTACCAGGCCGCCTACGAGCAGTACGACTATTCGATGGCCTCGGCCATCGCGATGGTGATGGCCGTGGTGGAACTCGTCGTGATCGGGCTGGTGCTGCTCTGGCGCGGCACCCTCTACACCGGATCGACCGGAGGCAAGGGATGACCGCGCTCGCGACCGCCCGGGGCCGGCTCGTCGCGTCGCCGGGGCGGTGGCTGGTCTGGGGCGCGGTCGCGTTCTTCTTCGTCAACCTGCTCGGCGTCGTCGGCTCGGTGCTGGTCAGCTCGTTCGGTACCCGCTGGTTCGACACCTGGGCACCGCAGGGCTACACGACCCAGTGGTACCGGCAGGCCTGGGACGAGTTCGGCCTGCTGCACGTGATCGTGGTGACGCTGGAGGTGTCGCTGCTGGTCGTGCTGCTGTCCGTGTTGATCGGCGTACCGGCCGCGTACGTGCTGGCCCGCCGGGCGTTCCCGGGCAAGCGGCTGGTCCTGCTGGCGTTCCTGCTGCCGGTGCTGATGCCACCGCTGGCCTACGGCATTCCACTCGCGACAGTGCTGTACAAGTTCGGGTTCGCGCCCGGGCTGGCCGGCGTGGTGCTGGCCAACCTGGTGCCGGCGGTGCCGTTCGTGATCCTGACGATGACCCCGTTCATCGAGCAGATCGACCCGCGGGTGGAGAGCGCCGCGCGGATGTGCGGCGCCGGCACCCGCGCCATCATGCAGCGGGTGCTGGCGCCACTGCTGGTGCCGGGCATCCTGGCCGCGGCGATCCTGGTGCTGGTGCGTACGGTCGGCATGTTCGAGCTGACCTTCCTGACCGCCGGGCCGGACTCACAGACCCTGGTGGTCGCGCTGTACGCGTCGATGTCGGCGGCCGGAATCCGGGCCCAGCAGTCGGTGGACGCGATGGCTGTCCTCTACACCGGCACGATGTTGGTACTGCTCGTGCTGGCGCTGCGGTTCGTCAACCCGACCCAACTCGTCGCCCGGGTCCGCGAGGAGAGCGCAGGATGAGTGTCATCGAGCCACCGGCGGGCCAGCGGTGAAGATCGCAGCCGCCCGGGTCATCGTCTGCTCCCCCGGCCGGAACTTCGTCACGCTCAAGCTGGTCACCGACGAAGGCGTCAGCGGGGTCGGCGACGCCACGCTGAACGGCCGCGAACTGGCGGTCGCGGCGTACCTGCGGGACCACGTCGCGCCGCTGCTGATCGGGCGCGACCCGGCCCGGATCGAGGACACCTGGCAGTACCTGTTCCAGGGCGCGTACTGGCGGCGCGGGCCGGTCACGATGACCGCGATCGCCGCGGTGGACACCGCCCTCTGGGACATCAAGGGCAAGGTCGCCGGCCTGCCCGTCTACCAGCTGCTCGGTGGCCGCAGCCGGGATGACGTGACCGTCTACGGCCACGCCAACGGCGAGACCGTGGACGAGGTGCTGGCCGAGGTGGGCCGGTACGTCGAGCTCGGCTACCGCGCGGTCCGGGTCCAATGTGGAATCCCCGGGCTGCCCGCGACCTACGGGGTGAGCGCGGACAAGCTGTTCTACGAGCCGGCGGACGCCGCCGTCCCGTCCGAGGCAACCTGGTCGACACCGCGATATCTGGCCACGATCCCGGGCGTCTTCGCCCGGGTGCGGGACGAGTTCGGCCCGGATCTCCGGCTGCTGCACGACGTGCACCACCGGCTGACCCCGATCGAGGCGGCCCGGCTCGGCACCAGCCTGGAGCCGTACGGGCTGTTCTGGATGGAGGATCCGGTGCCGGCCGACCTGCAGGAGGGGTTCCGGATCATCCGGCAGCACACCACCACACCGATCGCGGTCGGCGAGGTGTTCAGCAGCATCTGGGACTGCCACCAGCTGATCCGGGAACAGCTGATCGACTACATCCGGGCCACCGTGGTGCACGCCGGCGGGATCACCCACCTGCGCCGCATCTTCGACCTGGCCGCGCTGCACCATGTCCGGAGTGGATCGCACGGCGCCACCGATCTGTCGCCGGTGTGCATGTCGGCCGCGCTGCAGCTGGACATCAGCATCCCGAACTTCGGCATCCAGGAGTACATGCGGCACACCCCGGCGACCGATGCGGTGTTCCCGCACGGCTACCGGTTCGCCGACGGTGGCCTGCAGCCGGCCGAGGAACCCGGCCTCGGCGTCGACATCGATGAGGCCGCGGCGGCCGAACACCCCTACCAGCCGGCGTATCTGCCGGTGAACCGGCTCGAGGACGGGACCGTCCACCCGTGGTAGACGTCCTGGTGGTCGGCGAGGTGCTGGTCGAATTGTCCAGCACCGAGCCGCTGCGCGACGGGATCGGGCTCAGCCTCGGGTTCTCCGGCGACGCGCTCAACGCGGCGGCCGCCGCGGCCGCCGCCGGCGCGCACACGGCGCTGGTGGCCCGGGTGCCGACCGACGAGCTGGGCGACGAACTGGTGGCCCGGGTGGCGGCACTCGGCGTCGACACCGGCTACCTGAAGCGGGTCAGCGGCCAGCACGGGCTCTACTTCCAGCATGCCGACCCGGCCGGTGCCCGCGGCTACGTCTACGTCCGCCGGGGCAGCGCCGGCTCGATGCTGGCCCCGGCCGACCTGCCGATGGCCGCGCTGCCCGGCGCGGTGGTGCTGGCCAGCGGCATCGCCTGCGCGATCTCCGACTCCGCGTACGCCACCGTGCAAGCGGCCGCGCACGCCGCCGGCCGGTTCGTCTACGACCCGAACTGGCGGCCTAGGCTGGTGGACGCGGCCACCGCGGCCTGGCACCTGCGCCGGCTCGCCGCACTGGCCACCCTGGTCACCCCGGCCTGGCCGGACGAGGTGACCGCGCTCTGCGGGCCGGTCCGGGACGAGGCGGCCGGCTGCGCGGCGGTGCTGGCCCTCGGCGCGGCGGCGGTGGCGCTGACCCGCGGCCCGGCCGGGGTACTGCTGGACGACGGCGGAACCCGGTACGACCTGGCGGCGGCCCAGCCCGAGTCCATCGTGGACCAGACCGGGGCCGGCGACGTGCTGGCCGGCACCGCCGCGGCCCGGCTGGCGCTCGGCGACCCGCTGCCGGCCGCGGTGCGGGCCGGCGTGGCCGCGGCCAGCCTCTCGCTGCGCGGCATCGGCGGCACCGGCTACCTGCCGTGCTGGGCCGAGACCGAGCGCCTGCTGGCGGAACCCGGATGACCCGGCTGTCACTGTCCACACTCGATGGTGTGCCGGCCGCAGCGCGGCCGGTGCTGGACCCACGCTCACTCCGGGTCGGCATCGTGCACCTGGGGCTGGGCGCGTTCCACCGGGCGCACCAGGCGGCGTTCACCGAGGATGCCACCGCGGCCACCGGCGACACCGGCTGGGGCATCTGCGGGGTGACCCAGCGCTCCGCCGCGGTGGTCGACCAGCTGGCCCCGCAGGACGGCCTCTACACGCTGCTGGAGCGCGGCTCGGGCGCGGCACCGGCCCGGGTGATCGGCGGTATCCGGGAGGT
>Ga0307499_10000036_pt1 | contig 40795 bp, 62 predicted proteins | sample 13_S_MG_FD_201363 | JGI IMG/M metagenome (GOLD analysis project Ga0307499, IMG submission 201363) | Soil microbial communities from Populus trichocarpa stands in riparian zone in the Pacific Northwest, United States - 13_S | ecosystem: Environmental > Terrestrial > Soil > Riparian zone > Trees... | reverse complement strand
CGTCGCGGCGCCCTTCAACCTCACAGGCGCAGGCCTGGCGCTATGGGCACTGTCGCGTGTCGTGGCGGCGCTGCTGCCGCCGCCTGCGCCGCCGTCATCGCCCTGAGCGGCTGCGCGCTCATCAGCGGGCCCTGCAGCTTCGACCTCGGGCTGCGCCGGCTCACGTGCGAGCCTGGCGGCGTCATGGTGCTGTGGCGGCCTGCAGCGACCATCGAGGCCATCGCAGAGGCGGCGCCGGCCTGGCGGCAGCAGCGGCCTCACGAGGGCCCATGAAAGCACAAGGGCCCCAGCGGGGCCCTTGTCGTTGAACCTGGGCTTCCTAAGCCCGTTTGCGGGCAGGAAGCGCGACCTGGCGGGTGAGCAGCAGGAAGAGGTGCCAGCGCGCGGTGTCCATCTTGCGCGCGCCCGTCTCGTACTCGCCCCAGCGCTTCGCATCGAGCAGGTGCACCAGCTCGGCGGCCTCGCGCTGCGTGAGCCCAACGGCAGCGCGCGCGGCCTGCACCTGCGCGGGCAGTGGTGCGTGCATCTCGCTCATGGCCTGGTGATCCAGCCGAGCACGCCGAACACCACGACGCACGCCAGGAGCTGCGCCCACCAGGGCAGCGGCTTGGCCCACCAGGGGCCCGTAACGGGCTCAGGCGCGGCCTTCGCAGCTTTCGGCTGCTTCGTCCAAGCAACGAATTCAGAGCCAGCCAGAGCCAGCAGCCCGAGTGCTGCAGGGGCCACGACGAAGAAGAGAAACAGGGTGAGGATCATGGCAGCTCCACAAGGGCGGCGATGCGCTGCTCGGTGCAGCGGATAAGTGCGGCGTAGGTGTCATCGATGTGCGCCGGCTTGCCACCATCGGTGAGCACCGCGCCGGCCTTGCGCGCGGCCTGGTACGTGTTGAACCTGGTCGCGGTGCTCATCGTCGCCATGCGCGCGGTGCCGTCGTCAGCGAAGCGCAGCGGGGTCGCGCCAGTGCGCACGTCGAGCACCAGGAAGCGGCGCAGCTCGGTGGGCGACTCGGAGCCCAGCGCGGCCACGAGCGCGCCGTGCTGCGAGCGCAACGTCTCTAGGTTGATTCGAGCCAAGTGACTCAGTGTACGGGTGTGATTCAAAGCAAACCTCTTTCGGCGAATGACACGGTGCCTTCGGCACCGACGATGATGTGATCGAGCACGCGCACATCGATGAGCGCCAGCGCGCTCTTGAGCGTGCTGGTGAGGTGCATGTCGGCGTGCGACGGCTCGGTTATGCCGCTCGGGTGGTTGTGCGAAAAGATCACTGCAGCGGCGTTGTGCTTCAGCGCTTCGCTCACCACGATGCGCGGGTACACCGACGTTTGCGTGAGCGTGCCTTTGAAGAGCACTTCGAAGTGCAGCGGCTTGTGGGTGTTATCGAGGAAGAGCACAGCGAAGCACTCGCGCTCTTGCGTGCCGAGCGCCAGGCGCATGTAGTCGCGCGCGGCCTGCGGCTTTTCGAGCACATCGGCGCGCCTGGCACGCTTCGCCAGGATTGCCATCGCGCGGGCAATCACGTCATCCTCTTCGGTGCGCCGCATGGCGGCTTTGGAGGCAATCACAGGCAGCACCTCGAAACGGTGACCAGGCCGGCGCGGTTGCGGTGCTCGACGACGAGCTGAGCCGAGCAGGCCTCGGTATCGTGCACGCTGATGTGCACGCTGATGATGGCGTCGCGGCCAGCCAGGTGCCGCGCCTCGCGGCGCAGCGTGGCCTCGGTGTACAGGCTGGCGACGCCGGCCTGGCGGCCAGCGATGTGCAGTGCGATGGGGGTGCTCATGCGGCCTCCGTCAGCTCGCCCGTGGCGGCGTTGATGGCGGCATCAGCTTGCGCCAGCGCTTGGGGGTCACATGCCTGCAGGTACTCGCGCAGCGAGCGCGAGGTGGTGAACACCTGCAGCGCAGCCAAGAGGCGCGGGGCGGCCTTGGCGAGGGCATCGCGGCGTGCCGTGTTGGCGCGCTCCAGCAGCGCGGTGGCGAACTGCTCTTCGCGCCGCTTCGCGATCTGCGCTGCCATCGCGGCCTGCGCGGGCGTGCCGAGCTTGATGTCGATGAACTGCTCAAGCATCTTGACGGGCGCCACTGCCGTCGAGGCCAGCGTGCTGACAACAGACTTTGGGATGTGCAGCACCCAGTCAGCGGCCACAGTGCCGATGCGGTCGCGCACGCCCTGGCTGGCGCCGCGCAGCATCACGACATCGGGCGACACATCCCACAGGATGTCGTTGATGAGCTTGTGGTTGAGCGGGTTCGTCGAGATGGTGACGTAGCGCTTAGTCTGGTTGCCGCGGCATTCCGAGTAGGTGCCGCCAGCAGCGCGCACGCGCTTGCCGTACTTGCGGGCGAAGCCGGTGGAGTAGCTGAGATGCAGCTCGATAATCTCGAAGCTGGTGAAGCGGGGGGTAGTCATTCAAAGCTCCTGGTGGAAAGGAAGCCGCAGTGTACCCGCTTAGCGGGTGTCGTGCTCACCCGCAATGAGGGTGTGACGTCTAAGCGTGCTAGCCTGCACGCGGGCTCGCTCCGCGCGAGGTAGTGCTCGGCCTGGTGGAAAGGGTCCGGGTGCGCACGGGGCGGGCCCACCAAAGAGAAGCGGCCCCGAAGGGCCGCCACTCTCCCGCAATTGCGGGCCCTGCCTCACCCAGCCAAACCATGCCACGCCTTGCCAGGCCTGACCTCGCCATGCCTCGCCTCGGCACCTCGACTCTAACGAAGATCGAGCTGCCGTGACATCGTCATCGAAGGTGCGTTGCGGAATGGGCAACGGAACCTAAATCGGGGGGCCATCGCAACGTGTTGATTCCAAAGCGCTTTTTCTTTGTCCCTGCACTTTGGTCAAGAATGCGGGTGTGCTAGCACGTGTCGTTTCGGGCCCGTTCGGACCACGTCCGATCCCGCTATAACCATGCGCTAAGTAGCTGTCAGCATTAGGAAAAACTGCTACACCACAACTCTGTATGTGGGCCATAGCGGGCCATGCAGGGACGGACAGAGACGGTCGCTTTACAGGATGGCCTACGGGATGCAGGATCGAGCCTTCGACAACCAACCGTTTGCGAGGGCAACGAATCATGGCTACCAAGGGCATCACCAAGACCGCAATCGACGCACTGAAGCCTGGCGCACTGCGTCAGTACGACGCGCTCACTCCTGGGCTCTTCCTGCAGCCCTTCACGAAGGCGAACCCGACGCGGCACGCCTGGCGCTACGAGTACACCAGCCCGACGCGCAACAACCCGAAGCGCCCGACGCAGAAGTTGCAGCGCATGATGACCATCGGCGACTACCCGAGCGTGACCATCGCGCAAGCGCGCGCCGACGCAGGAGCTGCCGCAACACTGCGCGAGCGCGGCATCGACCCGATGGACCAGCGCGAGACTGACAAGGCGCGCAAGGTCACCGAGGCCGCCAACCAGGCGCTTACCGACCAGGGCATGCCTGGCATCGGCACCTTCGGCCACTGGGCCACGCTGCTGCAGAAAGAGAAGGCCGCCGTGGGCGCCTGGAAGGCGAGCTATACCGACCGCTTCGCGCGCGACCTGAAGCTGCGCGTGCTGCCGCACATCGCGCACACGCCCATCATCGAGGTGACCCCGAAGCTGCTGCGCGGCATCATCCGCGCGCTCACCAAGGCCACCGACGAGCATGGCAACGCGCGCATCAACACAGACGGTTCTGCGTTCGTGCCTGACATCGCTGGCGCCAAGCGCGCGATGTCGTGCGTGAGCGAAGTGTGCGCGATGGCGCTGCGCGAGGAAGTCATCGATGCAAACCCGGTGGCGATGCTGGGCGACCGCTCGCAGCGCGCCGAGCTGATTGACCCGCACGACGTGCAGCCCGCCACCGTGCACCACGACGGCGTTGTGGTGCCCGAAGAGCTGCGCGCCCTGATGCGCCGCCTGAGCGAGAGCACCGAGCTGGTCCGCGTCATCTCGTGGGTGAGCGCGCAGACCGCGCAGCGCCCGCGCATGGTCACCTCGATGGAGCACACCGAGCTGGACCTCGATGCGGGCATGTGGGTCGTGCCTGCCGAGAAGCTCAAGCGCAAGCGCAGCCAGCGCGGCGTGGCGCACACGATCCCGCTGTCGCGTCAGACGTGCGAGCTGCTGCGCGCGTGGATTGCCACGCAACCCGCGAGCGCCTACGTGTTCCCTAACCGCGACGACGCGAGCAAGCCGGTGGCGCGCGATGTGCTCAACGAATCGCTGCGCCGCGCGCGTGCCGGTGGCCTGGCTGTCGAGCACAAGCCGCACGGCTTCCGCGCCACGTTCCGCACGATGGCGCAAGAGCGCCTCGGTTGCGACGGCGCCGCGCTTGAGATGCACCTGGCGCACATCAACGGCTCGCTGATGAAGGAGCTGGTGCCCACGGGCGGCATGGGCCGCACCTACGCGCGGCTGTCGATGGTCACCGAGCGCCGCGTCATCGCGCAGCAGTGGAGCGACTACGTCGATGCCATCGTGCTCGGTAAGCGCATGCCCGCTGCCGACACTTACGCCAAGCAGCTCGCGCAGCTCAAGGCCGAAGAGATGCGCGAGTTCGAGCAGATGGACGACCAGCCGATGCCCGAGGCCGAGCGCCAGGCCGCCTAACCAGGCGCGGCACCAGCAGCAGGGGGCGCTTCGGCGCCCCCTTGCCATTGCAGGCCTTGCCCGATGAGCTGCAGGTACAGCCGCACCTCGGCGGCGCGCCAGCGCGACATGCGCGAGCTGAGCCGCAGCGGATGCGGGAAGCGCCCGCGCTGCGCACGCTTGCGGATGGTTGCCGGCGCCAGGCCGGTGAGCTTCGAGACTGTCTCGATGGTGAGCAGCGCATCGGGGTCCTGAGCTGCGCTGACATCCTGCACCTGCGGGCGCCGTTGGCGGCGCCCAGTCGATTGCGTCATGGTCCACCTCTACGTGGACCCTCTGGGTTGCTTGCGTTGAGCCTTGGGGCCCTAAGGGCCCTCTGTGGTCACTTGCCGTTGCCGGCTTTGATGTTGTTCAAGGACGCGATGATGCCGTCGAGCTGGTCGGCCAGCAGCTCTTCGGTGTAAACGAAGAGTTCATCGCCGAAGTCAACACCGACCGCCAGGCCGAGCACGTGCGGCTCGACGCCGCAGCGGCGCATCGCAGCATGCACGTGCAGCATGACGTACGGGCCCAGCGTGGCCTTCACATCGGCGCGGTATCGCTCTGTGCGGCGCGCCAGCTCGGCGAGCAGCTCGGGCGTATCGGCAGTCTCCGGGCTCATCAACTGCATGGGTTGCTCCGATGCGGTGACGTTGTTGTTGCGCGGGCATCTTGCCGCAGAGATGTGTTCGCTGCACATGAGACTTTGGGGCGATGGGGTTTGCCCTACACATCGAACAGCTCGCCCCCTTCGGGCATCGCTCGCGCGAGCGTGCGCCACCCATCGGGCAACTGGCAGTTGTCGGGCGCATCGACGAAGAATGGCGCGATGTCGGCATCGGTGTAGCCCGCCAGGCCGCAGCCCACGCGTGTCACCACGAAGTGCAGCGCGGGGTGCTGGCGCGCGTACTCGATGAATTTGCGCACGTGCCGATGGATGACGACACGCGGCAGCGGGCGCAGCTCACGATCCTTCGTCGGGATGGCGTAGGCCTGCCCGGTGGGGCCCTCGCCGATGCCGCGCCGCGCTTGGTGATCGTTGTACGCAGCGAGCGCAGCACCTGCGCCGTGGTGGCCGGCGAGGTTGCTGCCGAACACGAAGATACCGATGGTCATGGGCCACGCTCGCGCAGTGCGCGCCTGAAGTCGGCGAACACGCGTCGCTGCATCGCGTGCAGCAGCGTGTGCCAAACCCATAACTTCTTCAGCCGGCGCATCTTCATCGTGCTGCTTCCTTCAATTCTTTGAGCTGGCGCGCCGCCGCAGTGAACGGGCATTCTTGCCCTGGCGGGCAGAACGTGCACGGCTCGCTGCTCGGGCCCAGCTCGGGACAGCGCAGTGCAATCTCGCGCGCTCGCTTCATGCCGGCAATGGCCTGCGGCAGCATCGCGGCATCCTGCAGTTGCTTGTTGAAGCTGCGTTCGCCGCGCCAGAGGTTGTACGGTGTCAAGCCGAAGTTCAGCAGCGCGGCCACGAGGTTGACCCACCAGACCAACGCGAACGGCTCGCAGTGCCACAGCGCTGTCGTGGACCAAAAGCCGCATGCGAGGCACACGACGCCCATCGCGCGGTTCGCCCACAGCCAGCGATACGCGATGCGCGCATCGTTCACCAGCATCTCGCGCAGCCACATCACGTGCTGCAGTTGCAGCTCGATGGTGCGCAGCGGCGTCATGTCGAGGCTCACGGCGCGTTCACCCTCTGCTGATGCGCGTCATTTGGCCGCAGTTGCAGCACTTGGTGCGCGAGCGCTCGGCCAATCGGGCCATCTCGTCTTGATAGGCTGCGCGCGTGCGCAGCCACTGACTCTCCTGGTGCATCAGTTGCTCCAACACGAACATCGCAGATACGGTTTCGCCGCACGCCTTGCAGCGGCACACTCCGGCGCTGCGGTCCACCTCAAAGGTGACGAAGAGGTGCCGGCACTTGCCGGGGTTCACAGGCACCAGCATGCGCGAGCCGTCAGGCGGCTCTTTGCGCTCGCCTTTGAACTGCAGCACGGTGCCTTCGATGTCCATCAGTGCTCCTGCATCGGTGGGCCCAGCATCGAGCGCACCATGTCGTCGAGCCGCGAGCGCAGCGCGTCGGCCTCGGGTGTCGCTGCGTACAGGCAGCGGACGCGCGCCACCTGGTACAGCGGCGACTCCATGCCGATCTTCTCACCCGACTCGAACGCGACCACATCGACCATGTCGCCCTCGGCGCGGAACACCACGCACGCATCGCCGGGGCGCAGCTCGACGACGTTCGCCTCGGAGAAATGCGCGGCGCGCTCATGCCTGCCGAGCTTCATTGCCGCGTGCCCCGCTTGCCCATCTCTTGCATCAGCTCGATGACTTCATCGGGCGAGAGCTGGCGCGCGCCGCGCTGAATCTCGCCGCTGGCGAACATGGTGCGCAGCTCGGCCATCAGCTCCTGCAGCTCTTGCTGTGTGCCCTCGAAGCCGTCGAAGCAGCCGGGCATGAACTGCAGCTCGGGCCGCTGTTCGGATAGTGGCGGCAGCTCTTCGGCCCCGCGGTGCTCGCACAGGTGCGCGAGCATGCGAAAGAAGTGCGGCGGATCGTCGCGCATGATCTTGCGCATCTCGTCCAACTCTTCGCCTGGTGTGTCGAGGCCGCCTGTGCAGATGCCGAGCTTGCCGCTATCTTGCACGCTAATCATCAGCACCAGCGAGCGCAGCTCTTTGGCCGCTGCCTCTGCCAGCTCTTCGCAGCGCTTGGCCCACGCCTCATCCAGCGGGCGCACATTGAGTTTCATGCTGCGGCCTTCATCTCGTTGATAGCGTTGACGACGCCGCTGGCGCCGGCCTCGCGCAGCATCAGCGGACGCACGCCCTCTTTGCGAATGCGGTTGAGGATGAGCGCGTTGACGCCCTTGCTCACCACGATGACGTGGTCCGCGTGATGCGGCTGCCACTGCTGCGGGTGATCGTGGTCGATGAAGTTCAAGTCAGCGCCGCCGTTGACCGCGCGCCTCACCTCTTCGATCTGTCGTGGAAACAGCCCGATGACATCGATCTTGAGCTTGAATTTTGGCGGCGCCTCTTGCTGCTGCGGCAGCGTGTGGTGCCCGCTGTCGCTGCTGAAGGTCTGCGAGCGCATCATCTCGGCGTTGGCCTTCGCGGCGCGGCGCATCATCTCGGCATCGGCCACGTCGTCATCGGGTGGCACGTCAGGCGCTGGAGTAGCCGGCGCTTCCGGTGGCATCGGTGCCGCTGTCACGGGTGATGTCACTGGCCCTCCTAGCTCTTGCTCCAGCGCCTGGTGCACGGTCCCGAAGATCGAGCTGCGCAACTGCGTGGTGATGCCAACCGCCAGTTGGCGCCCGAGCGCTTCGACCTGGCTCGACATTCGCCCGATGATGGCCTGCTCGTGAGCCGCGAGCAGAATCTCGACGCCCCGCTGAATGTGCTCTGTGAAGGCTCTGGCGGCCTCTGCAATCGACGGCGAGCGCTGCGATGGGGGTGTGGGTGCGGGTGCAGGCGCCAGCGCTGGCGCGGCCTCAACGCAAGCCGAGCGGTCGGCGCCGTCTGCCTCGATGTCGGCGAATGGCGACGGCGGTTCGATCACTTCAAGACGCACCACCTCGGCGGGCTCGGGCGGCGGTGTGCTCGGGTCCACCCACGCGCGCCGGTCTGGGTCGAAGGGAAACTTCGCGTCTATCGTCCAGATGAGCGCGCAGCCTGCTTTGAAGATGGCCGCGTTGCCGTGGCGCTCGTTGCGGGCGGTGCCGTAGTCGCCCTGCGTGATGCCGGCCTGCGAGCGGCGCCGTTCGGGCGGCAGCTCCAGCTCCTGCGCCAGGCAGTAAAGATGCCGCCACGGGTAGTCGAGGCCTTGCACGTCTTTCCAGAATTTGATGCGACGCGCCAGCAGCGCAAGCTCGCGGTCTGTCCACCTGACCATGCCGCTATAGTCGCGCTTCGCATACGGCACCGAGCTACTGCGTTGCCGGCTTGTGTGCGCCGTGGCTTGACCAGAGGTGCGCAGCTTCTCGCGCTCGGGTTCCGGCATTGCGCGCACTGCTGCAATGGCGTTTGCGAAGGCCAGGCCGCTCTTGTTCAAGCCCACCAGGATGCGCAGCGCGTCGTCGTCGCGCCAGGCCGAGCGCGGCAGCGCCAGGCGCATGCCCTTCTTGAGCGCTGCTATGCGCCCGGTGATAGCGGAGGTGGAAAGCGTCTTGCCCGGTGCGGGCTCTTGAGCGGGGAGGTGAGGCAATGCGTGCGCTGCGATGACCATGTAGTCGGCCTTCGACCAAAGCAACCGAGCTTCTGGCATGCGTCGTACCTCCTGCGTCGGTTTCGCCGCTTCCCCCTGCGGCTCACCTTCGTTCTGAACAATGTGCATTGTGCACCTCGCCCATAGCTAGATGTCAACTGAAGTTAATACGGGCTGCGTCGCCCTCAACGCGACCGCGACATCGTGTTGCACGCGCGTACCCAGCAAACCAACGGTTTCCCGCGTCAGATCGTGGGTGCAGCTCGCTGTCCATGAGAGGGTAACGGTGCCCCCTTCCTTGGCATGGATAACGTGCTTGTGCACGCGGCAGTCGTGCAGCTCGATGCGCTCTTCGCCGTTCACGCCCATGTCCACTGACAAATCGTTACCGACCGCCTCGTCATCCCAATGCAGCGGCTGCTTGAGTTTCGGCAGGCGCAGGGCCCACGAATCGACGCCTGGCAGTTGCGTCTCGTCGCGCTCGAAGAGCAAGCCCGCCAGGTTGCGATGAAGCTGGTCGAGCACTGCGTGGCTCGCGTCCATCTCGAAGCGCAGATCGAGCGCGGGCTTCAGGTCTTTGCCGTGCACCTCGCTGCGCGGGTTCACGTCGATGAGCTTGGCCTTGTGCGGCTGCTCGAAAGTCAGAGGCATGATGTGCTCCTAAAAGAGGGCGCAGCCCACCGAGGGCTGGCCGAGCTGTTCAACGCGTGTCGCACCGCCAGAGGGAAAACTGGTGCTCAGCTCGGGCACGCCCGCAAACCTTGGGTTGTCACGCAGCGATGGCATCGAGCGCGATGGGCATGACGGGCATGTCGTCATCGGCAGCAGACTCCACCAGCACGCCCGCACTGATGAGCCGCACCAGCTCATCTTGCTTGGCGATGTGCGTATCGCCGAATCGATCCTGGGCGACGTGCATCACGGCGCGGTGTCGATACGTCGCGCGCACCAGGCGCGGCGCCGCTTTGGGGTTGAGTCTGTCGGGCACGACATAGATGCGGGTTGCTGCGGCCATCGGGTTACTCCTGGGGTTGCCACTTGGTACGGTATGCGGTGCCCAGCTCGGCCAGCTCGGGCTGTTGCAGGGCGCCGCGCGCTTCATCGACGACAAGCGCCGCGTCATCGGCGTTCGCTGCGTGAATCACTTCATCCATCCAGCTCGCCAGCGAGCGCGGCGGCGGCTCGACCTCGGGCTGCTCTTCAACGGGCAGCAGCGGCGCCAGCACCGAGCGCACCGCTGCGGCGGTGGCGCTCGCGGGCTCGACGCGCTCGACCTGGCCGAGCTGCACCACAGTGCGCGCCTCTTCCTCGTCGTACAGCGCGAAGCCGAAGGCGTAGCGCGCAGCCTGCGTCATCGCGCGGTGACGCAGCATGCGCCGCGGCGTCAGCGACCAGGCGCTGCTGCCGCGCTTGCACTCGGCGAGGTACTCGGTGATGGTGATCGGGTGCGCTCTGTCCTTGCGGTACATGGTGCAGGTGCACTTGAGCGGATCGTCAGAGGCGAAGTCCATGCCGTCGAATTGCGGGTGCTCGTTGACGATGCGCGACCAGCCATCGACGCTGACGTAAGGCACGATGCCGCCGCTCTTCTTGTCCACGAAGGCGAACAGCTCGCGCGTGAACGGGTTCAGGTTGTACTGCTCGGCCACGATGAGCAGCGATGCCATTTGTTCGTCGCTCACCGGCTCTTCGGTCTTGAAGCACGTTGCTTTGAGCGTGCCCATCATGCGCGAGGGCTCAAGGCCGAAGCGGTTCGCAAAGCGCACCACAAGCGAGGTGGTGGGCGGCTTCATCAGTGCGGCGTCTGTCATGCGGCCTCGCGGTATGCCCAGTAAGGCAGATCGATGACGTTAATGCCCGTGGAGTCCATCGGATAGCCGGGCCAGTCGTTGGCTGCTGCGCAGCGCGCGTACAGCGCGCGTGCTTCGAGGTTCAGGCGGCGGGCCAGTGCGAGCGCTGCATCGCTGAGCATGTAGGCGGTGGCCGCGTAGGGGTAGGCGCTCTCGACGACGGCGAACAGCATGCCGTGCACCTGCAGCCCAGAGGCCAACGCGTAGCCCTCGCAGTACCAGGCTGCTTGTGTGTGGTAGCTGAAGGTCTGCACGCTGCGCGCGAAGGCATCGGGCGCGGCGTCGCTGGTGGTCTTGACATCGACCAGCACCGCGCCGCGTCCGTAGCCCACGGGTGCGACGAAGTCGGGCCGGCACTTGCACAGCACGCCGCTGGGCCCATCGATCCACCAGGCCGACACCTCCGCACCTGCGCCTGGCGTGCCGAGCAGGCGCGCCACGGTGGGCACCATGCGCAGCGCATCGGCCTGCGCAGTGGCTGCATCGGCCTGCAGTTGCGTGATCGGCGTCAGCCCGAGCTGCGCGGCCTCGGCGGCGAATTCCTTGTATGCCTTGGTGCGCTTGTCGTTGGCCGACTCGGGCGGCACCACGTAGCGGCGCGGCCACTCGGCGGGCTCAAGCAGCGAGCAGTGCACCAGGGTGCCGTTGAGCATGGCATCGGAAGGGGCCGCAGCGGGCGCTGTGGGCTCGCTCTTGCGCTTGAAGTGGTACGGGGTGCGGCGCAGCTCTTTGGTGCCGCTGTGGCTCAATCCAGCGCTTGTGTGATAGCGGATCGAGGGCACGCCATGCAGCACCACCGGGCACAGCGCGCGCAGCGTGCTCTCGGCCACCTGCTCGATGTCGGCCTGCTCGGTGTCGGCGAGCTGGCGGATGTCGGTCACTGCAAGCCCTTCAGCACTTCGATCACTGCCTCGATGATGGCGATGCGCTCGCGCGCCTGGTTCACCGTGATCTTGAGCAGCGCGACATGCTTGGGGTAGACCTTGTTGCGCATCGCCAGCTCGCGCTGCAGCTCGGCAATCATCACGGGCATGGTGAAGGGTGCGGGCTCAGTGGACATCGATGGCCCCTTGTTCGATCAACTCGGCGACGAAGGCACACGCATACAGCGCACCCAGCGAGCGCAGCACATGCAGCGCTGCGTCGTCGTGCACGGCGGCGTGGCGCACGATGGTGAGCACCTGGTCGAACAGCGGGCGGCCTTGCGCGGTGTTGAACAAGGCGAGCGCGACATCGGACAGCGGGCCGCGCTCGCCTTCGGTGCTGGGCGGCATCGACACCAGCCCATGCGGGTCCACGCTGAGCACCTCGAAGAATTCGGTGCACAACACGTAGGCGGCGGCGTCGGCGGGGTGGATTGTCATTGCCAACTGCTGGTTGCTGCAGGCCGGCATTACGCTCCGACGCAGCACAGGCCGCAAGCAAAATCAGACAATGCCCACGCGGGCACTGGTTTGATTTATCCACTGCAACGAATGCACAGGTGCACGTGGGCACCAGTGGGCGCTTGTGGGGCGCACCAGTGGTCAAACGGTGCAGCGCCCAGGCGCTGCTGAGCGGTGGATAACTAGCGCGAGCGCTGGTGTTTGCTGACGCGCTGTGCGGTGATCTTGCGAGCTGTCGTGCGCTTGGTGATCGGGGTGCTGCGCATCCTGATGGCTGGCTCGCGCTCGCGCAGCTCCATGATCTTGCCGTACATCGCATAACGCGCGGCCTCGTCGAGCGCTTCGAGCCAGAGGGCCACGTTGACAGTTATCTCTGAGAAGGTGCGTTCATCCAGCGGTTGAGGTTCGTACCTGCGGCCTTCGCCAGTGCAAAGCCAGTACACGTCGCACTTCATGAAGCGCGCGGCCTTTGCGATGTGTTGAGGCTTCATCGAGGCTTCCTCTTTGCGTCCGAGGTTGCTGATGGCCTGGCGGGACACGTCGAGATGCTCTGCAAGTTCGGTGCGAGTTTTCCCTGCGTGCTTCAGGGCTAAGTCAATACGGAAGAGTAGTTTCATAGGACCTTAGCGCGCTATGGATGGTCGGACGAATTGAGCTTGCAAAGCATCAAAGAGCGAAGGAGCATCCTCGCCCTCTGAGTGACAGCGTGGGGACGAAGATGATGAAAGAGACAGCGTTCGCACTGCTGGTCGCTGACGTGCCAGAGCAGCACAAGATGAAGCGCTTCTGCGAGCTGCTCGCCGTAACGAGAGAGTGGGTGTACCAGTGGCCGAAGGACAAGCCGCTGCCACGGTCTACAGCAGATCGTGTTATGGGTGCACTCTTCCGCAAGCGCGCTGCAGACTACAAGGCGCTGGGCTACAAGCTGCCAGACCTGGAAGAAGATGCGGTGTCGCTGTAGGTTGCTCATAGCAGTTGCACTGTGGAGTAACCATAATGGCGCCACTGTCAAGCTGTCAACTCTTTCAGCCCTGTGAAGAGGGGAAACCCCCTGTCTGCTTAGGCGGCTTTAAGGCTGGGGTAGGCCGGTGAGCGCCCTGCCGTGGGTGAAGCTGTACCCTGCAGCTTGGATGAGCCACACCGTGGAGCTGAGCGCCGCTCAGGAAGGCTGCTACTGGCGCCTGGTGTGCTGGTGCTACCTGCACCGCAAGCCGCTGCCTCTGGACATCGCAGAGTGCTACGGCATCGCTCGGGCGCACAACGGGCCAACACAGCTCATCGTGCGCTACGTGCTCAATCAATTCTTCAACATCGAAGCTGACGGAAGGCACAGCGCGCGGGTCGATTTGGAGCTGGACTCTGTTTCATATAACACCGCCAATGGCAGTGCATGTAATAGGACTCGGAGGTATCGCGCGAAGAGGGCTTCGATTTTGAACGAGTTGGAGACTATGGGCGTCTATGTGAGGCACGACGCGACAATGAGCGAGCTGTGCGCGTTGCGTGACGCGTCACGTGACGGTGCGCGTGACGTTACTGAGACGGGGGAGAAGTTAGATGTTAGAAGTAAGAATACGCTCTCTAGCGAGAGCGTATCGGGCGCGCGCGCGAATCGTGAGGGCGAGGCGTGCAAGGCCATGAAGGCCGCGGGCTTCGCTTCGGTGAACCCGAGCGACCCGCGCCTCACGGCGTTGCTCGACGGCGGCGTCACCGTCGATGAGCTGGCCGCAGTCGCTGTCGATGCAGTGCAGCATGCGAAGGGCTGGGCGTGGCTGCTTGCAACCGTGAAGGGTCGGCGCGATGATGCCGCGCGCATCAGCGTGCTGCAGGCCGACCCAACGGCAGGCGGATGGGCACCGATGCTCGGGCGTCAGGAGGTTGATCGATGACCCGCACTCACTCGCAGAATGTCGATGCACCGGGCGTCAGCCACTGGTGGCTGCGCTCATCCCGTGATCCATTCCGTAGCACCCCAGTCGGTGTACCGCCTGGCATGCGTGTGCCGTGGCTCGGTGTCGTGCTCGGTGCTGTCGCATGGACTGCGGTGCTGTTCGTCGTGCTCGTGATCGTGGTGCTGCGATGAGCGAGCTGCGCGAGCTGCTGCCAGGCGCGACCGCGTTGCGACCCGGAGGGGCGGGTGAAAACGCCGACGGGGGTGGCGCGTTCGAGGTGGGCCCCCCTTCGTACGCAAACCTCCAAAATGAGCGGACACCCCCCGAGCGCCCACCCTCCGTCCTCGATGCCGTGTTCACGAAGCTCACCTTGGCCTACGGCAAGCGCTTCCGCGAGGCCTACGCAGGGCTGCCTCTCGACGCCGTCAGGGGCGACTGGCAGCACGAGCTGGCGGGCGTGTCGCCGCATGCGGTGGCCTATGCGCTGCAGCACCTGCCGCCGGACTACCCGCCGACCGTCATGGCGTTCAAGGCGCTGTGCCGCGAGGCACCGGCACCGGCAATGCGGGCCACCATCGGCAATGACCGCAAGCGCACGGTGATGCCCGAGAGGTTCAAGAGCGAGATGGCACGACTGCGCACGCAGATGAGCAGCGACATCCTCAGTGGGGCACGCAGCTTGCGCGACAAAGAGCGCAACGGTGTCCACTTGACGCAGGCACAGAGGGCTTTCTGGCGCATGGCATTGCGCCACAGCGAGGATTGAAAAAATGCAACAGGAGCAACAACGCAACGGAGCGCTCAAGCGCTACCTGGGCGAGCATGCGCAGGAGATGCAACGCGCTGGGCAGGTGCAGCAGTTGCGCGCGTTAGGGGACGTGGCTCGGCAGCAAGAGCCGAAGCCCGAGCCCGAGCGCGTGCAGAGCAACCACGGGGAGATGATGACGCTGCACACGCCGAGCCGCAGGTGCTACGCCATCGCGTGGCACAAGGTGGCGAGCTTCGACGACCTGGTGCGGATTCTCAGGGCGATGCAGTTCATCTTCCATGCGCCCGAAGAGCACAAGCAGCTCAATCGCAATGAGCAACTCGGGCCCATCGCGCACCTGCTGGTCGAGGTGAAGCCATGACGCCGTCGCATGCGCTCAACTGCTGGCACTGCGGCAAGCTGCTGGGCAGCCTCAACCGCAAGGCGCATCAGACCTGCGCGGTGGTCAAGGACCCGCTGGGCAACCAGCACCGGGTGCACAAGGTCTGCCTGCGCGCTTCAGTGGACACCGGCAACACGCTGGTGCGCACCCACGAAGAGGTGGCGGCATGACTGCCGTGCCGTGCAATGGCTGCACGCGCTGCTGCCACCAGGATGCGGTTCGCATCCTGCCGGGTGAGGATGCAAGCCAGTGGCGCACGGTGCCTCACGACCGCTGGCCCAGTCAGCGCATGCTGGCGCACAAGGCGAACGGGGATTGTGTCTACCTCGGCAATCAAGGGTGCACGATCCACCAGACGAAGCCGCAGATGTGCAAGGAGATGGACTGCCGGCTCATCGCGCAGCGCGTGAGCTTCACGCAGGCTCGCAAGCTCGGGGTGATGGGCGTGTGGCGGCGCGGGCGCGAGCTGCAGCGCAGTCACCCGGTGGGGGTGCTGCAATGACCGCCGCCGAGGACACGGTTGTCACGAGCTACGCCAGAGAGTTCATCCATGCTGCGGCGCAAGGGCCCGGCACGGTGGTCAAGCTGCCGATGGCACACCTGGGCGAGTGCACGGTCGAAGAGATTGCCGACAGCCTGCTCGAAGCGCCGGGTGCCGACGTGCTGCGCAAGCAGCTCTTCGGGGTGGTGATGATGGCGAGCGCCAGGCAGTGCCCGCCCGAGGTGCTCCTGGTGGCCGCGCAGCGGGCGCTGGCGGCCTTCAGCGAGGCGTATGCGCAGACGGTGCACGAGTGCGTGCAGGAGCGCAAGCAGGGCTTCCAGTGAAGGCCGCCGAGCATCCGCTGTACGGCGATGCGAACCTGACGCGGTTTGTGAGCCAGTGGCACCTGCAGCAGGGGCACACGGTGCTGCAGCTCTTTCAGCTCGGACGCAGCGGCGAGCGCTCGCATGCGCTGGAGCTGCTGCGCCTCACGGACCCGCCACAGGGTGCGCGCGTGCTCAGCCTGGGCTGCGGCATCGGCGGCGTCGAGGCGTATTGGCGCCAGGCGCGCCCGGACTTGAGCTTCGAGCTGGTGAACATCTCGCAGGAGCAGCTCGACCTGTGCCAATGCAAGGGCTACAAGGTGTGCGCTGACGCGCAGGGTTATGCAAGCCCGAATGCGCCGTTCGACGTGGTGCTGCTGGGCTACCTGCTGGGGCACGTGGACATGCACGAGACGCTGACTGCCGCGCTCGACAACTGCGAGCCAGGCGGGCGCATCGTCATCGTGGACGTGTTCGACGTGTCGGCGCGGTTCAGGCAGGTGATGTGCTACGACCCGCCGACCTTCGCGGCCATCGAGTGGTGGTGCGCGGCGAGCCTGCTGCGCTTGCGCCGTGTCGTCGAGGGCGGCGCCGAGCTGCAACTGGTGCCGTTCATCGCCGACGCTGCGCCGTGGGTCGAGCGCGAAGCGACGCCGGGGTTGTTCGTGCTGGAGGTGCCGGCATGACGATCCTGCCGATTGCCACCGGGCGGGGCCAGAACGACCGCGAGCACTACATGGCGCGCGCGCGCCGCGTCGCCAAGGAAAAAGAGGCGGTCGCCTGGTCGTTGAAGATGATGCAGCGCCCGGCGCTGCCGTGCGTGGTGGTGCTCACCAGGCGTGCACCCAGCGGCGGGTTAGACGATGACAACTTGGTCGGCGCGCTCAAGGGCGTGCGCGACGCGGTCGCCGAGTGGCTGGGCGTCGATGATGGCGACGTGCGCCGTATCCGCTTCAAGTACGCACAGGAGCGCGCGCCCTGGAGCGTTCGCATCGAATTCGCCCCGCCCGTCAAGGGCATGCAGGGGGAACTGGAGCTGCAACATGCCGAGTAAGAGCCCTAAGCAGGCGCGCACAATGGCGGCAATCGCGCACGGCTGGAAGCCGCCAGCGAGCAGCGGCATCGACATCCCGCTCGGCGTCGCGCAGGAGTTCAACGACGCCGACAGAGCAAAACGCATGGCATCGATCATGCGGACCCACGCGAAGCCGACAGAGGGTGCGAGGAAAGCACCATGAACAACGATTGCAAGATGGGCTACCCGCCCGCCGCTGGCGAGAGCTACTGCGCCATGCCGGACTGGTGGCATTGGGCATACCCGCTCGGTGTGCCCGAGCGCGTGCGCCGCCAGCAGGAAGCCGAGCACGAGCAGGGCCAGGCCGAGGTAGAGGCCGAGCAGCTCGCTGCCGACCCGCGCAACATGCGCATTTTCGGGCCCGAGATGCTGCCAAGCGACATCCGCGGGATGCAGCGCCTGGCGCGCGCCAGCGGGCTGCAGGAGGTGCACAACGCGCTCGCAGCGGTGGGCGAGCACCTCATCAAGAGTGACATCCGCCGCGACATCGAGGCCGCCATCCAGCGCCACCGTGGGTGACCTCGGGTCGCTGCTCGGTCGCTGGCACCAGTGGCGCCGCGCGTGGTCGCATGAACGTGGCTACGCGCGCGCGTTATCTAAAGTGTTCGCCACGACGACCAGCGACGACGACGAACAGCTCGAACTGCTCATCATGGAAGCCATCGAGCGCGAGGTGGAGCTGATGCCGCGCGAGCTGCGCCTGGCGGTGCAGCATGTCGCGCGCGCCGAGTGCATGGGCGTCGAGGTGCTGATGCATCCGTCGCTCGCCGACAAGGAGCACCGGCAATCAGTGGTTGCCCGAGCCGTTGCCGAGCTGCAACGAAGATTGCGCAACGCTGGCGTGGTCTAGGGTGCGTGCACCACCCTCAAACCGCACTGCACCGCACTGCACCGCACTGCACCGCACTGCACCGCAGTGTTTCACGTGGACCTATAGGCCGCCATGCAGAGCCCATAGCAAACTTTTCTACGCAGGCGCTTGACGGTCACTGTTTCGCTGGCGCAAAGTGAGAAGGCCACGGGGTTGCACCCCCGTGGCCTTTGTCCTTCAACAACCTAGGAGCTTCAATATGCATTCCCCTGCACCTAAAGCCCATGAGCAGTATGGGCCCATGACAAGCGCGCTTGTCAATTCCCTTTCGCCTGACTCAAGTAAAGCTGAGCCGCTCGGTGCCTATCCGGTGCCCGAGCCGCCGCCCGACCGCGAGGCAGCGCTCGGGTTCGTCAAGCTCGACGACCAGTTGCGCGCCATCGCATGGGCGCAGGCCGATTACGCCTACGACCATGACCCGCGCATCGCACAGCGCCGCACGCGGCAGTTTCAGCGCTATCAGTACGAGAGCGCACAGACCTACCGCATCGCCAAGCGCCTGCACCCGGACAAGGTGCTGACGCCGCGTACCGACATCGAGCGCCAAGTGCTCAAGGATGTGCCGGCGCAGGCACCGCTGTTCGCGGCCAACCAAGACTTGTTCAACGGCACGATGTAGGCGCACAATCGCGCCCCGAGGGGCACGCCTGCGCGCAACACGCAGGCGACCCGTCGCCCCTCTGGAGACGCTGCACTGTCCCTCGAAACCCGCCTCGGCGGGTTTCGTCGTTTCTGGAGCCCGATGATGACCACCCCCGTCGCTGCGCGAAGCAAGCGGACGACGGCGAGCCACATCTCGCAAGAGCTGCGCCGCATGGCCGGCGACTCGCTGAACGCGCTGGGCGGCATCGCGTACCTCAAGCGCATTGCCGAGAGCGACCCACAGGCTTACCTGCAGTTCGTCGCCAAGTGCATCAAGACCGATGACGGCGCCGAGGCCGCAGGCATCACGTTCGTGGTGCAGCAGCTCGTGATCGGCAACCAGCCGGTGCCAGGCGTGCACAACAGCCCGCTGCAGCAGCACGTGATGCCGCTGCGCCTGGCGGCCAAGGGCGGCGATGTCATCGACACCTGAGCAGCAGCTCGCCATCGACGGCGGCATGCAGCCTCGGGCGTATCAGATGCCCTACATGAGCGCGATGGATGCCGGCTGCAAGTTCGCAGTCTGGGTGATGCATCGACGCGGCGGCAAGGACCGCACCGCCCTCGCGCAGGCCTGCAAACAGACGTTCAAGCGCACCGGCCTTTTCTGGCACTGCCTGCCCACGCTCAAGCAGGGCCGCAAGGTGGTCTGGGACAACATCACCAGCGAGGGCAAGAACCTCATCAAGGCCACCTTCCCTGACGTGCTGGTCAGGCGGCGTCTCGAAGATGAGATGAAGCTGGAGCTGCACAACGGCTCGATGGTGCAGATCGTCGGCGCCGACAACTTCGACAGCCTGGTGGGCGCCTCGCCCGTGCACGTCACCTTCTCCGAGTGGGCTCTCACCGACCCGCGCGCCTACGACTTCGTGCGCCCGATCCTGCGCGAGAACCGCGGCAGCGTGGCGTTCATCTTCACGCCGCGCGGCTACAACCACGCGCACAAGACGCTGGAGATTGCCAAGAAGCTCAAGGGCGCCTTCTGCGCCGAGATGCCGATCACGGTGACGGGCGTGCTCACCGACGCCGACATCGAGCTTGAGCGCGCGATGGGCATGCCCGAAGAGCTGATCCAGCAGGAGTATTACTGCGACTTCAGCGCTGCCAACGTGGGCGCCATCGTTGGCCGCTACATCGCGCAGGCCGAGCGCGATGGTCGAGTGGACACCGACACCGAGTACGAGCCCGGCGCGCGCATCGTGGTGAGCTGCGACATCGGCTATCGCGACGCGGCGGCCTTCTGGTTCTGGCAGGTCAAAGTCGGCGGCTTCGAGCTGATCGACTACCAGGAGGACAGCGGACTCGACGCCAAGGAGTGGATTGCACGCCTGAAGGCCTGCAACCTGCCCATTCATCACGTCTACCTGCCGCACGACGCGACGGCGAAAACCTTCCAGACGCGCGAGACAGTCATCGAGCAATTCGCGCAGGCCTTCGAGTGCTCCATCGTGCCAAAGACCAAGCTGGCCGACCGCATCAACGCGGCGCGCATGGTGATCCCTCGATGCCGCTTCCACCGTGACCACTGCTCGCGCGGCCTCGAAGCGCTGCGTGCCTGGTCGTTCAAGTACGACGACGAACGCAAGATTCTCTCGGCAGAACCGGACCACAACTGGGCCAGCCACGGCGCCGACGGCTTCAGCTACGGCGCGCAGGTGATGCGCGAGCTGGTGCGCGAGGACAAGCCCGACGCGCCGCGCGAGTACGACGGCACCCACTACCCGATCACTCTGGAAGAGATGTTTGCATCGCACGCAGCACGCGAGCGGCGCATCTAGGGGCCAGCATGGCATACGCTGAAGCGGCAAGCCGCACCGACGAGGCCGACGCGCCGAAGCCCAAAGGCAAAAAGACGACGCTGGTCGAGAGCGGGAAGGCCGCGCAGAAGTGGCAGCGCGAGCTGGACAGCTCCAAGCGCTGGATGCAGCGCTTCGTCAAGGCCGCGCGCGAGTGCGAGCGCCAGTACATCGGCGTCAGCGACACCACCGGCTCGACCGCGCCGACCAGCATGGGCAAGGTGAACCTGTTCTGGAGCAACGTGCAGGTGATCCTGAGCGCGATCTACGGGCGCCTGCCGAAGGCCGAGGTTGACCGCAAGTTCGGCGACTTTGACGACGACGTGTCGCGCGTGGCCGGAATCATCATGCAGCGCGTGCTCAATGGCGACATCGAGCGCGACTACGACGACACCAACGCCGCGATGCGCGACGCGGTGCAGGATCGTTTCATCGCCGGCCTGGGGCAAGTCTGGTGCCGCTATGAAGTGGACACCGAGATGCAGGACCAGCCGGTGACGGACCCCGCCACCGGGCAGCCGATCCCCGGCGCCACGCAGCAGGTCGAAGCCATCATCAACGAAGAGGCGCAGACCGACTACGTCTACTGGGACGACTTCCGCTACGCGCCGTGCCGGCGCTGGCGAGAGTGCCGCTGGGTCGCGCGCCGCGTCTACATGAGCGAACCGAAGCTCAAGGCGCGCTTCAAGCTCGATGAGAAGCAGCTCGGCATGATCCCGATGACCACGCGCGAGCCGATCAACACCGACAGCCCGAGCGGCACCGAGGACGTGCTGAAGGCCACGCCATTCAAGCAAGCCGCGGTGTGGGAGGTGTGGGAGCGCGAGCGCAACTACGTGTGCTGGTTCGTCGAGGGCTGCAGCTTCGTGCTCGACCAGCAGCCCGACCCGCTGGAGCTGGATGACTTCTTCCCATGCCCGATGCCGATCACGGCAACCACGCTCACCAAGGCCTTCTTGCCGCGCCCCGACTATGCGATGGTGCAAGACCTCTACAAGGAGCTGGATCGCGTCAACGCCAAGCTCGCGCACCTCACCGAGGCGGTGAAGGCGGTGGGCGTCTACGACAAGACCGCGATGGCCGCGCGCAAGATGCTCGCGGCAGGCACCGAGAACGAGCTGATCCCGGTGGAAAACTGGAGCGCCTTCGTCGAGAAGGGCGGCATGAAGGGCGTCATCGACTGGATGCCCATCGAGCAGTTCGTGGCCGCCATCGCGCAGCTCACGGCGCGCAAGAATCAACTGCAGCACGACCTCTACGAGGTGATGGGCATCAGCGACATCATGCGCGGTGCCTCGGTGGCGAGCGAGACAGCGACCGCGCAGCAGCTCAAGGTGCAGTACGGCGGCGCGCGCCTGGCTAACCTGCAAAACGATGTGGCGCGCTTCGTCAGCGACGTGATGCGCATCCGCGCCAACATCGTCAGCAACCTGTTTCAACCGCAGACGATCCTCAAGCGCTCGCTGATCGAGCGCACGCCCGACGCGCAGTACGCGCAGCCGGCAATCCAGTTGCTGAAAGACTTCGGCACCGCGATGTACAGCATCACGGTGACCGCCGACAGCCTGGCCGCGCCCGACTGGGCGCAGGAGAAGGAAGCGCGCACCGAGTTTCTCGGCGCCGCCTCTAACTTCGTGATGGCTGCTGCGCCCGTGGTGCAGGCCGACCCGATGACCGGGTCATTCCTCATCAAGCTGCTGCAGTGGGCTGCAGCGGGCTTCAAGGGCGCCAAGACCATCGAGGGCGTGCTCGACCAGGCCGCCAAGGCACTCACCGAGAAAGCGCAGCAGCCGCCGCAACCCGAGCCGCCGACGCCAGAGGACAAGAAGAATACCGCGCAGGCCGGCAAGTACGACGCCGAGGCCGAGCGCACGAAGAAAGAGGCCGCGCTCATCCCGCCCATCGGAATGCCAGCGGGCGGCTTGCCGCCCATGACGCCAGGCGGCCCCCAACCTGGCGGGCCACCAGGCCTACCCGCTGGCCCCGGCTCGGTGCCGCCGATGCAGCCGCAGATGCCCGCGCCGCTCAACGGCGCGCCGATGTGAGGTGAATCATGGCGACGCAGCAACAGATTGACGACGCACTGGCGGCGCTGCAGAGCGCGCGCGCCAACCTGTACCGCGCATCGCAGCAGCGCATGGCAGCGATGGCCTCGCGGGTTCGCATCAATACCAGCATCGAGCAGCTCATGCTCGATGTCGAGGCCGCGCGCGAGCAAGTCGAGAGCGCCGCCGCGCTGGTGCAATCGTTGCTCAGCGAGCCAGCCGACACCGAGGACCCGCCAGGCGACCCCGCACCGTTCGCGCTGCCGGTGGCACCGCAGGCACGTTGACCATGCCCACCTACGCCTGGCGCTGCGCGGCCTGTGACGGTGTCATCGAGCAGGTGATGTCGATCCACGACTACATCGAGCGCCCGCCCAGCTTCGTGCACTGCGGCAAGCACATGGAGCGGCTGCTGCAGGCGGTGCCAGGCTTCGCGCTGCATAACCTCGTCAGCGAGCGGCACTACCAAGGCCTGCGCGCCACCGACGGCAGCGACATCAGCTCGCGCGCCAAGCACCGCGACTACATGAAGCGCAATAACCTGACGACCATCGACGACTTCGCGTTGACGTGGAAGCGCGAGGCACGCGAGCGCCAGGCGCGCCTGGCCGGCGACGACATCTCGCGGCAGGCCGACATTGCGCGCGCCGTCGAGAAGCTCGGAGGGTGAGATGCCCACATACGACACCATCAGCGCTCAAGAGCCCGACTACCCGCTCGCGCTCAAGCTGGCCGAGCTGCTGCGCCGTGCGCGCGGCGGGCTCGACAAGGTCGGCGAGATGTACCCGGCGACCGCGCCGCTCGACAAGAAGCTGCGCGAGTACCTGCCCAGCCTCGGCGAGCTAGTGGTGGGCAAGACACCCGAAGGGCTCGACCGCGTCGCCTACGGGCGCCCGCTGATCGGCGGCGGGCCCACGCTGCAGACCTTCAAGGTGCCCGAGGAAACCAGCGACCTCTTCGGTGCCGGTGCCGGCATGGCCGGCCTGGCGGCGAAGGGTGCGCCGGCTGCGGCCCGAGGCGCAGCTCGGGCCGCAGAGAATGCCGCGGTGCCGCGCGCCGCGGGCGCGCTGCAGCGCGGCGGCATCGACCTCGGCGAGCAAAAGGTGCTGCCAGGCCTGGAGCTGACGCCCACCGAGCGCTTCAAGCAAGGGCGCGCCGATTGGCAGCGGTTGTACGACCTGCCAGACGACACGCCTAACCTGGCACAGAAGCGTGCCGAGGTGACGGTGCGCATGGACCAGGCGCGCGAGGACCAGATCGCCGAGCGGCTCGCGCAAGACAAGGCGCGCATCGCCGAGCTGCGCGCTGGCCGCAGTCCGCAAGAAGGCCTCGGGCCGTCGTTTCAACGCGAAGAGAAGCTGCTCACGCTGAAGGAAAGCCTGCCGCATACATCCGCGACTGTGGACCTGCGCCGTGCCTCGCGCGGCCTGGTGCGCCAGCTACGCGAGGCCAAGCAAGAGATGAACGCGCCGCCGCCCGAGGTGCTCCAGCCCGGCTGGGTCCACGATCTGACAATGCCGCCTTCTCAACGTTACGGCGGGCAATCGCCCGCTGGTGCCGACTGGTGGAATCAGCAATTCGGCATCGACCCCGACCAGCCGCCCGCATCGGTTGCGGCCTTCCTGCGCAGCATCCGCGACGAGCCGAGCGCCTTCCAGTACGGCACGATGCCCGAGGGCGCGCGCGACCTCGAAGATTTTGCCGACGTGTTCGGCAAGCGCGCCGGCAAGCGCATCCGCGTCACCGAGGACATCAACGAGGACTACGACGAGCCCTACAAGATCGAGACTGAGAAAACGCACGGGCGCGGCGAGTACATGCGCGACCCGCACGGCGACTACAAGTACAGCGACGAGCCGAAGGAGCATGGCTGGGGCGATTACCCGATGTACGACCCCGAGGGCAACGTCAAGAGGAAGGAGCTGATGGGCCCGACGCAAGACCTGGAGCCGCTGCTGGTCAAGCGCCGCGCCAAGGGCGGCGAAGTGAAGCGCGACGAGTACGGCAATGAAAAGTACCCGCTGGCGAAGAGCGAGGGCGGCGAGACAATGCGCGACGAGCGCGGCAACATCAAATACACCGAGGAAGAAAACCCCGACTACAACCCGAGCGAAGCGCAAGAGACGAAGCTGTACGTGAGTGGCCCCGAAGGCGGCAACATCACGGTGCACTACGGCGACGGCGACTACCCGACGATGGGCGCGATGGGCGGCGGCAAGGCCGGCGCCCTTCTCTACCAGACCAAGCTGGCGCACGCATCGAAGATCGGCGAGAAAATCGGCGTCAACTCGCTGACCGGCGACAACGCGTTTCGCATGCTCAGCAACACGCTGAGCAACTACGCGCGCACCGGCATCAACCCGCGCAGCGTGAGCGGCACTGCATCGGGCTCGCGGCCACGTGCCACAGGGTTCGCGCCTGGCGACCGTATCTGGCAAGCCGAGACTGGCGAGAGCGAGGCGCGCCTCGCTGGCGGGCTCGGTGGCCGCGCCGACCCCGGCGCGGTGACTTTCGACGGCAGCACCTTCCACATCAAGGGCGAGCCCGTGAGCGCTGACGCCATCGCCAAGCGCCTGCGCGAGGTGTCGCCACGCGTCGAGGAATCGAAGGTCGGCCCCAAGAGCGTGATGCGCGGCGCCGTCTACCGCTGGCTCGAACAGGCTACTCCCGAGCAGGCCGAGGCCGCAGCGAAGAGCTGGGGCAATGTCGGCTCGCCATTGTTCGGCGTGCTCGGCATGGCCGGCGCTGGCGCGCTGGCGGCCAAGCTGCGCGCGGGCCAGCAGGAAGAGACGCAATGACGTTTCACGTGAACCAACAGTGCGCCACGGCGCATTCAACGCGTGCCACAGAGGACATCGGAGTCTAAGATGCCCACCGACATTGAACCCGCACCCCCCGAAGAGGACAGCCTGCGCGACACGCTCGACGCAGCTTTTGCACAGCATGCAACCAACGAACCCGCACACACTCCTGCCGCTGGCGGTGAAGCTGCGGCACCTGCGCCGCCTGCGCAGGCTGCGCCGCAGCAGCCGCAAGGCGATGGCCGTGCTCGTGACGCCTCGGGTCGATTCGCACCCGCGGCAGCGAAGGATGCAGAGCCTGCGGCTGCTGGTGCGCCGGCTGCGCCTGCGCGAGCGCCGGGGCTACCCACAGCAGCGCCCCAGCCGCAGGCCGCGCAAGAGCTGAAGCCGCCCGCGAGCTGGCGCCCCGAAGCGCGCGAGCTGTGGAACCAGGTGCCGCCTGGCGCACGCCAGGAGGTGATGCGCCGCGAGTACGAGATGCAGCACCTGCTTCAGGCCACAGCCAACGAACGCGGCTTCACGCAGGCCTTCGAGCGCGTGGTGGCACCTTACGAGGTGTTCATGCGTCAGGAGGGCGTGAACCCGCTGCAGGCGGTGCAGTACGTGATGCAGACCGCTGCCGAGCTGCGCGTGGGCTCGCCGCAGAACAAGGTAGGCATCATCGCCAACCTCATCCGCCAGCACGGTGTAGACCTGAACATGCTGGACTGGGAGCTGACGCCGCCCGACAAGCGCAACGGCGGCCAGGCGCCGATGCCGCAGCAGCAGGGTCCGGTGCACGATCCGCGCGTCGATCACATCCTGCAGCAGCAGCAGTATTACTTGAACCAGCTCGCGCAGCAGGAGGATCAGCAGATGGGCCAGCAGCTCCTGGCCTTCGGCCAGGCGCACGAGTTCTACGCTGACGTGGCCGGCATCATGGCCGACCTGGTCGAGGTGCGCGCGCGACAGCGCCAGCCCATCGACCTCGAAAAAATCTACGCGCACGCTTGCCAGATGCACGATGGTGTGTCTAGCATCCTCACCCAGCGAGGCGGTGCCGGTGCGCGAAGCAACGGCGCTACGTCTCCTGCGGTACTTCGAGCCAAGCGGGCAGCGGCGAGCGTGAAGGGCGACAGCGCACCAGACACTGGTGGCTCGGTCCCGAGGGACGACTCAGTACGCGCGGCACTCGAAGCCGCCATCGAGCAGCACGGCGCGAGCTGAGCGGCTCACCCCGGAAGCCCACGGGCCCATCCGGTTCACAGCGCCACTAGACCGGCGCGGATGAACCCGCTGGGCCATCTCCAAACAGGTCGCGTCATGCAACCCATTGGAGGCCAACCGTGGCATTCCCAAACGTCACCGACATCGTCGCCACGACGATTGAGGCGCGCTCGAAGAAGCTCGCCGACAACGTCACCAAAAACAACGCACTGCTGGCGCGCCTGAACGAGCGCGGCAACGTCCGCACAGTCAGCGGCGGCAGCGTGATCTTCGAAGAGCTGAGCTTTGCCGAAAACGCGAATGTCGGCTGGTACTCGGGCTACGACCTGCTGCCCGTCGCGGCGCAGGATGTCATCAGCTCGGCGCAGTACGACTTCAAGCAGGCCGCGTGCGCGGTGACCATCAGCGGGCTGGACCAACTGCGCAACGCAGGCCAGCAGCAGATGATCGACCTGCTCGAAGGTCGCATCAAGGTCGCTGAATCTTCGATGATGAATCTGCTGGCCGCTGGCGTGTACAGCGACGGCACAGCCGCAGGCGGCAAGCAGGTGGTCGGCCTCAATGCCGCTGTCCCTGTGAACCCGCTGGTAGGCGTCTACGGCGGCATCGACCGCGCGACCTGGGTATTCTGGCGCAGCAAGACCACGACCGCAGGCGCCGCGCTCGACAAGGCGACGATTCAGGACGCCTTCAATGCGATGTGGGCGTCGCTGGTGCGCGGCATGGATCGGCCCGACCTGATCGTCGTGGACAACTTCATGTGGGGCGTCTACCTCGCCTCACTGCAGGCGCAGCAGCGCTTCACCGGCACCGAGACAGGCAAGCTCGGTTTCCCGACCATCAAGTACATGGATGCCGATGTCGTGCTCGACGGCGGCATCGGTGGCTTCGCGGTGGCGAAAACCGCGTACTTCCTCAACACGAAGTACCTCTTCTGGCGCCCGCACAGCGACCGCAACATGGTGCCGCTGTCGCCTAACAAGCGCTACGCCATCAACCAAGACGCAGAGGTGCAGCTCATTGGCTGGGCCGGCAACCTCACCGCGAGCGGCTCGCAATTTCAAGGCCGCCTCATCTCGCCGTGATCCTCGCAGAGCGGGCTACGCGCCCGCGTGCCATTGCCCCGAGTTATTCAGAGTGGCTCGGGGCTCTTTTGAACAGGAGCACCCGATGGCTACTCGCAGGCTCAACGTCGGCGCCGAGGACTCGGTCACCGAGATTGACACCAACGCTGACGGCAAGACCGATGTCTACGTCGTGACCGACGTAGCGCCACAACTCGCATGGGTTGTGGACCCACCTGACGCCCCGCCAGGCGCGCCGTTCGCGCTCGGCGAGGGCTCTACCCCGGACCCCGACCTCGACCCGTTTGCGCGCACCTGGCGCGACCGCCTCGTGCGTCCGTAGGAGCAACGACATGGCAGCAACAGGACAAGCCGGCGCGGTCTACGACCCCGACGCAACGCAAGGCAGCGGCGCACTCAGCACCGGCATCGGTATCGGCATCAACAGCGTGATGGGCCCGCCCGACCTGGCCGACTTCACCCCGACCGTCGCCGCCGTGGCGTGGCGCATCGGTGGCGGCGCGCCAGCGATGAACGCCATCGGCTTTGCCGGCAAGGCGGTGAGCTTCCGGCTCAACGACAGCGCGGCGCCGATTGCCGATGGCGCGGCGATGCCTGGCAGCACGTCACTCAATCACACGGGCAAGGCCTGCCCGGTCGGCGGCTCGTTGTGGGCTGTCGCACCCTAACGCGAGGATCAAACATGCATGACCAGTTCAGCCCTACGGTGTGGGGCCCGACCCCCGAGGCCGAAGCGTTTCAAAAGCCCTTCGCGGGTGATGAGCAGCTCTTCGTCGTTTTCTTCATGGACGCGATCCAGAACGAAGGCAAGAGCATCACCGAGGGGCGACCGATCTTCGATGACGTGGAGTGCCTGCGCATCATCGTGCCAGGCGACCGCAACAACGTGGTGGTGCGCCCTGCCTCGGCGCAAGACAAGCAGCGCTTCGCCAAGCAGTACGGCATGTTCAAGCAGGGCATGAAGGAAGAGGACCAGATTACGGGCACGCGCCTGACTGACTGGCCTTTCCTCACTCGCGGGCAGTGCGAAGAGCTGCGTTACGTCGGCGTGCGCACCGTCGAGCAGCTCGCCGAGGTGCGCGATGACGTGGCGCTGCGCTTCCCCGGCCTGGTGTCGCTGAAGAAAAACGCGCACGCCTGGCTGGGCAAGGCAAAGAACAGCGCCGAGGCCGCGATGCAGCAAAAGACGCTGGACGACCAGAAGAGCCGCATCGATTCGCTGGAGCATGCCGTGCGCGAGCAGGCCGCCATCATCGAGAAGCTCAAGGGTGAGCGCGCGAAGGCGTAGCCGTGCCTACCCTGACGATGAAGCAGCCGACCTCGCTGGAGGTAATCCAGCAGGTGCTCGGGCAGCTCGGCCTCCCCGTGCCCACGGTGGTCGCGGCATCGGTGGGCGACGTGACAGCGCAGCAGATGCAGCGCCTGCTCACCTGGTGCGGGCGTCAGCTCATCAAGCCCACCAGCGGCTGGCGGTGGACTGCGCTGCTGCGCACGTGGACCCTAGTCACCATCCCGGCGCAGACGCAGTACGACATGCCGAGCGATTGGGATTCGTTCGAAGATTTGACCGGCTGGAACATGAGTGCGCGGCTGCCGCTGCTCGGGCCCGCGCTCGATGCGCAGTGGAATGCGCTGTTGGCGCGCGGCCTCGGGCCCTCGACCATCAGCATCGTCTATCGCACGCGCGGCTCGAAGTTCGAGCTGTACGCAGCACCGAGCCAGCCGCAAACGCTCATCATCGACTACAGCTCGCGCGGCTGGGTCCGCGATGCCAACGCGTCGCCCACCGAGTACCGCGACTTCATCGAGAAGGATGACGATGTCATCCTCTACGACAACGAGCTGATCGAAGCCAAGCTCAAGCTGGCCTTCCTCACCGCGAAGGGCTTCGACACCACAGCCGCGCAGGGTGAGTACAACGGGCTCGAAGAGGCGGCCATTTGTGCCGACCAGGATGCGCCCGTACTGAGCGCCACGTACAGCGCGACGTATCCGCTCATCAACACGAACTACAACCTGCCTGACACCGGGTACGGGGTGTAAGCGTGCTGCAGACTCGCGCGCGCCCGCGCCGCATGCCGCAGGGAACGATCCAGCGGCTGCTCACAACGCCAGCGCCAACGCTGGGCTTGAACACCGTCAGCTCGGCAGCGGACATGCCGCCCACCGATGCGGTGGAGATTGACAACCTCATCAGCACCGAGCTTGGCCTCACGGTGCGCGGCGGCTGGTACGAGTACGCGACCGGCATCGACAGCTTGAACGCAGTGAAGAGCGTGATGAGCTGGGAAGGCGCGCCGCCGACCTCGCTGGTGTCGCCGCTCGCTACTTCGATCCTGTTCGCGGCCACCGATCACGGCATCTACAACGTCGAGGGCGGCGGCGACCTCTCGGCGCTCGTGCCTGCCATCGCGCTCAGCGGGACACCCGGCGCTGGCGTTTTCAACTGGGTGCAGTTCACTGCAGCCGGTGGCGCGCACTACCTGGTGGCCTGCAGTGAAACGGACGGCGGTTTCCTCTTCAACGGCTTGACCTGGATGAAGATGACCAGCGTCGGCGGGCCGGGCCCCGGCATCGTGACGGGCGTCAACCCGGTGGACTTCGTGCAGGTGTGCGCCTGGAAGAAGCGCCTGCTGTTCGTCAAGCGCGCGAGCGGCGAGATGTGGTCGCTGCCCATCGAGAGCGTCGGCGGCCTGGCGAAGGTGTTCGACTTCGGCCCGCAGCTCATCGGCGGCGGCAGCGTGCTCGCGCTGTGCAACTGGACGCAAGACGCGGGCGCCGGCATCGACGACCGGCTCGTCATCATCAGCACCAGCGGCGACCTCGTCATCTACGAGGGCACCGACCCCACCGACGCGGCGAAGTTCGCCAACGTGGGCGTGTGGTACATCGGCACGCCGCCCGTTGGCCGGCGCTGCTTCACCAGCGATGGCGGCAACGTCTACGTGCTGACGCAGTACGGCGTCATCCCGGTGAACCAGGTTGTGCAGGGCGGCCTGGACAACATCCTGACCAGCGATACCTCGCTGCTCAAGCAACTGCGCAAGCTGCAGGGTGCGCTGAATCAGGACTTCCAGTTTCTGCTCGCCACCGAGGGCTGGGAGCTGACATCGTTCCCCTCGCTCGCGCTGCTGCACATCGCGCGCCCGAGCATCGCGGCCAACTCGTTTATCCAATACGCCTTTCAACTGCACTCGACGGCATGGTCGCGGCTGCTCGACGTGCCCGCCATCACCTTCTCGCGGCGCCTCAGTGAGATTTACGCGGGCACCAGCGACGGCAGGGTGCTGCGCGTGTTCGACGGCTTCACCGACGGCAAGCTGCTCGATGGCACTGGCGCGCACGAGATTCGCTCGCGCCTCACGCCCGCCTTCAACTACCTCGGGCTGCCGACGGTGGTCAAGCAAGCGCTGATGGTGCGGCTGCGTTTCCTGGCGAACGCGAACCCGGCCTACATCGTGCAGATGAATGCCGACTTCGAAGTGAATCCGATCTTCGCCGCAGCGGTGGCGGGCGGCAGCGTCGGCTCGCTGTGGAACCAAGCGTTTTGGAATCAAGACTTTTGGGCCGGTGGCCGGCGTGCGTTCGGCGAGTGGCGCAGCGTCGAGCGCATGGGCTACTCGCTGGCGCCATCGGTGTACGTCAGCAGCGAAGAGAAAACCACGCTGGTGAGCTTCGAGTACATGGTGAAGCCCGGAGGGCCCCTGTGACCCTCCTGGTGACCAACGACTCGCAACGCGTGTGGGAGTTCATGCACGCGAAGCTGGCGCTGCACAACAGCGCCGACTTTCGCGGCGCGCTGTGGGTGCCAGAAGAGCACGCGAGCAGCGCGATGAGCATGGACCACGTCGCCGTCGCAGTTGGCTACAACGCATTTATCGGGCGCACGTGTTGCATGCACGTGGTGATCCAAGCGCCCGAGCGGCTCACGCCGCGCATCGTGCGCGAGAGCTTCCGCTTCCCCTTCGAGCTGTGCAACTGCAACGCGGTGCTCGGCCTGGTGGACAGCAAAAACGATGCGGCGATGAGCTTCGATCTGAAGCTCGGCTTCAAGCAGATTGCCACGATCCCCAACGGCGGAATCGATGGTGACCTCAACGTGTTGCAGATGCTGCGCGGCGAGTGCCGCTGGCTCAAACCTCACTGAAGGAGCACACCATGTCTACAGGTGGCGCAATGCCCGGTCTGCCGATGCCTGGCGGCATGGGTGGCCTGCCGATGCCTGGCGGCTTGCCGATGCCGCCCAGCCCGCAGCAGCTCATGCAGTCACTGCCGATGCCAGGCGGCGGCAAGGGCGGCGCCGCGCCGCCCGGCATGCAAGCCGGTGGCCCCCAGATGCCACCAGGCATGCCCCCAATGCAGCCGCCCGGCATGGGCGGGGGTGGCGGTGGCAAGGGCGGCCAGATGCCGCCTGGAGCCTCTGCGCAGCTCTCGCAGCGCATGGACCCCAACAGCGTCGTGCGCGAGGGCGAGATGGGCGCTCCGAAGCCACCAGGCGGCAAGAGCGGCGGCGCACCAGGCCAGCCTGGCGGCGCCGGCTCGCAGATGAACCCGGCGCAGATGCAGCTCCTGATGCGCGCACTGCAGGGTGGGCTGGGTCAATCACCTGGCCGCATGGCGCAGCGCATGCGCCGCCCGTGAGGTGACCTATGGGCAAGAAAAGCGCGCCGCCGCCACCTGACTACCAGGGGGCAGCAGAGAAGCAGGCCGCAGGCAACCAGCAGGCGCAGACTGCCAACGTCTGGGCCCAGCACCCCAACGAAGTCAACCCGTGGGGCAGCTCGACCTGGCAGGCCTCGCAGGGCGTTGACCCGACGACCGGCAAGCCGGTGACGCAGTGGGCCAACACGCAGACGCTGACGCCCGAGCTGCAGGCCGCGCTCACCTCACAGATGGGGCTGCAGCAAGGCCGCAGCGACCTGGCTGCATCGCTCTTCCCTCGTGCGCAGCAGGAATTCGGGCAGGCAGTGAACTGGTCGCAGTTCACTCCGCAAGGTGGCTCCGTGGCCGCGCCTGGGCAGCTCCAGCAGTACACGCAGGCATACGGCGGCGCGCCCAACGTGGGCGGCATCGACACCTCGCGCATGGGCACGCCAGGCCTGCAGGGGCAGTACGACTTCGGCGGCCTGCAGGGTGTCAGCAAGGCAGCCGACACGCGCCAGCGCGCCGAGGACGCGATCTACGGCAGCGCGGCATCGCGGCTCGACCCGCAGTGGCAGGCGCGGCAGGCCTCGATGGAAAGCGACCTTGCAAACAAAGGCATCAGCATGAACAGCGATGCCTACCAGCAAGCGATGGCCGGCTTTGGCCGCGACCGTAACGACGCCTACCAGCAAGCCCTGATGGGTTCGATCACTGGCGGCGGCGCCGAGGCGCAGCGCGATTACGGCATGGACATCGGGCTGCGCCAGCAGCAGGCGCAGGAAGCGATGAACCAGGGCAACCTGTACAACCAGGCGGCCACGGGCGGCTTCAACATGGGCAACACAGCCCGCAATCAGCAGCTCCAAGCGCAGCAGTCTCTGTACGACATGCTCAGCGGCAACCGCACGGCGGACCTCGGGCAGCAGCAGCAGGCTTTCGAGCAGGCGCAGCAGGCGCAGGGCACCAACTTCAGCAATCAGATGGCGGCGTCGCAGTACCAAAACCAACTGCGCGACCAGCAGATTCAGGAGATGATGGCGCGGCGCGGCTTCAGCCTCAACGAGCTTAATAGCATCATCAGTGGACAGCAGGTACAGATGCCTGGTGGTGGCGCTGGTGGTGGCGGTGCTGGTGGTGGTGGCGGTGGCTACAGCAGCTCGGGCGTGCCCGACTACATGACCGCGCTGCAGAACCAGTACGGCGCCAACGCCGATGCGTTCAATGCCAAGCAGGCGCAGGGCCAGGCCACGACCGGCGCGGTGGGCGGCATCGCAGCCGCCGCAATCATTGCCTTCTGATGCACGCAATCCAATTCAGCGGCGGTGTTGACTCTCTCGCGGTGCTCTGGCTGCTGCGGGAGTATTGGCCGCACGTGCACGTCTTTTGGTGCAACACCGGGGCGGCCTACGACTCGACGCGCGAGTACATGGAGCGCGTGCGCAAGCTGGTGCCCAATTTCCACGAGGTGCGCAGCGACCAGCCGCAGGTGATCGAGCTGTACGGCTGGCCGGTTGACGTGGTGCCGGTGTCGCACACGAAGCTCGGGCACCTGTGCTGCGGCACGCAAGGCCGGCTCTTCCAGAACTACATGGACTGCTGCGCGCGCAGTATCTGGCATCCGCTCGACCAGGCCATGCGCGCGCACGGCGTAACGCACGTCTACCGCGGACAACGCAGCGACGAGAGCCGCAAGGCGCCGATCCATGACGGGCACACCGAGGCCGGCATCACGTACCACTTCCCCGTAGAGCGGTGGACCCGCGCGCAGGTGCTCGACTACTGCGAAGCCAACTGCGCCGAATGGATGCCGCCCTACTACCGCGAGGGCGAGCGCACCTCGCGCGACTGCTGGAATTGCACCGCCTACCGCGACGACAACGCCGAGCGCGTGGCCGCGCTGCCCACCGAGCGACGCGCCGTCGTCGAGCAGGTGCTGCACGATTGGCGCGTAGCGGTGGCGCGCGAGATGCACTAGGAGCTGACGATGCCAAACGACTACTACGGCGACATCGACCCCCGTGTGATCGAATCGCTCACGCGCATGCAGCAGAACAGCCAGGCCGGCGAGCTTGACCGCAACAAGCGCCTGGCGACGCTGCTGCGCTCGATGCAAAACCCCGGCCTGATCGACGCAGGGCGCTACAAGATTCAATCAGGCCTCGGCGGGGTGCTGCAGCAGCTCGCGGGCGCGATGGGCGGCGCCTACCTCGACTCGCAGAGCCGTGGCACCGAGGCCGCGATGGACGTGCAGGGCGCGAAGGATTCGCGCGACGCCTACGAGCTGCTGCGCCGCAAGCGCCAGGCGCAGGTGCCGGTCAACTACGACATGCCTACAGGCTACGGCACGGAGTATTGAGATGGGCTACGCGCTGCCCAACGCGACCGGCTTCACGGGGCCACCCGAGGCGCTGCCCTACGACGACCCGATTGCAGCGCTGCGCAAGCGGCTGCTGGAGCTGCAGAACCAGAAGAGCGCCTACAGCCCGCAGGAGATTGAGCAGCGGCGCGGCGACAACGACCGCGAGTACAACGCCGGCCTGCTGCTGCAGCTCAGCCAGAACCAGAACCTGCAGCCGGTGGGCGCGCAGGTGTTCAAGCGCGCGCTGGAACAGAGCACGCCGAGGGTCACCGAGCGCGGCACCATCGATCCGCTGACGGGCACGCACACCTACAACCCGCAGTACCTCGGCGAGCGCGCGCAGACGCAGATCGACGCGCTCGAAGCGAAGCAGGAAGCCGTGATGGAGCAACGCCGCCGCGACAAGCTGGAAAAGGAATTCCGCGACCAGCAGGCCGAGGCGAACCGCGAAAACCAACGCACGCTCAAGCAGATGGGCGCCGACACCGCTCGCGCAGTTGCCGGTGGACTCAACGCGAACCAGGCCGCGACGACTGAAGATCGCATGTACGGCGAGTACGTGCGCGACGTGAAGGACCATCGCACGGTGCTGACGGCGCACAAGAATCTCAACGCGGTGGCATCGAAGGGCGACGCGGCGAGCGACATGGCTTTTATCTTCCAGTACATGAAGATGCTCGACCCGAATAGCGTGGTGCGTGAGGGCGAATTCGCCACTGCGCAGCAGGCCACCGGCGTGCCAGACCGCATCCTGAATATGTACAACCGCGCGCGCGCCGGCAACTTCCTCAACGCGCAGCAGCGCAGCGAGATGCTCGGCGCCGCTGGCCGCCTGGCCGACACATCGGGCAAGACGATGGACCAGTACACGACCAACTACGGGCGCCGCGCGATGTCGCGTGGCCTCGACCCTAACCAGGTGACCAACTGGGCATTCGGCGACCTGCAAGAGCGCAGCGCGCCGAAGCAGCCCGACGCACAGGCTGCGCCCAGCAACGTCATCGACGTTGGCAAGGCCGCAGGCGTGGCGCCGCCTGCCCCGCAGGTGCACTCGCTGCCGCGCGCCACGGGCAACGACAAGGCGAAGAAGAATCGCAAGGTTCAACTGGACTTCTGACATGCCCTACGACGCCACGACCAAAGACGGCATCGAGCTGCTCAACATCCCCGACGACTGGGCGCAGAACGACCCGCGCCTGGTGCAGATGGCGAACGACCGGCGCCGCGAGCGCGCGCAGTCGCAGGCGAAGGCGCGCCAGGCGACGCCCGAGTACCAGGCGAAGCTGGCCGCGCAGGTCGAGGCCGACCGCAAGCAATACAGCCCGCTCAACGACATGAGCGGCCTGGACAAGGTGCGCGCCAACCTCGGTGCAGGCATGTCCAACATCGGCACCGGCCTGGCCGATGTCGCTACCGACCTCTTCGGCAGCAAAGAGCAGAGGGCCACCAACGAAGCCGACATCCTAGAGAAGCGCGCGCTCGACAAGTCTCTCGCCGAGGGCACCACGGGCGGCGGCGCGCTGCAGTTTGCCGGCGAGGTGCTGCCCTCGATGCTCATCCCTGGCGGCGCCGCGATGCGCGGCGGCAAGATTTTCAAGAGCGCGCTGCAGGGTGCCGGTGCCGGTGCTGCGCAGGGCGCGGCGCAGGCCACTGCTGGCGACGAGAGCCGCATGCTGAACACGACCGTAGGCGCTGGTTTCGGCGCGGTGCTGCCTGGCGCGGTTGCGGGCGTCAAGAAGGGATGGGCTGCGCTCAACCCGTGGAGCGGCGGCGAGCGCGCTGCAGCTCGCGCCGCGCAAGAGGCTGTGCAGGGCCAAGGTGGCAGCCTGGTGCAGGGTGCTGCCGACCTCGGGCTGCACAACCCCAACGCACCCGGCAAGCTGCCGCTGTCGAGCGCCGAGGTGCTGCAGAACACGAAGCTCGCGCAACTGGAGCGCGAGAGCCGCATGAACCCTGCCACGCGCCCCGGCTGGTCCGAGCTGGACACGAGCAAGGCGCAAGGCGCGTGGCGCGGCGTGCAAGGCGCGACCAAGGAAGCCGGCGAGCTGGACGAGCTGATTACCAAACGCGGCGAGCGGTGGGACACCAACTGGCAGAAGATGTCGGGCGCCGTGCGTCCGCAGAAGTTCGGCGCCGCGATGAACGACCTGGCGCAATATCTCGACAACGCGCAGTTTTCGCCCGAGGCGCTCGCCGACGACCAGGTTGCCAGTGCCATCTCGCACGTGCAGGGAAGCCTGGCGAAGGCCGGCGACAAGCTGACGCCCGAGCACGTGCAGAAGCTGCGCGCGATGCTCAACGGCGATGCATCGCTCAGGCCAAACGCGAGCATCCTGTCGAAGGTAGATCGCAGCGCCCGCCCGATTCAAGAGCTGAAGAGCAAGCTGGACGAAGCGCTCAACTCTTCGACGGGCGGGCGCTGGCAGCGCGTGCTCGATGACTACGCCGACGACTCGACGCGTGTCGATGCAGCGAAGGCCGCGCAATCGGTGCGCGACAAGTTCATCGAGCCATCGAGCGGCGCCATCGTCGGCGAGGCTTCGAAGTTCGCAACGGACATTCCCAACGTGACGCCATCGCGCGTGACGACCGCGCTGGGCGGCGCACGGCGCGGGCGCGAGAGCCTGCTCTCGGACCAGGCAGTCAATGAGCTGACCGGCTTGCGCCAGCAGCTCGACAAGGGCGGCATCGTGCAGGGCGTGGGGCGCACCGGCAACGCAGGGCCAGGCACCACGACAGCGGGCGACCTGGCGCTGCAGGCTGGCGGCCAGGCCGCAGGCAAGCGCGTGCTGCCTTCCGAGATGTACCCGATTGCGGGCAAGATTTACGAGGTGACCAAGCAGCGCGCCGAGCGGCTCCAAAGCGAGCGCCTGGCGCAAGGGCTGCGTGATCCTGACGCGATGGTCAAGCTGCTGGAGATGAAGCTGCAGAGCGGCCAGACGCTGAGCTTCGCCGAGGACAACCTGTACCGAGCGCTCACGCGCAGCGCCAACCAGCTCGGCGCGGGGCTGCAGCAGCGCGCGAGCCAATAGGAGACAACGATGCCGCGCAACAGCTCAGGCACCTACACGCTGCCATCGGGCAACCCGGTGGTGCCCGATACGCTCATCCTCGACTCGTGGGCTAACCCGACGATGAGCGACCTCGGTGCGGCCATCACCGACTCGCTCGACAGGCAGGGGCGCGGCGCGATGCTCGCACCGCTCAAGCTGCCGCCAGGCGGGCCCACAGCGCCCGCAATGAGCTTCAGCGCTGAGAGCAACCTCGGGTGGTATCGCAGCGCTGCCGGCGTGATGGCGCTTGCCGTGGGCGGCGTGCTGGCGGCGAGCTTCGACAACACCGGGCTGCACCTGGCGAGCGGGCTGTCGGTCACCAGCCCGGTGACGCATCCGCTGGGCACCGCGCTGCTGCCATCGATCACGTTCACGGGCGACCTCAACACGGGCATTTTCTCGCCCGGTGCCGACCAGGTCGGCCTGGTGACAGCGGGCGTGCAGCGCGTGTTTATCGATGCGACGGGCAACGTCGGCATCAAGGTGGCCGCAGCAAACGGCTTCATGTTCGAAGTCAACGGCGCAGGGGCGAACGGGCCCCTCGCGCGCTTCTCTGGCGGCACGGTGCAGACGCGCGGCCTGGAGCTGTCTAGCATCGCTGTCGGTGGCGTCAACGGCGCGGGCTTCCTGTGGAACGCGCCAGGCTCACCAGCAAACCCGGCGCATGCGTGGGCGCTGTCGGGCAACGAGAACATGCGGCTGCAGGTGCTGACTGGTGCCAGCACGGCGGGTTCGCTTGCGGTCAACAGTGCGCTGAATGGCGCGGCGCTGATCGTGGATCGGCTCGGCACCAGCACGATGCCCGCGCTCACGGCTGGCACGGTCGCTGCGTTCCTTGGCAGTTCGGCAGCGGGCTCGCCCGCATATCTCTCGCTGGTGGCCGGCAACACGTCGCAGGCGGGCGTGGACTTCGCCGACACCGATGCTGACGCGCGCGGCTGGGTCCGCTACAACCACTCGCTGGACACGCTGCAGCTCGCAGCGGCTGGCGTGGCAGGCGCGTTCCTCGATGACGCGGGCGTGTTCATCATCAACCCGTCGGGCACCTCGTTTACGCCTAGCTCGTTCGTCAATCTGACGCGCTTGCAGGTGGCGTCATCCGTGGCCGGCACCGCTGGCGGCACCTTCACGGCGTTCACTGCCGATTCGACCGGCACCCGTCACAACGCCATGAAGTCGCGCGGCGCCGCCATCGGCACCCACGCGGCTGTCATCAATGCTGACTCGCTGATGCAGTGGAGCTTCGCGGGCAGCGATGGCGCCGGCTTTGCCACCGCCGCACGCATCGATGTGAGCGTGGACGGCGCGGTTGCCGCAGGCAGCGTGCCGGGTCGCATCATCTTCTTCACGACGCCGCTCGCTGGCGCCGTGCCGACCGAGTGCATGCGCCTGAACAACCAGGGCAACGTGACCATCGCGGCGGCGCTGTCGGGCGCGACGCTGAGTGTGCAAGGCGGCGCCACCGGCATTGCGTTGCAGACCAGCACTGCCATCGCTGGCGGCACGCTCCAGTGGAACCTGTCGAACAGCAGCGTAGCGGCGGCGTCTGACGCGCGCCTGCAGTTGTCGGTCGCCAGCGCAGCAGCAGGTGATCCGTTCCTCTCGTTCGTCGTCAGCGCAGTGCAGACCTGGATGATGGGCGTCGATAACAGCGACTCCGACCGCTTCAAGATTAGCGTTGGCGCCGCGCTCGGCACCAACGACGCGCTGTACATCAACACGAACGGCGCGGTGGTGATCCTGCCGCCGACCGCTGCGGCCACGTCGCTGCAGATTCAAGCCATCTCGGGTTCTACTGCGCTGTCCACCAGCCAAGACCTGCCAGGCGTCGGCGCGATCTGGCGGCTGGAGAACATCAGCAACGTCGCGGCATCGAGCGCGCGCATGAACATCATCGCGGGCGGCGCGGCGGCGGGCGACCCGTCGCTGCTGTGGCAGGTGACGGGCGGCAACACCTTCAGCGCAGGCATCGACAACAGTGATGCCGATGCGTTCATCATCTGCGAGGGCGCGACCCTCGGCGCGACCAACCGCATCCGCATCGATGGTGGCACGGGCGTTGTGTCTGCTGGCGTGGCGCCTGCTGTCGCGTCCGATGGGCTCGACTTCGCAACGACCGGCTGGGTCAATGACGCCACTGTCGGCGGCTCGGGCAGGACATGGCAGAACATGACCGGCGTCGGCGGGCGCGCGCTCGGTGCGGCCATCGTCGCGCCGGCCTACCCCATCGCTGTCAACATCTCGTTTAATTTCCCAGCGACCAACGGCACGAGCGTGGTGCTGACGGTCGGCGGCATCACGGTGGCCTCGCGCACCAACGGCGCCACTGCTGGCGCGTATGCTGACAGCATCAGCGCTGTGGTCCCGCCCGGCGCGAGCTACACGTTGAGCAACACCGTGGGCGTGCCGACCATTGCGACATGGGCCGAGCTGCGGTGAGCCATCGCACCACGCGACGCATGCAGAGGGCCAAACGGAGAAAGCAAGTGGACACGATTACCCTGAAGCTCGACAGCAAGTCGATGGATATCATCGCCAACGCGCTCGGCCAGAGGCCTTACGTCGAGGTGGCGCAGGTGCTGCAGAACATCTCGCAGCAGATTCGAGCGCAGCAACCGCAACCGCTCACGGGCGAGGCGAACGCCAAGCCCAACGGTGCACAGGAGGTAGTGCAATGAAGGTGATTCTGACGAACCAGAGCACGGTGCCGGTGCCCGTGTCGAGCACCGATGGTGATGGCCTCGCTGCCGAGCTGAAGTACGCGGAGCCCTACAGCATCGATGACGACAAGCTGACGGTGGTGACGGTGGGCGACAACCCGTCGTTCAAGGAGGATGCCGCCGAGGCCTTCGGCAAGGTGTTCGCCTTCTTCACCCAGCTCCTGACGTTCTGGCGCGAGCACGCGCCGAAGGTTGCCGCCGAGGGTGGCGCCGTGCGCGTGCGCATCGACAACCGAGGTGCGACCGGCCTGCGCGTGCGCCAGGGCGATGACGTGAACCTCGACTTCGAAGTGGCGCCGCAGACGTTCGGCGATGCGGCCTCGCCCAACTACGTCGAGCTGCGCGAGCTGAGCACTTGGAACCCGGTGGAGGGCACCCCATGAAGGCAATGCTGATCCTGCTGCTGTTGATCGTGGCAACGCTGCTCTTCCTGGCCGCTGCACTCAACGTCGCGGCGCCCTTCAACCTCACAGGCGCAGGCCTGGCGCTATGGGCACTGTCGCGTGTCGTGGCGGCGCTGCTGCCGCCGCCTGCGCCGCCGTCATCGCCCTGAGCGGCTGCGCGCTCATCAGCTGGCCCTGCAGCTTCGACCTC
>Ga0307499_10000035_pt1 | contig 42009 bp, 29 predicted proteins | sample 13_S_MG_FD_201363 | JGI IMG/M metagenome (GOLD analysis project Ga0307499, IMG submission 201363) | Soil microbial communities from Populus trichocarpa stands in riparian zone in the Pacific Northwest, United States - 13_S | ecosystem: Environmental > Terrestrial > Soil > Riparian zone > Trees... | reverse complement strand
TGGGTGTCCAGCAGGCTCTTCGTCAGCGCCGACCTGGTTTGGCGTATCTGCGCAAGGGTGAGACCTACGCCGATCTTGCGTGCGGGTTCGGGCTCGGGACCTCGACGGTCTATCGGTATGTCCGCGAAGCCCTCGACCTGCTCGCGGCTATGGCGCCGACCCTGGAACAGGCGATCGAGGTCGCGAGGCGGAAGGCGTTCGTGAGCCCCGCTCGGTGCAGTCGTTGTGGGCCAGCCCGAAGCCGAGGATGGCACCGATGATCCCGCATCCCGGCGTATTGTGGACGGAAATTGGCCGCTGTGGTCGGCGGACGCTGGCCGACTTGCCGGCCCTGCACGAACTGATCGCCCTGGCGGCGCCGGAGAGTTAGGGGACGCGTAGCAGCGCCGCGGACAGCGGCGGCACCAGTCACCCGTCGTCGACGCTCATCGAGGAGGGTGTCCCGGACGGGATGATCCCCATTGCGGACAGAACCTCAGACGTGCTGGAGCGGCTGTCGAAGGCGGGAGTGGCGATCCGGTACTCACATCCGGCCGGCCGTCACGGTTCCTGAAACGAATCGGCGGAACCGCACGATGTAGGTCATGTCGTGCAGGCGGTACCTGCCTGCGGAGGTGAGGAGGGCAGGCGTGTTCGACGACCCGACGAACGCGTGGCAGCAGGTCGACCATCGGATGGCCCTCGCGCGTGAGTGGGACGAGCTGGTCGAGCAGGTCCGGGAGCTGCCCGGGTTCGAGGAGTTCCTTCGCCCGCCCCGGCTCGAGGCGCTTCTCCCGGCCGCCGCGAACGGTCCTGTGGTGATAGTCAACGTCAGCCGTTGGCGGTGCGACGCGCTCATCGTCACCACCGGCGGGGTCGAGGTCTGCCCGCTTCCCGGCCTGACGAACACCGACGTCGAGCAGCGGGCGTTGGACTACCTGAACGTCCTCCACGCCGCCGAGAACGCGATGGCCGTGTTGGTCGAGGCGCGGGACCGGTTCGATGGCGGCGCCAACTCCCCCGAGGCGTTCCGCGACTACACCGCCGCGCGGGAGACCTTCGCCCGGGCTCAGGAGAGCGTCGAGACCGGACTCGCCAACGTCGCCGAGTGGATGTGGGACTGTGTCGCCGAACCGGTGCTGGACCTACTGAGCATCAAGGACGTTCCCCCTCCTGGCAAGCAACCGCCGAGACTGTGGTGGTGCCCGACGGGCCTGCTGAGCCTGCTGCCACTGCACGCCGCCGGCTATCACCACACTGTGGACCCATCGCCGAGGACCGTGCTGGACCGGGTCGTGTCCTCTTACACACCAACACTTCGCGCGTTGATCGAGGCGCGGGCGGACCGGCCAGCCGACGTCGACGAGCGGCTGCTGGTCGTCGCGCTGGCCGAGACGCCGGGCCAGGTCCCGCTGCGGGCGGTCGCGTCCGAAGTGGACCTGCTGACCGGTCTCTTCCCCACGCGCACCGTTCTCGACGGTGACCGGGCGACGTGGGAGACGGTTCGCGCCGAGTTGGGCCGGCACACCTGGGTTCACCTGAGCTGCCACGGCGACCAGAACCTGACCGACCCGTCGAAAGGCGGACTTCTATTGCACGACAGGATGTTGACCATCGCCGACGTCGGCGCCGGCCAGTACCACGGCGAGTTCGCGTTCCTGTCGGCGTGCAAGACCGCCACGGGTGGGCTCCGGCTGGCCGACGAGGTGATCACGCTCGCCGCTGCCATGCACTACACCGGTTATCGCCACGTCATCGGCACGTTGTGGTCGGTCTTCGACACCTCGGCCGCTGAGGTCGCGCGGGTCGTGTACACCGAGCTCACCTCGGACGGCCGGTTCACCCCGGCCCGCTCGGCCCACGCACTGCACAATGCGGTCACACGCCTGCGGGACCTCGACCGGAACCGGCTGAGCGCGTGGATGCCCTTCACCCATACCGGGCCATAGCGACGCGAACAGGAGCCGACCCACCTTGTCAGCAGACCAGAATCCGTTGCCCTACAAGGAAGTCACCGAGCCCTCCTACGGACAGGCCGCCGCGGAGAGCTTCACCGTCGAGCACGTCAGGAAGGGCGTCGTGGTCCTGCGTGGCTCGTGCCCGAGATGCCGTGGCGCGATGGAGGTTCCGCTCGTGGGCACCGTGTTCGACGGCATGCGCTCGCTCCTCGGCCAGCGCCGGTCGACGGCGGCGGCGCCGAACGAGCACGTCGAACCGCTCGTCTGCACCTGCGACGACACACACCCCAACCGGCCGGAGGGCCGCACCGGCTGCGGCGCCTACTGGACGATCCTGCTCACCACGGAGTCCCTGTGAGTGAAGCCCGGATCGTGCCCGGCCCACCGGCCACGCGTGACCACCTGCTGGCCGCGCAGGAACGCGCCCGGCTGCTCCGCACCGAGCTACCTAGGGTCCGCGCCGCGGCCACGGCGTGGCGCAACGCCCTCGCCGCGCTGCTGGCCGCGCTGATCGGGTTCAGCCTGATCAAGGGCCGGTCGGACGTCAACCAGCTCGCCACGCCGTGGGCGGTCGTCGTGGGCGCGCTGCTGCTCACCGCCCTCGTCTGCGGTGCGACCGGCGCGCTGTCGCTGGTCAGGGCCGCGCATGGCCGGCCGGCCGTGAGCGCGCTGCGTGACCTGCTGAGCCGGCGGGTCGCCGACCACACGGAGGCGTTGGCGGCGGCCACTTCGCTGCGCCGGGGCATCGGTCTCACGCTCCTGTGCACGGCGTTCCTCGTCGCGGCGGTCGCCGTCACCTGGTACGGGCCGGCCGCGAAACCACCGGCGCTCCAGGTCACCACACCGGCCGTCGGGACGATCTGTGGGACGGTCGTCCGCGCCGACCGCGGCACCCTCGTGCTGCGGACCGCGAGCGGCGAGGTGCTCGCGAACCTGTCCGAAGCCACCGCGATCCGGCCGGTCGATGCCTGCCCGGCCTGAGGACCCGCAGGCCCTGCTGCGGCGGCGGATCGACGCGTTCCGCACGACCGGTGACGCCGCCATCCTCGACGAGTCCTCCTCGGCCGCGGCGGCGACGGTGTGGCGCGCGGAGTACGAACCGTCGTCCGGCGCGGTGTCCATCTCGGTGCTGCACCTGATCGCCTGGTACCACTGGGCCCGTGCGGACGCCTCGGGTCCGAGCGGCGAGGCGGACCTCTACCGTGCCGTCGACCTGTTCCGGCTGCTGTCCGGGCCACGACCGGACCTGGTCCCCGAGTCCATCGCACGGCATCTGGCGGCCGAGTCGGACCCGGCCGAACTGGGCAAGCGCGGCGTCGACCTGGTGCGGCGCCTCGGCCCGCGTGACGACGTGTACCTCATCGACCACGCGATCGCGCTGCTGCGGCGGGCCGCCCGGGAGACGACGGTCACCACCGTGCGGGTGGACTCCCACAATGCGTTGAGCATCGCGCTGAGCAATAAGTTCGACTGGTTCGGCGACGCGGCCGAACTCGACGCCTCGATCGACGCGGGCAGGGCGGCCGCCGAGGGCGCGGTCGAGGCACGCCTGCGGGCCGCCGCGCTTTTCCTGTCCAACCTTGGCGTCAACCACCGCACGCGGTACTGGCGGACGGGTGACGTGGCCGACCTCGACGACGCGGTTCGCTATGGCAGGCAGGCAGTCGGGCATGCCGGCCCGGAGGACGACGTCGCCATGTACCACGCCATGCTGGGGTTGTCGTTGCGTGCCCTTGGCGAGCACCTGAAGGCGCTCCCGGACCTGGACGAGGCGGTCACGTCGCTCAGGCTGGCCGTCGGCGCCACGTCCCTGGAGAACCCCGACCTGCGGCGGCGGGTCATGAACCTGGTCTCCGTGCTGCGCAGCAGGTTCACGCTCAGCCAGAACCTCGCCGACCTCGACGCCGCGGTGGCGGCCGTCGCCGCGCTCCAGGTGCCCGCCAACCATCCCAACCACGCGGCCATGGCCGAGGCGATGAGCCACGCGCTGGTGAACCGGTACGAGCAGACCGGCGACCGGAACACGTTGGCGGACGCCATAAGCCACGTCCGCCAGGCGGCGTCGGTGGAGACTCCGCACCTCGCCGAGGTCCTGTCGCACCTGGAGACACTCCTGCGCCACAGGTACTCGCGCTACGAGGACGCCGTCGACCTCGACCAGTCGATCCAGGCCGCCCAGCAAGCGGTCGACCTGACGGCTCCTGCCGCGCCGGCACGTGCCGGTTACCTCTCCCACCTCGGGATGGGCCTGCGGCACCGGTTCATGATCAGCCGAGACGTCGCCGACCTGCGCAGGGCGGTCGAGGTGAGCCGCGAGGCGGTCGAGGTGGCCCCGCACCGGTTCGTGGACCGCGCCGCCCATCTCGCCAACCTGGGCGCCGCCCTGGGCGCGCTTTACGAGGAGACGAACGCGATCGCCGAGCTGGACGAGGCGATCGACGTTCTGCGAAAGGCGGTCGAGCTGTCCCCGCCGGGCCGCCCGGACCGCGTTGGGCGGGTGGGGAACCTCGCGATCGCCCTGCGGGTCCGCTGGCACCGCGACCGCCGGCGCGGCGACCTCGACGAGATGGTGCGCATCGCGCGGGAGGCGAGCGCCGAGGACACCCCAAACCGCGCGTTGCCGTTGCTACACCTGGGCAACAGCCTGCTGGACAGGTACCAGCAGGACGGTGACACGACCGACCTCACCGCCGCGATCGAGGCCTGGCACGAAGTGGCGGGGATCGACGAGGCGCCGATGTCCACCAGGATCACGGCCAGCCGCCAGTGGGCGACCGTCGCGGCGGAGAACGGCTTGCTGGACAAGGCAGCGGAAGGCTATGCCGCGGCTGTCCGCCTGTTGCCGAGCCTGGCGTGGATCGGCCTGCGTCGTGCGGACCGCGAACGACTCCTCGCCGCCGACGGCATGCACCTGGCGGCGGACGGCGCGGCCATCGCCGTGTCCGGCACGGATCCCGCCGCCGCGATCGCGTTGCTGGAGCAGGGCCGCGCGGTTCTGTGGGCCGACGCCGTCTCGCCCGAGCGGGACGTGCGCCGCCTGGCGGAGCGAAACCCGTTCCTGGCAAATCGACTGGTCAGACTACGCGAGCGGTTCGGCGCTCTGGACGGCTAACCGAAGGCATCGGCGATCTCCGACAGTCGCTCGGCGAGCGCCGGCGCCGCCTCCCGCAGCGCGGCGAGACCCGACCGTCCCGAGGTCAGCTGGCCCCACAGCACCGCGCGGCCCTGTTCGGCCAGCCGCACGGCGGTACCCGGGTCGTTCTCACCGACCGCGATGGCGGCGGCGTCACGGACGAGGCCCGTCCAGGTCGACAGCCGCGCTTCCTGCTCGGACCGGGCCAGTCCGCGCCACGCCAACCGATCGAGCAGCGCCACGGCGGAGGAGTAACACTGGAGCGCTGCGGCTTGGTCGCCGAGCGCCGACCCAGCCCACTGTCCACCTCGGACAGCGGACTGCAGCCGGAGATCCGTTGGTGACGCCAAAACACTGCTCGAGCGCTGCCACGCCATCAGCGCCTTCGTCTTGTCCGCCTGGCGGTGGTGGCGTTTCGCGCGCAGTTCGAGTCCCGTCGCGATCACCTGCAGACGCCAGGCGAGGGACGGATCTCCTTCCGCAGTGGCACTTAACGCCTCCTCGATGAGTGCCAGCCCGTCCGTAAGGTCCTTAGTGGACTGTTGCTCGGCGGCACGCTTGATCAGGCTGTGGGCGGTGTTGGCGGCGACCTGCGGCCATCTGGGGTTGGTGCGCGCGAGCGCCGAGAGGGCCTCACGTTCGAGTGCCAGTGCGCGGTCCCGTTTGTCGTCCGACTGTCCCCGAAGGGCCAGCGCCACGTTCGTCGCCACCTGCGGCCGTAGCGGATGTCCGGCGGGTATCGAGGTGAGCAACCGTTCACCGAGCGCGGTGGCCTCGTCGAGATCATCGTCGGCGCCCCGGCGGACGAGCACGTCGACGAGGTTCGCCCGAACGGTGTCGACGCGCCGTTCGTCGATGTTCTCGAGTGCCTTCCGGGCCAGGGCGATCACGTCGTCGATGTCCGCGCGGCGCCCGAATGCCTGGTGCCGTGCCCGCAGGGCCGAGGAGAAGTTGGTCAACGCGACAGCGGACTCGGCGATCAGGACCGCGCGTCTCCCCACGTCGACCGCCTCGTGCAGCAACGCGTCCTGTCCGGTGAGCCGGTAGTTGTCCAGCAGGCAGCCGCACAGGTTGGACAGATAGGTCCCGAACTCCTCGCTTCCGTCGTCACCTCCGGCAACGGCGAGGCGCGCATGGTCGAGCGCCCTGCTGAGGTCCCGTGGCTCACCGCGTTCCTCGAAACGGCAGGACAACGCGAGGCCCAATGTCGAGTGGGCGAACCAGTTGTTCGGGTCGGCTGCGACAGCCTCCTCGGCTGTGACGACCGCGGCGTCGAGGTCCGGGAAACGGCGGGTACGCAGGAAGCGCAGATACAGTGCGACTGCCACATGTCCCTGTATGTGCGGACGGATCGGACTGTCCGCCGGGAACCACGCCCTGGCCATCCGGAACATGTGCAGCGCCTTGTCTGCGTAGGCGACGTCTCCTTGTTTTTCGGCCTGCCGCACCGTCTCCGTGGCCGTGGTCAGCCAACGCTCGGGGTCGTCACGCCCGTTCAGGCCCTCGGCGAGCAGATCCGTGACCGAACGCGGCAGTACGGACGCGTCGATCTCGGCGATCCGCGCGAAGAACAGAAGAGCCGTCGCGAGGTCCGGCGAGTCGTCGGAGACGGGCATCTTCAGGTAACGCAACCAATGCAGACTGGCGAACGCCGCCGCTGCTTCCACCGGAAGATCGCGGCTGCCAGCGCCGACCGCCGCCCAGAGCCGCCGCCCCAACTCGGCTGGCTCTTCCCCCAGCACCGTCCCGTTCTCGATCCGCACACCGAGCTGGCGAACCAGCTCCTGGATCTCGTCGTCACCGGTCACGGCCGCTCCGCACCGGGATCGGCGCGGTCCAAGGACTCCCAGACCTCGCGGAGGCGCCGGTGCAGCTCCGGGGCCACGGCTGCGAGGGCGGCCGGCTCGGCACGTTGGTCGAGTAGCTGTGTCCACAGTACGGACCGGCCCTGGTCCAAGGGCTCGACGGCCTGGTTCGGGTGCCCCGCGTTCAGCGCCCACGACGCCGAGGCGCCCGTCAGGCCGACCTGCTCCGCGAGCCGCTCCTCCTTGTCCGCGTGGTCGAGGCCGCGCCACGCGAGCAACGGGAGCAGCCGTACGGCCGAGCCGAAGCCCTCCATGGCCAGGCCCGCGTCACCGGCCTCCGCCGACTGGTCACCGAGGCGGATCGTCGCTAGGACCCGGATCTCCACCGCACCGGTCGGCCACGCGGCGGAACCACGCAGATGTCCGGCCGCCTCGGCGAGATCAGCGGCGGTTCCCCGGGCCCTGAGGCTGCTCGCGATGTTCACCAGCCGCACGGCCTTTCTCGGGTCGCCGTCGGCGGTCGCCGCAACCGCGCGCCGCCCGACGTCCACCGCCTCGTCCAGGTACTCCGTCGACCCGGTGTGCCGATACAACATGCCGAGCGTCGCACCCACCGTCGACAGAACGCCCGCGTCGTTCCCCGACGCGCTCGCCTCACGGCCGAACTCCAACGACTTCCGCAGGTCGGCCTCGTCCCCGGCCACGTCGTACCGGGTTCGTAGGCTGCGACACAGGTTCGCCAGGTACATCGGGCGGTTGCGGTTGTCCGGCGACACATGCCGGGCCACCCGCCTGCCGACGCCCACCGCCTCGTCCAGGCTGTCACAGTCGCCGTGCGCGTCGTACCAGGCCCGGAGGATCTCCGCGAAGTTGTTGACCACCTCCAGCTCGCCGGCATGGTCCACAGAGGACGCGTCGGCCGCCTCACGCGCAGCCGTCAGCGCGTCGTTGAGGTCCGCTCGGCTCCCCAGGCGGACGAACCGTTCGTGCAGCAGCCCGGACAGCGCGGACCGGCACGTGCGGTACGCGGCGGCCCGGCCGCGTCAGCGTGGCGACGCCCCGCAAGCGGCCGATGCCCTCGGCCAGCAGCTGGGTGGCGCCGGTCGTCTGGTAGGACTTCACCAGCACCTGCGCGAAGATCCCGGCTATCCGAGGCCGGTGCGCCCCCGCGGCGTCGACGGCCTCGATGCCACGTTCGACGGCCTCGGCCAGGGCGCTGTCATCACGCGACCGCACCGCGCGCTCCGCCATGCTGGTGGCCAGGTTGATCAGGTAACCCGCGCGTTCTGGGGAGTCGAGCGGTGGCCCGTCGACCGCCCGCCGTTTGACCTGGACCGCACGGTCCAGGTCCTCGGCGTCGCCACGCAGGCGGAAGCATGCCGACAGCAGAACTCCCAGGCTGTCCAGGAGAACGGGATCACCAGTGTGGTTGACCGCCTCGCGGAGCACGTCCACCGCGTCGTCCAACTCGGCGTCCTCGCCGAACGCGGAGATCCGGGCGTTGACCGCCGCCGCGAGGTTCCGCAGTGCGATCGGCCAGCCGCGCCCGCCTGGCACGACCGCCGACAACGCCGCCCACGCCATCTCGACCGCCCGGTCGAGGGACGGGCGGGACCGGTCGCGCTCGGCACGGACCGACGCGTTCACGGACAGGTTGATCGCGTGGCGCGCCCGGTCCTCTCCGGACTCGCTCAGGTTAAGCGCGGGCCAGCACCGCGTCCGCCTCGTCGAGGTCGGCCGCGGCCCCGGTCAGCTCGAACCGCTGTTGCAGGTCCTCGGGCGAACTCAGCTCGGCGGCCGTCGCGAGCGCGCCGACCGCGTCGTCCAGGTCCGCCGCCGACCCGGTGTCCTCCGCCCGCATCCTCAGCGCGGAACCGAGGTGCGAGTACGACTTGGCTACCTCGTCGTCCTGCTCCACCGCGACCGTGAGCGCCCACCTGGCGAGTTGGACCGCCATGTCCACGTGCTCCCAGTCTTCGAAGTCGCGTGCCAGCTCGACTATCGCGTCGACGACGTTGGTCAGCACGAACGGACGCATCACCTCCTGCGGCGTCAGTGCCACCCCCTTGAGCCCGACCTGTACCGCCCGCCGCAACTCGTCGGAGTTGCGGTCGAGGCGCGCCCGGTCCGCCAACGCCACCGCGAAGTTGCACAGTTCGACGTAGAGTTCCGGGTCGTCGTCGGCCGCCTCGTTGACGCTCCGTTCGAACAGCTCGACCGCCTGGTCCAGCATGGCCGCTCGCGGCGCGCCATGAAGTACCGCAGCGGCGAGTGCGCGGCGTCGCGCGGAGAGTCCGGCGCCACATCCCAGCCCAGTGTTCTCCGCACCTGCGGCTCGAGCCGGTCCGGTTCGTACTCGTCGATCATCCGGAATAGGTCGATCGCCTCGAGCTCCGCGCCGGCGTCCCGGCCGTCGACGAACCTGGCCCAGTGGAAGTACGCCGCGAGCTTGGCCGCCGGGAAGTCGAACAGAACCCCGCCCTCCACGGGCTCGACGATCATGGTCGCCAGCTCCCGCACGGCGGCGAACGCGTCGCGGTCGAAAAGGAACCGGAGGTCCCCGCTGTCCTGATAACTGAGCAGCGCCCGCTCCGCCACGGCGTACAACTCGTCCCGGCCACGTGTCATGCGGTCGTCACCCGTGCCCTTCCGGTTCGGCGTTCCGCGACCAGTCGATCGCTCCACCGCCGGGCGCGGTTACACCCAAAGCCGAATCGTGATTTCGCCGCGCGCCGGGGCCGGGGCCGCGTGCACGGTCTGGAGGTGGACGCGGCCCATGCGGTACAGGACGTTCGCGTCCAGCTCGTCGCTGTCACCCGCCCTTCGCGAGTCCCGTAGTACTCACCGATCGAGCGAAGCGTCCTGGCCGCAGTCTCGACTTCCCGGACGTCGGTCATGCCGGCCCCGCCAGGCACCGGCGGCGGCACCAGGTTGGACACACCTCGGCGTCGTGCACGCCGTTGCGGCAGCCGGCTCGCCAGTCCCTCGAACAGCGCCGTTTCCAACTGCTGGAAACCCACTCCATCCGCTTCATTCGGCCGAGCACATACAGCTCGGCAACTAGCTCACGCCGCTGCGGGTCACCCTTCGGATATAGCAGCACGATCAGCCGAAGCGCGACACCCGGGAAACAGACCGAAGATCGCCGCCATGGTGCATAACGTCGCCGGGGGACCCACCACGCGGCGCCGCCGACAAGGAGACTGCGGCAGCTCCACCTGGAATCGGGCCGATCGATTTGGCGCTGCTGTCAGCCCGCGCCGACTCGATCAATGGCATGCATCGACGAGTTCCTCCACGACCCGCCACCCCCAACCGGTGACCGGATTGGTCGTGGTCGTCTACGCCGTGGTCCGCGACCACCAACGAATATCCGCACATGCCGCGAATCGCTCGTAGACCTAACGCGACGTGTAGGCCATCGTGGTAACGGATAGTGACTAGTCCGGGTCCGTGACCGAGTCGCGGTGGAGCTTCTTCAGCCGGGCGGTGGGGCCAGCTACGACCGTCACAGCCATCAACATCGTTGGCGGCTGACGGCGTCAAGGTTCCGCGGCAGCGTCCGTCAGACCGCTCTCATCCAGTCTTCTACCTCCGGTACGGGACACCGTCTCGTTCGAGGTATGCGACCACGTCACCGCAGCATCCGGTACGTCACGTGCCGTCCGCGTGTGGCCGCGACCGCCGACTCGGTGGCTCGTGCCGACGGCGCTGACCCGCACGGTCGTCGCCGGTTCGAGGAACAGCATGCCCTGAATGACCTGCTGGCGGCGTTGCCCGCGGGGACCGGCGGGGGCATTCCTCGCCACCCAGATCGCCGGCTTGTCCTACGCCGAGGCGGTCGGAGTATGTGACTGCCCGACCGGGATGATCCGCTCCCGGGTGGCGCGGGCCCCGGAGGACCTCGTCGCCGCCGTGCGAGCTTACGAGGTGCGGCGCCGCACCGTCGCTGATCCGCGTCCGGCGACAGCATCGGCGCTCACGGCCACCAGGCCTGGCAGTCCTCCCAGGCACGCTTGAGCTGGTCGGCCTGGGTGGCGTCGGCCGCCGCAGTCAGGACGGCGCCGAGCTGGCGACGGCCCAGGCCGGCGGCCAGCTCGGCGACCGGCGCCCAGTCCCGAGCCCATTCTGGGTGCGGGCGGCGGCGGGCGGCCGCGATCAGCAGCCGGAACCGCTGATCGGCCGTTGCCAGACGGTCGGCCGCTGGCAGCAGGTCGTCGAGCAGCGCCGCCGGGATCTGGCGAGCGACGGAGACGAGGAGCGCGGTGCGCTCGCCGGCATCCGCGATCCGCGCCACCGTATCCAGCAGGCTGGCCCAGTCGACCGCCGCCGCCGGCATAAGGCCGTCGGCGTGTAATGCCAGTAGCACCTGCGCTTCGAGGGCTGGATCGTCCAGTTCGGCGAGATCGGGGGTAAGCGCCGGCGGGTAGAAGCGGACTAGCCGCGTCAGGAGCCGGCGGGCACGGGTCGGATCCAGCCGTTCCGCGGTGCCCAAGAGGTGCTCCCGCAGTACTGCGCGCTGCTTGTCGGTCGGCAGGCAGGGAAGCAGCCGGGTCCACGCGATGAAGCGCCGGTGGTCGACCGTGGTGGTTGACGCGAGCCGGACGGCCTCCGCGAGCGCCGGCCCGACGAGGGTCGGGCCGGTCCGGCCGGCGACCACGGAGGTGAGCAGCTGCAGCCGCTCGTCGTCGTGGAATCCCAGCTCGGCAAGGGCTGTGAGCGCTGCCTCGGACAGCCGCTCCGCCGCGGCCGGTGCGGAGATCGTGGCGAGCAACAGGCGCGCGCGGATCTTGAATCTCGGATGGGACACCTCGCCGAGCCGGCGCAGCACCTCCGCGTCGTCGTCGATCGTCTCGTTGCGCGCCGCGAGGATCGCCACGGTGGCGCGGATCGACGAGTACGGCTCGGATAGGCTCATTGCGAGCGCCTCAGCCCTGCGGGTGAGTGCTTCGGGCAGCCGGGGAGCCAGATTGACCAGCAACTGCGCGGCCCGGTACGGCCGGTCTGCCGCGAGCGCCGCCACCACCTCCATGCCTGACCGGTCACCGTGGTCGGTGACCGGCGACCGGCCTGCCGCTCGGACGTCGCCGGACCGGCCGATGCGCAGCGCGTAGGGGAGAACCTCGGCCGGGAGCCCGTCGATCAGGTCGCTCAGGACCTTGGTTCGGACCGTGTGCGGCGGGAGTCCCTCGGCGACCCGCAGCGCTTCGACCCGCAGCCGGGGCCCGCTGATCGGGTCGAGCAGCGCGGCGACGCGCAGCAGTTCCTCGACCCGCTGGTCAGGCCGTCTCACCGCCCGAGCTGCTGCTGCCGCGTCCCGCAGAATGGCGGCCCGATCCCGGCCGGTGTACTGCCGGGCGAGTTGGAGAAGCAGGTCTACCCGCCGCCGCGGGTCGGGTTCGGCGCCGGCCATCTGCCGGCAGACTTCCCGATCCTCGGGGCCCAGGTAGGGCAGCACGGCGGAGAGGGCGAAAGACCGGAGGCCGGTGCGGCCCTCGGCGCCGGCGATCTCCGCCAGCCGGGCACGGGCGAGCGTTCGTGTGTCGGCCGAATCGACCAGCAGTAGCACCTCGTCGACGGCCCGCTGATCCGGCAGGACGGGAAGCAATGCGCTCAGCGCGGCCAGCCGCTCGCGCAATGGCGTCGTTTCCCGGACGAGGCTGGCTTCCTCGGCGAGCAGCGTTTCTCGATCGGTGTCCGGCGACGCTGCGGCGATCCGGGTGATGTGTTTGCTGCGCTCGGGTCCGGTCGACTGCCGGGCGAACCGCAGTGCGGACCGCAGACGCTCGCGGCTGCGGTCGCCGGCCTCGGCCAAGGCCACGTCCAAGGCGATCAGCGAGTCGGGATCGAGCAACGCCCGGATCGCCGCCTCATGCCGCAACAGCACGGGCGCCGGGACACTTGTCATCAAGGTCCGAACGCCGTCGGCTGCTCCCCTGCTGCCGAATTCCCGGTGCTCGTCAGCCTCCACCAGCATCTCGCAGAGGGCCGCCTCGATCGCGGTTTCCGCCTCCGCCTCCGCCAGATGGGCGGCAGCCCGTTTGACAGCGACAGCGAATTTCCAGTGCTCGTCAGCGGACTTTGCGGTGCGCAAGGCCTCGCCAGCCCAACGCTGCCGCTTGGATACCTCGGTGCATCGGGACGCGATCTCCGACAGCGCGAGCGCGCGCTGATACGGGTCGCTGACGCCGGCGGCCTCGGCGGCCGCGGCCACCAGATGCCGGCGCGTGCCGTCCGGAGCGTCGGCGAGAGCCAGCCGGACCCGGAACTTGCTGTCGCCGGTCAACCACACGAAGATCTCCCGCGCTTGCGCGTGCAACGCGGAGGGGATCTCGGCAATGATTTCCGCAAGTTCGAAGCCGTTGCGGTACTCGTCGCTATCGGCTCGGATCGCCTCCAGCGCAGCCGACCAGAGATCGACCTGCCCCGTGCCCGGCGCCGTGAGCCGGGCCAGAGCGGGAAACATCCGGGCACGCTGCCAGGGTTCCCCCGCCGCCGCGACCTCGACTGCGGCATCCGCAGCCGCCCGGCTGCCGGCTGCGGCCAGGTCGATCAGGGGAAGGACCCGCTCGAACGGATCGAGCACCTCCCGGGCCGCTGCCAGCAGGAAACGCTCCCGGTCGCCATCCAGACCCGCACCGGGCAGCAGGGTCAGCTCCACCTGCAGCCGGAACCGCTTCGTCGGTTGCGGGATTTGCTCGGAGAACCGCCAAGCCATCGTCGCCAGGTGGGCGCGGCGGTCCGGTGCCGCCCGGTCGTGCACGGCCATCAGCAGGCGCGCGGCCTCCTCCGGCGCGGGCAGGTTGTTGGAGACGTCCTCAAGAAGGTATGCCGACCCGGATCCGAAGTGACGTCCCCAGCCGCCCGATAGACCAAGCCGGCCGCGGAAGAAGCGAGCGCTGTCACTGCGGTGCCGCCGGGCGACCTCCCCCACCGCCGCCATCAATGCGGCGAGCAGGTCATCGTCATCGCTGGGGACGGCTACGGCCAGCATCGCCAGCACCTCGGCGCGCATCGCCGGGTATTTGCATCGGCTGGAGAGCTCGAACGCGGCCTGCCAGGCCCGCAGCGCGGCCGGGCCGGTCAGGTGCCGGACCGTGTGCGCGAGGACCAGCGCCCGCTGACCCTCGTCGCCGATCTGGGCCGTGTGCCCCAGGACGGCGGTGACCAGTTGTGCGGGCAGCTGTCCGATCGTCCGTTCGAGCACCCTCCACTGCAGCCAGGAGTCACGGTCGCCCTGCCCTGTCCCGGCGAACCCGGCGGTGAGCGCCGCCTCAATCTCGTCAGCGGGCAGGTCACGCAGCAGCGGAACCACCGCCTCCAGCCGGTCCTCCGGCGGCAGGCCGAGAGCGAGAGCGGCGGCCTTGCGGGCGGTGCGCCGGGTCAGCACCGGTTCCAGCAGGCGCAGCCGGTGGACGGCATCCCGGCCGGTCCAGATCTCGGCCCGGTCGAGGGCGCCCCCGACCAAGTCGTCGTCGAGTCGTGGAGCCAGCGCGGCGAACGACCGGTGTCCGTCCATCCGTGCGACCAACTCCAGCGCCTCTCGCAGCCGGTCGTCCGGGAGCTTGCCGGCGAGATGCGCGACGATCATGTCCAGCGACTGCTTTCGCCAGGACCAGCCCTCGGCCTGTTCCGCCGGATCCGGATCGACGTCACGGACCAGGCTCTGGACCATCGCCAGCACCTGTCCTGTGGCCCGTCGCGGCAGTTGCTCGACGATTGACCCCAGCAGTTCGATCTTCTGGCCTGGCTCCGTGGCCATGTCGATGTAGCTGAGGGCGACGCTCGGTGTCCAGTAGCCGCGGCGCAGCATGGCGGTGGCGATCGGCGGGGGTGTCCGAACCGCCGTCTCCACCAGGGCTGCCGTCATCAGCAGGTAGCGCCATTCGTACGCGAGACCCGCCAGTTCCGGTGCCTCCCGGTCCCGCCGCAGCCGGTCGCGCACGAGCCGCAGGTCGCGCATCAGGCCGGAGGGCTCGCCGATCGCCTCGTAGGTGCGGAACCACAGGTGCGACCGGTACTCCGGCAGACCCCGGCCGGCCGGGGACGTCACGGACAGCGCCAGCAGCCGGTGGATCGTCGGCTCATCGTCGGCGTCGGCCAGCCGCCGGATCAGCGTGCTGAATCCATACGTTTGATCGGGGTCTTCCGGGTTGATGGCGAGCAGGCCGGGCAGCCCCTCGTCGAGCCCGCCCCACTGGTCGAGATAGGTCCGGACGAACCCGAGGGTCCGCTTCCGGCGGGTCTTCGGCGGCCTGGCGGCGAGCACGATGCTCGTCAGCAGATCGTGCAGCTCGACGGTGTCCTGACCCTCGTCATAGGTGAGCAAGGCCCGCCGCGCCAGCATGCACAGCAGCTCACGCCCGTCCACGCCATCCACCCCGCGAATCACCCACAGGCGCAGCACGCTGGGGACCGGGATCGGCGCCGATTCGGCGAGCACCCCCAGATCGAGGTACGCGGCCCGGGCGTGCTTGGTCAGCATCCTGACGCTGACCGCGAGCACGGCGGTGACGTCCGGCTCGTCGTGCTCGCGCGACCGGATCGGTAGGAACGGCACCGACCGGCGCTCCAGCCGCGCGGCGATGTCCGCCCAGCGATGCCCCTCCTGGACCATGCCGCCGGCCGCGGCGAGGGCGAGCGGCAGACCGGCGCAGCGCGCCAGGACCGTGCGGGCCGGCTCCGGCAGCTCGGCCGGGTCCCGCTCGGCGTAGGTGGCCATCAGCGCCGTCGCGGCCTCCGGGTCGAGCGGCGGCACGTCGACCACCTCGGTGCCGCGGTACACCGCGTCCAGCGACCGCGAGGTGACCAGGACGCACGCCTGCGGCGACTTCAGATCGAACGCCCGGACCACGGCGACGTCCCAGACGTCGTCGAGCACTAACAGGACGGCCCGGGCGGCAAGCATCTCGTGAAAATCGGCTCCGTCCTCGGCGTGCGGCGGCAGCTCCACACCGAACTTCCGGGCGACCGACCGGTGCAGGTCAGCGAGGACAGGTCGCGGCCCCACCGCCACCCAGACGACGCCGTCGCTGAACCGGGCCTTCACGTCGGGAGCGTCCGCGGCGGCCCGGGCGACGGTGGACTTGCCGGCACCGCCCATCCCGGCGACCGCGATGACCCGCGCCCAGCCGTCGGGCTCCGGCGCGCGCAGCAGGGCGGTGATGAGCCGGTCGACTATCGGTTGCCGCGGCACGTAACGCGGAAGGGGCGGTGGAAGCTCGTACGGGATCCGATTCGGTCGCGCCGGGGCCGAGGCGACGACCGCGACCGCGTCGGCATGACCGCCGTAGTAGTTGTTGACGGTCTGACTGCCCTGGCCGACCTGGTAGACCTGCTTGGCACGGCCCTTCATCTGGACGCCGCGCGGCGGCGGGTGGGCCGTGGGATTCATCGTTCGGTGATGTGCTGGTCGCCCTGGCCGACTTGGTAGATCCGGCCATCTTTGGCATGAGCGGTCATGTGCACCGGGCCGGTCCAGCTGTGCCCTGCGGGCAGCGCCGGGATGAGTTGTTCGTCCAGCAGTCGCCGCAGCTCATCGGCCAGGCGGGGGTCGGCGGTCAGCAGTCGTTGCAGCCGGCCGCGCCACTCCGCGACCAGGTCTTGCTCGGTCTGCTGGTCTCCGGCTGCGTGGGCCGCAAGAAGCTCGGTGCGGGCGTCGACGAGTTCGGCCTCGATGGTGGCGGCCCGTTCCGGGTGCACCCGCCGCCACAGCGTCCCCAGGGCGTTCTTGGCCTTCTCCCAAGCGTCCGTCGCGAGCAGCGTGACCACAGTGGTCGACGCCGTCGAGGCCAGCGCGAACAATTCCGCATCCATCGCGATCCCCCGTCCGCCGGCGAGGCCGGCCATGTCCGATGTCCCATGATTGTGCCAGTCGATTCGCTGGGCGACTGCGGGATACCGTCCGCGCCCAACAGAAGCGATGGCCTGACTCCCCGTGGTCCGGCTTCTGTCCATGGGTTTCGTCAACGTGGGTCGGTGATGACGGGGAGGCCGAGATCGACCGGGCCGCTGGGCGGCTGGCGCCGTGTCCGGTCGAGGCTGACGAGCTTGTCGGTGGCCGCGTGGAGGCTGGCTTGGAGGCCGTGTACTTCGCCGAGCCAGCCGTTCATGTGTGCTTCCTGGATGCGGTCGGCGAGGTTGGCGATGATGTTGGCCAGCCTGGGTCTGGCCGCGGGGTCGAGTCGGAGGCTGGGGCAGCGGATGCAGGCGTGTTCGTGTTTGCACGGGGTGCCGTAGGGGCGACCGCAGTCACCGAGTTCGAGTTTGCGGGTCTGGAAGTGCTGCTGGAACTCCCGCCATTCCGTGTCGGTGGGTTGGCGGTATTCGGCTTCGGGGCGGACGGCTCGCCGCCTGTCGAGGAACGCGCGGTAGGCGCGGACGAGTTCGTCGTCGAAGACTGCCAGGTAGGCCTGGGTGGTGTTGATGTTGGCGTGGCCGAGGAGTCGGGCGACGATGTGGATGGGCAGGCCGCCGGCGACGGCGTCGGTGGCGAAGATGCGTCGGAAGTCGTGTGGGGTGTAGCGCAGGGGCTGTCCGGCGGCGTCGCGCAGCCCGGCGCGGGTGAGGGTCTGGCAGAGCAGGTTCTGGATGCTGGTGTAGGGGATCGTTGACCACCGCCAGCCCTGCCGGCGTTGGAACAGGTGCGGTAGGGGCGGGCCGAGGACCCGCTCGTGCGGGTCGTAGCGGGCGGTCAGCGCAACCGTGCCGTTGTTGTGGTTCCGCAGCCGGCTGATGATCGTGGCCAGGACGCTGGCCAACTCGGGGCCGACCAGCAGCAGGCGTTCCTGGTCGCTCTTGGACGGCACGATCTGCAGCATCGGCACGATCTCGCCGGTGTCGGGTAGCTGGTAGGAGACCACGGCGAGGTGGGTCAGCTCACCCAGTTCCTCTACGCGGATTCCGGTGTGCCGCAGCGTTTCGATGATCGCCCAGGCCCAGAACGCGTCGTTCTCGCGGCGGGTGAGATCGACCTGTTCGCCGGTGGTGATGTCTTCGACCAAGACCGGTGGCGGCGGCCCGCCCCGGCTGGTGGTGTGGGACTTGGGCGCGGTGCGCCGCAGCAGGCACTCGCCGTGCTGGATGGTCTGTCCCGGCTCGGCGGCGCGAGCTGCCGTCAGCAGTGCGGCTTGGTCTGCTCGGTGTCGTTCGGCCGCCTCGACCAGGGCCGGCAGGTGCGGCAGCCGGTCGCGGACTCGTTGGTGCATCCGCGCGGTGACCTGTCTTTGAGCCTTGGCCATGCCGTCGGTCTCGCCCCGGCGGATAGGGCTGGGAACTGCCCAGGCCACCCACGATGGATCCTCGACCGCCCACTGTTGGAGGTCGAGGTAGAAGGACCGGACGCGGACCAGTACGTCGAGATAGCCGCGGCGTGGTCGGGTCGTTCCGTCCTTCGCGGTGACCACCCGCAGACGCTGCTTCCAGGCCGTGGCGACGTCGTCGGGCAGCCGCAGGGTGTCGATGCCGGGGTGGTGGTGCTCGATGTCTGCCCAGTAGGCGCCGACCAGGTCAGCGATCAGCCGGTGGAACGACCGATGATCGAACGCGGGCCGGCGTTCGTTCAGATAGCGGATGAACACGTCCCGGATCGCCCGGCTCTGGATCCGGTAGCTGTCGACCAGGTCGGCGGTGGACCGCTGGCCAAGCCGTAGCGCGTCCCGCAGGGACCGGTGCTCACCGAGGTCGGCGACTGAACTCAGCAGATCCCAGGCGAGGTTGGGCCGCTTGCGGCCGTCGGTGGCCGGGCGGCCGCGCTGCTGCACCCAGGCGCGGAACTCGAAGACGTCCTCGGCGGTGAGCTGGTCGACGTCGCGGCCGGTGTGCACGACCAGCTTGCAGATGATCGCCACCGCCTCCTCGCGGCGTTGCCTGAGCGCGCCGAGGGCGACAGCCTGCTGCTCGATGGCGGCGAACAGGTCCGGCCGCCAGGTCTGCCGCACGTAGGCGAACAGCCGGTTTGGGCTGTAGGCGGACAGGAACGTGTAGCTGGGTAGCACCGTCCGGCACAGCAGCAGGAACACCAACCCGCCAGTGATCTCCTCTCGTCGAGTCTGGTGGGCCCGGGTGTCGCCGACGATGAGCGAGTCGATCCACTCGACGCCGTCGTCGGCGCCGGCGGCCAACCACCGCTGCTGCCATCCCTGTCCGGGATGGCCGGTCAACCAGTCCAGGATCTTCCGCGCTCCAGCTAGTCGGCACCGGCGAGCGCGCGGGCTGCCGTTCGACCAGACCGGCACCGACGGGAACAGCGCCAGGACCTCGTCGGTGGACAGCCGGTCGATTGGACCCACACCAACGGGCGTGTTCCTCGGTGGTTCGTGCGGCGTCAGCACAGGCGAGGTACTCGCGGGTTGACGATCTGGCTGGGTAGTCACCACGACGATGCTCCAAACAGGACAGTGAGGTCATCGGCGGCGTAGCCGACCGCCACCGGCGGCGGTTGCTGGGCACGGTGGTCTTGGTCGGCCAGGTGGCATCGGACTCGGCGAACCACCTGGTCTTCGTTCTCGACCAGGTAGACGTCGGCCGTCGTGGACAGGTGCGCGTGACCGAGGATCGCCTGCACGTCCTTCAGCGACAGGCGCTCGTCGCGCGACATCCGCAGCGCCGCCGTGTGCCGCAGGTCGTGCATCGTCCAGTTCGTGCCCAGCACCACGTTCACCCGGCGGAACACCGCCCGCAGCGCCTCGTAGCTCATCGGCTGCCGACACAGCCCGTCCCCGTGGTCGCGACGCCGCAGCGTCCACCACAGCCGTTCGTTCGCCTCCAGCGGCACGCCGAGATCTGCCAGGTAGAGGCGGACCCAGACGAATGCGTCCGGGCTGGCCGGCAGCCACTGCTCGGCGCCGGTGCCCTTGCGGATGACCCGTACCAGTTGGTCACCCCAATCCAGGTCCGCGCCCCGTACTGCGAGCAGTTCGGAGGCTCGGCCCGCGGTGCTGATCCCCAGCGCGAGGATCGCCCGGTCCCGGTTCGACCGCAGCCCCGCGAACAGCTGCCTCCACCGCTCGTCGGGCATCTCCCGCGGCCTGCGCTTCGGGACTTTCGGGTTGTACCGGATCTTGCCCTCGCGCCCGAAGACCTCCAGCGGGTTGTGATGCGCATGCGGCCGCCGACCGACCCGATCCAACGACACAGGGTTGATCAGCGGACCGTCGCCGAGCTCAATCCAGAACTCGTAGAAGCTGCGCAGCACCGCGTTCGAGTGCCGCACCGTTCGCGGCTTGTACCCGTTGTCGAGGTACTGCTTTCCGGTGACGAGGTTGACCGTCCCCGCCGTCGCCGCTGACAGCGTCCGCGGCGACCGCCGCGGCTTGTCCGCCTGGGCCAACCACAGCACCAGGTCGCGCACCTCGCCGGACGTGACCTCGTTCCACTCCACGCCGACTGCACGCAACCACCGCCACCAGCGAAGCAAGTCATAGGCATAGCTGCGCACCGACCCGGTGCGGTTGCCCCGGGCCACGAAATCCAGCAGAAAAAGGCGGACGGGCTCCACCGGCACCCCAGCCGGATCGACCACCAGCCACGGCACCGCACCAGCCGCCGGTACCACCCGGCCCCAGCGGGAAAGGCGTATCGAGCCGATATCCCGGGCCACGTCGTCCACAGCCTCACGACCCCTTCCACAAGGTGCGTGAGGTCTACCGACCGTCAGGACGCGACCGTGGTCAGCCTTCCGGCGTGTCGCCCGGTAGTCCGGTCAACAGGCCGACGTGTCCGACGTAGCGCAGGCCGGCGGGGGTGGGCAGGCCGAGCAGCAGTGCTCCGATGGTGTCGGTGCGGCGGCCTTGGCCGGTGGTCCAGCCGCCGACGATGACGTCCAGGGTGCTGATGTTCTTGACTTTGATCCAGGCTCGGCTGCGGGTGCCGGGGGTGTAGGTGGAGGTCAGCCGCTTGGCGATCACGCCTTCCAGTCGCTGCGTCTTGCTGGCCTCCAGCACCGCGGGGCCGCCGCCGGTCCAGCCTGGCGGGGTCTGCCAGGACGGGCCCGCCAGGTCCAGCTGTTCGAGCAAGCGTCGGCGGTCGGTGTAGGGCAGGTCCAGCAGCGGCCGGTTGTCCAGGCGCAGGAGGTCGAAGAGGAGAAGCGTCACCGGGACCTCGCCGGCCAGCCGTCTGGCGGTGGCTGGGTCGGCGACCTGCATCCGCTGCTGCAAGAGTGCGAAACTCGGCCGGCCGCTGGCGCCGAGGGCGACGATCTCCCCGTCCAGCACGGCCGGAGCCATCGGGCTCGCGGCGGCTGCCAGCCCGGCCAGTTCCGGGTAGCGCATCGTCATGTCGCGTTCGGTGCGCGACAGCAGGCGGAGTTGACCGCCAGCCGCGTAGACCACGGCCCGGATGCCGTCCCACTTGAACTCGTATCCGAACAGCGCGTCCTGGCTGGCCGTCGGCAGCACCCCGAGGGTCGCCAGCATCGGCGGCACCACAGGGGGCCACCGCACCGTCCCCGACTCGGCCACCCCCTCAGTCTCGTCCGCCGCGGCGGGGTGCGCGCGAGATGGACAGCCGGCACCAGATCGCTCACCGGCGGCCAGGCCCACCCACCTGGCAGCAGCGCTGTCGCCGACTTGGTCTTGCCAGTCGCCCCGCGCGAAGCGCACGGTGGGATCGAACACACGTTCGAGGTCGGGGGCAGGTCGATGGTGACGTGGACGCTGCACGACGGCACGCAGATCACCGAGGCCCAGCTGCTGCGGATGGCCGCTGATGCCGTCATGGTCGGCGTCGGGCCCATCGAGGCTGTCCTGCGCGTCTGGCAAGGCCCAGCGCCGGTCGGTGGCCGCTTCGGCGCCACCCAACTGGTCCGCGGGTGCACACCGTGGCTGCCGCACGTGACCGCCACCGACACCGACGTCGCTGCGGCGATGCGAGCCCGAGCCGACTTCCTCGACACTCCGCACGAGCCGTGCCCACGCTGCGGCCATCCCAACGGCCGCCACGACGGACGCCCTTGCCTGCCCACCAGCACCAGAACTCCATGCCTGGACTGCCGCTACGCCCACCCGGCCGAACCGACGGTGGACGACCCTGACTGCGAGTAGTCCGTCCGGTCCAGCGCCGACCGTCCGGAACGCCGGTCAGTCGGCACACTCGGCAGCAAGTCGCGGACCGGCAGCCCCAGGCCGGCGGCCATGTCTGGCAGTCGGGAGATGTTGACGCCTCGTTGCCCGCGTTCCAGCGCACCGTAGAAGGTGCGGTCCACACCGATCAGGTCACCGAACTGCGCCTGGCTCATCCTTCGGCGGGCCCGCTCGACCCGCAGCATGTCTCCGAACGCTGCGAGAAACCCGACTTAGGCCACGGTTCGGTGATTCGGGGGTCGACGGGTCTGTGACCTGGGGATTTGTGGTGGGAGGCACGCACTAAACGGGTGGTTCTAGGCTGCCGGGTTATGGCTTATGTCCGGACGGTGCGGACGGCGTCGGGGGCGCGGGCGGTGCAGATCGTGCACTCGCAGCGGCGGGGGTCGCGCGAGATCGAGCACATCGGCTCGGCGCACACCGATGCGGACCTGGAGTTGTTGAAGGCGGCGGCTCGGCAGCGGCTGGCCGCCGGTCAGGGCGAACTGGAGCTTCGGCTGCCCGGTAGCCCGGCCAACGGCGGGGCCGCGCTGCCGATCACCTCCTCACGGATGGGCCATCTGCTGGACGCGCTGGCCCGCGGCTATGACGTGCTCGGGTTCGGTGCCGCGACCGGGCGGGATGAGGTGTTCCGGGCGATGGTGCTGGCGCGGGTCATCGAGGCGACCAGCAAGCTGGACTCGCTGCGGGTGCTGGAAGAAGCCGGCATGGCCGCGCCGTCATACCGGACGGTCCAACGCCGGCTACGTCTCTACGCCGGCGCCGACAAGGAGGCCAACGACGACGCGGGCGAGGGCGGGGAGACCGGGCAGTCGGCGCCTGTCGATGCTGCCGGTGGCCGGTGGCGGGCGCGGCTGGCGCGGGCCTGCGCCGAGCACGTCCGGCTCGGTCCGGCGATGCTGCTGCTCTACGACGTGACCACGCTGTATTTCGAGACCGATGCCGGGGACGGGTTCCGCGAGCCGGGGTTCAGCAAGGAGCGGCGCCTGGAGCCGCAGATCACCGTCGGTCTGCTCACCGACGCCGGCGGGTTCCCGCTGATGGTGCACGCGTTCGAGGGCAACAAGGCCGAGACCACCACCATGCTCCCGGTCCTGACCGCGTTCCTGGCCGAGCACGACCTGCCGCAGGTGACCGTCGTCGCGGACGCGGGCATGGTGTCGGAGGCGAACAAGCGCGGCATCGAGGCGGCCGGGCTGTCGTTCATCCTCGGTGCCCGCCTGCCCGAGGTCCCCTACGCGGTCGCCGACTGGCGCAAGGCGCATCCCGGCGAGCAGATCGGCGACGGGCAGGTGTTCGTCCAGCCCTGGCCGGCCGGCCCGGCCGACAAGCGGCGGGACCACACGTTCATCTACTCCTACCGCGCCGACCGGGCCCGCAGAACCCTGCACGGGATCGACCAGCAGATCGCCAAAGCAGAGAACGCCGTCGCCGGCAAGACCCCGGTCAAGCGGAACCGGTACGTGCACCTGACCGGCGCCACGAAGTCGGTGAACCGGGCTCTGGAAGCCCGCAACCGCGCCCTGGCCGGGATCAAAGCCTACGTCACCAACCTGCCCAACCCAGACCCCGCCCAGGTCATCGGCGCCTACAGCCGACTGCTCAACGTCGAGCGCAGCTTCCGGATGAGCAAGACCGACCTCGCCGCCCGACCGATCTACCACCACACCCGCGAATCGATCGAGGCGCACCTGACCATCGTGTTCGCCGCCCTGGCCGTGTCCCGCTGGATCGAGAACACCACCGGCTGGTCGATCCGCAAGTTCGTCACCACCACCCGCCGCTACCGCACCATCACCATCCAGGCCGGCGACCACACCATCACCGCCGCCGACCCCATCCCCGACGAGCTACAAACCGCCCTCGACACGATCCACGGCCCGCACTAAATGGCCTAAGTCGGGTGTCTCCGAACGCTGCGAGAAACGCTAGCCCGGACCCCGTCGATGACTCCATGGGGAGACGGTAGCTTGTCATCAACAAGATGACAAAGAGCTTCTTGTAGATTGAGATGGTGGCCAGTTCAGTCGGCAAGGCGGTGGGTGAACTCGCCCTTGCTCACGTCGTCGAGGAACGCGTCGGACTCAGCCGGGCAGGACGGGCGGTGCGTCGCCAGCGGGCGAGGACAGGCCGCTCGAGTGGCCGGCCGCGAATGTGTCTAGCTTGGCGGGTGTTCGGTGACCACCGCCACCGCGACGATGCCGGTGAGCGTGCCCACGATGCCGCCGAGGTCGAACCGCAGGGCGCACCAACTGGTCTCAATGACGAGTACGGCCACCAACAGCCGACCTGCGACCGACACCGCGGTGCGCCGCCGGTGGCCGGGATTGTTGGCTGACGTCATCGGCTCGCCGCGCGGAGGTGACGCTCCAGCGTGGAACGGCTGACGCCTACGACCGCGGCTGTCGCCCGCATGGAGGTACCGGCTTGCACGTGGCGACGCATACCGGCGACGTCGATCTGGCTGGCAGGAGCCCCGCGGCGGCGCAGCGTCACGCCGGCCTCCGCCAGCCGCGACCGGACCGTGGCCACCGCCACGCCATAGTGACCAGCCAACTGCCGTAACGACTCGCCACCGGCATACCGGGCTGCCACCTCACCCACAGGCAGTTCACGGCGTACCGACATACCAACCAGCCTGCCATAGCCACGCCACCCAGCAGCCGGAACTCCACCACCCCGCGCAAAATCCGCGGACCGCGGCGCCGGTGTCGTTAGCGGCGCCTAGCGGCGCTAGCCAGCCAGTCGTCCAGTGCCGATGCGGCAGCTTGTGCCCGTGCCAGACTGCCGTCAAATGCCCCGGTGGCGAGGAACGCCCATTGGTCGGCAAACTCGCGCTTCATCCGTCGAGCGAGGACGTGACCTTCGGCGTCCCATCGTGTGTCATGTGCGAACTCACCCGACCACGGCTGGTGAATGTCGCTGCCTTCGTCCATGAGGAGGAGAGAGGCCAGGTATTCTAGGCGGTCGCAGGCTTCCTCATACGCTAGGTCGTCGGGTTGGATTAGCCGCAGCGGCTCCCGGCCTTCGCTTCGAAGTATGCGGCTTTCCGGGTGCGGCTGGGTCCGGTTCCATCGTGGTAGCCGCATAGCTACTTCGTGGTCGAAGACCACGTATGGATGCAAGGCTCGGACGGCCGGGCGAGCGGCATGTTGTTCAAACGGGGGTCGATAGGTCGGTACCAGAAGTAGGCCGGCCAATGTGTCTTCTCGCTCAGCGAGAATTGCGGCGACGCCGGCTACCCACAGGACTTGGAGAGCAGGATAGTGCCTCAAGTTGTCGAGGAGTTCATAGGATTGACCAGCGATGTGATCGCGCGAGGTCAGGAGCCGGTTGACAGTACGAACCCAAACGCCCGTGTGGCCGCCGTCATCGTGGAAGACCCCAGTGCCGGCGAGGTGGAGCAGGGTGTCGATGTCGCCTCGATAACGGAGCAGTTGGTCATCGACGAAGGCGTGGGTGAGTTGGTCGACGTTGACGGGGTGGCGGTCGCGATCCCGGATGCGTTCCAGGACGCGGCTGGTTTCCTCATCGATCAGGTCGAAGACCTCGATCCGGCGGATCGGGTTGGGTAGTGCCTGCTTGAGACGCGCCACAGTCATGTCGCGGGAGACCGGGGCGTCGGCGAGGCGGTCGAGCGCGTTGAGACGGTCAACGAGATCCCTGAAGAAGTCATCGGCCGTCTGTCCGGCGATCAGCGTGGCTTGGTGCTGCGCGATCAGCCGGCCGGCGGCCTCGCTGGGTTGTCCGTAAGCTGCCCAGAACATGGGATAGCGCCTGGGACGCGTTTCCTCCAAGGCTCGTACAAGGGCTTGATCCCAGTCGGCCGACCAGCCGCAGATGATCAGACCGTAGTCAGCGAGGACATTACGGAGGAGACCGTCGAGTTCCTGCGGATATGTGTCCAGTTCGTCGACTGTGTTGCGTTGTTCCAGGTCGGCGTAGTCGCCATGCAGCTTAATGATCGTGGCACGCGCGTGGCCAAGCGGCGTGGCGGCAGGGACCTGCTCGGATCGATGCAGTACCTGGGGTGAGATACCGGCGTCTTCGCAGGCCCGCTCGGCGAGCCGGTCGAAATTGGTGGTGAGGATCGCCCGTACCGTCCCCCGTCCCACCAACTGTGCAATAGCCCGATGGGCGGCGCTCGGCACCTTGCGGCCCTCAACCCGGTCGGCGTCGGTCGGTTCGAAGAACGGCGCAAGTAGCATCTGCCGCGCGGCCGGGGTCGGAGCGAGCGCTGCCAGCAGGTTGGAGTAGCCGAGGGGCTGGCCGTCGCCATGTGCCAACCACCAAGCCTCAGGATCTGCAGCGGGATCGGGTGCCGAGGCATCCCGTGGAGCGGCAGCTGCCGCTGCCCTAACCAGTTGGGTGATCACCTGCCAGCCGGTCGCGACCCCGGCGCCCGTCGACACGCCAGAACCTAACAGGAGGGCGTAGACACCCGGGCCGGCATGCAAGCAGGTCGACAGAGCCACGCGCGGATCAAGGGCAGGACCCGGCATCACCTGGGCGGGCCGCCCCGCTCCAGACCGTTCTGACTCCGTCACGAGATCATCCTGCATCCCACCCGACGGCGGCCGGCCACGACGCGCCGCTTAGGCCCGCCGGACGCCGGCGGACGGGCTGCGCGTGGTCACCGGCGTGGGCGTCAGAGGGGAGAGCCCGCGGCCCGGGTCATTGGACGCGCGCCGGTCGAGGCTTGCGTCACGCGACGCCGCAGTTGGTCGCGTCGAGCAGTAGCTTCATGCCATGGCAGCCCATGTGACTCCCCAACAGGCAGTCGAGCTGATGCGTTCCATTGAACAACGCGCTATCGAATACAAAGGAGGGGATAACCTGGGGCAGGGAATTTATGTAGGTTTGACGAAGCTTGAGATCGCACGGGCTGACGATGCGTGGCGACGACGTGCACTCTCCTCCTTGGGGACGCTAGAAGTTCAGATCTCCGACGTCGAACTGGTTGACAGTCTATTCAGACCTGTCAAGCGTGGCTTTCGAGTAGTAGACAATCCGCCGGCAATTCCTCATTTAGCGCATGCACTGATTGAGGACCAGCGGGCGAACTTCGCGGCATGGTCCTCATTCGCACGCAGCGTCAGTCATGAACTCTTCATCTCTGCCGAGACCTACGGCGGCAACATACAACAGATCCTAGCCGAAGCCTACTTCTGGCTAAACTACCTTCGAGTGAGATCCGGATGCCTCTTCGTGATCGTGGGGTACTCAACTACGTCTTGGAATCAGATTGCGGCCGAGTGCGGAACCGTCCTCATGGAAATGCTTGAGTCCGGCAAGAGACCGACGCCCCAAATAGGTAGCGGGCCGCTCGATCCTTTCGATATGGTTGTGAGTTTCGGTGAGGCATTGGTCGTCCAGAGCCTCTGCAACGATCCTCGCTTCCTGCTTGCATTCGACACGGCGGCAGCGGCACCGTTTACCGACAACTTGCGCCTAGGTATTGCGCATGTGTGGTCGGGCTTGGAAGCGATCTTCGACGTCTCCTCTGAACTTCGCTATCGCATATCGATGAATGGTGCCGTGCTTCTGCAGAACAACCTGTCGGCCCGTCTTGAGGAACGGAAGAGAATCGAACGCCTGTACCAAGTGAGGAGCAAGGCGGTGCATGGCAACAAGATGAGCAATGAGCAGCTTCGTGCTGGCCTTAAAGACTCGTGGGACCTACTTAGACAAGTAGTCACGAAATGCGTGGAGCTGCAACGGGTTCCATCCATGACCGATCTTGACGCTGTACTACTCGGCGACATGGATATTCTTCGACCAAGTCGGAAGTTAGTGCCCTTTGGGCCAGACAGTACGGACTGGGGCGACAGACCTGCAGGTCGCGATGAAAAATAGGACGCCCTACCGGAGTCTCCCATCATGCAGAGCTGATGCGGGATATCGGTTCAAATTTCGAATTAGCCGACTCGTCGTAAGTGCGTCATCCGGATGGCAAGCCACTTCGACCGACGCGCTTCGACAGAATACTGCATTGATAGTATCGAGGCCACGTTTTGTTCGTAGAGTGAAGTGGCGCAATGGACGTGCGGTGAAGAAGGCCGCTAACCGACGACGAATAGGCATCAGCAGCAAGTTAGCGTCACCGACAGCGAGCCCGCTGCGGAATCCGTAGCGACCCTCCTCGGCCAGAGCGTGGACAATCGGCTGATCGGCGAGCACGAATCCAGGCATCGAGTCGGGAGCCTCGACAAGTTGGACCCTCCAATTGGCGAGTATCTCCGGCAGCGCATCTGCGCCGCGGCGCATCCCACCTGTAAGCCTGTCGCCGGCCATCATCGCCTTCATAGCAACTTCCGTAACCATCCGCCTCAGTTCATCTGGCTCCGGCGATCGTCCATGCTCTTTCTCAAAGAGTGAATATACATGCGGATCGTTGCTGAATCGACCCACCGAATCGTTGAACCACTGCTCGACCACCTCTTCGTGACGCGCCGCAAAAGACAGACTACGAACCAGGTGTATGCCGGCTACCTGATCGAGTGCCTCCTTCTGCTCCGGGGTGACCACTGTATTGGTGATGTCGCGAATCTGATTTAGGACCTTCCGCTCGACCTTTCCGAAGTCTCGTTCCAGCGAGTCGTCCAGACTGCCATCGACGCGAGTGACTGTGAGGAAGTCCCGGAGCGCCCAGTTCGTCTTCACGGGTCGGTTATCGACGACTTTTCCGGTGGTGGCGCTCAGAATCGCCAGACGGTCGCCAGGGCCGGCGAAATTCACCTGATAGCCCTTCGAGACTAGGTGATTGTTAGCCCGATGCGGATCCGCTGCCACGCCGTTCATGATACCCACGCCCACCGACCTGTCATGTGATTCGCACACGAACGGCGCTGGAGTCAGTGGGGCTGCGCGCCAAGTCAGCAGGCGCCGGGCGCAGATTCGCTCTCTGCGCGGGCTATCGGCGCCAAAGCCTGCCAGACAAGCACCGCAAGTGCTCCGGCGTGTTCCGCGATTGTCCACCGGTCGGCAGCCCGCGAGGGCGGTGCCGACCTCCACCCGCAGGTAGGTCGAGCACAGCCGCGAGCTACCCCTGGCCCAGGTAGGTACCAAATTGCAGCGCTGAACGGTGACACTGCACTCGCCCCAGCGATGCTGTGAGGGATTGGGTCGCGAGCGAGCCAAGGAGTTCAGCGGTATCCACGACGCCTTCGGTTGGCGTCCCGTTGATAGTTGCTGAGTTCGGTGTTGATCCGTGCCGAGGCTTCGTCACGGAATGCGACGATGGCTGGGTGGTCTTGGGGGCCGAGGCTGTTCAGTATGCGCAGTCGTCGTTGTGCGTGGTCGGCGATGTCGGGGCCTTGGGCGGTGAGGTCGATGCCCTGGAGGAGTGCTTGGCGTTGTTCTGATTCCAGCCCTGCCTGGAGCAGTCGGGATACGACAGCGGGCCAAGTTGGCAGCCACCAGGTGGCGGCGACTGCCGCGGCGGCGCGGCCGCGCTCGCCTGGGCCACCGGACGCCCAGGTCAGGAGGGTGTGATCCCAGCCGGGTGTTCCGTCGCTGATTCGGGCGAGGATCTGGTCGATTTCGAATGCGTCGATCTCATCGGGCGGGACGATTGCCCGTGCTGTCTCGGTGCGACTTCGCAGGGCTGCGGCGAAGGGTGCCCTGGCTGGGGGCGGTAGTTCAAGGAGGGCTCTGGTCCAGTCGCTCGGCCAGCGGTCGAACTGGTGGTCCTGAGTAGCAAGGCGTGTTGCCATGAGTTCGGCGAGCTGGTCGGGGGCTTCGGCAGCGAGCGCCGCTACGGCGGTGGCGGTGTCGTGGTCGTCGTGCAGCGGCGGAAGGACACGCTCCGCCTCATGTAGGCGGCGCGCTAGTACCGCGACGAGGTCGCCGGTCGGCCCGGTTGTTGTGCCGGTCGGCTCGTTGGCCGGCGTGGCAGGGTGATGGGCTCGCCGAGCGGTGTAGGTGGAGTACTTCAGCACTGCGGGGGTCACTTCGGCGGGGCCGTTGAGGCCCAGTGCGACCAAGCGTGGAAGGCTGTGTTCAGCGCCCGCGGGGTCGCGAAAGAGCGCAAGTGCCAGCTCGTGAGCCAGACGAAGGCGAGCCTGTGGGTCGCCAATCTGCGGAGCGCCGGCGGTCGGGTCAGGGCCCAATGCCGCTAAGTTAGGCGGCTGGGCAGGGTGCGAGTTTGTGCAGGTGGATGGTGGGTGGTCCGTCGTGGGTAGCACCTTGATGGTGTGGTCTTTTGATGAGGTAGGTGTTGTGTCGGCCGCGTTTGATGACTCGCGGGTAGGTGCGTTCTCGGCGTGTAGGGTTGAGTTTTCCGCCGATGTCTTGGAATGTCTCGATGAGTGCCCGTTCAGGGGGGAAATCCGGCCGGCCTGGTGACTTGGCGGCGGATGATGCGCAGGGCTCGCGTGAAGGAGAGGCGGTCGGGGTCGATGTCGGCTTCGTCGGCGACCCGGCACATGAGATGTCGGATGCTGTAGTGGGTGAGCAGCAGCGCCCAGACTTCCTGTTTCACCATGTCCGGTGACTTTGACCGAAGGATGCGAGCCGGGCCGCGCTGGTGGGTCTTGAGTTCGTCGAACGTGTTCTCGGCTTCCCACCGCTGGTGGTACGCGGCGGCCAGTTCGGTGGCGGGAATGTCAGCCGGGTCGAGGATAGAGGTGATCACGCAGATCAGTTCACCGCTGCCGTTGCCTTCTCGGTCTGGCACTTCGTATTCGACGACGCGGACGATCTGTGCGACCGCGGGGTCGGGATCTTCACCGCGCCTGGCCGCGTGCAGCAGCCGCTCGCGACGGGCAGCGGTCAGGCCGGCCTGGGCGACCATCGACAGGTACGACCCGTCGGCCAGTACCTTCAGCACCGGCAGCCGCAGCCCCGCCTTGACCCGCCACAGCAGGTCAGCGCCGGTCTGACGGTACCGACGCCAGGCGTCGAAGCTGTAGAAGTTGCGGTCGGCGATCACCAGCATGTCCGCAGCCACATCTGCTGTCAGGCGGGTCGCCAGCGCCTGCTCACTGACCCGGCAGCCGTCCACCGCGGCGGCCACGACGGCGTGCGAACCGCACTCACCCAAGGCCACGACCCGGATCTGCGGAAACGCACCCACCTGGGTGCCGTTGCTGGGACGCCCGAATTCCTCGGCGTTGACCGGGGTGTCCGGCGCGTCGAGGGTGAATCCGTCGATCGCCATCAACCGGCGGCCGGCCAACCAGCCACCCTTGGTGCCCTGCTGCGCCACCGGCACCGCGCACCGGTCGAACAACTCACGTAACGGCTCCCACCCCAACCGCTGCCGCGCCTGCGTGATAGCCGACGTGGTCGGCACGTGCCAAGAACCGGACCACGACCGCATATCCCGCAACGACTCGACCAGCTTATGCATCACCTCCTCGTAGTCATCCTCATAGAACAACGTCATAGCCTGGCAGAACCGCACCATCACGTGCGCGGGCAGAAGCCGGCTCCGCTTCTCCAACCGGCCCGTCTCGATCAACACATCCTCGATCAGATCCCGGTTGGCCACCTCCGCCAGAACACCCAGCGAAATCCGATCCGTCAACCGAACAACCGAGACGCCAGATTTACCAGAAGTCACATCAGAATTCTCGAGCAAGCCACCGCTCAGACCATCACGACACGCCCGACACAGTCCTTAATTTAGCGGCATTGGGTCAGGGCCGGGATCCGTGATCATGTTGTGAACGCGATCCAACACCGTTTCACCGTGTTCTTGGGGGAGGTCCCACACGATCGTGAGCGCCAGGCTCGCACCGCGCGGTGTTGCACACAGCTGCGGCATCGCGTCGATCATCTCATCGGGATGGGCGGACACTATCCCGCGGAGGACGGCTTGCTCCGCCGGTACGGACGCCGCCGAGACAAGCTTGTCCAGTAGTAGGCCGATGTCGGTAACCGGGACTGTCCGGCCGGTCTGCTCGGCGAATGTCCAGCGCGGGTTGTCGCCCGTGACGTCTTCGGCCACTTCGGCGCTGGTCTGAAGCAGATCCAGCGATGCCCGCCAGCCGAGCTCAGTAGCCACCGCTGTGGCCTCCTCGACGCGGCGGGAGACCCTCTGTTCCCATTCCGGTCCAGCCTGCAGGTAGACATCGAGATCTGGCTCGATCGGTAGTAGCACCAGCATCCGTTGCAATTCCGCGTCCACGGCGGCCCGGTCGGCGATGGTGTCGCTGTCGACAGCCCGCTCCTCCGCATTGCTGGTATCGCGCCCGCGGCGGGTCGAGGCCGTCGCCGCGGCGTGCCGGGCCCACACCGGTAGCTCGTCCCACCGGGCTGCAACGGCGTCTTGAAGCGCCGCGGCTGCCGACCGTAGCGCGGTACGCGCGTAGTCGGGAAGCTGGCCGCCACCTGCGGGCAGGCCCCGGGCCGCCGTCCCGCGCAGCTCTGCCGGCAGTCTGACCAGCGCCCGAAGCAGTTCCTTTGCCGGTGCGTCGACCGGTTCGAGGTCGTCCAGGAGCCCGGCGGCCGCTGCCGCCGCGGCGGTGAGAGTGTCTCGGGCGGTGCCTGCGTCGGGCAAGACGTGTGCGGTCAGGACCAGGACGTCGGCGGCGGCCGATGTGCCCCTCGTGGCCCGTTCAACCACGAACGTAAGGAAGGGCCGCAGCGCCGCGAGTGCGGTCCGCGCGGTGGAGATCGCATCCGCCCGGTCGCCGATGGGGGTCGGCTGGCCCGTCCTGCGTTGGTCGGCCGTCCACGTCGTGATCGCTGCCACTAGGGCTGCGCGGCGGTTGAGCAACGCTGAGGGATCGGCAGGTTGTCCGGCCAGGACTTCGACAGCGCGCAGCGCGTTGTTCAGGTCGCGGGTGTTCAGCCACGGCGCGGCGAGCCGCGCAGTGGTCAGCAGGAGGCGCACGGCCGCCGCGCAGTCCGTGGCTGCGGCGCGCGAGGCCAGGTTGCCCGTCTGCTGGAGGAGCCGCTTCATGTCCTCGCCGTAGCCGCCGCCGGGCATGTCGCCCCAGACCGGCGGGGGAGGCGGCGGCGGTCCTTGCCGGACCATCTGCTTGTGTAGTTGGTCGAACAGCCACGGCGCCGCCGGGACCACCTGCTGGGCCAGGAGCAGGACCTCGCGCCAGGTGTCGACGTCGGCGCCGTCGGGCAGCAACTCCAGTACTGCGCGGCCGATCATTGTCGCGGCGGACGCATCCCCGGCCCGGAGCGCCGCTTGGGCCAGAACATCCAGCTGTGTGGCGAGTGGTGGACTGGCCAGCCAGGGTCCGGCCGCCGTGGCGGGAACGAGCTTCCCAATGCCGAGCAGGCCGGCGGTCTCAGGCGGCGGGCCGCCGTCGGCGATGTGCAGGGCCGCCTGGCCCAATACGGGCAGCAGCCGGGCGAGATCGATTCGAACTCGCGCTGGGCCGAGCGCGCGGGCGATCAGCACCGGCGCCGCCAGGTGCGGCCGTAGGGTGTATACGAGCGCGCCACCGGTCCGCGAGGCCGTATCAGCCAACCCGGCATCGGCAAGGTCGGCCAACAGGACATCCAGCCGCGCTTCGTCGGACGGCAGACCCGTCACAGCCCCGCACAGCGGCGCCAGATCCTCGCCACGCTCGGCCGTCGACAGCGCGGCCAAGGCGACCGCAGCGGCACGCAACTCATAGCCGCCGGCCGCGAGGAGCCTGGCCACGACATGATCCTCGATGATGTCCGCGGCATCGTGCCAGGAGAAGGTCCCACCGGTCGCGGCGAGATCACAGGCCGCGTGCGCGATCAACGGGACGCCTTCAGCCAGGTCGACCACGGCGAGCGCGAACACCGGATTGTCGAACCCACGACCCACGACGATCGCCTCGATATCCGCGCGGTCCAATGCCCGAAGTTCCACCCGAGCCGTGCGGAGCCGGTCCAACCCGGCGTTCATCAGCACCGTCTCCGCCAGCCCCGGCCGAACCGTCAACACAAGCTTGACCTGGTCGTACCTCGGGTCTGCGGCCAAGGCAGCCAGACCGCTGAGATCCGGGCAGCGATGCGCGTCGTCAACGACCAGCACGACCGGCTCACCAACCGGCAGTCCAGCCATCGCATCTGCATTCAGCGAGACCGCCGTGCCTGCCACCAACGTCGTCCCGGCCCGGCGAGCCCCCTCCACCGCGACCCGAGTCTTGCCGATCCCCCCGCGGCCCTCGACAACGAGAACTCTGCTGGCCGAAACCGGCCCGTCACCGGCGAACGCCACCACCTGCCCCAGCACATCGTCCCGGCCGACAACCGGCTCCCCTCCGCCAGGAACCAGTCGACCCATCCCCGCCAAGAACTCATCGGCGTCGACAAGAATCCGCGGTCCCGCGGGCGCAGGCGTAGCCGCCGACCTAGACTCAGCGTTCGACCAGGCGGGAAGTGCCGGAAGCGGTCCGGGCGAAGTCGGTTCCGTCTCACCGGTCAGGTATCTCACCAGCAACTCAGCACCCGACAGTGAGAAGTCCGACACGACATAGTGGGTCCGCGACGTTGGGCCGAGATAGAACGGAATCTCATCGACCGAGCGGCCCGGTAGCACGATCGGCAACACCCTCGCCAACCCGTCAGCCGGATCAGCGTAGGACAACTCCAGGATCAGCCGGGTCTCCCAGCGGACACCGCGGCCCTCGCCCTGAGCCAACGTCTGATCCTCTTCGGCCCGGCGCTTGTACTCCGGCGAGGCCACGACCAGGATGAAATCCGCGTTCCGAATCTGCTCTTCCATCCACCGCGGCCATACCTGCGGCTTGCCCGCTGCGTCGAAGTCGAGTTCCACCCGGACACCACACCGTCCGCGCAAGAACTCCACAAAACGGCGGACAAGGGATACATGCGCCTGATCGTCCCAGGCATATGAGACGAAAACGTGCGCACCCTGAACCTCCCCCACGGGGACAAGATTCTCACAGACGTGCTCACGCCGGCGGCGCCTGCCCGCCAAGGCAACGACATCATTCGCAACCGCTGCGATCCCGGAGCGGGCGACACACACGGATCGCCGCCTCCGGCGGCCACGACGTCCAGCACGGCTCGGCGGCGTTTGTCGGGCTGTCACGCGGCGTTCGCTGGTGCTCGGCCGCTGCGTCGCCAGCGGGCGAGGACGGCGCGGCCGTAATTGTTGGTGCCGGCGATACGGTCCAGTTCGGCGCCGGTCGGACTGCGTCCGGCGGCGCGTTCGCGCTGGTAGTACGCCCACATCCGCTGCTCGGCAGTGCCGGTCACCGTACCTGCAGCTCTGCCGCCCGCCGGAGCGCTGGTCCGGGTCCGCGTGGTGGGCTCAGTGAACTGCGAGCTGTTTCCGGCGTGGTGGGTGCCGAGGGCGGGGCGATGGGCGAGTAGTTCGACCGCGAGCAGCAGGGCGATCGGTGGCCAGCCGGCCACCAGGACTGGATGCCAGCCGAGGGCGGGTGCGGCGGCGATGTTGGCGGCCAGGGACACTGCGATGCCCAGGCCGAACGCGACCCACAGGGTGCAGCGGTCGCGCCGGCGGGTGTGCGGACCGGTATGCAGCAGCCCGACGCTGGCCAGTAGCAGGAGGCCGTCAACGGACAGCGGCCACAGCCGCGCGCCAGTAAGATCAGCGCCGCCGCTGGCGGCGAACCGCAGCTGATGCTCGTAGGACGAGTAGGCCGCCACGCCAGCGACCACCAGCGTGCTGCACCGTCGCACCCACACATCCGCCAGCGGTGGTCGGCCGCACCCGGCCTCACCCGGCGACCCATCAACGTCCATGAGGCTCTGAACGTAACCGTCCGAACCGGTCGGACCGATCATCGCTCGGGCGGCGGTCACCGGGCCTCACCCGCCCTGAACTGCCGCTTCGCCACCGGACGGATCGCGATCTCAGGACCCTCGACCAGGACGAAGTGGTTCGTATTGTGGCACGTTAGGTCCACCACGGACCGTAGTTGGTCTCTGACCTGCACAAACGCTTGTTGATCACTCCAGGCGTCCGGCCGGGTCGATCTATCGACGCAGGTCAGGCGCCCGTTGGAGTGGTTCGTGCAAACTTAGGTTCCGTCTTCCACTAGCTACGGATCGTGATCGGCTGTCGAGCGATCGGTCGGTGACGGCGAGCGTGCTTGGCCTCGGACGGGTCCGGATCTCCGTCCAGTCGCGTGCCGGGCCTGCGTAATAGTCCGACGTCTGCTGACGAAGTACAAATACCCGCCCGACAAGCAAGAGTCGGCGATCAGTTCGTTATGCAGCAAGCCGGGCTGCTCGCTGCAGGGTCGCCGCCTAGCGCAACAGGACGAAATCAGGCAACTGAGTTCATATCCGTACGAACATGGAAGCGTTGTTGTCACAGGGCCGACCTGCCGGGCGAAGCCATGCCGAACGCGCCAAATCCATGGCATGTTGATCTCGTGGCTTGGAAGGTGCGGATGTCAGAGGCGGGCGTGCATCTGTTCGACCGCCTCTCGGGGCTGAACGTGCTGCTCGACGAGGTGAACGTTCCGGTCGAGCAGGTGTCGCGCGCGCCGCGGTACCTGTCGGTCGCGTTGACGAACACGTGCGAGCTCAGCTGCGCCTATTGCTATGCGCCGAAGCGTCCGGCCGCGCTCGACCTGAGCCGGGTGGTGGCGTGGGCTGTTGAGGTCGACCGTGCCGGGTGCCTGGGTATCGGCTTTGGCGGCGGCGAGCCGACCGCCTATCCGCAGTTCGCACGGCTCTGTGTTCAGGTCGCTGAGGCGACGTCGATGGCGGTGACGTTCACGACGCATGGACACCGGGTCACGGCCGGGCTTGCCGAAGCGCTGCGAGGATCCGTCCACTTCTCTCGGGTATCCGTCGATGGCGTCGGTGCGACGTATGAGCGGCTTCGGCGCCGGCCGTTCGCGGCTGTGGCTGCCGCGGCGGCGTTGCTCCGCTCGGTCGCTCCGCTCGGCGTCAACACTGTCGTGAACGCCGATACGATCAGTGAGCTTGACTTGGTCGCGCAGTTCGCCGTCGATGTCGGAGCGTGTGAGCTGCTGTTGTTGCCCGAGCAGCCGACGGCAGCGACGCCCGGCATTTCGGAGGCTGACGGGGACCGGCTCGTGCGCTGGATCCGAGCCGCTTCGATTCCGCTGCGCCTGGCGATCTCGCGGTCCGGGCTGGAGGCGTCGGTGCCAGCGGTCGACGTTGTCCCGGGCGAGCGGCCGCTCGACGCGCACCTCCACATCGACGCGGCCGGGGTCCTGCGCCCGGACGCTTACGCTGCCACGGGAGTGCCGATCGAAGGCTCCGTCCTCGACGCTGTGGAAGCCCTGCGGGAGGTGGCGTGAGGATCTGGCGCAGCTACGGGTCCGAGCATTCGATGGACCTGGTGCTGATCGGGAGATTCGAGTCGGTGTCCGGCGCCGAAGCGGCCGTCGAGCGGATGCAGGCCCTGAAGATCCTCGCGGATGCGGAGTGGTCCGACGACGACTGGAGGCGCCCCGGTGAGCGCATGCCGGACCGGGTCGTCGAGGAGCTGACGAAGCTCAACCTCTACGAGATGGGCCGGTACGACGTCGACGTGTACGCGTTCGACCACTCGGTCAACCGTGAAGGGGCGACGGTGCGTGTCTGGACCGACGAGTCCGAGGTCCAAGGGTTCCTAAAGGTGCTGATCCGACTCGGCGCGCGGGTTGAGGTGTTCTCGCGCCACCAGTGGAACGAGGACGGGACGCCGAGGACTGACGAGGGCGGCTGAGACGACGGTGGACCTGACCGAACTGGAGCGACTGACCGGCGCCCCGGACCGCAACTTCGAGGTGCTGACGCGGGCGATCGTGTCGCGGCGCTTCGCAAAGTTGGGTGCGATCCGCGAGAGCCGGCAGCAGCCCGGCGTCGAGTTCTACCTGGTCGTCGACCACGCCGGCGAACTCGGGGATCCGGGGCGTGTGTGGGGGTGGTCGTGCAAGTGGCTCAAGCTTGGCCAGGGCAACGAGCTAACGGCGGGGCAGCGCGGCCAGATCGAGGACTCGGTCAACAAGGCGATCAAGCACGTGGCCGGGCTGACGGACTTCGTGCTGTGCCTTCCTGAGCGTCCGGCCAGGAAGGACGTGGACTGGATCGACGGCATTGGTCGCGGTAAGGGGATCACGACGAGGCTCTGGGCATCCGAGAACTTCGAGGCCGAGCTCGCCGGCCTCGGCGAGCTCCGGTCCACCTTCTTCGGCGAGTTCGTCCTGTCTCCGGCCGCACTCGCAGAGGCGCATGAGCGGTCTGTGGCCCCGGTCCGCGCGCGATGGGTGCCGCCGCTGCACACGTCGAACCACGTGGAGTCCCGGCTCGACCGAGCGCTGATGCGGCCGGCGGCGTTCAATACGCTCAACGCGCACGCAGACGCCATCGCCGCCCGAACTGCGGCGGTGCGCGCCGGCTTCGGAGACATCGACGACGAGGCTGCTCGCGCACGCGCCGAACGCGTCGCCGACGACCTGGACAGGTTCGTATCGGATCTACGCGTGACCGTCGAGGCCGGACGCGCTCTTCGGCCCACGGAGGCGCGAGACCGCGTCGTCGACCTGCAGCCACCGGTGACGACGCCGCGCCAGCTCCGTGCGTTCGTGCTTGACATGCGCAAGCGGCGCCTTCCGGCGGCTCTGGCCGCAACAGGCCTGCAGGGGGAGATCTTCGACGCCATCCGATGGCTGCAAGACACGGACGCCGAAGCCCGCGCCCCGCTCGTCGCCATCGTCGCTGCCGCCGGGCTGGGGAAGACACACCTCGCGGCGCAGCTGACCGCTCCGACAGGCAGGCCGATAGCCGGAGTGTTCATCCAAGGATCCCGGCTGCGCGCTGGCGGAACCCTCGATGACCTCGCGCACCAACTCCCGGGGGTGAAGGTCGACCGGTTCGAGGACCTCCTTGAGGCGCTCAACTGGGCCGGTGCCCGCGCCGGTGCCCGCATCCCCGTTGTCGTCGACGGCCTGAACGAGGCAGAGCGCCCGTCGGAGTGGCGGGCATTGCTCGACGAGTTGGTGCCGGCGCTCGGCGCCTACCCGAATGTGCTGATGATCGTCACGCTTCGGGAGGCGCTCGCTGCTCGTGCGGTCCCGGATGCGGCACTGACCGTCGGGCTGGAATGGCAGCGGGCCGAGGTCGACGACCTTGTGGCCGCGTACTTCGACCACTACTTGATCGAACCGGCGGGCGCCTGGTTGCCCATGGAGATGTTCCGCAACCCGCTGTTCCTCCGCATGTATTGCGAGGCCGCGAACCCGCTCCGCAAGGCACCCGTCGGCGTCGAGGCGCTGCCGACCTCGCTGATCGGCGTGTTCGAGCTCTACCGCGACGGCGTGAGCCGGCGCCTCGCAGACGACCCCGCCCGCGTATGCGTGCCCGCCGATCAGATCAGGCGTCGCCTCGCCGAACTCGCCCGCACGATGTGGACCCGCCGCGTACGGCGGCTGCCATCAGACGACGCCCGGGCGTTGCTCGACGCCGGGCAGACGAACTGGGACGAGAGCCTGTTCCGGCGGCTCGAAGAGGAAGGGGTGCTCTTCCGCGACGAGGTGGACGGGGCCGACGACACCGAGACCGGGCTGCTGTTCGACCGCTTCGCCGGGTACCTCATCGCCGACGCACTCCTCGTGCGGATGGCCTACGCCGATGTCGACCAGCGGCTCACACACCCCGACCTGTGGAGCTCCCTGCTCGGCGACGACACCCGACCACTCGGTGAAGACGTCGCCATCGGCCTCATCGGCCTGGTGCCGCGCAGGTTCAGCGGGCAACACCTGTGGCGTCACGCGCCCGCCGAGCACCGCCCGTGGGCACTCACCCAGGAACTCGACTCCGAATCCATCTACCTCGACGACGCCACCATCGACGCCCTCGTGACGCTCCTAGCCGACCAGAACCGGCCGCCGCCGAAGCCGCGTCGTCCCCCAAGCCACCACGCGTTCGACCGGCTGTGGGAGGTCGCCGCCGCGCCTGCCCACCGGCTCAACGCCCGGTTCCTCGATCGAGTCCTTCGCCTACTGCCCCTGCCTGCACGCGACCTGAGATGGACCGAGTGGGTCCGCCATCGCGCCAGCGAACTGCTCGTTCCCGATCTGAACGAGATGATCACGCACTGGACCGAGAACCTGGAGCGCGGCGACACCGACGACCTCCGCGCGCTCACGATCGGATGGCTGCTCACATCGACGAACAGCGACGTGCGCGACCTCGCGACCAAGGCACTGCAGCGGTACGGCCGGCCAGAACCGAAGCGCCTGTTCGGCCTCGCGACCCGGTTCCTCGACACTGACGACCCCTACGTCGTCGAGCGCGCCGTCGGCGCCGCGTTCGGCGCCGCCAGCGCCCACCAGATGCCCGACCCGGGCGGGCCGTTCGAGCACGCGCTCGGCCAGTGGCTCGTCCAGTTGCGCGACCGCTTCCTTACCGGAGGATCCACCGCGACCTCGCACGAGCTGCTCCGCAGCTTCATCCGCGCGACGTTCGAACTCGCCGGGATCCTGCACCCGGACGCGACGCCAGCAGGCGTCGATCCCCGCGCGCTCACGTTCGCCGACCTCCCCGCCGCGCCGGTCATGGCCGATGACGACCCCCGGGTAGAGGAGTGTCGCCGGACCCTGCGCATGGACTTCGAGAACTACGTCATCGGGTCGGCCATTGACGGCCGAAGGAACTACGACTCCGACCACCCCGGGTTCCGGCGCGCCCGCGGCGAGGTCCTGGCGCGCGTGTGGGATCTCGGGTGGCGCGCCACGCTATTCGACGAGGCCGACCGCGCGATCGCCGAGGACCGCGGCGGATACGGCCGCCAGCGCACGAACGTGGAGCGCTACGGCAAGAAGTACGGCTGGATCGCCTACTACGAGATGATCGGCCGGCTCACCGACCGCGGCGAGCACCAGGAACGATGGGTCGGCGGCCGACGCAACGTGGCCCATGACCTCGACCCGACATTCCCCCACGAGCCGCCGTCAATGCCTCTCCCACTTCCGACCTGGGCGCCTGCCGGACCCGTTGACGAACAGGCGTGGCTACGCAGCGGCGCGGTGACCGTGCCGGCCGAGCTGTGGACACCCCGCGAGATCCACGGCGTCACCGGCGGGTGGCTGCTCGCCGAGGGGTTCCTGGAACATCGCCGCGACGGGCGCCGCGTCTTCGCGTTCTTCCACACACTCCTGCTCGACGCGGCCGACGTAGCTCCTGCGCTGGAACTCATCGACGGGCTGGCGTATCTCGGCAACGACCTCTTCCCGAGCCTTCCATCGATGAGGGACGTATTCGCCGGCGAGATGCCATGGAGCCCTCGGTTCGAGGTTCGCTTCGACGACGAAGACGCGTTCGCACGCCCGGCGCTGCGGCACGACTGGCGCGAAGAGGGCATGCCCGTTGGGCAGGTAGCAGTCGACCTCGCGACCGGCGAGGGCGACTCACCCACGGCGCTGCGCCGCTCATACACGGTGCCCTCATCCGAGTTCTCTGCGCGGTTCGGGCTCCGACAGCTACCCGGGACACTCGATCTTGTCGCATTGGACGGGCTCCGCGCCTCCGCGACGTTCCGGGTGGAGGAACCGTGGACCGGGCAGTTGCTGTTCGTCCGTCGCGACCTCGTCGTCGAGTTCGCCCGCGGTCGCAGCGTGCTGCAGGTGGCCTGGGGCGAGCGTCAGGTAACCGTCGAGTGGGACTCGGTGCCGGCATGGCTGCGGGCGGTACACCAAGCACACGAGCACGTGTGGCGCGATCGTCGAGTTCTCGACGACCCCTAACGCTGTCCGTTAAGCGGCGGGTTGTGCCTACATCGGTCCCGTCCGCGTCTCAGCAGAACCGTGGCAACTCGTCGTTGGACGTACTCTTCTGCGGCGGGCGCAGTCCTGGCCGTCTGCTCGCTGGTCATACAGCCGGGCTTGGTAGGCGGCCGGTTCATCGCCAGCGGGCGAGGACGTGCGGCCGTAGATGTTGGTGCCGGCGATGTGATCCAGTTCGGCTCCGGTCGGCGTCCGGCCGGTCGCTCGTTCTTGCTGGTAGCGCTCCCACATCCGCTGCTCCGCGGTCGCCATGGAGTGTTCCCGCTTTTTTGGACAGCGGTTTTAGGCTGCCAGTTGGTTGAGGTGTCTGTAGCCTAGTTCGTATTCTTTGGGTGTCAAGTATTCGAGGGTGGAGTGGCGGCGGATGGTGTTGTAGTA
>Ga0307499_10000034_pt1 | contig 42139 bp, 40 predicted proteins | sample 13_S_MG_FD_201363 | JGI IMG/M metagenome (GOLD analysis project Ga0307499, IMG submission 201363) | Soil microbial communities from Populus trichocarpa stands in riparian zone in the Pacific Northwest, United States - 13_S | ecosystem: Environmental > Terrestrial > Soil > Riparian zone > Trees... | reverse complement strand
CTGCGCCATCTACGTGGAGCCGACCGGCGAGACCGCCGACGAGGCCGAGCGGTACGCCAAGGCCATCGCCGAGTTGCTGGACGACGTGGACCGCCGGGTCGCGATGGGCCTGGCCGCCCGCGATCGCGCCGTCCGCGAGCTGGACTGGGCTCCGCAGCGGGCCCGGTACGTATCCGTCTTCGACCGGCTGCTGGACCGGCCCCCGGCCGTCCCGACCATCCCGGACGCCACCGCCGGGCTGCCCGACGGAGCCGGCGGATCGGCGGTCGAATCGGGAGAGCGGTTCGGGCATCCGGTGGTCGACCTGGTCGATCCGGCCGCGCTGGAGCGGCACATCCGCGACCGCTGCGCCCCGGAAGTGTCGTAGGTCGGCGGGTTCGATGGGCCGCGCCGGCCGCGTTCTGGTCGCCTGCACCCGCGACCGGCCGCCGAACCAGCCGGTGCCGGAACTGGCCGGCTACGTCGAGCGGCGCGGCCTGGCCGAGCTCGGCCCGCTGGCCGTCCGGCACGGCGTGGTCGGGTGCCTGTGGACGGCGCTGCGCACTGCCGGGTTGGCCGACCGGCCCGGCACCGCCGAGCTGCGCGCCGCGCATTCGGCCACGGTGGCGGGGCACCTGCGGGCGCTGGCGGATCTGCGCCTGGTCGATCGGGCGCTGACCGCGGCCGGCGTCGGGTACCTCGTCCTCAAAGGGCCGGTGCTGGCCGGGGCGGTCTACCGCCGGCCGGACCTGCGGTCCTATGTGGACGTTGACGTGCTGGTCGCACCGGCCGAATTCGCCGCCGCGCTGGCGGCGCTGGAATCCGCCGGCTGCGCGGTGTTCGAGCGGAACTGGCAGCTGGCCCGGGACCGGCTGCTCGGCGAGCTGCGGCTGTTCACTCCGAGCGGGTTGGTGCTGGACCTGCACTGGCACGTGATCGCCGACCGGTCGATCCGGGCGGCGTTCCGGCTGGACCTGGCCGCGGTCCGGGGCCGGGCCCGCACCGTCCGGCTGGCTGGCCGGGACGTGCGCACGCTGGACCCGGCCGACACCGTCGTACATCTGGCTCTGCACGCCGCGCTGGCCGGCGGGCACCGGCTGATCTGGCTGAAGGACCTGGAGCAGGCCCTGCTGGCCCCGGATGCTCCACAGTGGACGGAGCTGGTCCGGCGGGCGGCCGAGTGGCGGGCCGGCCCGGCGACGGCGCTGATGCTGGCCCGGGCCAGCCGCACGCTGGGTGTGCCGGTGCCGGCCAGCGTGCTGCGCCGGCTGGTGCCGGACCGCCGCTGGCGGATGGTCGGCCGGCTCGCCGACGTGGTCTCGCCGGTGTCCCGCGGGGCCGGCTCGGCGCGGCCTTCGGTCGGCCGGATCGTGGCCCGGGCGGCCCGCGCGGACGGCCCGGCCAGCCGGCACGAGCTGGCCCGCCGTACCGCCGGCTGGGTCGGCACCGCGATCACCGGCGGCCGGCACGACCGCGACCGTGATCGCCTCTTCGACCCGGACGACAACGAGTCGGCCGCTTTCCCCAGCGGCGGCCCGACCGGTCGCGCCGCCTACCTGGACGAGGTCAGCCTGTCCGGTTGAGCAGTTCGGCGAGCAGCCGCGCGGCGTCCCGGGGATGGCCGAGGTCCAGATACCAGGTGCTGGCCGCGGCGACGACCCGGTGGGTGAGCGCGAACGCCTGCTGCGGGCGGTGGTGCGCGGTGAACGAGCGGCGCAGCAGTTCGGCCACCGCGGCGCCGCGCGGCGCCGGGTGCAGCGCGGCCGCGCCGCCCGGGTCGGTCCGGCGAGGTAGCAGGACGTGCGCCAGCGCAAGGGGTTCCGCCGCGACCCGCGCGCCGATATCGGCGACGGTCAGCACGATCTCCGCCGGCGGGGCGGCCACCCCGGCCGGCCGGGCGGCGGGCCGGGCACCGGCCAGTTCGGCGGCGGCCGGGGCGAGGGCCAGCGGGCGCGGGTAGGGGCGGGCCGCACCGGTCGACCAGTCCAGGCAGAGCGCCTCGTCCGAGCCGTAGTCCAGCCCGGCCAGCAGGCAGGCGACGGTCAGCGTGGTCTTACCGGTGCCGGACGGCCCGGGGAACGCGATCGCCTGGCTGCCGCCGGCGACCATGCCGGCGTGCACCGCCAGGCAGCCGGCCCGGGCCAGCGCGGCCGCGTTCAGCTCAGCCAGCACGACTCCGATATCGACATCCGATGCGACGGGCAGCCGTACCGGTTCGGGGTCCGCCGGGCCGGCCGGGAACGTCGCCAGCAGCCGGCTCAGTTCCGCGGCCAGGTCAGGGTCGGCGCAGTCGAGCGCGAACGGGGTACCGAGCAGGGAGACCCGGAGCGTCGGCACGTCCGCGGAGGGTAGTGCACCGCTGACTGTCCACCCTGGACGATGGCGACCGCGGCGCGGTCAGGCCGCTGCCGGACCGGAGGCGAGCAGTCCGGCGGCTTCCAGTTCGGTGATGATCCGCACGACATCCGGACGGATCGATGCATTGCTGACCCGATATGCCGCGGCGAGCAGTTCGACGATCTCGTCCAGCGTGTGCTCACCATCGAGCAGCCGCCAGACGTCGCTGGCGGTGGCATTCAACACCAGCGCCTGGCTGGTCGCGCTGTCGTAGAGGCTGATATCGCCGTCGAGTTCCAGCGCCTGCACGGTCGGCCGGGGCGGCCCCACTGTCCGGCCGGTTCGTTCGGGACTCACTGCCGAAGGGTACGTTCGCACGGCCGGACGCACACTTCTGGCGCAGGGCTGCGACAGGCTGCCGCACTGTGCTCGGAACCACCCGGCCGGGGGCGCCTTTCCGATCACGATCGCGCGGATGCCCCTGTGGCTACGGATGATCGTCGCTATGCTAGCGGCAGCGCGTCACGCGCCTGGGGGATCAGCAGTGGGGGGCAAGCCGTGAACGAACAGCAATTGAGCCGTCGGCAGGCGTTGAAGCGGGGCGCGGTGGTCGGCGGCGCTCTCGTGTGGACAGTCCCGATCGTCCAGGCCGTATCCATGACAGCGGCACACGCCGAGAGCGCGAGCGCCCCACCGAACCACGGCGGTGGCTCGTCCGGCGGCGGCAAGACCGTCACCTCCGGCTCGTCCGGTGCCGGGTCGTCGGGCAGCGGGTCGTCCTCCGGTGGCTCGACCGGCTCGGCCAGCGCCGCCGGCAGCGGCGGCAGCCTGCCGTTCACCGGCTCCGCCCTCCCGGCCGCCGGTGCCGCGATCGTCGGCGCGGGCCTGGTCGCCACCGGCGTCACCGCCACGGTCATGTCCCGGTCGCGCAAGCTCAGCGTCGTCGACGGCCCGGCCGAGCCGACCCCACCGGCCACCCCCGAGTCCTAGCGTCGGCCGCTTCGTTCAGCGGAGCTCCGCCGCGTAGGCGGTGACCGCGCGGCGGTAGCGGGGCAGGTGGCCGGCCAGCGCGGTGAGCGTGATCGCCACGGCCTCCCGGTCCCGGCCGACGCTGGTCAGCGCGAGGGCGAGGAAGGCGCGTACGGCGTCGTCCAGCTCGTCCGAACCAGCGTCCAGTTCGGCGGTGAGCAGGGCGACGCTCTCGTCCGCCCGCTCGAGATTGCGCAGCGTGCTGGCCAGCTGGATCACCGCCTGGCGGCGTTGCGACGCCGGCAGCCCGCCGGCCAGCGCCTGCTGGTAGAGCGGCGCGGCCAGCTCCGGCTGCCCGGTGGTGTCGTACGCCCCGGCCAGCTCGAACGGCCCGACCGGATCCGCGCCCGGCAGCTCGGCGACCAGGCTGCGCATCGCCGCGACGAAATCCGGCTCGCTATAGCTGTCCAACGACTCCCAGAGCAGCTCCGCGCGCCGCTCCCACTCCGCATCGGCCATCCGTCGATCCTGGCACGCGGGTGACGGGTTTCCGGCCGCAGGTGGCGGGTTCCGAGCGTGGGTGACGGGTTCCGGGTGCGGGTGAGGAGTTCTGGCGGCGGGCCGGTGGCGGATTCGTCGCCGCGGATGGCGGGTTCTGGGCGCGGGTGGTGGGTTCGGGCTGCGGGTGACGAGCGTCACCGGCGCAAAGCATCCGTCACCGGCGCCCGGAATCCGTCACCGGCTGCACCATCGGCGGGCGCCACGGGCGCCACGGGCGCCACGGGCGCCACGGGCGCCACGGGCGTCCGGCTGATCACCCGCGGCGGGTGTCAGGGGCGGTACCAGGCGGTGCGCCAGGGGCGGCGGCCGGAGAGCAGCCGGCCGACCGGAAGCGGGGTGTAGTCGCGGTCGGCCAGGCCGGCCAGCAGCGCGCGGGTGACGTCACCGCGGTCGAACGTGGGCCGCGGCGTCTGGTCGCCGGGCGGGACCTCGAACGCGTCGTGCAGCAGCATGATCTCGCCCGGCGCCACCCCGGCCAGCGCCCGCTCGGCGACCTCGCCGGCCGGCCCGTCCCGCCAGTCCGCCGCGGTCGGGCCCCAGACCACCACGTCCAGGCCGGCCCGGCGGGCGGCCAGGTAGGTGCGCACGGTCTGCGAGCCGTACGCCGGGCGGAACAGCCGGACCGGCTGGCCGGCGATCCGTTCCAGCCGCGCCTTGCCGGTGGCCAGCACCCGGCTCACCTCCGGCGCCGGCAGTTCGGTCAGCCGGCTGTGGTCGATGCCGTGCAGGGCGACCTCGTGCCCGGCGGCGATGGTCCGGCGGATCAGCTCCGGATGCGCCTCGGCCCGGTAGACCAGTACGAAGAAGGTGGCCTGGATGCCGGCCTCGGCCAGCGCGGCCAGCACCGCGTCGGTGTCGCCGGGCTCCGGACCGTCGTCGTAGGTCAGCGCGAGCACCCGCTCGCCGGTGCGCGCACCGCGGATCGACCCGACCGGCGCCAGCACCCCGTCGGTGGCCCGGCGCACCCGCCGGCGCGCGTCCGGTGACAGCCGCCCCGCCAACGCCCGAGTCACGCTCATAGCTGCCGATCCCCCCGGAGACGGGCGGCGCAGGCGGCGCCGGCCCTGCGGCCAAGGGTGTCACGGCGGGGCGGGTCGCGGGGGCGGGATCGCCGGGTCGGGTGGTCGGGGCCCGGCGTACCCTGGACCGCTGACACCCCCGGATCACAGCGGATCGGGGGTTCTCGCGGTGCCGTCAGGAGGCTCGCACTTCGCTATGACCCTCTCCGGACTGCTCGATGTTGTCCTTACTGATCCTGTTCTCACCGATGCGATCTCGGCCGCCGGTGCCGAATCACTCGAGCTCGCCGCGCCGGACGCGCTGCAGCCGTTCGTGGTGGCGGCGTTGGCGTCCGACCCGGGTCGCGGCGGCGCCGGCCGGACCGTGCTCGCGGTCACCGCGACCGGCCGCGAGGCGGAAGACCTCGCCGCCGCGCTGACCTGCCTGTTGCCGCCGGACGAGATCGCGCTGTACCCGTCCTGGGAGACGCTGCCGCACGAGCGGTTGTCGCCGCGTGCGGACACGGTGGGCCGCCGGCTCGCGGTGCTGCGCCGGCTGGCGCACCCGAGCTCGGACGATCCGTCTACCGGGCCGCTGCGGGTCGTGGTCGCCTCGGTCCGGGCGGTGCTGCAGCCGCAGGTGCCCGGGCTGGGCGAGCTGGAGCCGGTGCAGTTGCGGGCCGGCGACACCGGGGTCGACCTCACCGACCTGGTCGACCGGCTGGTCAACATCGGCTACGGCCGGGTCGAGCTGGTGGAGAAGCGCGGCGAGCTGGCCGTCCGCGGCGGCATCCTGGATATCTTCCCGCCCACCGAGGAACACCCGGTGCGGCTGGAGTTCTGGGGCGACTCGGTCGAGGAGGTCCGCTACTTCGCGGTCGCCAACCAGCGCTCGCTGGAGGTGGCCGGGCACGGGCTGTGGGCGCCGCCGTGCCGCGAACTGCTGCTCACCGAGCAGGTGCGGGAGCGGGCGAAGCGGCTGGCCGAGGAGCATCCGGAACTGGCCGAGATGCTCGACAAGATCGCCGACGGGACGCCGGTCGAGGGCATGGAGGCGCTCGCCCCGGTGCTGGTGGACGACCTGCGGCTGATGGTGCACGAGCTGCCGGCCGGCACGCACGTGCTGGTCTGCGACCCGGAGCGGGTGCGTACCCGGTCGGTCGAGCTGGTGCGCACCAGCGAGGAGTTCCTGACCGCGTCCTGGGCGGCGGCGGCCGGCGGCGGTAGCGCGCCGATCGACCTCGGCTCGGCCGCGCTGCGCTCGGTCGCCGAGGCCCGGGCGGACGCGGCCGCACTGGGCATCCCGTGGTGGACGGTGACGCCGTTCAACTCGGACGTGGAACTGTCCGACCGGGTGCTGAACCTGGGCGCGACCGCGGCCGAGGCGTACCGCGGCGATACCGACCGGGCGCTCGCGGACGCGCAGCGCTGGCTGGCCGCCGGCTGGCGGGTCGCGATGATCTTCGCCGGTCATGGCCCGGCGCAGCGGGCGGTCGAGCAGCTGGCCGGCGCGGGCGTGCCGGCCCGGGGCGAGCCGAGCCTGACCGCCGCCCCGGCCGCCGGCGTGGTGACGGTCACCACCGGGCAGCTGGCACACGGGTTCCTGGCCGCCGGGCCGAAGCTGGCCGTGCTGACCGAGTCCGATCTGACCGGTCAACGTGGACAGTCCACAAAGGACATGCGGCGGATGCCGTCGCGGCGGCGGAACGCGGTCGACCCGCTGCAGCTGCGGGCCGGCGACCTGGTGGTGCACGAAGCGCACGGCGTCGGCCGGTACGTGGAGATGATCCGGCGCAAGGTCAACGGTGGCGAGCGGGAGTACGTCATCCTGGAGTACGCGCCGGCGCGGCGCGGCCAGCCGCCGGACCGGCTGTTCGTCCCGACCGACTCGCTGGACCTGCTGACCCGGTACGTCGGCGGCGAGAACCCGGCGCTGAACCGGCTCGGTGGCGCTGACTGGGCCAAGACCAAGGGCCGCGCGCGCAAGGCGGTCAAGGAGATCGCAGGCGAGCTGATCCGGCTCTACAGCGTGCGGATGGCCACCCGCGGCTTCGCGTACGGCCCGGACACGCCCTGGCAGCGCGAGCTGGAGGACGCCTTCCCGTACATCGAGACGCCGGACCAGCAGGCCGCCATCGACGAGGTCAAGCACGACATGGAGCAGCCGGTCCCGATGGACCGGGTGATCTGCGGCGACGTCGGCTACGGCAAGACCGAGATCGCCGTCCGGGCCGCCTTCAAGGCCGTCCAGGACGGCCGGCAGGTGGCCGTGCTGGTGCCGACGACACTACTTGCGCAGCAGCACTTCTCCACCTTCTCCGAGCGGATGGCGCAGTTCCCGGTGACGGTCCGGGCGCTGAGCCGGTTCAACAGTCCAAAGGAGACAGAGGACGCGCTGGCCGGGCTGGCGTCCGGTGCGATCGACATCGTGATCGGCACGCACCGGCTGCTGCAGCCGTCCACCCGGTTCAAGGATCTCGGGCTGGTCGTGGTGGACGAGGAACAGCGGTTCGGCGTCGAGCACAAGGAGTACCTCAAGCAGCTGCGCACCTCGGTGGACGTGCTGACCATGTCGGCCACGCCGATCCCGCGCACGCTGGAGATGTCGCTGACCGGGATCCGGGAGATGTCCACGATCCTGACCCCGCCGGAGGAGCGGCACCCGGTGCTGACCTTCGTCGGCGCGTACGACGAGAAGCAGATCGCCGCGGCGATCCGGCGCGAGTTGCTGCGTGAGGGCCAGGTCTTCTACATCCACAACCGGGTCGAGTCGATCGACCGGGCCGCCGCCCGGATCCGCCAGCTGGTGCCGGAGGCGCGGACCACGGTCGGGCACGGGCAGATGCACGAACACGTGCTGGAGCGGGTGATGCTCAGCTTCTGGGAGAAGGAGTGCGACGTCCTGGTCTGCACCACGATCGTTGAGTCCGGTTTGGACATTCCGAACGCGAACACGCTGATCGTGGAGCGGGCCGACATGTTCGGGCTGTCCCAGCTGCACCAGCTGCGCGGGCGGGTCGGCCGGGGCCGGGAGCGGGCCTACGCGTACTTCCTGTACCCGCCGGAGCGGCCGCTGACCGAGACCGCGCACGACCGGCTGGCCACCATCGCGCAGAACACCGACCTGGGCGCCGGCATGCAGGTCGCGATGAAGGACCTGGAGATCCGCGGCGCCGGCAACCTGCTCGGCGGCGAGCAGTCCGGGCACGTCGCGGGCGTCGGCTTCGACCTGTACGTGCGGCTGGTCGGCGAGGCGGTGGCCGAGTTCCGCGGCGAGAAGCTGCCGGACGAGGGCGGCTCAGAGATCAAGGTCGACCTGCCGGTCGACGCGCACCTGCCGCACGACTACATCCCCGGCGAGCGGCTGCGGCTGGAGGCCTACCGGGCGCTGGCCGCGTCCACCGACGACGCGGCCGTGGACGCGGTCCGGGCCGAGCTCACCGACCGGTACGGGCCGCTGCCGGCGCCGGTGGAGAGTCTGGTCGCGGTGGCCCGGTTCCGCGCGCTGGCCCGCCGGTACGGCATCGCCGAGGTCTCGCTGCAGGGTTCGGTGGTGCGGTTCTCGCCGGTGACGCTGCGCGAGTCGCAGGAGATGCGGATGCAGCGGCTGTTCCCGCGCTCGGTGCACAAGAGCGCGGTCCGGACCATCTCGGTGCCGCGCCCGGGCAGCCCGGGGCAGCCGGTCCGGGACGTGCCGCTGCTGGACTGGTGCCGGGACCTGCTCCTCGCGGTGCTGGGCGAGCCGCCGGCCACCGGCGCGGCCGGTACGGCGGCCGGGGCAGCTGGACCGGGCGGGCCGGCCGGCGGCGGGGCCGGTGCGGGCGCCGGTGGGTGAGTCCGCGGTGACCCGGCGGGTGATGACCGGCGGCAGGCGTGAGAACCTTGTCAACGTGAGTCGCCGCCGGGGCACCATTTTCGGCCCCATCGCCGTTGCCGTCGTCGCCGCGCTGCTGGCCTCCGGCTGCCAGTCCCGAGCGGGCACCGCCGCCGTCGTGGGTGATCAGCGCATCACCGATGATCAGCTGCAGAGCATGGTCCGGGACGCGCTCGCCTTCCCCGGGGTGCGGGCCGCGCTGCCCAACAGCAGCTTCAAGGGCGACGTCGGGCAGTACAGCCGCAACGTGCTCTACGTCGAGGTGAGCCGGCTGCTGGCGGAGCAGGCCGCGGGCAAGCTCGGCATCACGGTGACCGACGCGGCCGTGGCCGACCGGTACAAGCTCTACGAGGACACCAACGGCGGCGCGGCGGGCTTCCCCAGCGTCGTCGCCTCCCAGCTGGCGTACTCGCCCTCGCTGTTCCGCGACCGGGTGCGCTCCGAGGTGTTCCAGGTCGAGCTCGGCTACCAGGCCGGCGGCGTGCACCGGCCGACCGAGGCGGAGCTGCGGCAGACCTTCGCGAGCTCCGGCCTCGCCGCGCCGAAGTGGACGCTGCGGCTGATCCAGGCGCCGGACGAGGCGACCGCGCGCACCGTGTTGACGAAGGTGCAGCAGGACCCGGGCTCGTTCGCCAGCGTCGCGCAGCAGCTCGGCGGCCAGGCCGAGCCGCAGGACTTCACCGCCGAGCAGTTGCCCCCCGAGGTCCGGAAGAAGCTGGCCACCGCCAAGCCTGGCGACGTGTTCATCTTCGCCCAGCCCGGCAGCCAGGTGTACGTGATCAAGTACGACAAGGTGACCCGGCCGACGTTCGAGTCCAGCCGCGCCCAGCTGCTCAGCCAGAGCGCCAAGACGGCGATGGACGCGGGCGTGGCCTACCTGGCGAAGCAGTCCGGCGACCTGCCGCGGGTGGAGATCAACCCCCGCTACGGCAGCTGGGACGCCAGCAAGCTGACCATCGCCGACTTCGTCAACCCGGTGCTGAGCCCCACCCCGACCCCCGCGCCGAGCAGCGCGGCGGACGGCAGTGGTGCCGGCAGCGGTGCCGCCGACGGGTCCGGCGGCGGGGACGGGTCCGCTGGCGGCGCGACCCCGGAGCCGTCGCCAACCGGTGGCTGACCCGGCGGGCACCAGGCCCGATCGGCTGTTGCTGCTGGCGTGGTCGCCGCGGCTGCCGGCCGGGCTGCTCTCCTGGGCCGGCTGGGCCGCGCTCCGCGCCGGCCCGGTGTACACCGCCGACCCCGACTCAGCGCAGGCCGCCGCCGTCCGCGCGGCCGGCATCGACGTCCACCCGATGATCGACCCCGACGCTGTGCGGGCTGACGCTGAGCCGGCTGATGCCGGGTGGGCTGACGCTCGGCGGGCCGAGGCTGAGCCGGCTGAGGCTGAGCCGGCTGAGGCCGGGCGGGCCGAGGCCGGGCGGGCGGATGTGGGGCGGGGCGAGGCCGGGCCGGCAGGAGCAGGGCTGGCCGAGGCTGGGCGGGTCGAGGCCGGGCGGGTCGAGGCTGGGCGGTCCGAGGCTGGGCCGTCCGAGGCTGAGCGGTCCGAGGCTGGGCGGGTCGAGGTCGGGCCGGCAGGAGCGGGGCTGGCCGGTGCGGCCCGGGCGTTCCGGGAGTTGGCCCGGGGCGGGCGGACCGTGGTCTGGCTGGCCGGGCCGGACGGTGACCCGGTGTTCGCGCGGGCACTGGGCGACCTGGTCGCACGGGAACCGGTCGGCTCGGCCGAGGTCGAGGTGGTCTACGGCTCCTGGGACCCGCCGGGCGCTCGGCTGCTCGACGTCGTCGCCGTGATGGACCGGCTGCGCTCGCCCGGCGGTTGTCCCTGGGACGCGGAGCAGACCCACGCCACGCTCGCGCCGTACCTGCTGGAGGAGGCGTACGAGCTGCTCGACGCGATCGAGGGGGAGGACCTGCAGCTGGTCCGCGAGGAGCTGGGCGACGTGCTGCTGCAGGTCGCGTTCCACGCCCGGCTGGCCGAGGAGCTGCCCGCGGACGAGCGCTGGTCGATCGACGACGTGGCCGGCGACCTGGTCGCCAAGCTGATCCGGCGGCACCCGCACGTCTTCGCCGAGCACGCGGTGAGCGGGGTGGCCGAGGTCGAGGCCAACTGGGACGCGATCAAGGCGGCGGAGAAGGGCCGGTCCTCGGTGCTGGACGGGGTCCCGCTCGGGCAGCCGGCGCTCTCGCTCGCCGCGAAGCTGATCGGCCGGGTCGAGAAGGCCGGTCTGGCGGTGACCGCGCCGGCCGGGGACGACCTCGGCAGCCGCCTGTTCGCGCTGGTAGCGCAGGCCCGCGCGGCCGGCGTCGACCCCGAGGGCGCGCTGCGCGCGGTGGTCCGCGAGTACCGCGACGCCGTCCGGGCCGCCGAGCAGACCCGCCGGGCCGCCCGGCCCTGAGCCGGCGGCCGGCCCGGTAGGCCCTGAGCCGGCCGGCCGGCCCGGTAGGCCCTGGGCCGGCGGCCGGCCCGGTGGGCCCGGTGGGCGGCCGGCCCCGCCCGGCTGGTGCGGCGGCGTCAGGTCGGGTCGGAGCCGAAGATCGCCGGCACCCAGAACAGCACGCCCAGCATCAACACCGAGGCGCCGATGAAGCCGGCCTGCCCGCTGCCGTCCAGGTATGCCCAGAGCACGCCGAGCAGCGGCGCGACCACGATCACCACCGCGTCGCCCCGGAACTGCCGGGACAGGCGGCCGGTCGGGGGTGGCTCCGCCGGGGTCGCCTCGACCCGGCGTTCGGCCGACTTCGACCACGGCGTGGTGGCGGTGATCACATCCGCCTTCGGCGGCGGCCCGGACCGCTTCCGGCCGGACTGCCAGACCACGCCACCGCCCACGTCGATCACCAGCACCCGGTCGAGCATCGGTCGGCCGTGCACCTTCGCCGGTGTCTTCGCCAGCAGCCCGGCCAGCTGTTCCTCCCAGTGCACCGGGATCCACCACTCCCGGCCGCCCTCCTCGAGGATCAACCAGGATCGTTGCAGCAGCCCGCGTTTGGACCGGGCGTATGTCGCCACGGTCGGGGTGGCCGGGCGCCGCTCGGCCCGCAGCCGGCGCAGCACATGCACGATCGTGAGCAGTACCGCGCCGAGCAGCACGATCGTCACGGCGAATATCTCGAACGCCAGGTCGCGCAGCCGGAGCGAGGTCTCGTCGCCGTTGACGAAGATCCGGCTCGGGTCGTCCGGCACGTACCGCACGGTGGCCTTGCCGCCGCCATGGACGTTCGACACCTCGGGCACCCGGACCTGGCTGGTGTGCGCCTCGCCACGCGAATCGGTCCAGCGCAGCTCGACGGTCTTGCCGTCCGCACCGAGGTCGCCGCGGACCACCGTCGCCTCGGCCGTCGCGGTGGCCGCCCGCAGCGGTGCCGCCGCGGTCGAGAACCGGGCGGTGAGCAGGATCAGTAACCCGACAGCGATCACCAGCAGCGGCGCGATGCCGATCGCGACGTGCCGGACCGGCCGCCGCCGTAAGAGCCCACCCATGGCCAGGGACTATCCCATCCATTCGGGAATCGGCCATATTTCTATCCACAGGCTTCCCGACCGGGTGACGGTTATCCACAGGCTCCGGCGGGGTGTCCTGGCGTCCCGGCGGCCGGCGGATAGGCTCGTCCTGTCAATCCGGCCGGCGATCATCAACGTGAGAACGGAGCCAACCCGTGGCGACCATCGAGGCTGTCGGAGCCCGCGAGATCCTTGACTCGCGCGGCAACCCCACCGTCGAGGTCGAGGTTGCGCTCGATGACGGCACGCTGGGCCGGGCGGCCGTGCCCAGCGGCGCGTCGACGGGGCAGTTCGAGGCCGTCGAGCTGCGGGACGGCGAGGGCCGGTACGGCGGCAAGGGCGTGCAGAAGGCCGTCGCCGCGGTGCTCGACGATATCGGCCCGGAGCTGGTCGGGTACGAGGCCACCGAGCAGCGGATGGTCGACCAGGAGCTGATCGACCTGGACGGCACGTCCGACAAGTCCCGGTTCGGCGCCAACGCAATCCTGGGTGTCTCGCTCGCGGTGGCCCGGGCCGCCGCCGAGTCGGTCGGCCTGCCATTGTTCCGGTACATCGGCGGCCCCGCGGCGCACCTGCTGCCGGTGCCGATGATGAACATCGTGAACGGCGGCGCGCACGCCGACAGCAACGTCGACGTGCAGGAGTTCATGATCGCGCCGATCGGCGCGCCGAGCTTCCGGGACGCGCTGCGGATGGGCGCGGAGACGTACCACTCGCTCAAGAGCGTGCTCAAGGGCCGCGGGCTGTCCACCGGGCTCGGCGACGAGGGTGGCTTCGCGCCGAACCTCGACAACAACCGCGAGGCGCTGGATCTGATCATGGAGGCGGTCGAGAAGGCCGGCCTCACCCCGGGCACCGATATCGCGCTCGCCCTGGACGTGGCCGCCACCGAGTTCTACTCGGACGGGGTCTACGTGTTCGAGGGCGCCAAGAAGACCGCCGACGAGATGACCGCCTACTACGAGGGTCTGGTCTCGGCCTACCCGATCGTCTCGATCGAAGACCCGTTGTCCGAGGACGACTGGGAGGGCTGGGCCCGGCTGACCGCGGTGCTCGGCGCCCGGGTGCAGATCGTCGGCGACGACCTGTTCGTGACCAACCCGGAGCGGTTGGCCCGGGGCATCGAGGCGCAGTGCGCCAACGCGCTGCTGGTGAAGGTGAACCAGATCGGCACGCTGTCCGAGACGCTGGATGCGGTCACGCTCGCGCACCGGTCCGGGTACCGCTGCATGATGAGCCACCGGTCCGGCGAGACCGAAGACACCACGATCGCGGACCTCGCGGTGGCGGTCGACTGCGGTCAGATCAAGACCGGCGCGCCGGCCCGGTCCGAGCGGGTGGCCAAGTTCAACCAGCTGCTCCGGATCGAGGAGGAGCTGGACGAGGCCGCGCGCTACGCCGGCGCCGGCGCGTTCCCGCGGTTCCTGTCCGAAGGCACCGGCTGATCCGATGGACCTGTCCCGCCGCCGACGCCGGCCCGGCGCGCCCACGCCGCGGCCGACCGGCGGGCCGCGGAGCGGTCGCCGGCCGCGCTCGTCGCCCTCGTCCCCCCGGCCGGCCGCCAGCCGGCCGGCCGGGCGGCGGCAGTTCGCCGACCGGCTCGCGCGCTCCGCCGAGGACGACGGGCCACGGCGGATCCCGGGCGGGCTGACCGGCCGCGCGGCGGTGCTGGGGCTGGTGGTCTGCGCGCTGGTGCTCTCGCTCGCGTACCCGCTGAAGGAGTACCTGGCGCAGCGCGGCGAGCTGGCCAGCCTGGAGCAGCAGCGGGTGGCCGCGCAGAAGCGGGTCAGCGACCTGGAGGCGCGCCGCCGCCAGCTCGCCGACCCGGCGTACGTGAAGGCGCAGGCCCGCAAGCGGCTGCAGTACGTGCTGCCCGGCGAGTCGGTGTACGTCGTGGTCACGCCGTCGCCGGCCGCGCCGGCGGCGCCGCCGACCGCCTCGTCGCCGGCGGTCGGCAGCGACGGCTCCTGGTACGACCGGCTCTGGGGCACCGTGCGCACCGCCGACGGCGCCACCCCGCAATGACCATGAACGGCACCGGTCCGGGGCTGCACCCGGGCCGCCCGGCCGGCTCCGGCCTGGGCCAGGCCCGAGGGGGCGACGCCGGGGAAGTCGCTGAGCGGGAGCGGGCGGTGGTCGCCGCGCAGCTGGGGCGGCTGCCGCGGGCGATGCGGGCGGTCGCGCACCAGTGCCCGTGCGGCCTGCCGGACGTGGTGGAGACCGCGCCCCGGCTGGCGGACGGCACGCCCTTCCCGACGCTCTACTACCTGACCTGCCCGCGAGCGAGCGCGGCGATCGGTCGGCTGGAGGCGGCCGGGGTGATGCGGGAGATGACCGACCGGGTGCGGTCCGAGCCGGCGCTGGCCGCCGGCTACCAGTCCGCACACGCCGCCTACCTGCGCCGGCGGGCCGAGCTCGGCGAGGTGCCGGAGATCGCCGGGATCAGCGCCGGCGGCATGCCGAACCGGGTGAAGTGTCTGCACGTCCTGGTCGCGCACGCGCTCGCCGCTGGCCCGGGGGTGAACCCGCTCGGCGACGAGGCGCTGGCCGCGTTGCCGCCGTGGTGGGCCGCCGGCCCGTGCGTCACCGCAGGTCCGGCCGCGGAAGCGGCCGTGGATCCGGCCGCGGCGGCGGTACTGGCGGCGGCCCGCTCGGACGGCCACCCGGGCAGCACCGCCGGTCCGTCCGGGGCAGCGGCCCGATCGGACGCTGGTCCCGGCGTCACCGCCGAGGCGCCGGCTGCGGAGAACGCGGCGGCCCGCTCGGAGGCACCGTGAGCAGGGTCGCGGCGATCGACTGCGGGACGAACTCGATCCGGCTGCTGGTCGCCGACACCGCCGGCGGCCGGCTGGTAGACGTGCTGCGCCGGCTGGAGATCGTCCGGCTGGGGCAGGGTGTGGACCGGACCGGGCGGCTGGCGCCGGAGGCGATTGAGCGGACCCGGCGGGCGCTGGCCGGGTACGCCGGGCAGATCCGGGAGCTGGGGGCCGACCGGGTCCGGATGGTCGCGACCAGTGCGACCCGGGACGCGGCGAACCGGGACGACTTCCGGACGATGGTGCTCGACACGCTCGGCGCCGAGCCGGAAGTGATCACCGGCCAGGAGGAGGCGGCCCTCTCCTTCGCCGGCGCGGTCCGCGGCCTGGCCAGCGCCGCTGCCGGTGCCGAGGCCGCGGTCGAGGCGCCGTATCTGGTCGCTGACATCGGCGGTGGGTCCACCGAGTTGGTACTCGGATCGGTCGAGGTGGACGCCGCCACCAGCGTGGACGTCGGCTGCGTCCGGCTGACCGAGCGGCACCTGGCCGCCGACCCGCCGACCGCCGTGCAGATCAAGGCCGCCGAGGCGGACGTGCTCGCGGCCATCGAGCAGGCCAGGGCCGCGGTACCGGTGGATCGGGCCCGCACCTTCATCGGCCTGGCCGGCTCGGTCACCACCGTCGCCGCGATCGCCCTCGACCTGCCCGAGTACGACTCGGCCCGGATCCACCACAGCCGCATCCCGGCCGAGCGGGTCCGGGTGGTGGCCGACCGGCTGCTGACGATGACCCGGTCGGAGCGGGCCGCTCTGCCGGTGATGCACCCCGGCCGGGTCGACGTGATCGGCGCCGGCGCGCTCGTCCTGCGGGTGCTCGTCGACGAACTACACATCGCCGAGGTGGTGGTCAGCGAGCACGACATCCTCGACGGCATCGCCTGGTCGATCAGCTGATCCGCGAGCCAGCCCGGCCTCCCACAGCTCGGCCGCGGGCAGCCGCGGCCGGCCCGCAGCCGGCCAGGCGTCAGGTGGTACCGGGGTCTTCGAGGCCCGGGGGCAGGGTGCCGGTGAGCGACTTCCAGGTGGCGGCGGCGCCGCGGGCGGCGGCGAGCCGGGCTGCCGCGACGGCGACGCCGGAGACCGCGGCCCAGGCCAGCGCCTCGCCCCAGTCGGTGCCGGGCGCGGCCGGGTTGCGCGGCGGGTCGTTGTGCCGGGCCGCCCGCCAGGCGGCGTCCAGCGACTTGCGTACCGCGATGCCGGTCGGCACCGCGAACGCCATCGCCATGATCTTCCAGCCCATCTTGCCAACCGTTCTCGCCACGCCGGCCTCCTCCCGCTCCACAGTGGACTACCCGGTGCCCCGGCCGGCACACACCGACAAGCATGGCGGAGTCACCCCGGTCCGCTCGCGCCGCCCCGCCGCCGGACCCGCTGGCCGTGGGACGGGCCGCGGCAGCCCGGCCGAGAACCGCGGCGGCGATCGTGGTTGAGTGGCGGCCGCATCTGCACCAGCGTGAAGGAGCGACCGTGGGCGAGATGGTCAGTTTTCAGAGCAACGGCGGTACGACCGACGCCTACCTGGCGCTGCCCGAATCGGGCAGCGGTCCGGGAGTGATCGTCGTGCAGGAGTGGTGGGGCCTGGTCGGGCACATCAAGAACGTGGTCGACCGGTTCGCGGCCGCCGGCTTCGTCGCGCTCGCTCCGGACTTCTTCCACGGTGCCAGGACCGACGAGCCGGACGAGGCCATGCGGTTGCTGATGGGCCTGGCCATGGACCAGGCCGCGAAGGACATCGCCGGCGCGGCCCGCTACCTGAACAGCCGGGACGAGCAGATCGGCAAGGTCGGCGCGGTCGGCTTCTGCATGGGTGGCAGCCTGTCGCTGTGGTCCGGCGCGCTGACCGACGAGGTCGTCGTCACGTCCAGCTTCTACCCGGCAGTCCCGTGGGAGCGGATGGGCGTCGACTGGAACCGGTACGCCGGCAAGCACGCGATCTTCCACTGCTCCGAGGAGGACGGCACCTCGCAGGCGCCCGGCATCCAGGCGGCGAAGGCCGCGATCGAGGCCGCCGGCGGCGAGGTCACCCTGTACGACTACCCGGGCAGCAAGCACGCGTTCTTCAACGATGAGCGTCCCGAGGTGTACGACGCCGGCAACGCCAGCGACGCCTGGGACCGCACCCTCGCCGTCCTGCAGGCCCACCTCGACAGCTGAGACGGCCGAGACGGCCGACCCGATGCCCAACCCGGACGGCACCCCCACCGCGCGGTCGGCCCCGGCCGGGGTGGGAGTGCCGCCGGGTAGCGGCTGGCCGGGGGATCCGGCCGACCTGAGCACGCCGGTGGCGACCCTCCCGGTGGAGGTGGTCGGCCTCGCGGCCGGCGCGGAACGCATGTCCGAATTGGACGCCCGGGTGTCGGTGTGCCGGGCCTGTCCGCGCCTGGTGGCCTGGCGCGAGGAGGTCGCGGTCACCCGGCGCGCGGCGTTCGCGACCGAGACGTACTGGGGCCGGCCGGCCCCGGGCTTCGGGCCGGCCGACGCCCGGATCGCCGTGCTCGGGCTGGCCCCGGCCGCGCACGGTGCCAACCGGACCGGCCGGGTCTTCACCGGCGACCGCAGCGGCGACTGGCTGTACGCCGCGCTGCACCGCGCCGGTCTGGCCAACCAGCCGACCTCGGTGCACGCGGCGGACGGGCTCGAACTGCGGGACACCCGCATCCTCGCCGCGGTCCGGTGCGCCCCACCGGCGAACAAGCCGACCCCGGACGAGCGGGACACCTGCCGGCCCTGGCTGGTCCGCGAGTTGGCGCTGCTGGCCGGGACGCTGCGGGTGGTCGTGGTGCTCGGCGCGTTCGGCTGGCAGGCGCTCTGGCCGGCGCTGGCCGCGGCCGGGCTGGGGCCGCCGCCGGCGCGCCGGCCGCTCTTCGGGCACGGCGCCGAGGTCACGCTGCCCGGCGGGCTGGCCGTGCTCGGGTCATACCACGTCAGCCAGCAGAACACGTTCACCGGCAAGCTGACCGAGCCGATGCTGGACGCCGTCTTCGCCCGTGCCCGCGAGTCCGCCGGCCTGACCTGATGGCAAGTCGGCCCGGTCGACCCGCCGGCCGAGCTGGGGCGCCGGCCCGGTTGGCCGGCGGGCCGTCGGACCGGTGAGTTGGCCGAACTGGCTTGACGGCGGCCGCTCGGCAGGGTGGTCTGAGCCGGTGGACCGGATGCGGGCGTCCCGCGCGCTGGCCGCCGCACTGGTGGCCGTCGCCGCGCTGGTGCTGGTCGCGGTGGCCGCCCGCAGTGGCCGTACCGAGACGCTGACGCCGATCACGACCGCGTCCAGCCGCCCGGCGCCGACAGCCACCCCGACCGGGGCACTGCGGCCCACCACGCCGCCGAAGGCGCTGGACGAGCCGGCCGACAGCTCGATCATCAGCGGCGTCATCGTGTTCGCGCTCGGCCTGGCGCTGGTGCTCGGGATGCTGGCGGTGCTGCTGCGCCGCGGCCGCCGCGGCCGGCCCTGGGGCGGGGGTGGGGCGGTGGTGGAGCATCGGGGGCCCGAGCAGGCCGCCGCGCACCAGTCGTCCGTCCTGGTGGCGGAGGCGCTGGCCAGTGCGGTCGAGGCCGGCCTGCGGGTGGTGGCCGAGGGCGAGTCGAGGGACGCCGTGATCACCTGCTGGGTGCTGCTGGAACGCGCCGCTGCCGAGGCCGGCACCGCCCGCCGCCCAGCCGAGACGTCCGCCGAGCTGGCTACCCGGGTGCTGGCGCAGCACCAGGTCAGCGCCGCCCCGCTGCGCCGGCTCGGCGACCTCTACCGGACGGCCCGCTACTCGACCCACCCGCTCGGCGAGGACGCCCGCGACGAGGCCCGGTCGGCGCTGGTCCAGGTCCGCCGCGAACTCGCCGGCCGGCCCGCGCCGGAGTTGGCATGATCTACCGGGACGCCCGGACCTCCGGCGACGCCCGGACCCCCGGCGGTGCCCGAACCTCCCGCGGCGCCCGGCTGCGGCGGGAGGCGACGCTGATCGGGTTGCTCGGCGGCGGGTTGGGGGTGCTGGCCTACCTGGTGCTCCAGTTGGCCTCGTACCGGGGGCGGGTGTGGTTCTGCGTGGCGGTCGCGGTGGCGGTGGTCACGACCTGGCGGCTGCTGATGGCGGCGGCCCCGCCGGTGCCGCTGTCCGGGCCGGTGAGCGCGGAGCCGGAGCCGTCCGGCGGCGGGCTTGACGGGCTGTCCGCCCTCGCGCACCGGCTGTCCTGGGGTAGCGTCGACCTCGACCGGTACGAGGCGCGGGTCCGTCCCCAGCTCGCCCGGCTCGCCGAGGAGCGGCTGCGGCAGCGGCACGGCGTCGACGTCGTGAGCCAGCCCGACGTGGCCCGACGCATGGTGGGAGAGCCGTTGTGGCAGCTGATGACCGGCCCGCCGAGCCCCACGCCACCCACCCTGAACCGGTTGGGCGAGCTGCTGACCGCGATCGAGCGGATTTGAGTCTCCAGCCAGGGCCCGGCCCAGCCGCCCCGTCGGCGCCCGACGCGGCCGGGCCCGACCCGGCCGGGCCCGACCCGGACCAGGCCGGGCCGGACCTGCGGCCGCTGCCGATGCCCGAGGTCTGGGTGATCTGCGATGCGGTGCTGGACCGGGTGGAGCGCGCCGTGGTCGGCAAGCGCGAGGCGCTGACCATGCTGCTGGCCGGGCTGCTGGCCGGCGGACACGTGCTGGTGGAGGACTTCCCCGGGCTCGGCAAGACGCTGGCCGCCCGCTCGTTCGCGCAGACCATGGGGCTGCCGTTCCGCCGCCTGCAGTTCACCCCGGACCTGCTGCCGTCCGACGTGACCGGCTCGTTCGTGTACGACCAGCGGCAGTCCGAGTTCGTGTTCCGGGCCGGGCCGCTGTTCACCGGGGTGCTGCTGGCCGACGAGATCAACCGGACCCCGCCGAAGACCCAGGCGGCGCTGCTGGAGGCGATGCAGGAGCGGCAGGTCACGGTGGAGGGCCGTACGTTCGAGCTGCCGGCGCCGTTCCACGTGATCGCCACCGCGAACCCGATCGAGTACGAGGGCACCTACCCGCTGCCCGAGGCGCAGCTGGACCGGTTCCTGCTCCGGATCTCGTTCGGCTACCCGGGCCGGATGCACGAGCTGGACGTGCTGCGCCGCCGGCTGGCCCGGCACCGCGAGGAGATCACCCTGGATCCGGTGCTGCGGCCCGGTCACCTGCTGCGGATGCAGCGCTCGGTGGAGGAGCTGGTCGGGGTCGAGGAGACGGTCACCGGCTACTGCGTCGACCTGGCCGCGGCAACCCGCCAGCACCCGCAGGTACTGGTCGGTGCCTCGCCTCGGGGCGCGCTGGCGCTGCTGCTCACCGCCCGGGCGCACGCGGTCGTGCGCGGCCGCGACTTCGTCATCCCGGAGGACGTGAAGGCGGTCGCGGTGGCCGCGCTGGCGCACCGGATCACGCTGCGGCCGGAGATGTGGCTGCGCCGGGTCGCCCCGTCCGACGTGATCCGCGCGGTGCTCGGCAGCGTGCCGACGCCGCCGACCGTCCGCCCCGGCGGCGGCCGCCCCGGCCCGGCCGGCGGCCGCACCGCCGCCGGCCCGCCCGGTGCGCCGCCGAGCGGCGGCTGGTCCGGGCCATCGCAACCCGGGCACCCGGGCGGCCCGAACCCCGGCCCGGCCCAGGCCGGCCCTCCACCGGCCGCTGGCCCACCGATCTACGGTGGCCCGGCCGCCGGCCCGCATGGCGGCCCCAGTCCACACGGCACCGCCCCCGACACCGGACGCTGACCGTGCCCAACCGGGGAGCCGGCCGAACCGCGCCGGTCCGGCCGGGTGGGCCGCCGGGGCGGTGCGCCGGTGAGTGAGAGCGGACCCGCGCGGGCGGGCTGGCGGCCGACCGGGGCGCTGGCGCGGGCGGTGGCGGCCACCGCGGGGCTGCTGCTGGCGGCGGTGCTGCTGCGCCGCGAGGACCTCGTGCTGCTGGCGACGCCGATCGCGGTCGGCGCGGTGCTCGGCCTGGTCGGCCGGCCGCGGCGGCCCCCGCAACTGCGGCTGACCGTGCCGCGGGCGGCGATCCTGGAAGGCGCCCAGCTCGTCCCGACCGTGACGGTGCTGGCGGACGAGCCGCCGGACCTGGTCACCGTCGAGCTGGCGGTGCCGCGCTGGCTGGTCGCCGACGGGGCGCCGCTGGCCCGGGCCGTCGCGGTCGGCGCGGGCGAGCCGCTGGTGGTGCCGTTCCCGCTCCGGTCCCAGCGCTGGGGCCGGCGGATGGTTGGGCCGGCGGCGCTGACCGGCTCGGCGGCGTACGGGCTGCTCCGCTGCGGCCCCTACCTGAGCGCGCCGGGCCTGGTCACGGTCTGGCCGCTGCGGGCCGGTTTCGACGCGGTGGACACGGTGCCCCGGGCGGAAGGGCTGGTCGGCCCGCACCAGTCCCGGCGGGCCGGGGCGGGCAGTGACATCGCCGGGGTGCGCCCGTTCGCCCCCGGCGACCGGCTGCGTCGGATCAACTGGCGGGTCAGCCAGCGCGCCGACCGGCTGCACGTCACGTCCACCTACTCCGACCGGGACGCCGAGGTGCTGCTCTGCCTGGACAGCCGGCACGACATCGGCGATCCGCCGGCCAGCAGCCTGGACACGGCGGTCCGGGCGGCGGCCGCGATCGCCGAGCACTACCTGCGGCACGGCGACCGGGTCGGCCTGATCGACCTGGGCCGGGTGACCGCCCGCCGGGTGGTCGCCGGCAACGGCCGGGCGCACCTGGTCAAGCTGCTCGACGTGCTGCTGGACGCCCGTGGGCTGGGCCGGCAGGAGGTGCCGGACCGGTCCGGCGGGCGGTTGGTGCTGGCCGAGCTGCCCCGGCTGGCGCCGCGCCGGGCCCTGCTGATCGCGCTCACCCCGCTGGCCGGCGAGGCGATCTTCGAGGCGCTCGGCCTGCTCGGCCGCACCGGTTCGGCGCTGGTCGTGGTCGACACCCTGCCCGCCGACGTGCGGCCGGAGCTGCCCAGCGAGTGGAGCGCGCTGGCCTGGCGGCTCTGGCGGCTGGAACGCGAGGCCGACATCGGCCGGCTGGGCGCGGCGGGTGTCCCGGTGGTGCCGTGGCTCGGCGCCGGCAGCCTGGACGCGGTGCTCCACGACGTCAGCCAGACCGCCCGCGCCCCCCGGCTGGTCCGGTGAGCGCCGGGCCGGCCGGGCGGCCGGGACCGCCTCGGGGGTGGGCGGAGTGAGGCAGTGGCGGCCGCGGCTGGCGGCGCGGTCGGTGCACCGTCGGGTGCGCCGGTCGGTCGACGGGCTGGCCGGGTTGCCGGCCGGGCAGGTGGCGCTGCGCGGGGCGGTGGCCGGCACCGGCGGGCTGGCGCTGCTGCTGGCGGCGGCCGGGCAGTTGCTCGGCGCCGGGCTGGTCGCGCTGCTGGGGCTGCCGGCGCTGCTGTCCGCGGTGCTGCGGCCGGACGGCGGTGGCCCGGCCGTCGTGCTGGGCGCGGCGGCCACCGCGTGGGCGATGCGGTACGGGGTGGCGGCACCGCCGCTCGGCGCCACGCTGGCCCTGGCCGCGCTGCTCTACCTGCACCACCTGACCGCGGCGCTGGGCGCGGCGATGCCGGTCGACGCCTCGATCGACCCGCAGCTGCTGCTCCGCTGGGGGGCGCACGCGGCCGGCGTGCTCGCGCTGACCGGGCTGGCCGCCACCGGGTTGCGGCTGGGCGGCGAGCCGGCGGCGTCCCCGGTGCTGGAGGTGGCCGGCTTGGTCGGGGCGGTCGCGCTGGCCGGCCTGCTGGTCACCCTGGCCCGCACCCCGCGCCGCCCCGGTCCGCAACTGCCCGCGGACCAGCAGTCCGCCGGCCAGCCGCCGCGCCAGTAGCGGAACCCGTGCGCAGTAGGCTCACCGCATGGCCGACAAGCCGCACATTCTCATCGTCGGTGGCGGGTACGTCGGGATGTACACCGCGCTGCGGTTACAGAAGCGGCTGCGGCGCGGCGAGGCCACGGTGACCGTGGTCGACGCGCACAACGTGATGACGTACCAGCCGTTCCTGCCGGAGGCGGCGGCCGGCTCGCTGGAGCCACGGCACGTGGTGGTCCCGCTGCGGCGGGTGCTGCGCCGGTGCCGGGTGGTGACCGGCACGGTGACCGGCATCACGCACGCCCGCAAGGTGGCCACCGTCCAGCCGCTGGCGGGTGAGCCGTTCGAGCTGGCCTACGACCAGATCGTGGTCGCGCCCGGTTCGATCGCGCGCACCCTGCCGATCCCCGGGCTGGCCGAGGTCGCCATCGGGTTCAAGACCATCGGCGAGGCCATCTACCTGCGTAACCACGTACTGTCCAGATTGGACGTGGCGGCCTCGGTGACCGACCCGGCCCGGCGCGCCAGGGCGCTCACGTTCGTCTTCATCGGCGGCGGGTACGCCGGCATCGAGGCGTTCGCCGAGCTGGAGGACATGGCCCGGTACGCCACCCGCTACTACGACGACATCAACGCGCAGGACATGCGCTGGGTGCTGATCGAGGCGGCCGGCCGGATCCTGCCCGAGGTGAGCGTGCCGATGGCCGAGTACACGGTCCGCCAGTTGCTGCGCCGCAAGATGGACGTCCGGCTGCACACCCGGGTCACCTCGGTGGTCGGCGGGCACGTGGTCCTCGACGACGGCACCGAGCTGGACGCGGACACCGTGGTCTGGACCGCCGGGGTGAAGCCGAACCCGCTGCTGGCCCGCACCGACCTGCCGCTGGACAGCAAGGGCCGGCTGGTCTGTACGGCCGAGCTGCGGGTGCGCGACATGGACGGGGTCTGGAGCGCCGGCGACTGCGCCGCCGTCCCGGACCTCTCCACGAAGGACCCGGACGCGCTGACCGGCCCGTCCGCGCAACACGCCGTCCGGCAGGCCAAGCGGCTGGCCGGCAACATCGTCGCCAGCCTGCGCCGGCAGCAGCTGCGGCCGTACAAGCACTCGTACGCCGGTTCGGTGGCGAGCCTCGGCCTGCACAAGGGGGTGGCGGAGGTGTACGGGGTGAAGCTGCGCGGGTGGCCAGCCTGGTTCATGCACCGGTCCTACCACCTGAGCCGGGTGCCGACGCTGAACCGCAAGGTGCGGGTCATCCTGGACTGGTCCTTAGCCCTGTTCTTCCGCCGGGACGTCGTCTCGCTCGGCCAGCTGCAGCAGCCCCGCCGGGAGTTCGAGCTGGCGGCCCAGCCACCGGAACAGGCGATCCGGGCCGAGCCGGCCGGCGGCCAGCCCGATCAGACGGTGTCCACCGCCGGCTGAGCCTGCAGCCCGGCCAGCACGGTCGGGTCCTGCGCCTGCATCCAGCGGATCAGGTCCCGGAACGGGACGCAGTAGGTGTCCGGCTGGTGGCAGGTCTGCTCGACGAAGGTGGCCAGCGCCATCGTGTAGGCGTTGCCGTTCCAGCTGTTGAAGTGGTTGCCGAGCAGCAGCGGCGCCCGGTTGCCGTCGTAGGTGGCCCGGTACATCGCCCGGTACGTCTGGAGAACCTGCTTCGAATCCGCAACGGGGTCGCGTGTGGACGGTGGGTTGCCGGTTTGCTTCACCCAGAAGTTGTAGTCCATCGAGACGACACCGGAGCGGGTGCCGGCCAGCGGCACGTACGCCAGCGGCATCTCCCAGATGCCGGTGCCGTTCCGCCGCGGCCAGGCGACGCCGTTGGCGACCTCGCTGGCGTCGTAGTGGAAACCGTGCGCGCGCAGCGCCGGCATCAGCTGCGCCGGTTTGCCTTCCAGGCAGGGCGTCCGGGCGCCGACGATCGACTTGGCCGGGACGTCCAGCGCCGGCGCGTCCGGCAGCTGGTTGATCGTGCGGTAGTCGCGGACGAACGTGAAGAACTGGTCCAGCTCACTGTTCCAGTCCCGGCTGGACCAGTCGTTCGCGCCGGGCCGGTCACCGGCGCAGAAGTGGCCGTTGAAGTGGGTGCCGATCTCGAATCCCTTGGACCAGGCCAGGTTCAGGTCGCCGACCAACTGCCGTACCTCGGCCGCGTCGAACCAGTATCCGAGCGAGCTGCGGCCGGCCCGGTGGCCCGGTCCGTGGTACGCGCTCCGGTGCGCGCCGTCGACCAGATACACCCCGGACAGGAAGCCGGTGAACCGCGCTCCGGAGGCGTCCGCGACGGACCGCCAGTACTTCCACCGGTCGTGCGAGCCGACGCCGTCGAAGGAAACCACCACGAACTGCGGCGGGCGCTGGCCCGCGGCCAGCTTCTTCGGGGTGAAGAACGAGTCGGGATCCGCCAGCGGCACCGGGCGTCCATGACCACCCGGAGCGGCTCCGTCACGACCTGTTCCGCCGGACGCACCGGTCTGCTGGTCCGTATGGCTGAGCAAGGTGAACACGAGTGTTGCCGCTAGCGCCGCACCGATCACGACTCTCTGCCTCATCGTGGCCTCTCCGTCACCCTGGGCGTACTGGGACCGTAACAACGGGCGAATCGCCGCACACCCGGGATCGGCTGCTCGGGCGGGTATTACGACGCCACAGATCGCCGCTCGGTTGACGGCGGGAGTCTCGATTGGACCGAATCCCGGACGCGCGTGTCCGCCCCCAGCTAGCCTCGATAGCTGCCCCCGTAGCCCAATCGGTAGAGGCAGGCCCCTTAAAAGGGCCGCAGTGTCGGTTCGAACCCGACCGGGGGCACGGTTGGGTTGGGTTCACCTGCTTCGCCGGTGGACCCAACCGTCATCCTGGCCCGGGGGCCGAGCCCCCTGGAACCCCGCGGTGCGGTCGGTTCCGGTTTTGTCGTGGTGCGGTTCCGGTGGGCACCGGATCGGTGGGCCCGACCGTCATCCTGGCCCGGGGGGCCGAGGCCCCGGAACCCCGGCGGTGCGGCATCGGCTGACCTGCAACCGTCCGATGTGGACGGGGGGGAGGGTCAGCCTACGGTGGCGGTGGGGCGGTCCAGGTCGTGCAGCTTGGCGCGGACCTGGTCGGCGTCGGGGTGGTCCAGTTCGGTCAGGATGGCCAGCGCGCGCTGCCAGGCGTCGCGGGCGGCGGCGGGTTCGCCGGCGGCCCGCTGGGTGTCGCCGAGCCGGGTCAGCGTGCCGGCCTCCAGGTACCGGTCGCCGAACTCGCGGAACAGGCTGAGCGCGCGCTGGTAGCAGCTGATCGCCTGCGCGTAGTGCCGGAGGTGGTGGTGCGCGTAGCCCATGCTGTCCTGGGTCTCCGCCTGGCTGGCCCGGTCGCCGATCCACTGCTGCAGCAGCAGCGCCCGGGCGCACTGGGTCAGCGCCTGCTGGTAGTCACCGAGCCGGACGTGGTACCAGCCGGTCGCGTTCAGCGCGGTGGCCTGGCCGGTGTGGTGGCCGGCGAGCCGGTACAGCTCGTGCGCGCGGTAGGCGTGCCGCAGCGCGTCGGCCGGCCGGTCCTGGTTGTCGGCGAGCATCGCCAGGTAGTGCTGGCTGTGTGCCTCGCCGGTGTGGTCGCCGTCGGCGGCGGAGAGCTCCAGCGCCTGCTGCAGGTGACTCTGTGCGTCGCCGAGCTGCCCGAGTCGCATGTGGACACCGGCCAGCGAGCGGTGCGCGGCGGCCTGCGCGGTGCGGTCGGCCAGCCGGGTGGCCGCGGTCATCGCGGCCTGCTGGCTGGCCGCGATGTCGTCCCAGCGGCCCGCGGCGTTCAGGTAGTTCACCAGGCACCGGGACAGCTGCCAGGTGTGGTGGTCGAAGCCGGCGGCCAGCGCCTGCTCGACGGCGGCCAGCAGTACCGGCCGGTCGGCGCTGAACCAGGCCAGCGCCGCGGCCCGGTCGGGCAGCGACTCGACCACCACGCCGTCGGCCCGGTCGGCCAGCCGGACCTGGTCGCGGTGCGGGTGCAGCAGCAGCGCGGCCGCGTCCGCGGTGTGCAGGTAGTGATCCAGCGCCCGGTGCACGGCCGCGCGCCGGGCCGCCTCGTCGTCGGTGCCGCGGGCCTGCTCGGCGGCGTACGCGCGGAGCAGGTCGTGCCCGGCGTACCGGCCCGGGGCCGGTTCGCCGAGCAGGTGCGCCCGGGTCAGCTCGGTGAGCAGCCGGCGGGTCTCGGCCACCGGCAGGCCGGCCAGGCTGGCCGCGGCGGCGGTGCCGATGTCCGGCCCGGGCTGCAGGCCGAGCAGCCGGAACAGCCGGGCGGCCGGGTCCGAGAGCGTGCGGTACGACCAGGACAGCACCGAGCGCAGGTCCACGGTGGCGTCGCCGCCGTCGAACGCGTCCAGCGTGTCGGCCGTCCCGGTGGCCGCGGACAGCTCGCTGGCCAGCGCGGTCAGCGGGAAGCCGGGCCGGGTGGCGGCGCGGGCGGCGACGATCGCCAGCGCCAGCGGCACCCGGGCGCACCGCGCGATGATCTCGGCGGCCGCCTGCGGCTCGGCGCTGACCCGGTTCGGGCCGAGCCGGTGGCTGAGCAGGTCGCGGGACTCGGCGACGGTCAGCGGGTCGAGGGTGAGCGGGCGGGCGCCGGCGGTGGCCACCAGCGGGGTGAGCTGGCTGCGGCTGGTCACCAGCACCGCGGAGCCGGCCGAGCTGGGCAGCAGCGGCCGCAGCTGGTTGGCGTCCCGGGCGTTGTCCAGCACGACCAGCACCCGCTTGCCGGCGAGCAGGCTGCGGTACAGCGCGGTCTGCGAGTCCAGCCCGGTCGGCGCCCGGTCGGCCGGCACGCCCAGCGCGGCCAGGAACCCGCGGATCGCCTCGGCCGGCTCCATCGGCGCGCCGACCTGGTCGAAGCCGCGCAGGTTGACGTACAGCTGGCCGTCCGGGAAGCGGTCGGCGACCTGGTGCGCCCAGTGCACGGCCAGCGCCGTCTTGCCGATCCCGGCGGTGCCGGCCAGCACCACCACCGGCCCGCTGGTCGCCGCCGCCGGGCCGGGCTGGTCGGCGGGCAGCAGCGCGTCCAGCCCGGCCAGTTCGGACTGCCGGCCGGCGAAGCCGGGCACCGCCGGCGGTAGCTGCCGCGGCGCGGTGACCCGGTGCAGCGCCGGCGGCCCGGACTCGCCCGTCCCGCCCGCCCTGGTCGGCCCGGTCCCGTCCGCCTGGCCGGCCGCCCCGCCCGGGCTGCCGGTCGAGCCGGCCGGGTCGGCCGGCGGCGGCAGGGCCGGGGCCAGCGCCGCGTCCTGGCGCAGGATGGCCGCCTCCAGGTCGCGCAGCGACTGCCCGGGGTCGATGCCCAGGTCGTGCGCCAGCGCCCGGCGCAGCCGGTGGTAGGCGGCCAGCGCGTCGGCCTGCCGGCCGGCCCGGTACAGCGCCAGCATCAGCTGCCGGTGCAGCGGCTCGTCGAACGGGTGGTCCAGGGTCAGCTGTTCCAGTTCGGGCAGCACCGCGGCGTGCTCGCCGAGGGCCAGCCGGGCCTCGACCAGTGCCTGCTGCGCGGACAGCCGCAGCTGGCTCAGCCGCTGTGCCTGCTCGTCCAGCCAGGCCAGGCCGCTGACGTCGACCAGCGGGTGGCCGCGCCACAGCGCCAGCGCGGCGCGCAGGTAGCTGACCCGCTCGGCCGGCTCGGTGGACCGGCTGCCGGCCCGGATCAGCCGCTCGGCCACCTCCACGTCGGTGCCGTCCGGGCCCAGGTCGAGCAGGTAGCCGGGCGGCTGGGTGCGGATCGTGGCCTTGCCGCCGAGCACCTGGCGCAGGTGCGAGACGTGGCTCTGCAGCGTGTTCACCGCGGTCGGCGGCGCGGCGTCCCCCCAGACCGCGTCGACCAGCCGGTTGGTGCTCGCGATCTCACCCCGGTGCAGCGCCAGCACCGCCAGCACGGCTTTGCGGCGCAGCCCGCTGACCGGCCGCGGCACGCCGTCCGCGGTGACGTCGACCGGGCCAAGCAGCCTGACCTGCATGCAGCGTTCCTCCCGACAGGCACACCGACTGGCGGACACCGTCCGGTGCCGGATCAGTCCACATGCTCTAGACAAATAGGAGGGTCGCGCCAGTCGGCCTCGTGCCGAGGGTAGCCACACGCTGCCCGAACGGGATGGATCGCTGCCCCGGCGGGCGGGCGGGTGGCCGGAAACACGCCGGCGGCGGCCCAGGTGGGGCTGCCGCCGGCGCCGGGCGGGGTCAGTCCGCGAACGACTTGCCGGTCTCCAGCAGGGTCTTGAGGTCGCTGAGCACCCAGGCGTGCCCGCCGCCGGCACCCTGCGACGCCCACTGGCCGCTGAGCACGGCGGCCAGCCGCGGTGCGCCGTCCAGCTCGTGGGTGAGGGTCAGCGAGCAGACGCCGCCCGGCAGCTCGGCGATCTCGTGGGTGATCCGGGTGGCCGGCTCGGCCGCCATCTCGGGGTCCATCAGCATCCGGAACGTGCTGACCAGCTTGTGCGGCGGATCGGCCTCGACCACCTCGCCGGAGATGATCACCTCCGGCAGGACGTTCCCGCCGGCCGCCGCGGCGGCGCGGAACGGCTCGGTGGGGGTGACCGTGTACGCGCCGCCGGGGCGCAGGTCGTAGCTGACGAAGCCGGTGTAGCCGTACCGCTCGGTCCACTCCGGCTTGGTGATCGCGTCCCAGATGGCCTGCGCGGATGCCTTGATGTAGACGCGGTAGACCTGGGTGGTGGTCATGGTCTGGGTTGTCATGCGTCGCTCTCCAGTTCTGCTTTGAGGTCGGCCAGGGCGGTGACCTGGCGTTCGGTGTACTTGTCGATCCACCGGTCGTGGATCAGCCGGATCGGCACCGGGTTGAGGTAGTGCAACTTCTCCCGGCCGGATTTCCGGGTGACGACGAGCCCGGCCTCTGCCAGCACGCGCAGGTGCTTCATCACGCCGAACCTGGTCATCGCCGCCCCGGACGCCAGCACCGCGGCCTCCAGTTCGGTGAGCGTGCGGCCGTCACGCTCGAAGAGCCGGTCGAGCAGCAGCCGGCGGGTCGGGTCGGCGAGCGCCTTGAACACGTGGTCGTCGTCGTGCACCCTGGCGAAATTACGTGACCTAATGGTCACGTGTCAACGCGTGTCTCAGGGATGAATCGGGGATCTGCCGGAGGTGGCCCGGGGCGCTGGCGCCGTAGGGTCGGCCCGTGCCGCTGATCGAGACTCACTCGCTGACCAAGCGCTACCCCCGGGTCACCGCGCTGGACGGGCTGACCGTCGACGTGGAGCCCGGCATCGTCGGTCTGGTCGGCGCCAACGGCGCCGGCAAGTCCACCCTGATCAAGATCATGCTCGGGCTGCTCGACCGGGACGCGGGTGACCTGCGGGTGCTCGGAATGGACCCGGCCACCGACGGCGAGGCGATCCGGGCCCGGGTCGGCTACATGCCCGAGCACGCCAGCCTGCCTCCGGACATGATCGCCGCCGAGTTCGTCACGCACATGGGCCGGATGAGCGGGCTGCCCAAGGCGGCGGCCCGGGAGCGGGCGTCCGAGGCGCTGCGGCACGTCGGGCTGTACGAGGAGCGGTACCGGCAGATCGGCGGCTACTCCACCGGCATGAAGCAGCGGGTCACGCTGGCCCAGGCCCTGGTGCACGACCCCGACCTGCTGCTGCTGGACGAGCCCACCAACGGGCTGGACCCGGCCGGCCGGGAGGCGATGCTGGGGCTGATCGAGCGGATCGGCACCGAGTTCGGCATCTCGGTGGTGGTCTGCTCGCACCTGCTCGGCGAAGTGGAGCGGATCTGCGAGTCGCTGATCGCCATCGACTCCGGCAAGCTGCTGCGGGCCGACCGGATCTCCTCGATGACCCGGCGCCGGGACGTCCTGGTGGTCGAGGTGGACGAGGGCACCGACCAGCTGCTGGACCACCTGCACGGGCTCGGCCTGCCGGTCGAGCGGGCCGGCCCGGAACTGCTGGTGCCGCTGGCCGGGGACGAGACGTTCGATCAGATCATGGCCGCGGTCGCCGCCCTGGACCTGCCGCTGCACCGGCTGGACCAGCGCCGGCACGGCCTCGCCGAACTGTTCGCCGACGCACCCCTGGAGTCGTCCCATGGCTGAGCTGACCGCCGGCGCCGGCGGGGTCCGGCCGGCCGGCCGGACCCCGGGCGGGGTCATCCACGACATCGGGTACCAGCGCTACACCGGCCCGCGGCTCGGCCGCAGCCGGGTGGTGCTGGCGCTGTTCGGGCACAGCCTGCGGACCGCGTACGGGCTGGGCCGGACGGCGAAGGCGAAGGTGTTCCCCGGCATCCTGGTCGTGCTGGGCGTCGCGATAGCGGTGGTGGCGGTCGCGATCCGTACCCAGACCGGCGAGGTCGAGGTGAACTACCTGCAGTTCGTCGACACCATGAGCGTGCCGCTGCTGCTGTTCCTCGCGGTGATCGCGCCCGAACTGGTCTGCCGCGACCTGCGCTCCCGGGTGCTGCCGCTGTACTTCTCCCGGCCGCTGCGCCGGTCCGACTACGCGCTGGCCAAGCTGGCCGCGACGCTCAGCGCCGCGTTCCTGCTGCTGGCCGGGCCGCTGCTGCTGATGCTGCTGGGCGGGCTGTTCGCGCAGACCGGCGGGGCGCACGGGGCCTGGCACGAGATCACCGACTTCCTCGGCGGGCTCGGCTACGCGGCGCTCACCGCGATCGTCTGGGGCGCGTTCGCGCTGCCGCTGGCCGCGCTCACCTCGCGCCGGGCGATCGCCGCGGTGGTGATCGCAATCGGCTTCGTGGTGACCACGCCGGTGGTCGGCGTGCTGATGTCGCTGGGCGGCACGACCGCGCGGCAACTCGCCTCGCTGGCCAACCCGGTCTCCCTGGTCAGCGGCCTGGAAGCCTGGATCTACCGCACCGACGTGCAGGACATCGGCGGTTTCGGGCCGGTCTACCTGCTCGTCGCGGTGGCCCTGGTCGCGGTCAGCACGGCCGTCCTGCTGCTCCGCTACCGGAAGGTGGCCGCCTGATGAACCCGACGCTGGACGCCGGCCCGGCGGCCGCGCCGACGACCACGGCGAACACGGTCGAGCTGCGCGGCGTCTCCCGCTGGTACGGCAACGTGGTCGCGGTCAACGACGTGACGATGACGCTGCGCCAGGGCGTGACCGGGCTGCTCGGCCCGAACGGGGCCGGCAAGACCACGCTGCTGCACATGATGGCCGGCTTCCTGTCGCCGTCCCAGGGCGAGGTGACGGTGGCCGGCCAGCCGGCCTGGCGCAACCCGGAGATCTACCGGACGCTCGGCCTGGTCGCCGACCGGGAGGCCGTCTACGGGTTCCTCACCGCCTGGCAGTTCGTGCTGGCCAGCGCGCGGCTGCACAAGCTGCCCGACCCGGCCGGGTCGGCCCGGCAGGCGCTGGCCCAGATGGAGCTGACCGACGTCGCGCAGCGCCGGATCGAGACGTTCTCCAAGGGCATGCGGCAGCGCACCCGGGTGGCCGCCGCGCTGGTGCACCAGCCCTCGGTGCTGCTGCTGGACGAGCCGTTCAACGGGATGGACCCGCGGCAGCGGATGCACATGATGGCGCTGCTGCACCGGCGCGCCGAGGCCGGCGCGACCGTGCTGTTCTCCTCGCACATCCTGGCCGAGGTGGAGCAGGTGTCCGGCACCGTGCAGGTGATCGTGGCCGGCCGGCTGGCCGCGTCCGGCGACTACCGCAGCATCCGCCGGTTGATGACGCACCGGCCGCACGTGTTCGCGATCCGCTCGTCGGACGACCGGCGGCTCGCGGTGGCGCTGCTGGCCGAGCCCGCGGTGGCCGGCGTGGACGTGGGGCCGGCCGGGCTGACCGTGCGGGCCAGTGACTACGGCACGTTCGCCCGGGCGCTGCCGAGAATCGCGCTGCGGGAGGGGGTCCGGGTGCGCCAGGTGACGCCGTCGGACGAGTCGTTGGAGAGCGTGTTCGCGTACCTGGTCGCCGGCCCGAGCGGCGTCGCCGGCCCGAACGGGGGGTCGGCGTGAACGGGACGGTCGCCGCGATCAGCGCCCGGGCGCTGCTCGGCCGGCGCCGGTTCCTGCTGCTGCTGCCGCTGCCGGTGCTGCTGGTCGGGCTGGCCGCGCTGGCGCACGCCGCGCAACCGGACCCGACCGACTGGGGCGGCCCGGTGCTGGCCGGTCTCGGCTTCGGCGTGGTGCTGCCGATGATCGCCCTGCTGGTCGGCACCGCGGTGCTCGGCGCCGAGATCGACGACGGGACGATCGTGCACCTGCTCGCCACCCCGGTGGCCCGGCGCGACATCGTGCTGGCCAAGCTGCTGGTGGCGGCCGGGATCACCGCGGCGGTCAGCGCCGTGCCGATGTACCTGACCGGCCTGATCGTCGCCGGCGGCCGGCTCGGCCTGGGGCTGGCGCTGGCCAGCGTGCTCGGCTCGGCCGCCTACAGCGCCGTGTTCCTGACCCTCAGCGTGCTCACCCGCCGCCCGGTGCTGATCGGCCTGCTGTACGTGCTGATCTGGGAGGGTCTGCTGGGCAACCTGCTGGCCGGCAGCCGGCTGCTGTCCATCCAGCAGTACACGCTGACGATCGCGGCGAAGGCCGGCGACACCACGCTGCTGCCGGACAAGGTCTCGCTGCCGGTCGCGCTGGTGATGACCGCGGTGTTCCTGATCGGCGGCACGGTGCTCGCGATCGAGCGGCTGCGGTCGTTCCGGCTCACCGGGGAGACAGCCTGACCGCGGCCGCGGTTCCCGGCGCGGCGGCCCGGGGAACCGCGCTGGGGGTATCCGCAAACCGGTTCCGGGGGCTAGCCCCATCGGATGATCATGGCTGGCGCGCTACTGTCGACCCGATGACCGATTCATCCCCACCGCTGCCGGCCGACGGCCCGCAGCCGGCCAGGCAGCCGGAACTGCTGCGTATCGGCAACGCCGAGCGGGAGCAGGTGGTCCAGCGCGTGCACGACGCGTTCGCCGAGGGCCGGCTGGACGCCGAGGAACTGCAACAGCGGCTGGACGCGGTCTACCGGGCCAAGACGGTGGCCGACCTGACCCCGCTGGTCCTCGACCTGCCGGCCAGATCCAGTCCCGGCGCCCGGCCGGAGCCGCGGCCGGTCCGGCCGCCGCGGCCGACGCTGCCGCGGCCGGTCGTGCAGCACCGCATCCCGACCGCGCTGCGGGTGCTGTGGATCATCTGGCTGACCGCGGTGGCCGTGAACGTGGCGGTCTGGCTGGTCGTGTGCATCACCACCGGCGACCTGATCTACGGCTGGCCGCTCTGGGTGGCGATGCCGGCCGGCACCGCGCTGCTGGTGCTGAGCATCGTGCTGCGCAAAGACCTCCCCGACCGCGACGAGCTCTGACCCCGCCGGCCGGAGCGCCGCCGGCCCGTCCGAAGTAGCTCAGATGGCTGCGCCCGGTGCCGATCGGAGAGCAGCGGACGCCGATCGGCGCTGGCCGGTCGGTCGTACCGCGGCGCCGACGGCCGTAGGGGAGCCATGGATCAGACCTTCGGACCGCTGCTCGATGCCCTGAAGTCGCGCGGGGCGGACCCGATCGCGGTCGAAGGCGCGCTGGCCGAGGCCGACCGCACCGGCCGGTCCTTCCGGGACGTGCTGATCAACGACCGGCTGGTCACCGAGACCGAGCTGACCGAGGCGTCCGCGGACGCGTTCGGCATCAACAGCGTCGACCTCGTCGGCTACCAGATCGACCCGGCCGCGGTCGCGAAGATCCCACTCCCGCTGGTGCTGCGGCACCGGGTGCTCGGGTTGTCGATGACCGATACCGAGATCGTCGTCGGGGTGACCGACCCCGGCGACGTGCTGGCCATCGACGACATCCGGGCGGCCACCGGGCTGACCGTCCGGCCGGTGGTGGTGGCCCGCACCGAGCTGCGCAGGATCATCGACCGGTTGCGCCGGGAGGAGAGCGACCTGGGCGACATCGCCGAGTCGCTGCGCCCGGAGCCGGCGGTGGTGGCGAACCTGACCTCGGCCGGCGAGGACGCGCCGATCGTCCGGTACGTGAACTCGCTGATCGAGCAGGCGATCCAGAACCGGGCGTCCGACCTGCACCTGGAGCCGACCGAGACCGACCTGCGGGTCCGCTACCGGATCGACGGCGTGCTGCACGAGGTGGACACCGTGCCGCACGCGGTGCAGTCCGCGCTGATCTCCCGGCTGAAAATCATGTCCAATGTGGACATCACCGAGCGCCGGGTGCCGCAGAACGGCCGCATCACCGTCCAGATCGGCTCGCGTTCGGTCGACCTGCGGACCGCGACGCTGCCCACGGTCTGGGGGGAGAAGGTGGTGCTGCGGGTGCTGGACACCGGCGGCATCGACCTGAACCTGAAGAAGCTGGGTTTCTCCGACCACAACTACGACCGGTTCTCCGCCTCGTTCAGCAAGCCGCACGGGATGGTGCTGGTGACCGGGCCGACCGGGTCGGGCAAGTCGACCACGCTGTACGCGACGCTGTCGCAGATCAACAAGACCACCGTCAACATCATCACCGTCGAGGACCCGGTGGAGTACCGGCTGCCGGGCGTGAACCAGGTGCAGGTCAACCACAAGGCGGGGCTGACGTTCGCCGCGGTGCTGCCGGCCATCCTGCGGTCCGACCCGGACGTGGTGCTGATCGGCGAGATCCGCGACCGGGTCACCGCGCAGCTCGCCGTCGAGGCCGCCCTCACCGGCCACCTCGTACTGTCCACTTTGCACACCAATGACGCGCCGAGCGCGGTGATCAGGCTCACCGAGATGGGTATCGAACCGTTCCTGGTGGGTTCATCGGTGGACTGTGTACTCGCCCAGCGGCTGGCCCGGCGGCTGTGCGACTGGTGCAAGGAGGAGTACGAGCCGACCGCGTACGAGCTGGACGCCGCGCGCTGGTCGTACCCGGACCTGGACCGGCCGGAGGCGCTGTGGAAGCCGGTCGGCTGCCGGTCCTGCTCGAACACCGGTTACCGCGGCCGGATCGCGCTGCACGAGGTGATGCCGATCACGGAGGCGATCGAGCGGTTGACGGTGCAGCGGGCATCGGCACACGACGTGCAGCGGGTGGCGCTGGCCGAGGGCATGCGGGAGCTGCGCCAGGACGGGCTGACCAAGGCCGCCGCCGGGCAGACCTCGCTGCCCGAAGTGCTGCGGGTGGCGATCTGAACCACCCGCGGATTCGGCTAAACCCGGAGCGGTTGCGGTCGATCTGCCGGGCATGGTCCTGCCGACACTGGAACCTTTCGGCACGGCCGCGGCGCACCATACGCTCAGTGACCCGCGGGCCGAGCTGGACAAGATGCTCGTCGCCCTGGTCGACGCGCAGGGCTCGGACCTGCACCTGACCGCTGGCGCCCCGCCGACCATCCGGCTGCACGGCGCCCTGCGGTCGCTGAACGAGTACCCGGCGCTCGGCGGCGGGGACACCGAGGCGCTGCTGCGTTCCAGTGTGGACGATGACGAGTGGGCCGCCTTCGAGCGCGAGCACGAGCTCGACTTCGCGTACAGCATCCCGGACGTCTCCCGGTTCCGGGTGAACCTGTACGTGCAGCGCGGCTCGTACGGCGGCGCGTTCCGGATGATCCCGCACACGATCAAGCCGCTGCACGAGCTCGGCGTGCCCGAGTCGGTGGCCCGGTTCGCGCAGCTGCCGCGCGGGCTGGTGCTGGTCACCGGCCCGACCGGATCGGGCAAGACGACCACGCTGGCCGCGCTGCTGGACCTGGCCAACCGCACCCGGTCCGCGCACATCGTCACCATCGAGGACCCGATCGAGTTCCTCCACCCGCACCAGCGCTGCCTGGTCAACCAGCGTGAGGTCGGCTCCGACACCGCGTCGTTCGCGATCGCGCTGAAGCACGCGCTGCGCCAGGACCCGGACATCATCCTGGTCGGTGAGCTGCGTGACCTGGAGACCACGGCGACCGCGCTGACCGCCGCCGAGACCGGCCACCTGGTGCTGGCGACGCTGCACACGCAGAGCGCGGCGCAGACCATCGACCGGATCATCGACATCTTCCCGCCGCACCAGCAGCACCAGATCCGCTCGCAGCTGTCCACCGCGCTGCAGGGCGTGGTGACGCAGGCGCTGTGCGCCCGGGCGGACGGCAGCGGGCGGACCGTGGTCACCGAGATCCTGACCGCCACGCCGGCGATCCGGAACCTGATCCGGGAGGGCAAGAACCACCAGATCCCGTCGTTCATGCAGTCCGGCGCGGCCGACGGCATGCTCGCCTTCGACCAGCACCTGGCCGAGCGGGTCCGGCAGCAGGTCATCACGTTCGAGCAGGGGCTGGAGCTGTGCCACTCGGCCGAGGAGTACCAGCGCCTCAGCCGGCGGAGCTGACCGCCGATGCCGATGACCAAGACGTTCGAATACGAGACCGTCGACACCGCGGGCAAGCGGTCGAAGGGCCGGCTGGACGCCAGCAACGAGACGGCTGCCGCCCACATGCTGCGGCAGCAGGGTGTGGTGCCGCTGTCCATCGAGGAGTCCGGCAGCGGGCTGCGGCGAGAGCTGACCATGCCGGGGGCCGGCAACCGGGTCTCGCTGCGGGACCTGTCGGTCTTCTCCCGCCAGTTCGCCACCATGACCTCGGCCGGCATGTCGCTGCTGCGCTCGCTGGCCGTGCTGGAGGACCAGACCAGCAGGCCCGCGCTGAAGCGGGCCATCGGTGAGGTGCGCACGGACGTGGAAGGCGGCAACTCGCTGTCGTCGTCGCTGGCCAAGCACGACCGGATCTTCCCGCTGCTGATGGTCGCGATGATCCGGGCCGGCGAGACCGGCGGCTTCCTGGACGGCGCGCTGGAACGGATCGCCACCAACTTCGAGAAGGACGCGGCGCTGCGCGGGAAGATCAAGAGCGCGCTGACCTACCCGGCGATCGTGCTGCTGTTCAGCGGGGTGCTGATCAGCGGTGTCCTGATCTTCATCGTGCCGATCTTCGAGAAGATGTTCGCCCAGCTCGGCGGCAAGCTGCCGCTGCCGACCCAGCTCATCGTCACCGCCAGCCACACGCTGGCCTGGTCCGGCCCGCTGTTCGTGGCCGTGGTGGTCGGTGGCACGGTGGCGTTCAAGGCCCAACTGCGCCGCAGTACCGGGCTGCGGCTGCAGGTCGACCGGCTGCGGCTGCGGCTGCCGGTGTTCGGCCCGCTGGCCACGAAGATCGCGATCAGCCGGTTCTCCCGAAACCTGGGCACCCTGCTCGGCGTCGGCGTTCCGGTGCTGCAGGCGCTGGACGTGGTCGGCGCCACCACCGGCAACGCGGTCATCACCGAGGCCATGGGGGACCTGCAGGAATCGGTGCGGGAGGGCCAGCCGATGTCGTCCCGGCTGGGCAACCACGGCGTCTTCCCACCGATGGTCACCCAGATGATCGAGGTCGGCGAGGAGAGCGGCCAGATCAGCCAGATGCTCGACAAGATCGCCGACTTCTACGACCGCGAGGTGGATTCGGCCGCGGAGTCCCTGACCGCGTCGATCGAACCGATCATGGTGCTGCTCATGGGCGTGATCGTCGGCGGGATGGTCATCTGCCTCTACCTGCCGATGTTCACGATCTACCAGAACATCCAGGGCGCGCAGTGAACGCCCGGCTCCATCCGCACCAAGCAACGGGAGGAAATGCCATGCACGCAAGGCTCCAGGCGGCCCGGGAGGAGCGCGACGATCGCGGATTCACCCTGATCGAGCTCCTCGTGGTGGTCGTGATCATCGGCGTGCTGGTCGCGATCGCGATCCCGGTCTACCTGAACTACCGCAAGGGCGCCGAGAACAAGTCGGCCGAGTCGGACGCGCGCAACGCGGTGCCGGCCATCGAGCAGTGCTACAACGACAACAACAACAAGTACCCGGCGAGCGTGACCGGGGCCGCGTCCGGGGCGCCGATCAACCTGGACTGCGGCGCCGGCAACCCGCAGACGATCAACACGTCGACCGGCAACCTGATCACCTACGTCAACGGCGGGACCACGTACACGGTCGCGGTGAAGAACGACGACACCCTCGTCACCTATACCTACACCAGTTCCAACGGGAAGCTCACCAAGACGCCCTGACCGGACCGCGCCGGCCGGGGTGCCGACCGCCCCCGGCCGGCGCGCCGGTCTGCCGCCGTGCGGCCAGGTACGACATCGTCCATTGTGGACACGGGGGAGGGGCTGTGCTGCTCGCGTCGAGCGGTGTACTGGGCCTGGCCGCCGGCTCCTTCCTGAACGTCGTCGTGTACCGGGTGCCGCGGGCCGAGTCGCTGCTGCGACCCGGCTCGCACTGTCCACAGTGCCTGGTGCCGATCCGGCGCCGGCACAACGTGCCGGTGCTCGGCTGGCTGCTGCTGCGCGGCCGGTGCGCGCACTGCCGGCGGCCGATCAGCGCGCGCTACCCGCTGGTCGAGGCCGGCACCGCGGTGCTGTTCGTCGCGGTCACCGCCCGGCTGGGCGCCAGCCCCGAGCTGCCGGCCTACCTGTACCTGGCCGCGATCGCGGTGGCGCTGGCGCTGATCGACCTGGACCAGCACCGGCTGCCGAACGCGATCGTGCTGCCGTCCTACCTGATCGGCGCGGCACTGCTGGTGCCGGCGGCGGCCGCATCGGGGGACTGGCCGGCGGCCGGCCGCGGGCTGCTGGCGATGGCGCTGCTCTGGCTGGGGTTCCGGGCGCTGATGCTGATCCATCCGGCCGGGATGGGTTACGGCGACGTCAAGCTCGCCGGGCTGCTCGGGCTGTTCCTGGGCTGGCTCGGTTGGGGCCAGGTCTGGGTCGGCGCGTTCGCCGGCTTCCTGCTCGGCGCGCTGGCCGGCGCCGTGCTGCTGGCCACCCGGCGGGCCACCCGCCGGACCGCGATCCCGTTCGGCCCGGCCATGCTCGCCGGAGCGCTGCTGGCGGTGTTCGCCACCGGCCCGATCGCGGCCTGGTACGGCTCGCTGCTCGCCGTCCCGACCTGACCCGGTCGACCGACCACACCCGCCGGGCCGGCGCACCGACCCCGTACCGCCGAAGGAGCTGGAGATGGCGACCGCAGAACCGATCGGACTGGACATCGGTTCGTCCTCGATCCGCGCGGTGCAGACCAGCCGTGGCAAGGACGGGCTGTCGATCACGAACTTCGGCCTGGCGCCGCTGCCGTCCGGCGCCGTGGCCGCCGGCGTCATCCACGACGACCGGGCTGTCACCGCCGCGCTGCGGGCGCTCTGGTCGTCCGCGAAGTTCGGCAACAAGCAGGTCGTCCTCGGGGTGACCCACCCGCAGGTGGTGGTCCGCGAGCTGACCGTGTCGAACCTGCCCGAGCGGGAGCTGCGCCGGTCGCTGCCGTTCCAGGTCCGGGACGTGCTGCCGATCCCGGTGGAGAAGGCGCTGCTGGACTTCCAGCCGCTGGAGCCACCGTCCAAGAACGACACCATTCGGGGGCTGCTGATCGCCGCGCCCAAGGACGTGGTGCTGACCGCGGTGCGGGCGATCGAGCGGGCCGGCCTGCACGTGGCCCGGGTCGACCTGGCCTCGTTCGCGCTGCTGCGGGCGGCGTCCAGGTTGGACACCCAGGTGGAGGCGCTGGTCGATATCGGTGCCCGGCTGACCACGGTGCTGGTGCACATCGACGGGGTGCCGCTGATCGTGCGCACCATCCCGCGCGGCGGCGTGGAGATCACCGAGATGATCGCGGCCCGGCTCGGCGCGACCGTGGCCGAGGCGGAGTCGCTGAAGTGCCGGGTGGGGCTCCGCTCCGACGACGGCCCGGAGACCGCGGACGTGGTCCGGGAGGCGATCCGGCCGCTGGTCAGCGAGATCCGCAGCTCGTTCGCGTACCTGACCAGCGGCGCCCGGCAGACGAAGGTGCGCCGGCTGGCACTGGCCGGTGGCGGCGCGCTGCTGCCCGGGCTGCCAGAGGCGCTGAGCGCGCAACTGGAGGTCGAGGCGATCATCGCGGACCCGGTGGCCCGGCTGCGGGACCAGCGCCGGGGCAAGCACGACAGCCTCGAACTGCTGCGTTCGTCGGCCGCGGTCTCGATCGGCCTCACCCTAGGAGCGGCCAGATGAGCACGCCACCGAGGTTCCCGGCCACGTTGACGGTGGCGCCGCCGGACGCGGCGGTCGTGGCCGCGCGGATGCTGCGGATACCGATGATCGCCGCCGACCTGCTTCCGCTGGAGGTCGTCGAGTCGCGCCGGGATCGCCGGGTCCGCGGGGTGGTGCTGGTCGCGCTCGCCTCGTTCGTCGCGGTGCTGGTCGCCTGGTACGCGCTCAGCGCCTACCAGACCTCGCAGGCCCGCGCGGCGCTGGCCACCGCCCAGCAGAGCGGGGACGCGATGCTCCGGCAGCAGCGGGTCTACTCCGAGGTGGTGAAGGTGCAGGCCGAGTCGGCGGTGATCACCGTCCAGCTCGCGTCGCTGCTGGCCAACGACCTGCAGTGGTCCCGGTTGCTCGACAAGGTGGTGGCCAGCAGGCCGGTCGGGGTGACGCTGACCGGGGTGACCGGGGCGCTGACGCCGACCGTGCAGGCCGCCGGGTCCGCCGCGATCGTGCTGCCGGACACCACCGGGGAACGGCAGGTCGGCACGTTGACGATCAGCGGCAGCGCGCCGGACACGGTCACCGTGGCGGCCTACGTCGACGCGCTGGGCAAGGTCAAGGGCCTGGGCAACCCGCTGCTCGGCGGGGTGACCAGCCAGAGCGGAAAGCTGACGCTGCAGTTCACGGTCCAGCTGGACATCACCAGCGGCGCGCTCGGTGGTCGGTACCAGGCCACCAGCGGCTCGGGCGGCAACTGATGCGAGGGGTCCGCTCCGACCGGCTGTGGATCGTCGGTGGCGCGCTGGTGGCGGCGATACTGCTCGCGGCCGGCTGGTTTCTCGCCATCGGCCCGCAGCGGGCGCAGACCGACACCCTGAACGGCCAGGCGGCGACGGCCGACCTGCGACTCACCTCGCTGCACCAGAAGCTGGTCGAGCTGCGCGACCGGAACGCCCGGCTGCCCGAGTTCAAGGCGGAGCTGGCCAAGGATCAGCACGCGCTGCCGACCACGTCCGGGCTGTCCGACTTCCTCCGCGAGCTGCAGGCCGGCGGCGATGTGGCCGGTGTCGTGGTCAGCGGGGTGGTGGTCGGCTCGCCGCAGGAGGTCACCGCCGCGGCCGCCAAGATGTACGCGCTGCCGGTGACGCTGACCGTGGCCGGCACCACCACCGGGCTGGCCAGCTTCCTCAACCAGCTGCAGCGGGTACGGCCGCGGGCGGTGCTGGTCAACAACGTGATCGCCGCGCCGGCCGAGCCCAACCTGGACCTGTCCGGCCGGGTGACGCTGACCGTCGGCGTCCAGGTGTTCGTCGCCGCCGCCGACCGCTCGTCCAGTGGAACCCCGCCGGGCACCGGCACGGCACCGAACTGATGCCGTCCGGCCGCCGCCCAGTCGCCCGGCGTCCGCGACCCGCTGGCGGGCGGGTCGCGGA
>Ga0307499_10000033_pt1 | contig 42461 bp, 26 predicted proteins | sample 13_S_MG_FD_201363 | JGI IMG/M metagenome (GOLD analysis project Ga0307499, IMG submission 201363) | Soil microbial communities from Populus trichocarpa stands in riparian zone in the Pacific Northwest, United States - 13_S | ecosystem: Environmental > Terrestrial > Soil > Riparian zone > Trees... | reverse complement strand
TGATCATCGCCGGTGCGCTGGTCGGCGCGTCCGGCGGCATCCTGACCAAGCTGATGGCCGACGCGATGAACCGCTCCATCACCGAGATCATCATCGGTGGCTTCGGCGTCGCCGACTCCACCGGTGTCGCCGTGGCCGGAGCCGATGCCCAGGTGCGCGCGGTCACCGCCGAGGACGCCGCCATCCAACTCGGTTACGCCAGCAAGGTGATCGTGGTGCCCGGGTACGGCCTGGCCGCCGCGCAGGCCCAGTACGAGATGCGCGAGCTGGCCGAACTGCTGGAGGCGCGCGGGGTCGACGTCAGCTACGCCATCCACCCGGTCGCCGGACGCATGCCCGGCCACATGAACGTCCTGCTCGCCGAAGCGAACGTGCCCTACCCGCAACTGAAAGAGATGGACGACATCAACCCCGAGTTCGCCCGGGCCGACGTCGCCCTGGTGGTCGGCGCCAACGACGTGACCAACCCGGCCGCCCGCCGCCCCGGCAACCCCATCTCCGGCATGCCCATCCTCGACGTCGACCAGGCCCGCAGCGTCATCGTGATCAAACGCTCGATGGGCCAGGGCTACGCCGGCCTGGACAACGACCTCTACGCGGATCCCAAGACCGGCATGTTCTTCGCCGACGCCAAACGCGGCCTGGCCGCCATCACCGCGGCGGTCAAGGCCGAGGTGCCGGTCGGCTGACCGACACCGGCCAGCCGCGTCGCAACCGTCCATTGGGACACACAACGTGCCGTCGTGCTACCGGCTGCCGGGCCCGACCGGGCCCAACCGGCAGGCGGCGGCGAAAGGGGGCAGACATGAAGTACGCATCGCCCGGCACCCCGGGCAGCGTCGTCGAACTGAAGGACCGGTACGAGAACTTCATCGGTGGGAAGTGGGTGGCACCGAAACTGGGTGGCTACTCCACGAACCTGACGCCGGCTACCGGCAAGCCGATCTGCGAGGTCCCGAAGTCCACCCCGGAAGACGTCGAGTCCGCGCTGGACGCCGCGCATGCCGCCGCGGTGACGTGGAACGAGTCGACGCCGGCACAGCGCGCCGAGGTGCTCACCGCGATCGCCGACGCGATCGACGCCAACCGGGAGATGCTGGCGGTCGCCGAGAGCTGGGAGAACGGCAAGCCGGTACGCGAGACGCTGGCCGCCGACATCCCGCTGGCCGCCGACCACTTCCGGTACTTCGCCGCCGCCGCCCGCACCCTCGAGGGCTCGAGCTCCGAGATCGACAAGGACACGATCGCCTACCACTTCCACGAGCCGCTCGGCGTGGTCGGGCAGATCATCCCGTTCAACTTCCCGCTGCTGATGGCGGCGTGGAAGCTGGCTCCGGCGCTGGCCGGCGGCAACTGCACGGTGCTCAAGCCCGCCTCGCCGACCCCCTGGTCGGTGCTCAAGCTGGCCGAGATCATCGCCGACGTCGTGCCACCGGGTGTCATCAACATCGTCAACGGCCCCGGCGGCCAGATCGGGAAGGCGCTGGCCAGCAGCGACCGGATCGCCAAGGTCTCCTTCACCGGCGAGACCACCACCGGCCAACTGATCATGCAGTACGCCGCCGGCAACATCATCCCGGTCACCCTGGAACTCGGCGGCAAGTCCCCGAACATCTTCTTCGCCGACGTGATGGCCGAAGAGGACGAGTTCCTGGACAAGGCCATCGAAGGGCTGGTGCTGTACGCGTTCAACAAGGGCGAGGTCTGCACCTGCCCGTCCCGCGCGCTGATCCACGAGTCGATCTACGACCGGTTCATGGAGCGCTGCCTGGACCGCATCGGCCAGATCAAGCAGGGCAACCCGCTCGACACCGAGACGATGATCGGCGCCCAGGTCTCCACCGCCCAGGTCCGCAAGATCGCCGACTACGTCGAGATCGGCGAGAAGGAAGGTGCCAAGTGCCTGATCGGCGGGCGCCGTGCCGAGGTCGGCGGTGAGTTCGCCGACGGCTACTACTTCGAGCCGACCGTCCTCGAAGGACACAACAAGATGCGGGTGTTCCAGGAGGAGATCTTCGGCCCGGTGCTGGCGGTCACGAGGTTCACCGACGAGGCCGACGCGCTCGCCATCGCCAACGACAGCCGCTACGGCCTCGGCGCCGGCGTCTGGACCCGGGACGGCTCCCGCGCGTTCCGGATGGGTCGCGGCATCAAGGCCGGCCGGGTCTGGACGAACTGCTACCACCTCTACCCAGCCGGGGCGGCCTTCGGCGGCTACAAGGTCTCCGGCATCGGCCGGGAGAACCACCGGATGATGCTCGAGCACTACACCCAGACCAAGAACCTGCTGGTCAGCTACAGCCCCACGCCGATGGGCCTGTTCTAGCCATCCCGCCGGCGGCGGTTCTGGAGGGGGACCGCCGCCGGCATCCCGCGGCTGGCAGGCCAACGGCCTGCCAGCCGCTCCATGCCCGCGTCCGCAGGGGCTCCATTGTGGACGGTGTAGAACCCCGGGCCGCGACGGCCCGGGGTTCTACACCGGACAGCTCAGCGAACGACGGCCACCGCGCAGCGACCGTGCCGCAGGACGTGCTGGCTGACCGACCCCAGCAGCAGGCCGGCGAACCCGCCGTGACCGCGGGGGCCGACGACGACCAGGTCGCTGCGGGCCGACGCGCGGATCAGGGCAGCCGCCGGCGCGTCGGTCACGACCATCTCGCGGACCGGCACGGCGGGGTACTTGTCCCGCCACGGCGTGGTGGCGTCGGCCAGCATCTCCTCGGCGGCACGCGGCAGGACCGACCGCTCGGTGCGGTACGCGGACCGCCGGGCTGGCGGCTCGGTCGGGCGGTACGCATGCACGGCGACGAGCGGCCGGTGGTGCCGGTCGGCGTAGTCGAACGCGAACGCCAGCAACGGGTCGTGATCGGACCAGTCGAGACCGACGGTGACCGGAGCCGCGGCGGCCGCGGTCACCCGGGACGAGCCGTCGTGAACGACGACGACCGGGCAGCCCGCGTGCGTGGCGACCTGCTGGCTCGTGGAGCCCAGCAGCAGCCCGCGGAACATGCCGGTACCGCGGGAGCCGACAACCAGCAGCCGGGCCTCGGCCGACCGGTCCAGCAGCGCGGCGGCCGGCAGCGCCCGGCTGACCACCTCAATGCCGACGGCCAGCCCGGTGACGGCCGACCGGGCGCGCCGCGAGGCGACCCGGACGATCCGCCCGCCCCTGGCCCGCAGCCGATCGACCAGCGCTTCGACCGGCAGCCCGCCCGGGATGGCATGGCAGATCAGCAGCTCGCAGCCGATCGAGACGGCTTCGGCGGCGGCCCAGTCGACCGCGGCCAAGCTTTCCGGCGACCCGTCGACCCCCACCAGGACAACACCGTCTTCGGCAGTCATCGACCTGCCTCCCTCCCGGCTCGCGGACCGGCCCAGCCCCGCGTCCGGCGGCCCGACGGCGGCGACCAGCAGCCTGTCCCGGTCGTCGCGTCCGCGCCATCGGCTAGGAAGGCCCGGTCACACCACCAGCCTTGCCCGCCCGGAGGAGTTCAACCACCGGCTTCCGACCCAGGTCACGAGTCGTTCGGCCCAACCGCGATTCGCGGTGCCACCCGGCGATACCGGCCGTGAACCCGGGGGAGATCGCCGGATTGGGCACGACCAGGCCGCACGCGATCGGTCTCTGCCGCCGGCCGACGAGTGCCGGTCGGTGCAGGCGGCGGGACCTTGGTCCCTGCGCCACGCCGCCACCCCGGCCGCATCGTGGTCGGCATGGTTGCGGTCACCCCCATCCCAGGCTCCCGGGCGGACGTTGCAACGGCGCGGCGGGTCATGGCGGCAGCGCCGGGCAAGCCGCGTTCGGCCGGGTGTTGAGTGTGCGGGTCGTAGAGCGGCGGAGCACCGAACAAGCCGGCGCCGGCACGCCAGGGCTGCGGCGGCCCGCCGGGGCGCGGGGCCCGGCGACCGGCCAGCAGCCGGCGGCGCCGGACGCGACGCGGACGCTGCCAGCCGCCGCGGCGCTCGCCGCGGCCGGATCGTCGCCGCGTGGCCTGGCGACCGCCGAGGCCGGCGCGCGGCTGGCCGCAGAGGGCCGCAACGTGCTACCGCACCCGCCGCGCCGGCCACCGCTGCTGCAGTTCCTCGCCCAGTTCCGGGACCTGTTCGCGGTGACCCTGCTGGCCGCCGCCGGGATCACAATGCTCGCCTACCTGCTGGGCCAGCCGCGGGACGCGGGCAACCTGCAGTTGGCAGCCGCGATCCTGGCCGTGGTGGTGCTGAACGCGGGCATCGGCTTCGGCCAGGAGTACGCCGCGGAGCGGACCGCGGAGGCGCTGCAGGCGATGGTGCCGCACCATGCCCGGGTGGTCCGCGACGGTGAGCGGGTCGAGGTGGCCGCGGCCGACCTGGTCACCGGCGACCTGGTGGTGCTGGAGGCCGGCGACGCGGTGTCGGCGGACTGCCGCGTGGTCGAGGCGCACGAACTGGCCGTGAACAACATGGCGCTGACCGGGGAGAGCGAGCCGGTGACCCGCACCGGCGAGGCGGTCGCCGCGGGCACTCCGCTGCTGGAGGCCCGGAACCTGGTGTGGATGGGCACCACGGTGGCGGCCGGGGTAGGCAAGGCGGTGGTGGTCGGAACCGGCGCGGCGACCGAGTTCGGCCGGATCTTCCGGCTGACCGCCGGCACCCTGTCGGACCGCAGCCCGTTGCAGCGGCAGGTGGCGCTGATGGCGCGGCGGGTCGCGGCGGCCGCGTTCGCGCTCGGCGTCCAGCTGTTCGCGGTCCGGCTACCCACCGCCGGCTCGGTGGTCGACACGTTCGTGTTCGCGCTCGGGGTGATGGTCGCGCTGGTGCCGGAAGGGCTGCCGGCCACGTTGTCGGTGGCGTTGGCAGTCGGGGTACGGCGGATGGCCCGGCGGCAGGCGCTGATCAAGAAGTTGGTCGCGGTGGAAACCCTCGGCTCCACCACGGTGATCTGCACCGACAAGACCGGCACGCTGACCAAGGCCGAGATGACCGTCCAGTCGATCTGGACACCGACCGGCGAGCATCCGGTCAGCGGGGTGGGGTACGCCCCAGACGGCGCGGTCGATGACCCGGGCCCGGTGCGGGAGCTGCTGCGGGCCGCGGCGCTGTGCTGCGACGCCCGGCTGCTGCCGCCGTCCGGGCCGGACGGCTGGCGGGTGCTGGGCGACACCACCGAGGGTGCGCTGCTGGTCGCGGCGGCGAAAGCCGGCCTGGACGTCGGTGTCGAGCAGGCCGCCGCCCCGCGGGTCGGCGAGTTCCCGTTCGACTCCGCCCGGAAGCTGATGACCACGCTGCACGCGCGGGATGGCCGCACCTGGGCGTTCGTGAAGGGCGGGGCGCAGGAGGTGCTGGCCCGCTGCACCCGGATCGCCGGCGTGGCCGAACCGGCCACAGTGGACGGTGCGGCGGAGGCGGCGGTGCTGGCCGCGAACGACCGGATGGCGCGGGCCGGGCTGCGGGTGTTGGCGGTGGCCGCCCGGGAGGTGCCCGGCCGGCGGGTAGGGCAGGCCGAGGCGGAAAACGGGCTGACCCTGCTGGGGCTGGCCGGCATGCTCGACCCGCCGCGGCCCGAGGTGCTCGACGCGGTCGCCACCTGCCGCCGGGCCGGCATCCGGATCGTGATGGTGACCGGCGACCACGCGCTCACCGCCGAGGCGATCGCCCGCCGTGTCGGCATCATCGCGGACGGGCCACCCCGGGCGGTGACCGGAGCCGACCTCGACCGGCTGGACGACCGCGCCCTGCGCGACCTGCTGGCCGACCCGGCCGACGTGCTGTTCGCCCGGGTCCGGCCCGAGCACAAGATGCGGGTGGTGGCCGCGTTCAAGGACCTCGGCGCGGTGGTCGCGGTGACCGGGGACGGCGCGAACGACGCCCCGGCGCTCAAGCGGGCCGATATCGGCATCGCGATGGGACGGTCCGGCACTGACGTCGCCCGCGAGGCCGCGGTCATGGTGCTGCTGGACGACTCGTTCGCGTCCATCGCCGCCGCTGTCAAGCTGGGCCGTTCCGTCTACCGCAACATCGAGAAGTTCCTGATCTACCTGTTCAGCCACAACATCGCCGAGCTGGTGCCGATCTTGGCGGCGACCGCCGTCGGGTTCCCGCTGGTGCCGCTGCGTGCCCTGCAGGTGCTGGCCATCGACCTCGGCTCGGACGTCCTACCGGCCCTCGCCCTCGGCGCCGAGCCGCCCGAGCCCGGCGTGATGGACAGCCCGCCGCGCCGGCCCGAGCAGAAGCTCTTCTCCGCCGCGCTGGTCCGCCGCATCCTGTTCCTGGGCGGCATCCAGGCCGCGGGGGTCACCGCGGCGTTCTTCTGGCGCATCCACAGCGCGGGCATCGGCTTCGATGCCTTCACCGCCGGCAACCCGGTCTACCGCGAGGCGTTGACCATGACGCAGGCTGGGATCGTGGTCAGCCAGGTCTTCAACAGCCTCACCGTGCGCAGCGACCGGCACAGCATCCTCCAGGTCGGGCTGCTGTCGAACCCCCGTCTGCTGCTCGCCCAGGCCGTCGGCGTGCTATTCATGTGCGCGATCAGTTACGTTCCGGCACTGCAGTCGGTCTTCCACACCGCGCCGCTGTCCATTGTGGACTGGGCCGTGCTGGTCCCGCTCGGCGCACTTCCACTGGCCGCCGACGAGGCCCGCAAAGCGGTGTTGCGGCGCCGGATCCTGAAGGAGACGAGCAGATGAAAGCGATCATTGTCGGCTGCGGGCGGGTCGGCTCGACCCTTGCCAACCGGCTGTCCGTCGACGGCCACGACGTCTGCGTGATCGATCGCGAGCCGGAGACCCGTGAGCTGCTGCCGGCCGCGTTCCGCGGTCGGTTCCTGGTCGGCAACGGCTACCACCGCAAGGTGCTCGACGAGGCCGGCATCACCGAAGCGGCGGCCTTCGTCGCGGTCACCTCGGGCGACAACACCAACATCGTCGCCGCCCGGATCGCCCGCGAGGAGTACCGCGTGCCGCAGGTGATCGCCCGCATCTACGACCCCCGCCGCGCCGACATCTACCGCGACTTCGGCATCCCCACCGTCGCGAGTGTCCGGTGGACGGTCACCCGCATCCAGCAGATGCTGCTGCACCGCTACGTCAGCCCCGACATCACGTTCGGAAACGGCGAGGCCATGCTGCTCCGCGAGACGCTGCCGGCCTGGTTCGCCGGCCGCCCCTTCACCGACCTGAACGTCGACGGGGGGATCCACGCGACGGTCGTCACCCGGGGCGGGCGCGCCTTCCTGCCCACCGACAACTGCCTGGCCGAACCCGACGACGAGGTCGCGTTCGTCGTCGCGACGCCGTCCCTGGGCCGGCTCCGCTCGTTCCTTGGCAAGGAGTTGGGCACATGAACGTCACGATCGCCGGTGCCGGCCGGCTCGGTGACCGGGCGGCACACCTGCTCGCCGCCACCGGCCACCAGGTCACCGTCATCGACCGCGACCAGTCCCGGCTCGACCGGCTCACCGACCTCACCGTGGTGCGCCGGGTGCACGGCGACGCCTGCGAACCCGCGGTGCTGGAGGCCGCCGGCATCCTGACCACCAACCTGCTGCTCGCCGCCACCGGCGAGGATGAGGACAACCTCGTCATCGCCCTGCTCGCCAAGCGCCAGTTCGACGTGCCCCGGGTGTTCGCCCGCGTCAACGACCCCGACGACACCTGGCTGTTCGACGGCCGCTGGGGAGTCGACGTGGCCCTCCCGGCCGCGACCCCACTGGTCTCACTCATCGACGAAGCCACCGGCGGCGCCGACACCATCGGCCTGCTCCGCCTCGCCGCCGACGGGGTGACGCTCGTCGAAACCCACGTCAACGCCGGGTCGACCGCCGCCGACCGCACCCTCGCCGACATCCCGCTGCCGCCGTCGACCGTCGTGGCCACCGTCATCCGCTCGGGTCAACCGACGGTCCCCACCAGCGACTTCCGCTTCCAGACCGGCGATACGCTCCTGGTCGTCACGACCAACGCCACCGAGCAGGAGATCCACGCGGCCTTCCACCGTGACCAGAGCTGACGCTCGGCGGTTGGGGCGGAGGTCCCGACCCCAGGGTGATTCGCCGCTGTATTCGGTTCCGGCAGCCTGCCCGCCTGCTTCCCGGGCAGGCGGGCGGGCTGCCATCCCCTTGCATCGACCGCGTCTGTCAGCGATCCGCGGTCGAGTTGACGCTATGACCCGGCCAATGCAGCCGGTAGTAGACGAAAGTCACCGCCCGTGGGCAAGACATCGGGTAGGTCGGCGAGTGCCGACTCGCGAGTGGTCAGGCTACCCAGGCGGGGCCTCCGGCATGTCGCATCGATGTCTCTTGCCTCTGGGATGCGACTTGGTTCCAGCGGGACAGTGAAAGGACGCAGGAGCCGCGTTGGACAGCCGGCGGAGTACCGGCGAGCGCGGTCGCGGATGGGATCGGCATGGTCGGAATTGTGAGTGCGGGGCGTCGCCTGGGACTGATGACCGCGGTGGTCGTCGTTCCGCTGGCGATGACGACACCGGTGCTGGCCGCGGTGCCAGCCGTCCCGTCCTACCGGGTGATCGACCTGGGCACGCTGCCGGGGACATCCGACAGCACGGCCTTCGGCATCAACGAACGGGGTGACATCGTCGGCATCAGCGGGGACCGGGCGGTGCTGTGGCGGGGCGGGAGAGTCGTCGACCTCGCCGCCTCAACCGGCTCGGCCGGTGCTGCCACCGATGTCAACGAGCAAGGCGACGTGGTCGGAGCCGTTCAGGTCGCCGGTACGAACCAGGCGTTTCTCTGGCAGCGCGGCCGGATGACCATGCTGCCGCCGCTGCCTGGCGATCAAGGCAGCGGCGCGACCGCGGTCAACGATCGCGGCGAGGTCGTGGGCTACAGCGATGAGATCGTGCGGCGGCCGGTGCTGTGGCGGTCCGGTGGGAGGCCGGTCGACCTGACCGGGACGGGGATGTTCGAGGTGACCGGCCTGGACAACTCCGGCCGGTTGATCGGCACCGGACCCGGCCCCACCGACCAGGGCGCCGTCCCCGTGCTGTGGGCAGGCGGACGCACCACGACGTTGACCGTCAGGCCCGGCACCGCATCAGCCGTCAACGACCGCGGCGAGGTGGCCGGTTACGTCTACGTTGGATTCGGCCCGTCCTTCGTCTGGCGGCATGGGGAGCTGACCGACATCCCGCTGCTTCCCGGCCTGCCGGACATGATGATGATGCAGGCACACGCGATCAACAACCGTGGGCAGGTCGTCGGAGACGCCGGCTATGAGAGCTTCCTCTGGCACGACGGCACCTTGTCGGTGCTGCCGCATCTGTACGGCCACGGGCCGACCGCCAACGACATCAACGATCGCGGGCAGATCGTCGGGTCCATCGGGACCAGCCCCGACAACCTGCGGCCGCACGCCGTGTTGCTGACCCCGACACGGTGAGCAGTGCTTGGCCAGCCGGTAGACGAACAACCCGCACGCCGCGGGCCGGGCAGCGGGCGTTTCGCCGGCAGAGAGGTGACCTTGGTCCGCTGCCTGCCGGCCGACCACGTCATACCGTCGAATCGACCGCGGATCGCTGACAGACGCGGTCGATGTGAGGGAATGGCGGCCTGGCACGCCGGCCGGGGAGGTGGGCGTGCCGGGCTGCCCGGACCGACAGCCTGGCGGCGCGGTGGCGGCGTACCGGCCGCCGTGCGGGAAGTATCCGATGTGGGGGGGTGGCATGGCGGAGCCGCTGGCAGTGGTGCCTGCCGGCGTCGGCGGCTCGGCCACCGGCAGCGTCGCCCAGGTGGTGAACCGCGCGCTGGCCGAGTTTGTCTCCCGGGAGGTCGCCGCGCTCGCGGCGACCGACCCGGAGCTGGGCCGCTTCGGCCGGACCGCGGCGGAGTGGGTGCTGTCCGGTGGCAAGCGGCTGCGTCCGACATTCGCGCACTGGGGCTTGCGAGGGCTGGTCGGGCTCGACGCGCCGCTGGACCCGGTCCTGCCCGCCCTCGCCGCGTTGGAGTTGTTCCACGCGTCCGCCCTGGCGCAGGACGACCTGATGGACGGCTCGGCGACCCGCCGGGGCCGGCCCACTGTCCACCGGGCGCTGGCCGACCAGCATGTCGCGTGCGGACGGACCGGGGGCGCCGACCGGTTCGGCACCGCCGCCGCTGTCCTGGTCGGCGATCTCTGCCTGGTCTGGGCCGACCGGCTGCTGGCCACCGCGGCGCTGCCGGCCCGGGCGCTGCTGGACGCGCGGCGCTGCTACGACCAGATGCGGGTGGATGTGATCGCCGGGCAGGACCTGGACGTCGTCGGTGCGACGGACGCCGGCAGCTGGTCGCTGGGCCGGGCGCTGCTCGTGGCCCGCCTGAAGACCGCGAGCTACACGGTGCAGCGGCCGCTGCTGTTCGGCGCCGCGCTCGTCGGCCGGCGGCCCGACGCGCGGGTCACCGCCGCGTACGACGCCTACGGCCGTGCGGTCGGGGAGCGTTCCAGCTCCGCGACGATCTGCTGGGCGCGTTCGGTGACCCGGCCGTGTCCGGCAAGCCGGCCGGCGACGACCCGCACGTGCTGCGGAGCGGCTGCGTCTCGCGTGTGTTGCTGGCTGGTCAGGCTTGTCGGCTTGTCAGCCGGGGGTTTGGCGGGAAGAGGTGGTGGTGGAGGTCAAGGGTGAGGATGCCGGTGCGGAGTCCGACGGTGAGGGTGGCGCCGCCCTGGGTGCGTTGGGTGGCTTGAGGGGTGGGTGGCTGTGTGAGGAGGGCGTGGACAGGGATGCCGAGCGGGATGGCGTGGATGCAGCTGCCGGTGTCCGGGTGCCAGAGGCGGATGGTGCCGTCATGGCCGCCTGAGATGAGCAGGGTGCGGCCGTCGGGGGTGGTGGCGTAGGCGAGGGCGCGGACCTGGTCGGTGTGTCCGGTCAGGGGTGGGCCGACGGGTTCTGCTGTGATGGGGTTCCAAACGCGGATGGTGGTGTCGGCGCCGGCGGAGGCGAGCCGTGGACGGTGGCCGGGCTGATCGGGCGGGGCGGCCACGGCCCAGATCCAGCCGTCGTGGCCGGTCAGCGGAGGGCCGGACGGTTGGCCGGTGTCCGGGTTCCAGAGGCGGATGGTGGCGTCGTTGCCAGCCGAGGCCAGCATGAGTGGCCTGTGTTTGGCGGTCTGGACGAGGCAGAGCGCGCGCACGGGGCCGGTGTGTCCGGTGAGTTGCTGCGGCGGCAGGTCGGCGTCGTCGAACTTGTGGAGGGTGATGGTCCCGCTGCGACCAGCGACCGCGACGGTTGTCGGTGCGTCGGGTAGCGGTTGCAGGGCGAGCACGGGGCCCTGGTCTACGCGGATCGGCGGGTGTAGCCGGTGGCCGGTGGCCGGATCGCTGATGTGCAGATCGCCGGCGGTGTCGCCGGTGACCAGGACGTCGCGGCCGGCGAGGGTGTGCATGAGCAGGGCGCTCGTGCGGGGCGGGGCGGGGCTACGGGTGAGGGTGGCGGTGGTGGCGGTCCAACTCCGCACGGAGCCGTCGGCGGCGAGAACGAGGCAGTTGACGTGTCCGCGGGCGGGGGTGAGCGCGGCGGTGGTAGCGGTGGAGGCCGCTAGCGGTTCGCCGACCGGACGGCCGGTTGCCGGGTTCCAGATCCGCACTGTGCCGTCAGATCCGGTGGATGCCAGCAGGATGGCTCTGTCGGAGCAGCCCGGCTCGACGGCGCCCGCCAGCGTGCACACCCGCCAGACGGTGCCGGTGTGGCCGGTCAGGGGCTGCCCCACCTGCCGGCTGGTGACCGGATCCCAGATCCGTATCGTTCCATCGAGGCCGGTGGTGGCCAGCCGAATGGCTTTGTCGGACTTGCGGGACGCATCCGTGACAGCTAGCGCGCAGACGCCGACCGCGCCGCCGGTGTGGCCGGTCATCGGCTCGGCGACTTGCTGGCCGGTGAGCGGACTCCAGATGCGCACGGTCCCGTCATCGCCCGTGGTCGCCAGCAGGGTGGTTCCGTCGGGTCGGCCGGACTCATCGGTGCCCGGCAACGTGCATACTCCCCACACGCCGCCGGTGTGGCCGGTCATTGGCTCGGCGACTTGCTGGCCGGTGAGCGGATTCCAGATGCGCACGGTCCCGTCATCGCCATTGGTGACCAGCAGGGTGGTTCCGTCGGGTCGGCCGGACTCATCGGTGCCCGGCAACGTGCATACTCCCCACACGCTGCCGGTGTGGCCGGTCATTGGCTCGGCGACTTGCTGGCCGGTGAGCGGATTCCAGATGCGGACGGTCCCGTCATCGCCGGTGGTGACCAGCAGGGTGGTTCCGTCGGGTCGGCCGAACTCATCGGTGCCCGACACTGCGCACATCCCGAGAACGCCGCCGGCGTGCCCAGTAAACGGACCTCCTGCCTGCCGGCCGGTCGGAGGATCCCAGATCCGCAGAGCCCCGTCGCAGCCGGCAGTGGCCAGCAGTGTGGTTCCGTCCGGGCGGCCATTCGGGCCGGTACCCGGTAGCGGGCACACTCGATAGACAGGACCGGCGTGGGTGCTCGGCAGTTCGCCCATCAGCTGACTAGTGGTCGGATCCCAAATTCGGATCGTTCCGTCCTCGCCCGTCGTGGCCAGCACGGTGGTTCCGTCGGGGCGGCCAGCCGCATCGGTACCCGGCAACGTACACAGGCCCACGAGTGGCCTGGCCTGGCCGGTCAACGGGCTATCCCCTCGGCGGCGGGGGGTCGGATCCCAGATCCGCACCGTCCTGTCATCGCCGGTCGTGGCCAGTAGGGTGGTCCCGACAGGCCTTCCGGACTCGTCGACGCCCGACACCGTGGTCACTCCCAAGACACCACCGGTGTGGCCGGTCAGCGAGTCACCTATCTGCTGGCCGGCGATCGGGTCCCAGATCCGCACCGTCCCGTCGTCACCGGTGGAGACCAGCAACGTGGTCCCGTCGAGCCGGCCGGACTCATCGGCGCCCGGCAACGTACAGACTCCCCACACGTTGCCTGCGTGGCCGGTCAGCGGATCACCCACCTGCCGCCTAGTGATCGGATCCCAGATTCGCACCGTCCCGTCCCGCCCGGTCGTGGCCAGCAGCGTGGCGCCGTCGGGCCGGCCGGACCCACCGGCGCCGGGCAAGGCGCATACTCCCAAGGCGCCGCCGGTGTGGCCAGTCAGCGGATCACCCACCTGCTGGCCGGCGATCGGGTCCCAGATCCGCACCGTCCCGTCGTGGCCGGTGGTGGCCAGAAGGACTGTCCCGTCGGGCCGGCCGGCCGCATCGGTGCCCGGCAGCGTGCAGACTGCCCACATGCCGCTATGCCCGGTCAGTGGTTTACCCACCTGCCGGCCGGCGATCGGGTCCCAGATCCGCACCGTCCCATCACCACCGACGCTGGCCAGCAGAGTGGTACCCCCCGGGCAGCCGGCCTCATCGGTGCCCGGCAACGTGCAGACCCCCCACACGTTGCCGGTGTGCCCGGTCAGTGGTTCACCCACCTGCCGGCCGGTGATGGGATCCCAGATCCGCACCGTCCCATCACCACCGACGCTGGCCAGCAGGGCGGTACCGCGGAGTCCGGGGAGGACCACCAGGTCTTCGACGGTGCTGGTGTGGCCGGTGAGCGGCGCACCGATCGGCGCGGCTGCGGCAAGGTCCCAGAGTCGGATGGTTCCGTCGTCGCTGGCGGAGGCGAGGACCCTGCCATGGCCGGGCATTGTCAGGGACCGGACCCGGCTGACCACGCCGGTGTGACCGGCGAGGCGAACATGGGTGGCGACGCGGCCGGCCTGAGCAGCCGCGATGGCCCAACTGTCGGCGGGTTCGTTAATGGCCTGTCGTGTGCTGTGGATGGTGGTGGCTAGTTGCCGTAGGCCGGCTCGGTCGGTGGACTCGGCAGCGGCGAGGGTGTCGCGGGCGCCGATAATGCCGGCGATGGGCGGCGGTATCGGATGGTGGCCGAACAGAGTGCGGATGGCGTCGGCGGTGACGGCGTGCGGGTCGAGGCCGTCGAGAACGCGGGGGTAGGCGGCGAGGGTGTCCCAGTGGCCGGTGTCGGCGGCGTGGCCGGACAGGTGTCGGGCCAGGTAGGCGGGGATGGCGGTGGGGGCGGCGCCGGCGGTGCGGGCGGCGGCGGCGGCAAGTAGGGCGGAGGTGGCGCGGACCTGGTCCTGCCGGGCGCCGGCTGCCTGGTGGGAGCCGGTGGTGAAGTACTCGACGAAGGTGCGGTGAGCCAGCCGGTACACGGTCCCGGCAGGGCGGCTGGCCGAGCGGAGTCCGTGTCTTGAGCCCCGATCGGTGGGCGCGCGCGGGCCGGAGTCGTGGGTCTCACCGCCGATGGGCTGGGAGTGGGTGTCGGGGGTGTCGATGATGATGTAGGCGTCGGCGGCGGAGAGCAGCCCGTCGATCGCCTGTACCCAAGCCACTTTCTCCCCGACATAGTCGGTAGTACTCGGCAGTTCGGTCTTGTCCTGGGTCCGGCCCTCGGCTGGGTCTTGGGTGAGGGCGGCGGCGATGGTGGCCCAGATGCCGTCGGCTTCTGGCAGCCCGCGGCCGCGGGCGAGGGCAAGGGCGCGCAGGAGTGTGGGGTAGCGGTCGTCGAGGCGGGCGAGCCGGTCGAGCGCCTTGGCGAACAGGTCCTGATGATCGCCGCGCAGGAGGGTGGCCAGGGACGTTGACCGCTCGGGGAGTAGGAGCCGCGGTTCTTCGATGAGCTCGTAGACAGCCAGCCGAGCGTGCAGGAACTCGCGCTGCTGCGCGGCGATCGTGGCAGCGACCCGGTGGATGTCGGTGTCGTTGACCTTGGTCATGCCGGGGACGGCGTGGCCGTGGCGGCCGTGGCTGCGGGCGGCTGCCAGCCGTGCCGTGGCGTAGGCGCGGATCGCGTCCGGATCGTGGGCAATCCAGATGGTCTCGGTGCTGTTCTGACCGGCTGGGCAGCCTTCGTGGATGCCCGGGGCGGTGCCGCTGTGGCTCCGGTCGGCGCCGGCGGTGAGGACGTTGAGGAGGTTGGTGTCGGCCGCGGCGGTGTCCGGGGTTTCGTGGGTGGAGGCACGCGTGCCGACGAGGACGCGGACGGTAGGGAGGGCGGCGATGCGGGCCAGTAGGGATCGGGCTGTGTCGAGCGGGTCGGTGGCCTCGTCCAAGGCGTCGGCGAGGACGGTGAACAGCTGACCGCCCTGCAGTCCGGGCCTGCTCTCAAGATGGGCGAGTTCGTCGGCGAGCCAGTCCAGGTCGGTGGCGATGCCCGCGGTGGGATCGATGTCTGAGGGCAGCGGACCGAGGCCAGCGGCGACGGCGATGCGGCCGGTGATCTGCGGCAGGGTCAGGCCCGAGAGGTGTATTGCCGCGTCGAAGGCTCGGTCCGGCGGGGTCTGCTCGGCCGGCGGCGGGTCGGTAAGACCGCGGCGAGCCAGGGCGGCGCGCAGGTCGGGCAGGGAATGCACGAGCAGGTTGCCCAGCAGCGCCGACTTGCCAGACCCGGCGCGGCCCGAGACGACCAACATGCCGGGCTGGTTGCCGTGCAGCCACGCGCTGATGCGGGAACGTTCGGCGTGGCGGCCCTGGAAGTACCAGGACAGCTCGCCGTACTCGGCGCCCTGGGCCTTGACCAGGAAGTGCCGCCGCTCGTCCGGCCCGAGCTCGCCGAGCACGTCCTCCAGGTGCCGCACGGTGTCCAACGGCGCGGACATCCACGACGCGACCGGGGGATCGACAGGGACGAGGGCGGCGTCGCTGAGATCGCCGAGCGGGTAGGCCTCGCAGCCAGGCAGTACCCGTCGCAGTTGACTGGCCAGGTCGGTCAGCGGAATCCGGCTATTGGCCCGGTAGGTGGTGTGCAGCACCGTGCGCAGTGCGTCCGTGAACCGGCCCACCGTGGTCCCGCCAGCCGCCGACACGCCGACCAGTAGCACCCGCTGCGGCGGGTCGTGCGCCATCAAGGCCGCCGCCAGCAGTTGGACGAACCGCTGGGACCGGCAGGTGTCGATCACCACCAGCGCCCACCCGCCACCGCATGTGCCCTCGGCGGGCCGGATAGCGGCTTGGCGGACGCGGATGGCATCAGCGAGCTGATCCGGCGTGATACCAGCAGTACCGACACGGGCGGGACTGTCGGTGTGGGCAAGCGCCGCTCGGGTGCCGTCCGACCAGCCGTGCCCGACCCAGTACAGCACCGACCCATCCCCAGCCGCCCCGGCGGGTTCGACCTCCGACTTGGCGAGTCGGGCAGGGCGGCGCGCGGAGGCCCAGTCCAGCAGTCGTCGCTGCGCCGCGCTCGCTCCGCGTTCCAGCCCTGGCGTCGGCCAGGGATGCTGCCGGGCGCCGAACCGGGCCAGCAGGTCGGTCAGCCGGCCCACCTGGGCCTGAACGTCGAGGTCTGGCAAGCCCGGGTCCGTGTAGTGGCCGATATCGACCGGGAACACCTCGACCACCGGCGCCGCCGCGCGCGCAGGGCCCTGGCTGCCGGCGGTGGGTGACTGCGGGACAGGTTTGGTCACAGTCGCCTGGCTCATGACCGACCCTCGCCATGAGTGCACAGCCACGGCCCGGTGCCTAAGTCGACCGCAGCACAGGAGGCGTCAGCGGGCGGCTCGACCCCGGCAATCCCACCCCGATACGGCCACCGGGCGGCGAGCAGGTCAGGCTGGTCGACGGCCCTCACCTCCTGGCCCAGTCCACCGAGAAGTCAGCACGCCTCCAGCGACAAGCAGCGCCTCCGCGCAGGTGGCCATCGGCCCACACGACCGCGTCGGCGCCGTTACCGGCCGCACCGCGGCCGACTCCCGCGCCAGCGTCCGTGTCGACCCACGTCGACCCGCCCCGCCGCCGGTCGCGCCGAACGCTCCCGCATCCAGGACACGCAGACGGCCATAGGGATTCCCAGCGTCATCCCGCTCTCCGTACACCGGACCATCCTTCACCATGCATGTCAGAAGTGACACAAGCGTGGACCGTGAAGGCAGCAAGACCACACGAACAGGCAAGACGAGTAAGATCGGCACCGCCACTCGTCCCGAGCGACATGAACGGCAGATGAACGTGTGCCGGGCAGCTGGGATCGGCGGCAAGGTCGGGCATCGGCGGCGCGGAAGACGGCTGCGCCAGCACACGACGGCGGCCGACGCGGCTCGATCGAATCGGCACATGGAGCCGACGGGGCGACCGGGTCACGGCCTTGTCCGGGTGGCGACTGCCAGGGGCTCCGGGGTCCATGCATTTGATCTTGGCGATCGGCCGTAACCGCCGCCGGCATTCCTGCGGCGGACGGATGCTGCTGGACCTGGTGAGGTCGTCAGGTTTGTCGGATGGTGGGGAAGAGGTGGTGGTGGAGGTCGAGAGTGAGGATGCCGGTGCGGAGGCCGACGGTGAGGGTGGCGCCGCCCTGGGTGCGGGCGGTGGTCTGGGGGGTGGGTGGTTGGGCGAGGAGGGCGTGGATGGGGAGGCCGAGCGGGATTGTGTGGATGGCGGTTCCGGTGTCCGGGTGCCAGAGGCGGATGGTGCCGTCGTGGCTGCCGGAGATGAGCAGGGTGCGGCCGTCGGGGGTGGTGGCGTAGGTCAGGGCGCGGACCTGGTCGGTGTGGCCGGTCAGGGGTTGGCCTATTTGGCGGGCGGTGTGGGGGTTCCAGAGGCGGACGGTGGCGTCGGCGCCGGCGGAGGCCAGTTGTGGTGGGTGGCCGGGCTGATCGGGCGGGGCACCCAGGGCCCAGATCCAGCCGTCGTGGCCGATCAGTGCTCGGCCGACTGGTCGGCCGGTGTCGAGGTTCCAGAAACGAATCGTGGCGTCGTCGCCAGCGGAGGCGAGCAGTAGTGGCGTGTTGTCGCTAGGGGGTACGAGGCATAGGGCACGTACGGGGGCCATGTGCCCGGTGAACTGCCGCGGTCGAGTAGACGCGGCATTGTGGTGGCGAACGACGATGGTGCCACTACCGCCGGCGGCGGCAATGGCGCCTTGAGGGCTGGGAAGGGGTTGCAGGGCGAGGATGGCGCTATGGTCAACCTGGACGGATTCGAGCAGCCGACGGCCGGTGCCTAGGTCGGTGGTATGCAGGTGGCCCGTAGTGTCGCCGCTGATCAGGACCTTGCGGTCGCCGAGCGCATGTGTAGCGAGAGCGCTGGTGTGGCGGGGAGCTGACGCAGGTGCGAGGGTGGCAGTGGCGGTGGTCCATGTGCGGACGGTGCCGTCAGCTGCGAGCACAAGGCAGTCGACGCCCGGGATGTTGCCTAGGGCGAGTGCAGAGGTGGTCGCGCTCGAGCTACTGAGCGGATCGCCGATCGGCCATCCGCTGACTGGATCCCAGAGTCGCACCGTGCCGTCATAGCCTGTCGTAGCCAGTCGCATGGTGGCGCGAGATCGGCCTGGCGGTCCTGTGCTTGGCAGCGCGCACACGCCCCAGACGACGCCCAAGTGGCCGGTCAGCGGCCCGCCCAATTGCTGGCGAGTGCCCAGGTCCCAGACGCGGACAGTTCCATCGGCGCCGGTGGTAGCCAGTAGAATCGCTGCGCCCGGATGCTCATCCGAGCCGGCGCCGGTACTTGGCAGTATGCAGATGCCGTATATTCGGCCGGTGTGGCCGGTCATTGGGTCACCTATTTGGCGGCCAATGACCGGATCCCAGATACGTATAGTGCCATCGGCCCCGCCGCTAGCCAGGAGGATGCGCCCGGGTTTGTCGTCTGGGCCGACCTCCCGCACCGCGCAGAGGCCCGAAACGAGTCCACTGTGGCCGGTCAATGGCTCACCCATCTGGCGGCCAGTGACCGGATCCCAGATACGTATAGTGGCGTCGTAGCCGCTTGTGGCGAGGTGAGTACGCCCAGCGGCCCAGCGGCCGGTCGATTCGTCGGACTGCGGCAGGGCACATACGTCCCAGACGCCGCCAGCGTGGCCGGTCAGCGGCTCACGGACTTGGCGTCCAGTGACTGGGTCCCAAATACGTAAGGTTCCGTCGAAGCCGGCAGTGGCTAGGAGGGTCCGGCCGTCCGACTGACTGTCTTCGTCGGTACCCGGCAGCGTGCACACCCCCCCTACCGGGCCAACGTGACCAACGAGTGGGTCGCCGAGCGACCGTCTGGAAACCGGATCCCAGATCCGCACTGTTCCGTCATAGCCGGTGGTGGTCAACAGGGTAGTGCTGCGGGATCCCTCTGTCGCGTCGGTGCTTGGCAGCGCGCATACGCCCCAGACGCCACCAGTATGGCCGGTCAGCGGGCTTCCAGCTTGGCGGCCGGTGACCGGATCCCAGATACGTATGGCGCCGTCGTAACCAGTGGTAGCCAGTAAGGTAGTTCCGTCGAGGTGGCTATCTGGACCGGTACCGGTATCCGGCAGTGCGCATACACCGTAGGAAGGGCCGGTCTGGTGGGTCAAGGGATTATCGGCCTGGCGCGCGATCACCGGATCCCAGATGCGTATGGTGCCGTCGGCACCGCCTGTGGCCAGGAGAGTGCGCCCGGTCGATCTGCCGTCGGAGTTGACACCTCCTGACACGGCATAGACACCTGCAACGAGGCCAGTGTGGCCGGTCAATGGATCACCGACTTGGCGACCGGTGACTGGATCCCAGATGCGTATGGTGCCGTCGGCGCCGCTTGAGACTAGGAGATAGGCGTCGGACTCGCCGGTCAAATCGCCAGACGACAGTGCGCACAAGCCCCATACAGCTCCGGTGTGGCCGGTTAACGTGCCGCCGACTTGGCGGCCGGTGAACGGATCCCAGATACGTACGGTTCCATCGTAACCACCAGTGGCCATTAGAATTCGTCCGTCGGGCCGACCATCTTCGTCGGCACCCGGGAGCGTGCACAACGCCCACACCGGGCCAGTATGGCCAGTAAGGCCATTGCCGATCTCACGGCCAGCCGTCGGTGTCCAGAGGCGTATGGTGCCGTCATAGCCGGTCGTGGCCAGTAGAGTGGTGCCGGCCGGCCCGGCGCCTGGCAGTGCGCACACGCCCCACACGGCGCCCGCGTGACCTGCAAGCGGATCCCCAACTTGGATGCCGGCGATAGGATCCCAGACTCGCACGGTTCCATCTTCGCCAGTGGTAGCCAATAAAGTGCGCCCAGGTTGACCATTCAAATCTGTATCTGGTAGGACGCACACTCCCCAGACCTCGCCGGTATGGCCAGTCAATGTATCACCGACTTGGCGGCCGGAAACGGGGTCCCAGATGCGAATAGTGCTATCGGTGCTCGTGCTTACTAGCAAGATTTCCCTGTACGGGTCACGAATCGCTACGAGGCCTTCGACCGAACCGGCATGTCCAACAATCGGCGTACCTATCGGGGTGGCGGTGGTTGGGTCCCAAAGGCGGATGGTGCCGTCGTCGCTGGCGGAGGCGAGGATGGTGCCGCGGCCGAGCAGGCGCAACGAGACGACCTTGTTGACCCCGCCGGTGTGGCCGGTGAGGCGGACGTGCATGGTGACGCGGCCGGCTTGGGCGGCGGGGACGGCCCAGTCGACGGCGGGTTCGCCGATGGCTTGTTGGGTGCTGTGGGTGGTGGTGGCGAGTTGGCGCAGGCCGGGGCGGTCGGTGGGGTAGGCGGTGGCGAGGGTGTCGCGTGCGCCGATGACGCCGGCGACGGGTGGCGGGATGGTGCGGCGGCCGAACAGGGTGCGGATGGCGTCGGCGGTGACGGCATAGGGGTCAAGACCATCGAGGACGCGGGGGTGGGCGGCGAGCACGTCCCAGCGGTCAGTGTCGGCGATGTGTCCGGACAGGTGCCGGGCCAGGTAGGCGGGCATGCCCGCCGGGCCGGCGGCGACGCGGGCGGCCGCGTCGAGGAGTGCGCTGGCGGCGTGACCTTGGTCCTGCTGGGGGCCGGCTGCGTCGCGAGGGTGGGTGGTGAAGTATTCGACGAAGGTGCGGTGAGCCAGTCGGAATACCGTCCCGGCGCGGGAGCCGATCGGGTTGTCGTCTGGTCCGGTGTCCTGGTCGTCGAGGGTGGCTGGTTTGACGTCGTGGCCGGTGGCGGGCTGGCGGTCGGTGTTGGGTGTGTCGATGATGATGTAGGCGTCGGCGGCGGTAAGCAGATCGTCGATGGCCTGCGCCCAGCCCGCTCCCATTTCACCGTTGACAGGCTCCGGTGGTGCTGTCTGGCCGTCCGGGTCCCAGCCGGCGTGTGGGTTCTGGGGCGGGTTGTGGGTGAGGGCGGTGGCGATGGTGGCCCAGATGCCGTCGGCTTCGGGTATGCCGCGGCCACGGGCGACGGCGAGGGCGTGGATCAGGGTGGGGTAGCGGTCGTCGAGGCGGGCCAGGCGGTCGAGGGCTTTGGCGAACAGGTCCTGGTGGTCCCCGGCCAGCAGGGTGGTGAGGGATCCGGCGCGTTCGGGGAGGAGGAGGCGGGGTTCTTCGATGAGTTCGTAGACGGCCAGCCGGGCGTGCAGGAACTCCCGCTGCTGGGCGGCGATAGCGGCGGCAACCCGGTGGATGTCGGTGTTGATGACGTGGGTCATTCCGGGGATGGCGTGGCCCCGGCGGCCGTGGTCGCGAGCGGCGGTCAGCCGGGCGGTGGCGTAGGCGTGGATGGCGTCGGGGTCGTGGGCGACCCACACCACCGATGCGCTGTCCCGCCCGGCTTGGCCGGGGGTGTGGTCGACCTCGGGGCGGGTGCGGGTGAGGGCGTCGAGAAGGTTGGTGTCGGCGGCGGGTGCATCGGGGGTTTCGTGCGTGGAGACGCGGGTGCCGACCAGAACGCGAACCGTGGGTAGGGCGGCGATGCGGGCCAGCAGCGAGGCGGCGGTGTCCAGCGGGTCGGTGGCCTCGTCGAGTGCGTCGGCGAGCACCGTCAGCAGCCGGCGCGGCCTGGTTGTGGTGGTGTCGGGGTGGGCGAGTTGGTCGGTGAGCCAGTCCAGGTCGCCGGCGATGCCGGTGGCCGGTTCGAGAGTGGAGGGCAGCGGGTCGAGGCCGGCGGCGGTGGCGATGCGAGCGGTGATCTGTGGGAGGGTCAGGCTGGACAGGTGGATGACCGCGTCGAACACCTGCGGCGGTGGGGTCTGTTCGGCTGGTGGGGGTTCGGTGAGGCCGCGGCGGGCCAGGGCGTCGCGCAGGTCGGGCAGGGAGTGCACGAGCAGGTTGCCCAGCAGCGCGGACTTACCCGACCCGGCCCGCCCGGACACGACCAGCATGCCGGGGCGGCTGGCGTGTAGCCAGGTGCTGATGCGGGTGCGTTCGGTGTGGCGGCCGTGGAAGTACCAGGACAGCTCGCCGTACTCTGCGCCTTGGGCCTTGACGAGGAAGTGCCGCCGCTCGTCCGGGCTCAGCTCCTTGAGGACATCTTCCAAGTGCCGCACGGTGTCCAGCGGGGCGGACATCCAGGAGGCGACCGGCGGGTAGACCGGCACGAGCGCGGCGTCGGTGAGGTCACCGAGCTGGTGCATCTCGCAGCCGGACAGCACCCGGGTGAGCTGGGTGGCCAGGTCGGTCAGGGGGATGCGGCCGTTGGCCCGGTACGTGGTGTGCAGCACGGTGCGCAGGGCGTCGGTGAACCGGCCCAGCGTGGTCGCCCCGGCAGCTGACACCCCGACCAGCAGTACCTGCTGCGGCGGGTCGTGGGACATCAACGCCGCGGCCAGCAGCTGGACGAACCGCTGTGAACGGCAGGTGTCGACTACCACCAGCGCCCATCCTCCACCGCGATCGTCGGTTCGCGTGGCGGCCTGGCGGGTGCGGATGGCGTCGGCGAGTTGGTCGGGTGTGACCCCGGCGGCGCCGACCCGGGCAGGGCTATCGGTGTGGGCGAGCGCGGCGCGGGTGCCGTCGGACCAGCCGTGCCCGACCCAGTACAGCACCGACCCGTCGCCCGGCGCCGCGCCCGCCGCGCTGTCCAAGCCGTCCGGGTCGACGGCGCGGGGTGCGGTGGTGGCCCAGTCCAGCAGCCGACGCTCGACCACACTGGCGCCGCGTTCTAACGTCGGTGCCGGCCAGGCGCGCAGCCGTCCACCGAAGGGCGCCAACAGGTCAGCCAGCCGGCCGACCTGCGTCTCGACGTCCAAGTCCGGGAGGCCAGGGTCGCTGTAGTGCCCGATCGAGATCGGGACAAGGTCCACCTGCGGCATCACCGGTACATGACCCCGACCGGCGCTGTGGGTGGCCGCTGGCCGGTGGCCCGGGTCTCCGCAGCGGGCCGGCTCACGCTCTGCCTCCGCCGCCACCGCTGCGCGTGGGACCGGGCCAGTCGATGTCGAGGTCTGCGTCGGGGTCGAGGGGGTCGGTGTGGGTGGTGGCCATGAGCAGTTGGGTGACTGGGGAGGCGCCGCCGCCGTCGACGCGGACCTCATGCAGGCCCGGTGGCAGCGGCTGTCCAGTCCCGACCACGGTGCCGTTGCGCCACCCGAGGGCGGGGGTGTCGACCCGAAGCCCGGTTCCCAGATCGACTACCGCACAGGTGGCGTCGGTGGGCCGGTCCACTCCGTTGACGGCGACCTGGTAGGGCTCGCCGGTGGTGACCACGTCGGGCAGGTCGAGGCCGAGTTCGCCGGCGCCCTGCCACGGCCCGGTGCGCCGGTCGGTCAGCACGTCCTGGGCGACCAGCACCGCCTCGGCGCAGGAGGCGACCGCGCCGTGCGACTGTGCCAGCGGCAACACCACGACGCCGGGCAGCGCGGCGGACTGCCGCGGCACCGTCCCATCCCCTCCAACATCAACCTGTCCCACCCCACCCGCCGTGGGCTGGTAGGTGAACCGGTGCCCCACCACCGTGCCGGCGTCAACGGTGAGCGCCTGCACGGTGGGCTGGTGCGCCCCAGCCACCTGCACCAGCGCCGCTTGCGTTGTCGGCAGGCAGAGCGCTGAAGCAGTGAGCGACGCGGTGGCAAGGTCGGCGTCGCCACCCAGCCCGGCTACGTCCGCCGCCGTGAGCCTCCGCGCCGACTCGCCGTCGGTCACGCACCGGTACGTCGGCAGCAGGTCATACACCCCCGGCAACCCCACCGCTAGCCGCCGCACCCGTGCCCGGGGCAGCGGCAGCCCACCCCCGCCGCACCCGAGCAGCAGCGCCGCCTTCGGTGCGCCGAAGAACGGCGTCCCCACCGTCAACACCGCCCGCACGCTGCCAGCCAGCCGGCCGTCCTGGCAGGCCTGGGCCGCGACCAGCCCGCCCATCGAGTGCGCCACCACCACCAGCCGGGCGGGTTGCTCGTCCCGGTCGGCCCGGCGGGCGGCCTCGTGCACCGGATGGGTCTGCCACCGGTCCAGGTGGCCAGCAGCGAAGTCGGCCAGTTGCTGTCCATTGTGGGTGACCGGAAGCCGCCAGTCGTAGGGGAACTCGGCCACCGCGTCCGGGTGGCAGGTCACCGCCCGCAGCCCGGCCAGCAGCCTGGTGTAGGGGGCGAAGCCGGCCAGCACCGGCGCGAACGCCGGGAACCGCAGCAGCCGGCTGGCCCGTACCCGCCCGTACCGGCCAGCACGTTCCTCCGGCGAGAGCGCCAACGCCTGCAGCGACTTGCCGGTGGTCCAGGCCGAGACGTACCAGCGCGGGTCGGCCAGCCCCCACAGCACCCGACCCGAGGTCACGTCGACCAGTTCACTGCCCATGATCCCGGGCACCACGACGACCGCATCGCGCGATCCCAGTTCCGCCGTGGTCATCCGTGCTCCCCGTGCACCCGACCTATCCTGAACCATCAGTATCACGGCAGGTACAGAATTGGTCTGGACAGGCACCGGAACTATCCGAACGGACACCTGTCCCAGGACGGCCGATCGTGCCGGCGCAACCGGCCCCAGCGGCGGCTGGCCGGTATCAGGGGGCCAGTCAAGCTGATCTCACACACCTCGGGAGCGTCGTCACCGCGAAGGTGCCGGTCGTTGACCGGGCTGCATCCTACCGGATCGGCGGCAGGCCAGTTGCCGATAGCCGAGACGGCGCCCAATCGCGGCCCGCCCGCGCGCTGGTTAAGCCTTGACCACCTGGTTCGCCGATCAGCTGCCGCTGGGCCAGCTCGCTCCGGCGAAGTCGGGGAAGGTGCGGTAGTCGGCGATCTGGACGACCTGGTTGACGTCCGGGGCGTGGACGATGAGTGTGCCGCCGAGGGATATCGCGACGTGGTGGATCCGGCCGGGGTGCCGAAGAAGACGAGGTCGCCAGGCTGGAGTGGTTCGCCGGCGGGGAGGAGAGGTCCGGCGTTGTACTGGGTCTGTGCGGTCCTTGGGATGTCGATCCCGGCCGCGGCGTAGGTGGCGTCGGTGAAGGCCGGAGCAGTCGAAGCCGGGGTCGCCGTTGCCGCCCAGACGTAGGGCTTGCCGAGTTGGGCGCAGGCGAACCGACGGCGAAGATCGCTGCGTCGATTGCGTCAGGCTCGTCGGTTGGCTGAGGGGCACCGCATGATACTGACGGGTTCACGGCCGGGTAGGTGTATTAGCGGGCGGCTTGGGCCAGCACGTTGGTGACGTACTGGCGACGTACTGGTGGGAGTGGTTGTAGGCGAACACCGCGGCGTCGATGTCGTGGTCGGCGCCGTTGTCGCACAGGTAGTAGGCGGCGGCATAGATGGCGTCGTGCGGGTTGTAGCGCGATGGTGGGGTTGCGCCGCCGGGTGGGATGGGGTGGTGGGCGAAGATGCCGTTCCAGGTGGGCTGCAGGATCTGGAGTGGTCCTTGCGCCCGGTGCCGGTCCTCAGGCAGGAGGTAGACGAAGCGGGAGCCGCTCGCCTGCGGCGTGCGGAAGTCGAATAGAGTCGGCGTCTGCGGGTCGAACACCGGCGTTCGCAGTCCACCTCCCACCCGGTGAAGGCCAGCCGCGCGTCGGCGCCGGCGCCCGGCGGCGGCGGGCTGACGCTGTCGAAGGCCCACCGGCTGCGGATCACCCGGCCGTCCACGACCGTCTCCGCCGCCTCGGCGCCGTCGCGCAACTGCTGGACGTGGCCGGGTAGCACGGCGAACCCCGGGCAGTCCGCCAGCAACCCCAGCACCACCCGGAACAGGTCCGCCCGCCGGACCACCTGGTAGCGGTACCGGCCCAGTGCCAGCACCCGGGTTCGCCCGCAGGCATGCACTCGCACCTGCTGGTAGCTGCGTGACACCGCGGCGTCGAGCAACCCGGGCCTGGCCGACCAGGACCCCAGCACACCGCCGCCGGCTCGGTCGCCGTGTCGTCGACCACCAGCACCCGGCGGTCCCGCCACCCGTGCACGGCCAGGCTCGCCGCCAGCGACAGCCCGCTCAGCCCGCCGCCGGCGATGACCGCGTCGAACTCCGGGGCACTCATCGGCTGCTCCCGCGGCCCGCGGGACGCATCGCCGCGGGCCGCACGGCCAACCCGGTAGGGGGCAACGAGGCACCGTCCGTCAGCCGACGACGGCGGTCGAGCAGTGCGCGTGCCGCACCACCGTCTGGCTCACCGAGCCGAGCAGGAGGCCGGCGAGGCCGGCCGGGCCGCGACGGCCGACGACCAGGAGAGAGGTTCCCAGCGAGGCGTCGACCAGGGTGCGCGGCGGCGGGCCCGCCGAGGGCCAACCGCTCGACCGGCACATCGGGAAAGTCCGCCTGCCACGGTGCGACGGTCTCGCGCAGCAGCGCTCCGCGGCCTGGCGGGCCCGCCAGTAGTCGACCTCGGGCATTGGGTGGCCGACAGCGGTCCCCGGAGTCGGATCCCGGAATGCGTACAGCACCTGGATGCCCAGGCCGTGCCGGGCGGCGTGGCGGAAGGCGTGCGCGAGCGCCGGGTGATCGTCGTGGGTGTGGTCGATGCCGACCAGGACCGGCCCCTCCGGCTTGGTGGTCGGGCGGACGATGGTGACCGGCACCGGCGCGTGTGCCGCGAGCTGACCGCCGACCGAGCCGAGCAGCAGCTCGGCGAAGCCACCCAGGCCGCGGTGTCCCAGGACGACCTCGTCGGCGTGTGCGGCCAAGCGGACCAGCTCTCGGCCCGGCGAGCCGTGGGCGACGTACTCCTCCACCCTGAGGCCGGGGGCGGCCTCGCGGGCTTGGGCCAGCGCCCGGGCCACGACCTCGGCGACCTGCCGGTCGAGGGCGGCGACCAGGTCTGGCGGGTGCTGCCCGGCGGTCGCGGCGCGGGCGTCGGTGACGTGGCAGACCGTTAGCTGACGGCCCCGGACGGCGGCCTCCTTCGCCGCCCATGCGACCGCCTCCAGACCCTGCTCAGAGCCGTCGACGCCGACCAGCAGGCCCTGCACCACATTCTCCGACATCGTCGACACTCCCTTCGCCCCACAGCGCCGGCAGCCAGCCGATCGCCTTCACTCGTTGGCGATGCCCGGCCGTCCACGCCAACCGCGGTGCTGCTGTCAGCTGTCCACACAGGTCCGTCGCGGCCGGACCGCGGCGGTGCTGTGCCCGAGCCAGCGGTGGTCTCGGAGCGGAGGCACGCGCCGGTGGCGTAGTGTCACCGGTGGTACAGGTCGCGGATGTACCGGGTGTCGCCGCCGGGGCCGGTGGCGTCGATAACCAGCTGGGCGGCCAGCGGGGTGTCGGTGTAGGGCAAGGTGGCGTTCCAAGGGTGGCCGACGTACCCATCGACGGGCAGCGGCCGGCGCCGCGCCCAGCCACCCGCCCCTTCGGCGCCACGAAGAACTGGACCTTGGCGGCGCGCAGCACCTGTGCGTTGAAGAACACGGTCCCGGCGCCGTCGGGGAGCACCCAGGCCCCGTTGTCCTCGACCAACGGCGGGTTCGCGGTCACCTTGACGATTTCCGCAGGGGCCGGCCAGGCCGCGAAGGTGACGCGGATGGCGTCACCGCCGAGCACGTCGCCCTTCTGGATCTGCCCGACGGTCTCGATCGACCGTTCGACGATCAGCACCCAGCCGGTCGACACCGCCGGCCGCCGGAAGCTGATGTCGCCGCTGAACAGCTTCTCCGCCGCGCCGGACAGGTGACCCCGGCCGAGCACCGTCGACCGTCCACTCACGACCTGGACGACCCGCACCTCCGGTTCGCCCGGCATGTACGGCATCAGCCGCGCGCTGACGTACACCGGTGTGCCGACCGACTGCAGCGGCACCGGCGTTTGGGACCGGACCGCGGAGCACCGTGCGCCGGTCACCGTCCAGCCCGTGGCCGAGCGGCGTAGCGACACGTCGGTGCCCAGCCAGGGCCACCCGTCCCGGTCCGCCCGGGCCTTCACGGTCACCACGACGGTGCCGCGGGCTGTCGCCCGTGGGGTCCCGACGGTCGGCCGCACCATGCCGAGCACGCCGATGGCGAACCGGCGCGCCGGGGCACCGGCGGTGGTGGTCGCGATCGTCGGTGTCGCCGGTGCCGGCCTGGTCGGGCTCGACGGCGTGGCGGAGGCCGGGGTTGAGGCGGGCGCCGACGCCGCCGGCCCGGCAGGCTGGGTCAGGGCTTCCTACCCTGGTCGACCGCCACCCACACTCCGAGGGTCACCAGCGCCACCGTCAGAACCGACCCGACCACAGTCAACACGCCGCGCCGGCGAGACAACTCGCTCATCGGTCCCCCTCCTCTCTGGGACGAGGGGGAGTGCCATCGCCGGGTGGTCGGCATTCGGGCCGCCCCCTCCGTGTCAAGAACTGTTCCAATCCAGTGGCTGGGCACAGTGCCCGACGACGCCGCCGGCCTGGGCACTAGGGCCTCGGCTGTGGCCGGTGGGTCAGTCCGCGATGCGCAGCGCGACCGCGGGGCGGATCCGGGCGGCTCGCCGGGCCGGCCAGTACGTGGCGAGCAGGGATGCGACCCCGGCCGTGCCGACCAGGATCGCGATCGCCAGCCAGGGAACGGGGAAGCCGATCCCGGTGCCGCTGAAGTTGGGGTCGTTCTGGAAGAGCAGGTAGCTGGTGAGGATCGAGAGGGTGGTGCCGAGCACGATCCCTTCGGTCGCCACGAAGGCGCTCTCGGTGAGAAACGCCCGCCGCACCGTGTGGGCCGGGAAGCCGAGGGCGCGCAGCACGCCGATCGTCCGCCGGCGTTCGCGCACGGCGCGGACCATCACCACGCCGAGGCCGGCGATGCCGATCAGCAGCCCGAGGGCGAGGAAGCCCTGCATGAGCTGGAAGAAACCGCGGGTCGCGGCGAAGCTCCTCGTCACGGCCTGCCGGATCCGGGCGGCGACCAGGCCGTGGCGCAGGAACTGCCCCTGCAGGTCGACGGCAAGCTCCTCATCGGACACCCCGGCCGCCGGGCGGACCAGCACCGAGGCGAGCCGCGCGCGGGCGCCGAACTGGGAGTGCGCCGCCGTGTCGGCCATGACAACCGTGCTGATGACGTCGGCCCCGCCGATGAAGTAGAAGCCGTAGCCGGACCGCAGGACGCCGGCGACCGTCTTCTGCTCGGCCCGGCCGCTGGCCGGGTCGGTCAGCGTCATCGTGTCACCGGGGACGAACGCGATCGCCTGTGGACCGCCGCCAGCCGAGCCGAAGTACTGGTCCAGGATCACGTACCGCCGGTCGGTGAGCACCGCGTTCCAGGCGGCCCGATCGCCGTCGAATTCCGGCATCCGCTTGACCAGCGGGTAGAGCCCGGTGCTGGCGATCCCGGCGCCGGCGCCGACCACGACAGTGTCGACCGGCTTGGTGAACCGGCCGAGGTTGGTGACCTGTCCCGCGCCGACCAGCAGCGGCACCGCGGCCTCGACCCGGCCAGCGTAGCGGCCGGAGGTCAGCGTCTCCGCCGGGTCCGGCACCGGGTTGCTCGGGTTGAAGTCCGCCCGGATCGCAAAGCCGCCGGAGGCGTTCGCGACCTCACTGTCCACTGTGGCATTGATCATGTTGCCCAGCACGGTGATCAGCACGAGCGTGAAGACGACCAGGCTGTACATGACCAAGATCGCGCCGGTGCGGAACGGCCGGGCGATCGGATAGGCGACCGCCAGCCGGCCGGACAGCCCGCCGGGGGTGGGACGGCGCAGGTACCGCCGGAACGGCCGGACGATCACCGCCTGGTTCTGGCTGACCAGGAAAACCGCCGAGAAGGTGAGCATGGTGCCCATCACCACGTACGTCACCGTGGTCCCGGTGTCGAAGATGTGCGGCCGCAGCGTGTTGGCCACCAGTCCCCACAGCAGCACGGCGGCCGACGCCGCGGTGTAGACCCAGCGGCGCGGCGCGACCCGGGTCAGCAGCGGGCACGCCAGCAGCACGGCCAGCGCCGGCAACAGGTACGTGCCGACGCCCTGGCTGCCGGCGATGGCCGGCACCGCGCCGGCCGCGGCCACCGCCGCGAACGCGGTCGACAGGGCCACCCAGCGCCGTCGCACCCGGCGAGCGCCCTGCCGGGACAGGTCCCGGATCGCGGCGATGATGTTGATGCGGCTGATCCGGATGCTGGTGACCGCCACGGTCAGGAACGCGATGAGGAAGCCGGCGGCGAAGCCGTTGACCACGCTGGTCGGAGTCACCTTGAACGCCAGCACGAGGCCGCCGGAATCGGCGGAGAAGTTGCTGAAGATGCGGGCGGCCACCACCACGACCGCCCGGCCGACGCCGATCCCGGCCGCGATGCCGATCACCGCGGCGAGCAGCGCGTAGACCGTTCCTTCGATGACGAAGGTGCGCACCAGCCGGCTGCGCTTCATCCCGATCGCCCGCAGCATGCCCAGCTCGGGCTTCCGCTCCTCGGCGAGCATCACGAAGATGTTCACCAGCAGCAGGGTACCGGCGATGATCGAGAAGCTGCCGATGAACAGGAACAGCGCGCCCAAGCTGTCGCCGGCCGCACGGGCCGCGTCCAGCAACCGCTGCTTGGCCTTCTGCACCGAGGTCCCGGTGGTGGCCAGCGGCCCGAGCGCGGTCCGGATCTTCGCCTCGACCGCGTCGCTGCGGGTGTTGCCGTCTTCGACGCCGGCGGTGTTGGAGACCAGCGTGTAGGTCTGTGGCTGTGCCGGGCCGCTGGCCGCGGCCGCCGCGTCGGTCAGCGTGCCTGGAGCGACGAAGGCGTTGCGGGTGACCGAACCGGTGGCTATGCCGGCGACGGCGTTCGTCGGCAGCACCCGGGTCACCCGCAGTGGCACCGGCCGCCCGTACAGGTAGACGGTCAGCGTGGCGCCGGGCCCGATGCCCATCGTGGCGGCCAGGTCGGCGTTGACCACGGTCTCGCCCGCGGCCGGGGTAGGTCCGGTGAGGCCGGAGCCGCCGTCCGCGGTGCCGCCGAACGTCGCGGCCCGGGCGAAGTCCGCCTCCCATACGGCGACCCGCGGCTCGGCCTTGCGTCCCGCGCCGGCCCCGGTGGTCGCGGCGGCCTGGTCGCCGCGCACGGTCAGCAGACCGTCCACATCGGAGTCGCCGCGCAGCGGCTCGAGCCGGCGGGCGGCCTCGTCACCTTGGGCTGTGGTCGTCGACATCACGATCTCGTCGACCGGGCCGAGGCTGGTATAGGCGCCCTGCTTGACCGAGAAGTTCAGCGTGTCGCCGACGACCAGGCTGCCGATGATGATGGCGGTGCCCAGCACCGACCCGCTCACCACCAGGACGGCCTCGGCCCGCCGGCGGGAGATCTGCCGCAGCGCGAGCCTGCGGAGAAAGGGCCGCCGGATCGCGATGTAGGCGGCGATGGCGGCGCTGGCCGCGAGCAGCGCGACCAGCAGGGGGGTGCGTTCGGGGTACATGGCTCAGCCCTCGGCCGACAGCAGGGCGGCGCGCCGCGAACCCGGCTCGGACTGTCCATTGCCGACCCGCCGTTCGTCCCGGACCAATCGGCCGTCGCGCATGTGGATCAGGCGCGGCACCGAGCCGCCGATGCCGGCATCGTGGGTGACCAGCACGATCGTCTGTCCGTCGGACCGGTTCAGCTCGTGTAGCAGTTCGACGACCTGGTCGGCCATCCGGCTGTCCAGGTTGCCGGTCGGCTCGTCGGCCCACACGATCGCCGGCCGGGACGCCAACGCGCGGGCGATCGTGACCCGCTGCTGCTCGCCGCCGGACATCTCGTTGGGCCGGTGCCCGGTCCGGTGCCCCAGTCCGACCCGCTCCAGCATCTCGACCGCCCGCTGCCGGGCCGGGCGCGCGGCCGTGCCGCCGAGCAGTAGCGGCAGTTCCACGTTCTCGGCCGCGGTGAAGACCGGGATCAGGTTGAACGACTGGAAGATGAAGCCCATCGCCCTGGCCCGGTGCGTGGTCCTGGCCGCGTCGGACATCGCGAACAGGTCCCGGCCGTCCATCAGTACCCGGCCGCCGTCGATGTCGTCCAGCCCGGACAGGCAGTTCAGCAGCGTCGTCTTGCCCGAGCCCGACGGCCCCATCACGGCCACCATCTCACCCCGACCGACGGTGAGGTTCAGGTCGACCAGCGCCGCCACCTCGACCTGACCCGACCGGTACACCTTCTGCACGCCCACCGCTTCCAACAGCGGCCGGCCACCCGGCTCGGCAGACACAGCAGCCCCCTCCACGTCGTGGCCGGCACAAAGAAAACCCGCCAGCCGTCCAGCATGACAGTGCTCCGTGTCGCGGCATCCCGGCCAGAGACCACCGTCCGCGCGGCCCGGGACCTTCGACCGGACCCCGACCGCACTTCGGCGCCGCGCACTGTCAGTCCACAATGGACGTGAATCCGACACCCCGCCGGTCGTTCGACCGCCGATGCCGCTGGCGTTCATATCGCATCCGGTGCCTGGCACCCCCGGATGTCCCGGGCGCATGGGACATCCGGCTCTGTGTCCGGGCGGCGGGCCGCCCTAGCGTCGAGATGGCGGTGGGCTTGGACGGATCACCTGGTCGGCTTCCAGGTCGGTGGCCGGCAGGGCAGCCAACCGTGCTGGAGGAGGTGTCCATGAGGCGCCTACTGGTACTCGGCGGTGGTACCGCGGGGACGATGGTGGTCAACAAGCTGCGCCGCCGGCTGGACCGGAGGCAGTGGCAGGTCACCGTGGTCGACCAGACCGACACGCACCTGTACCAGCCGGGATTCCTGTTCATTCCGTTCGGCACGTACCGGCCGGACGAAGTGGTCAAGCCGCGCCGGCGATTCATCCCGGCCGGCGTGGAGCTGGTGCTCGGAGAGGTTGACCGCATCGACGCCGCCGCGAACGCGGTCGTGCTCGCCGGGGGGCGCCGGCTCGAGTACGACTACCTGGTCATCGCCACTGGCACCGCACCCCGCCCGGACCAGACCCCGGGCATGCTCGGTCCGCAGTGGCGTAAGAGCATCTTCGACTTCTACACCCTCGACGGCGCGACGGCGTTGGCCCAGGCCTTGCCGGACTTCGACGGCGGCCGGCTCGTGGTCCACGTCGTGGATCAGCCGATCAAGTGCCCGGTGGCGCCGCTGGAGTTCGCCTTCCTGACCGAGGCGTTCTTCCGCCGCCGGGGCATGCGGGATCGGGTCGAGATCGTGTACGTCACCCCGCTACCCGGGGCGTTCACCAAGCCGATCGCCTCGGCGCGGCTGGGCTCGATGCTGGCCGAACGTAAGATCACCGTCGAGTCGGACTTCCTGGTCGAGCGCATCGACGACCAGGCAGGAACGCTTGTCTCCTACGACGAGCGGGAGGTCGACTTCGACCTGCTGGTGACGGTGCCGCTGAACATGGGCGCCGACTACGTGTCCCGGTCCGGCCTCGGGGACGAGCTGAACTACGTGCCGGTGGACAAGCACACGCTGCAGTCCAAGCAGTACGACAACATCTTCGCCGTCGGCGACGCCAACAACATCCCGATCTCGAAGGCCGGTTCGGTGGCGCACTTCTCGGTCGAAGTGTTCGCCGACAACTTCTGCCAGCACGCCGCCGGCCAGCCGATGACCGGCAGCTTCGACGGGCACGCGAACTGCTTCGTCGAGTCCGGCGACGGCAAGGGCCTGCTCATCGACTTCAACTACGACACCGAACCGCTGCCCGGCAGCTACCCGCTGCCAGTGCTCGGGCCGTTCGGACTGTTGACCGAGAACGCCCGCAACCACTGGGGCAAGCTCGCCTTCCGCTGGCTGTACTGGCACCTGCTGCTGCCCGGCCGGCCGATCCCGTTGCCGGCCGGCATGTCGATGGCCGGCAAGCACCGCCCCGACACCGAGGAGAAGTAGCCATGCCCCTCACCACCATCGGCGCAGCCCAGATCCACGTCGACACCGAAGGCTTCCTCACCGAGTACGACGAGTGGGACGACGACCTGGCCCGCCAACTCGCCGCCGCCATCGGGGTCGAACTGACCGACGCGCACTGGACGGTGCTCCGGTTCCTCCGCGCGGACTACGCCGAGCAGGGCGAGACCGCGACGCTGCGCCGGGTCGCCACCCGCGCCGGCATCCCGATCAAGCAGCTGTTCACGCTGTTCCCCGGCAAGCCGGCCAAGAAGATGGCCTACGTCGCCGGGCTGCCCAAGCCGCACGGCTGCGTCTGACCCGGAGGCCACCCATGACCCCTGTCCAAACCGAGCCCACCATCGTCCCCGACTTCGGCGACGCCGCACCGACCGGCCGGAAGCTCGCGATCATCTGCTCCAAGGGCAACCTCGACATGGCCTACCCCGGCCTGGTCCTGGCCAACGCCGCGCTCGGTGAAGGCGTGGAAACCCACCTGTTCTTCACCTTCTGGGGCTTCGACATGATCGCCAAGTCTCGGATGGGCGACCTGAAGTTCACCCCGCTCGGCAACACCGCCACCCACCTGCCCCAGGGCCTGGGTGGCCTACCCGGCATGACCGCGCTGGCCACCCACCAGATGCGTAGGCAGATCCACGACGTTGGCGTACCCGACGTGCCGGAGTTCCTCGAGCAGATCGTCGCCTCCGGCGGCCACCTCTGGGCCTGCCGCATGTCCGCCGACATGATGCACCTGACCGAGGCCGACCTCTACCAGGCCGTCGAAGGCATCATCAGCGCCGCCGACTTCATCGACAAGACCGACGGCGCCCAACTGCTGTTCATCTGAACAGCCCGACCAGGCAGCCGGCACGGTCGCCACGGTCCGCCTACCGCGGGGTACACCGGGCGTGCCCGTGCCGGCGGCCGGTGCGCCGGCCTTTCCCGGTAACTGACGAGGTTTCGCCGCCGACGTGGAGAGCCGGTGGCGGGGCGAGGCGCCCGATCCAGCTTGGTACGCTCCCGCCATCGACGGGTAGTTCGGCCCTTGCGGGGCCGGTTGCGGCGGCAGACGCTGAAGGTGCCTGGAGGTCGCCGTGTCCACGCCTGAATCCTTCTCGCTTGCCGAACCGGTCGTCGTCGGTGTCGACGGGTCTGCGTCCGGCCTTGCCGCGGTTGACCTGGCCGCTCGGGAGGCCATTCTGCGTCGGCGTCCACTTTGCCTAGTCCACGCGTTCATCTGGCCCTACCTGCACGTCCCGCTCGATCCATCGCCGTCCGGACCACCCGAGGGCGGTCTGCGCCACCAGGCCGAACGCATCCTCGCCGAGGCCCACACAAGGGCCCACGCCACGGCGCCGGACCTCGTCGTCCGCAGCGAGCTTGTCACCGGCGACGCCGCTGCGGTCATGATCGGCGCCTCCCGCACCGCCGATCTGGTCGTCGTCGGTGACCGCGGTCTCGGCGGGTTCACCGGTCTGCTGCTCGGCTCGGTCGCCGTCCAGCTCGCGGCACACGCCATCTGCCCGGTCATCGTCGTCCGCGGCACCGCTGACCCGGCCGCACCGGTGCTGCTCGGCGTGGACGGTTCACCCGCCAACGACCGCGCGATCGGGTTCGCGTTCGAAGAGGCCTCGCGACGAGGCGTACCGCTGATCGCGCTGCACGCCTGGACCCACTCGGCCGCCACCGGCCCCGGCACCAGGGCCCAGCCGGGCCGCGACGACGCCGAGGTCGAAGCAGCCCGCGTGCTCGCCGAAGCCCTCACCGGCTGGCACGACGAGTATCCCGACGTCGTCGCTCACCGGGACCTGGTCCATGCCGGCGCCCGCAACGCGCTCATCGAGGCGACCCACCGCGCCCAGCTCGTCGTGGTCGGCACCCGTGGCCGCGGCGGCTTCACCGGCCTGCTGCTCGGCTCGGTCAGCCAGGCGGTCCTGCACCACGCCGCCTGCCCAGTCGCTGTCGTCCCAGGCCCACGAACAGCCGCATAGCCCGCACCCGGACGGGACTCCGGGGCCTGGCCTCGTCTGAGCTGGTCACGCGGCAGTGCCAACGCGATCGGGCCGTACCGGGCCGGCAGTTCAATGTCGCTGGCCCGTGTGCCGCGCACCGGAGCCTGCGGCGAAACGGTCGAAGTTCCACTACGGCGAGTTCACCCGCTCGGTCGCGTTGCCGACCGCCAGGGCTGCGACCTCGCAGGCGCCTGAGGGTCGCGGCGCAGCGCCACGCGGGTCGGCCGCGATACGGTGTCCGGCCTGCGGTGCGGCGCCAGTGCTACGGCGTGGCCATCTGCGGGGCGACCTGCACGTGGGCGCCCGGGCCGGGGAAGTAGAGGCTGACCCGCCCGGAGTCCGACCAGCGGACCAGGTACGGCGGGCCGCCGTCGGCGCCGTGCACCTCCAGGATCTCGCCGTCCCGGGCCGGCCGGTTCATCGTCGGGGGCAGGACGACCAGTCGGTCGCCGACCTGAGCGCTCATCGGACGCCTCCTCATTGCTGACGGCTGTCCTGATTGGACGGTCGATCGTGCGGGCTTCGCCGCACGTGCCGAGCCTGGCACCGGCCGGCGGAGCCGGTCCAGAGTCCGACGTCCCGTCGGGATGCCGGTCAGGCGGCCCGAGACAGGCCCTCGGACCTTCCCCAGCGTGGCCGGCTGGTCGTTCAGCTCACAGACCGCGCCGCCGGTGGGCCGCATCACCCGGTGCAGGAACCCGGCGGTGCCGGCGGACGCCAGGGCGGGGCCGGTGAGGCGGCGCGGTGGCGGAAACGGTCACGCGGCGTGGGCGTGGGGCGCCGTGGACGACTGGCCGGTATCGCGCTCGCGTCGGCTGTTGGTGCTGAAGTAGGCGGCGCGGCGGCGCAGGTGCCGGCGGCCGGTGGGCGGCCCCGGCGGCGGGGTGGGCGTAGGCGCGGCGCCGTAGAACAGCCTCTTGCCCAGCTCGATGAGGACGAGGTAGCAGCCGACCATGCCGGCGAGGGCGGCGAAGAAACCGGCTGGCAGCGGCTGGAAGCCCAGCACGGTGGCGAGGGGGGTGGCGGGCAACACCGCGCCGACGGTGACGACGGCGAGCGCTGCGAGGGTCAGCGGGAGGCTGGGATGGCTGCGGAAGAACGGGATCAGGCGGGTCCGGATGGCGAAGATGACGAGTGTCTGGGTGGCCTGGGACTCCACGAACCAGCCGGTGCGGAACTGCGCCGGCCCGGAGTGGAACAACCACAGCATGACCGCGAACGTGGCGAAGTCGAATAGCGAACTGAACGGTCCGAAGTAGAACATGAACCGGCGGATGAAGCGGATGTCCTAGTGCGATGGGCGGCGTAGCTGTGGCCTGAACCAGCCGCCCCGGTCCCCGCCGCTCGTATGGGGGCGGTGCGGGACCGAAGCGCCGAAGCGGAGGACATGGGACTCTGGGCCGACCACCCGCGCTGGTGCCAGGGTGAATTCTATGGGGACGACGACGAGGATCGGGCCGACCGTGTTGAGTCCGGAGGCCATCGAGTCTCTCCCGGCGGAGCCGCTCGGGCATGTCGAGGGCGCGACGCATCGGGTGCTGTGGCATAGCAACGGGTCGGTGGCCGGGTTGCTGACCCTGCCGGCCGGGAGCCGGCTGGGTGCGCATTCCCACCGGGTCCACCATCACCACGTCTGGGTCGTCGACGGGTCCGCCATCGTGCTCGGACAGCTGCTGGAACCCGGGTCCTACGTACACGTTCCGGCCGGGGTGGAACACGACATCGACACCACCGACACCGACGGCTGCACCGTCTTCTACCTGTACGCCCCGCCCGGCGGCTGAACCGATCGCCGCGACCCGTTCGGTCATCCCGGCTGGCGTGATCGTTCGGTGTTGCACCGCCCCAAATCCTTGGGCGCCGACGGCCCGGCGTGGGGTCGATATCTCGGTGATCGCGTCGGCGAGCAGATCGTCGCCGCATACATGAGCGGGTTGCTGGCGCGGCCCGGCTCCAGGAAGGGGAGGTCGGCATGTCGAATCTTGGTGTAGCGGTTGTGCGGCAGTACGAGCGGGGTGTGGTGTTCCGGCTCGGCCGGGTGCGCAACGTCCGCGAGCCGGGCCTGCGCTGGATGGTCCCGCTGGTGGATCGGATGCGGAAGGTCAGCTTGCGGACGGTGACGCTGCCGATCGCCTCGCAGCAGGTCATCACCCGGGACAACGTGTCGATCGGGGTGGCCGCGGTGGCGTACTTCCGCCGGGTCGATCCGGTGAAGTCCATTGTGGAAATCGAGAACGTCACGTCCGCGGTGAGTCAGATCGCCCAGACGACGGTGCGCAATGTGGTGGGCCGGTCGCTGCTGGATCAGGTGTTGTCGAACACCGAGACGCTGAACGAGTCGATCAAGCAGATCCTGGACGGCATCACCGAGCGGTGGGGGGTGTACGTGCAGCTGGTCGAGTTGAAGGACATCGAGCTGCCGCCGACGATGCAGCGGGCGATGGCCCGGCAGGCCGAGGCCGAGCGGGAGAAGCGCGCGAAGATCATCGCCGCGGAGGGGGAGGCGCTGTCGGCGGGCAAGCTGGCCGAGGCCGCCGACGTCATCGCCGGGCATCCGATCGCGCTGCAGTTGCGGAACCTGCAGGTGCTCAGCGAGATCGCGGTGGAGAAGAACTCCACCATCGTGTTTCCGACCCAGTTCCTGACCACCGCCCGCGAGCTGACCCGCTTCGTGGACGGCGAGAACGGCCACCACAGCCGCCCCGAGCCGGCGGACGCCACCGACCGGCCCGAGGCTCAGCCGCAACCGGAAGCCCACCTGTCAGGCCAGCGCGCACTGCTCGGCGCCCGGATCGGCCGGAACTAGCGGGTGCCGACGGATCTTCGGCGGCGCCAACCGACCGCCGCCGCGCCGCGCAGCGGGCCGGCGCCGCGGACGAGCACGTGGACGTCGAGGTGTTCGTGGTCTTCCGCTGCCTGCCGGCGAACCATCCCGGCCTCTACCGGCTGGTGTTCCAATTCGACGGCGGGCTGCCGGCCCGCCGCGACGTCCGGTCCGTGCCGGCGGTCATCGGCGATCCGTCCGGGCTGCCGGTGCCGGTCGTCGGCGACGCCCTGCTGCAGGTCCGGTTCGAGCAGGCCACCGGGCACGACGAGAACGGACAGGTGACGTACGGCGCGGTCGGCCGCACATACCCGCTGCCCGCGTTGATCCAGGTCGTCAACAGCGGCGACTTCGAGGCGGTGCTCAGCTTCGGCATCGGCCTGTCTCAGCGGTCCACCGTCCAGCTCAGCACGCTGACCAACCCGGCCCGGGTGGTGCTGGACATCAGCACGCCGGCCGCGACGGTGCCGGTCAGCGACTACTTCCTGGACGAGCCGGCGTTCGTCGCCGGCCGGGAGCCGTACACCCGGGCGGTGAGCCGGCCGGTGATCGCGCCGGCGGTCGCCCGTGGCGCGCTGCAGCGGCTGTTCGCCGGCCCGACCGAGGCCGAGCTGGTCGGCGGGCTGCGGTTCGTCAGCTCGGACGCGACGGGGTTCGCCGACCTGTCCATCAGCGGCGGCATCGCGCGGGTCCGGCTGACCGGCGGCTGCTCCAGCCACGGCTCGACGTTCACGATCGCCGGGGAGATCATGCCGACGCTGAAGCAGTTCCCGACCGTGCGCTGGGTGAAGATCTACGACCCGGCCGGGACCACCGAACGGCCGGGCCGGCAACAGCGACTCGATCCCGGAGTGCCTGGAGCCCTGATCTGCCGACGCTGCCCGGGACCCGGCGGTGCGCGGGCCGAAGCGCGGCGCTGAGCCCGTCCGGCCATCGCAGACCCGACCCGCAGAGAAACCTCGACGCAGGACCCTCGCACGGCTGACACAGGGCGTTGTTCTCTACCTGGCCCGCCGCAGCGTTGACATAGTCGAGTCGTGGGCCGCCGGCGGAGCAGGGGCCTCCGTCAGGCCGATGAGAGGGGGACGGGTCATGCGTACTGTCCACGCCACCCGATGGCTGTGCGTCGTTGCCGGCGCCGTGCTGGTCGCCGGCTGCGGTGTCTCCGGCGGTCCGACTGCCGCGGGTCCCGCCGCCCCGGCGTCCACCACGGCGCCGCCGGCAGCGGCCACGAGCACACCCCAGCGGCCGCTGACCACGCCGGCTCCGGCTCCGACCACAGTGTCCCGGCCGCCCGTTCACCCGCGGCCTGCCGGCCCGGGGCGCTGCCACCCTGGTGACCTGTCCGCCAGCCTGGCCTGGGTTGAGGGCGCCGCCGGCAGCCGGTTCTCGGCTGTGGTGCTGACCAACCGGTCGCACCACTCGTGCACCGTCTACGGCTACGGAGGCCTGCAGTTGCTGGACGCGAATCACCGTCCGGTGCTGACCCGGCAGGTGCGCGACCGCACGGTGCGGCCCAGCCTGGTGCTGCTGCGTCCCGGCATGAGTGCGCACGCGGACCTGCATTGGTCTGCGATCGCCCACCCCGGCGACAGCCAGACCGGGCCGTGCCAGCCGGAGCCGTCCTTCCTGCTCGTCACTCCGCCCGACGAGAGCCGGTCGTTGCGTGTCCGGTGGACCGGCGGGCCGGTCTGCGGGCAGGGAAGGATCGACCAGCGCCCGTACGCCGCGGGCCTCCCGCCGACGACCGGGTCTGTCCCCGCTGCCGTCGTCGCCGTGGCCTCGACCGGCGGCGGGTCCGGCGAGGTGGTGGTCGACCGGAAGGCGGTCCCGCAGGCCACCGGCTACCGGGTCATCCGTACCGACTCCGCCGGCCGGCAGATCCGGGTCGTGGCCACCTTCGACATCACCACAGGTCGCACCACCGCGGCCGCGGAGGTGGTCAACATCTGGTCAGCCGAGCACAGCTACGTTCCCAACCGCGGTCCGCTCATCCGGACCGACCGGTCACCCTGGTTCCAGTACGTCGACGTCGGCGCGGGCCGGCGCTGCTACCGCGTGCAGGCCTACAACGCAGCCGGGGACGGTCCCCTGTCCGCGGTCAGCTGCGCCGCCCCGCCAGGAGGATGAGAACCCGGCGTCGGTAGGTCAGCTCGGCACGGTCACGGTGCGGCGGTCGCCGGCCGTGCACCGACCTCGCCTTCGTATCTACCTGTGCAGGCGGGGCCGTCGGCGCGAGATTTCCCCGGCGGGTCGGCTGGGTGGCTGCGGGAACGGGGCGGGGGCTCGTCCGGGCCGGTGTCCGGGTCACCGGCCCACGCCGTCGGGCCCGGGCGTCCGGACCAACGACTCTGCGGCTGCGTGTCGCTGTGCCCTGGGCGCGGCCTGGTGTGCTGGCGAGGATGGCGGACACGGGGTGTGTGGGAAGGGAGGCGGGCCATGTCCGCAGAAGGCCCCACGATCGTGGTGGGTGTGGACGAGTCGGCTTTGCCGGCCTGCTGCTGGGCTCGGTCAGCCAACACGTGCCGCGGCACGCCGACTGCCCGGTCGCGGTGATCCGGCACTGACCGGAGCCACCGGCCGGCGGCACGGTCATCGCGGCGACCGGCACCGGGCCGGGTTGGCGCGGTCTGTCGACAGTGGAGGGATACGCGCGTGGGTGCCGGTGAGCAGGGCGTAATGATGGCGCAGCGGCGGGGACTGTCCTCGGCCGAGGCGGCGGCGCGGCTGGCGCTGGACGGTGCGAACGTGCTGCCGGCCGGCCCTCGGGTGCGGCTGTGGCGGCGGCTGGTGCGGCAGGGGCGGGACCCCTTGGTGCTGGTCCTGCTGGTCGCCGCCGCGCTGACGATCGGCACCGGTGACTGGGCCGACGCGGCGGTGATCGTGCTGGTGATCATGGTCAACACCGCGGTCGGCGTGGGCCAGGAGGTCAAGGCCGACCGGGCGATCACGGCGCTGTCGGAGGTGACGGCCGCCGAGGCGCGGGTGCTGCGCGACGGCATGCAGCGCCAGGTTCCCGCCGCCGAGGTCGTGGTCGGCGACCTGCTGGTGCTGGCCGAGGGGGACGTGGTGCCGGCCGATGCCGCGGTGGTCGAGGCGGCGGCGCTGCTGGTGGATGAGGCGTCGCTGACCGGCGAGTCGGTACCGGTCGACAAGGCAGCGGCCGACGCGCAGCAATCGGCCGATGCCGTGTCGGCCGGCACGGTGGTGGTGCGGGGTCGGGGTCTTGCGGTGGTCACCGCGACCGGCGCCGCCAGCGCGATGGGGCGGGTCGCGGCGTTGCTGGTGGCCGGCTCCGGGCTGACGCCGTTGCAGCGGCGGCTGGTCGGGGTGGGGCGGGCGCTGGCCGGCGTGGCGGTGGTGCTGTGTGCGGTGGTGCTGGCGCTGGGCCTGGCCAACGACCAGCCGGTCGAGCTGATGATCGTCGCCGCGATCAGCCTCGTCGTGGCGGCGGTGCCCGAGTCGCTGCCCGCGGTGGTCACCCTGGCGTTGGCGCTCGGCGCGCGACGGATGGCCGCCCGCAACGCGCTGGTCCGCAGGCTGCCCGCGGTGGAGACACTCGGATCGGTGACCGTCCTCGCCACCGACAAGACCGGCACCCTCACCGAAGGCGCCATGTTCGTCCGTCACCTGTGGACACCGTCCGGTGTGGCGTCGGTCAGCGGTAGCGGGTACCGGCCGGACGGCCAGATCCGTCGCGATGGCCGCACACTCGGCCCGGGCGATGCGCCGGACCTCGACGAGCTGCTGTCCGCGGCGGCGCTGTGCAACGACGCGGCGCTGCGCGCACCGCAGATCGGTGG
>Ga0307499_10000032_pt1 | contig 43142 bp, 31 predicted proteins | sample 13_S_MG_FD_201363 | JGI IMG/M metagenome (GOLD analysis project Ga0307499, IMG submission 201363) | Soil microbial communities from Populus trichocarpa stands in riparian zone in the Pacific Northwest, United States - 13_S | ecosystem: Environmental > Terrestrial > Soil > Riparian zone > Trees... | reverse complement strand
AGCCGGCGGCCAGCGGGCAGCGGCCGGGCCGCCCCGTACCCGGCCAGCGACCAGGGAAGTAGGCGCCCGGCCAGCAGCAGGCCGAGGTCGCCCCGATGCGCCACGATCACCCCGTCGGGCAGATCACCGGCCCGGGCCGGGCGGGTGACCTGCCGTCGGGTGCGGGACTCGACCCGCTCGGCATGCAGCCGGGTATCCATCTCCCCCGCCTTGGGCCGCTCGGCGAGCTGGTGCGCGGTGCGCCAGGCCTCGGTGAAGGCGCGGTAGTCGGCGAGCCGGCAGTACGCGCACGGGCGGTGGCCGGCGGCCAGCGCGGTCGCCTCGTCCAGGAAGAACAGCGCGGTCCACCGGCCCGGCGGCATCGGGTTGCGCCGGACGTCCCGCCAGCGCAGGACGCAGCAGATCCACAGCTTCGACCGCCACCTCGACACGCCCAGCTCGCGGCCGGTGCCGTGCAGGCAGCCCCGGTTGCCCATCAGCAACCCGCGCGCCGGCTCGGCCACGATCTCCTGGCTGGGCAGCACCCTGTTCTGTAACGGCATCCGGCCACCATGCCAGCGGACACCGACAAAAACGCCGACCACCCGCACCGCGGTGCGGCAGGGTGGGCGGCGGGAGGACGTATGGCTGGCTCGGATCTGGATACCGTGACGACCGCGCGCCTGCTGGTACGCCCGCCCCGGGAGGCTGACCGCGGCCGGTTCGTCGGGCTCTTCCGCAACGACGACTTCATGGTGTTCTACCCGGGTGTCCTCACCGAGCAGGAGGCCACGGACAGGTTCGACCACATGGTCGCCTTCTGCCAGACCATCCCGTTCGGCAAGCAACCGGTGGTCGAGCTGGCCTCCGGGCTGGTCGTCGGATACACCGGCGTCGACTGCATCGACTTCGAGGGCAGGACCTGGCTGGAATGGGGATACCGGCTGGTACCGGAGTGCCGGGGCCGCGGGTACGCCACCGAGGCCAGCCGGGCGCTGCTGGCCAAGGCTCGCCGGACGTATGCCGGTGAACTGCTGGCCATCATCGCCCCGGAGAACCTCGCCTCCCAGAACGTCTGCCGCAAGCTCGGATTCACCTTCTGGAAGCAGGCGCCGGTAGCGGGCGACACCCGGAACCTCTACACCCTGCCCGGCCGGGAGTCCGCCCGGTAGCTCGCTGTCGTGGTGGTCGGCGACGGGTTGTTTTGTCGGTGCCGGTGCCTAGCATCGGCAACCATGACCGACCCGACCGATGGCCCCCGCCGTGATCGCCCGGTGTTCCCGGACGGGTACGGCCTGCCGCCGAGCACCGACGGCATGCTCGCCTGGCCTGAGGTCCAGGCGCGTCTGATCGCCGCCACGGCATACTGGCTGGCCACCGTTCGGCCCGACGGCAGGCCCCACGTCGTACCCCGCTGGGGTGTCTGGGTGGACGGCCGGTTCTGGTACGACGGGGCGCCCACCACCCGGCACGCGCGCAACCTGCAGCACAACCCGGCCTGCTCGCTCAACCTGGAAAACGGCACCGAGGCCGTGATCGTCGAGGGCGAGTCCCAACCGACGCGCGCACCGGCAGACTCGCTGGGCCCGCGGCTGGCCGCGGCGTTCGAGAAGTACCACACCCTCGGCTACCAGCCCACCGCGGACGCCTGGGCCGGCCCGGACGGCGGCGGACTGCACGTACTGACCCCACGGCGCGCCCTGGCCTGGTTCAGCTTCCCCACCGACGCCACCCGCTTCACCTTCCAATGACACCAACCCACGGCCGACCCGTCGGCACCGGTCACCCCGGATACCCACCCGGAGGAAACGGGTTCGCGGTCACCGGGGTGGCACGGTACGGTCTCGGGCGGCGGTTTCCCGGCCGCCTCTGGGTCCGCGGGCAGAGCTGCAAGCTCACCGGTTCGGCAGGCAAATTCGACGGCAGGTCTTTCCAGCCCGATGTCGCGGACCCACGGGCGACGAGGGAAGGACTGCCTTGTCCGATCAGTCGCGCGCGCTCCCCGGCCGGCCGAGTCTCCGGTATCTGAAGCTCGAGGCGAAACGCCGCCTCTCCGCCGGGGAATTCGCCACCCTTCACCAGGCCCAGCTGGCCGTCGCCCGCGAGCACGGGCTGTCGAGCTGGGCCGCGCTCAAGGAACACATCGAGGCCGCGGGCCCGGCCAGCCACGCCCTCACCCAGGTGCGGTGGGTGATGTCCCGCTTCGCGGGCGCCGGCACCCCGCAATGGTCAGCCCCGGACGAGGAGGAACTGCGCGGACACTTCCACGACGACCAGCTCAGCCAGCTGCCGCCGGACACCTGGACCGGCGTGCTCAGCTCAGTGGCCGAGCACCTGCGCAAGGACGACCTCGCCGACGTGCGGGCCGAGCCGCTGCACCTGCGCGCGCGGATCGGCGACCTGCGCGTCGAGGCGGCAACCGAGGCCGACCCGCCGTACCGGCTGCGCAAGCTGCTGCTGTATCCGGTGGAGACGAAGGTCAACGACCCGCGCGTGGCGGCGCCGCCGGCGGGTAGCTCCGGGGCGGTGCCGGCGGCGGCCGCCGCGGTGGCCGCGGACTCGTTCGCCGAGCTGGGCCTGGTCGGCCTCGTCGTGGCCGGCGCGACCGGTGCCGGCCCGGTGTGGGTGACCGCACGGGGCTGGGCCAGCCTCGATCAGGGCGACGTGCTGCTGCCCGAGCACCGGTTCCCGGCGTACGCGGTCACCAAGCTGGTCACCGCGACCGCCGTTCTGCGGCTGGTCGCGGACGGGCGGGTACGGCTCGACGAGCCCGCGAACGCGTACCTGCGCACCATCCGGCTCGCCGACGACGCCGTCACCGTACGGGAACTGCTGTCCCATACCGGCGGCGTCGACAGCCCCGCGTCGATGTTCGCCGACCGCGTCCCCGACCTGGTCGCGGTCACCGGGCCGGTCGCGGCGTGCGGCGGGCCGCGCGGCACGTTCGCCTACGGCAACGGCGGGTACGCGCTGCTCGGGCAGCTGATCGCCGACGTCACCGGGTCGGACTACCAGGACGCGGCTACCCGCATGGTGCTCGAACCCCTCGGGATGGGCGGTTCGGGGTTCCCGCGCGACTATCCGGCCACCGGGGTGGTCACCGGGCACCGCCGCACCGACCAGGGGATGTTCGAGCCCGTACCGGGGCAGGTCTCGACCATGCCGGCCGCGGGCGGCCTGTGGACCACGGCGGCTGACCTCGTCCGCTTCGGCCTCGCCTGGTCCTCGCTGCTGCCCGACCCGCTCGCCGCCGAGGCGCTCCGGCCGCAGGCCGAGCGGGACGCCTTCGGTGGGCAGGTCGGCCTCGGCTGGATGCTCATGCTGCCCAAGGACGTCGCCGGACACCCCGGCGCCGGCCCCGGCTTCTCCGCGTCCCTGATCATCAGACCGGGGCTCGCCGGTCCGGGCGGCGGCCAGACCTGGGTCGTCCTCACCAACCGGCAGGTCCTGGTCGAAGCCGTGAACGAGCGGCTGGCCGGCCCGATCGCCTGAGCAGCCGGCGCGGAGGGCGGCCACCGCTCGCCCTCCGCGCCGCGGGGCTGACCGGGTTCGCGACCACACGGGCCCGGCGGCCTGCTGCTGCGCCTGCGCGACGGAAGCCAGGCCGCACGCCCCCGGCGCGCGGTCCCAGCCACCGGTCCAGGCGCAGCAGCGGCCGTCCGGGTGGGTCAGTGCCGGTGCGGCAGCTTCGCCATTAGCCGGCGCAGCCGGCTCTGCGGGGCTTTCGCTGCCCGGCGCCGCCGCAGCACGCCACCGGCGCCGACGGTGGCGGCCAGGCCGGCGAGTACCGCCGCTACCGGCGCGGGCCTCCGCCGCACCGTGTGGCCCAGGCTCCCGGCGGCGTCCCTGGCCCGGTGCGTCACGGCCACGGCGGCCTCGCGGGCCCGGTCCTTCACGTCCGGGTGCTGCACGTCCGGCTGGGCGGAGCCGGCGTCCGCCCGGTCGGCGGCGTCGCCGGTGCGACCGAGGTCCGGACGGCCGTCCACGGCTGCGGTCAACAGCGTGGACGCGCTGGCCCCGGACGAATTGGTGTTGTCCCTGGTGGTCATCGCTGTGCCCTCTCCTTCATCCGCTGGATGTCGGCCTAGGCTGCGGGCGGTCGCGCCGTTGCGTGGCAGCGGTCCTGGATCTGCCACTCCTTCCGCATAGATCGTCTTCCCCCGTGGACGGCCGCCACTAACCACCCGACCGGTGCTCTGATGCCCGGTGACGCCACATTGGCCAGCCGTGCCATCTGATCGCGCCCCGAAATGCCAACCAGCCGACTTCGACACCCGGACGGCAGCAGCGCGCCTGAGCGGCGTCGCGGTGGAGAATGAGATCGGCCGAGGAGGACGTTCAGGTGGACATTTCCGATGCGACCGCGGTGCTCGCCCGGACCCCGCGGGTCTTGAGCGCGTTGTTGGTCGGGCTGCCGGACGAGTGGTTGCACCGTGACGATGGTCCGCGGACGTGGAGCGCGTACGACATCGTCGGGCACCTGCTGCACGGAGACTCGACCAACTGGCTGCCCCGAATCCGGATGATCCGCGAGCACGGCCTCAGCCAGCGATTCGAGCCGTTCGACCGGCAGGCCATGCTCGACTGGGAACGCGAGCCGGCCGCCGCACTGCTGGAGCGGTTGCAGGCGGTCCGCGCGGCCAGCCTGGGGGAACTCGGTTCGCTGCGGCTCACCGCGGCGGACCTCCAGCGGCGTGGTGCGCACCCGGAGTTCGGCGCGGTCACCCTCGAGCAGGTCATGGCGGCGTGGGTGGCCCACGATCTGACCCACCTGGCGCAGATCGGTGAGGTGCTCGCCCGCCGGTACCGCGACGACGTCGGTCCGTACCGGGCTTACCTGCCGGCCCTGGACGGCGCCGCGCCGGCCGAATAGCCCGCCAGCGGGCTGTCAGAGGTCGTGGGCGGTGGGGTGGAGTGGCTGGTAGAGGCCCAGTTCGCCGCCGCCGGGCAGCTTGAGGGACGTCAACAGACCCCAGCGCTCCTCGCTGACCGGCCCGGCGAACTCAACGCCCTTGGCGGTCAGGTCGGCGATGGTGGCGTTGATGTCATCGCACAGGAAGTACATCTGGTGGGACGCGGGCCCGTCGGTCGGGTGCACCGCCACCTCCGCCGGTGGCGCCTTGAAGATCAACCATCCGCCGCCGGCGTCGACGTTCCGGAAGCCGAGTACATCCCGGATGAAGGCCCGGTCCGCCGCATCGTCGCGGCTGTACAAGATGACATGAACACCGTTGATCATGTTCCCACCCTACGACCCCCGCCCGGCAACGTCGCCACGGCGCAACTCGACGCGAGTCAGGTCAGGGAGAGGTTTACCTCTAGCTGCGCGCGCGGCGTCACCGTCACAGCCTTGGCGGTGTAGGGCCGGTTGCCTTGGTGCGGCGCGAGTGTGTAGCGCCCCGGAGACAGCCGCCAGGTGTACCGCCCGGCCGAGTCGGTGAGCACGGCCAGCTCCGGCACGGCCGGAGTATCTGGATCGGCCGCCGCGGGCACGATGAGCACCCCGCTGGCTGGCCGGCCGGCTCCGTCGGTGACGAGCCCGCTGACGGTGCCCCAGGTCGGCGGGGCGGTTGACGCGGACGCTCCGCTGACCGGCGCCGGGCCCCGCGGCTGCGCGCCGGCCGGCCCGCACGCCGCTGCCGCGACAAGCGCAAAACCCGCTACCAGCACCGAACTCAGCCGCATTCCTGCCTCCTATTCCACTCATTGTGGGTTCGACAAGAACTGATCCAACCGGCCTCCCGGCTGGCCGCCGGAGCGGAATGCCCGTCCTGGCGGCCAGCCGAGGGTTACCGCGGCGAACTACCCCCCTGTTACGGCAGTCCGACGACGAAGTTGATGATGCCCATGACGGACGAGTTGAACCGGGTGCCGCCGTTCACGCTGCCGCCGGTCGTGTGGATGCCGGTGATGCACCAGCCGGCGCACAGCCCCTCGGACGCGGACCGGAAACGGTAGATCGGCGACCCGCTCTCACCACCGAAGGTGTCGATGTTGTGGAACAGCCGGCTGCCGGTCTGGCTGGCGATCGTGTCGCCGTCCCACCACATCGTCCCGTACGGCTTGTCGCCCGGGAAACCCTCGACGTAGAAGAACTGGCCGGTCAGCGTCTCGCCCTCGTTGTACCACCAGCCCATCCAGCCGGTGGAGTTGCCAACGTCGCAGGTCAGCTTGATCATGCCGTAGTCAAAGTCCTCGTTCTGGCTGCCGGTCCAGATCGTGTTGCTCCACAGGTCGCCGGAACCGCCACTGCACGAGCCGTACGGCCGGACGTTGACGCCATTGCGTCCCGGCGTCACGGTGTAGCTGGTCGCCCAGCCGCCAAGGAAAACGCAATGCCCCGCGGTGACGACGGTGTCCCGGTTGAGCAGGAAGCCGGTGCAGCCGCCGATCGTCGACTCGATGTGCACGATGGACCCCCACGGGTACACCGTTGTCGGCCCCTCCTGGACCCGGCCGTCTGGCCCGAGCACCGAGTCAGGGCTGGCTTTCGGCGCGGACTTGGTGGTGGCCGGCTTGGCACCGGTCGGCACGTAGCTGGAGTGACCCGCGGTACTGCTGAGCGCCGCGATCGCGCTCGGCGACAGCGTGACGGTGCGCCCGGCACCGTTGACGAGAGTCGCAGCGCCGGATGTCTGCGCCGGTGCCGCGGTCGCCGACAGCGCCGGCGACAGTGCCGCAAACGCCAGGCCCGCTGCCGCTGCCGCCCACCATCGCCTCTGAGCTGTGGTCATCTTGACCCTCTTTTCTGAGCGGTCCGGATGACCGCTCATTCACAGAGAGCGAGTTACTCGGCGATTAAGTGCGTTCCATGTCGGCCGGGGCAGGAAGCTTGCGCAGGCGGGCAATATGGGCGACCTTCCGGCCAGACCCGTTCGCTCCGAAACGGATCGTCTGGCGAGGCCTGGCCAGGCACCGGAGAAAGTGGATCTGGTCGCGGGCGCCCGGCCTGGCGCGGGCGGGGGGCGCCGGGCGGGCCCCCCGCGACCAGTGCGAACTGGTGCGCTACTGGCCCGCCGCCGGTTCGGCGGCGACCTGTCGGCTCACGATCACGGATCGGCGCAGTTCACGAAGTTGGGGTTCGGATCCGCGCCGGTGGCGAGGTAATAGCCGGCGGCCCATCCGATCGGCCAACTGATCGGCCCCACGTCGATGCTGGTGAAGTACTGGCCGAAGTACCAGATGTTGTCGCCGTTCACCGAATCGCCGTAGCCCCAGCACCTGATCTGGAAGTCGCTGCCCTGCGGCATGACGATGAGGGAGGTGGAGTTGCGGTGCGGCTGCGCCCGCAGGTTGAGGTTGGTCAGCACGGTCGTGCACGTGCCGCCCTGAAACACGATGCAGGGATAGAGGCTGTTGGTGAGGGCGCCGCCGGGGCCGGACGGCCCTGGCTTGCCGGCCGGCGATCCGGCCGACGCCGCCGGGCTGCCGGCGAAGCCGGCCACGATGGCGATCACCGCCCCGATGGTGACCGCGAGTCTTCGTCCAAGCGTTCGTCGCACTGTTCTCCTTCCACCGTGGCGGCCAGTCCGCCGCCCGCGTGCACCGAGCCAAGCACCGGGCACTTTCAGACGGGTTCCACTCCTGCTTCAGGCGGACGCAAGGCGGGTCCCAATCAGGCTTTCCAGTTCGGAAAGGGGAACGCACCAGCCACTCGGCTCGGCATCCTCCGGACCGGTCCGGCCGCACGAGTGGTCGCCGTAGACCGGACGTGCCCGGCGCGGCCGGTCGAGGTCAGGGTGGCGGGCGCTGACCGGCGGCGAGAACGTCGGCGCCGGGAGCACCGGTGGGAATGTCGTTGCGCACGGTGCGCCAGGCGCGGCTGGGTGGCTCCTCCAGCTCGAAGATCACCTGCAGCGGCGGTGCGGACGACTGTGGCCGCGAGATCGTGTAGCTGGCTCCGGTCAGCACGTCGAGGTATTCGAAGCCGCCGTCGGCCATCGGCACGGCCAGCCGGGTGATCCGGTACGTCACCTCGATCGGCACCTCGATGCCGGCGTCGCGGGCGGTGCGGATGAAGTTCTCGATGCCCTGGTTCTGCGCGACGAGGTTGAAGTTGTCCGGGGCCAGCGCCATGCCCTGGAACAGCTCGCCGCCGAAGCCGGGGCCGATCAGGTGCGCCTCCTGGTAGCCGGCGAACATCGCGGCCAGCCGCGCGGCCAGCTCCGGCGGCTGGGTGTTCCAGGCGGCGATGCTGGACGGGGTCGGCGCCTTGCTGTTCAGCCCGACGCCGGGCAGCGTCCGCTCCAGGGGCTCGCCGACGATGCCGCGGGCGGTCACCGTCGGCTCGGCGAACCGGAGCATCTCGACGATGTCGGCGACCGGCATGCCGGCGACGTCGGTGCCTCCCGCGTGGTCGGCGATCCGCTGGCTGCGCTCGTACCGGTTCTCGGGCGCGCCGGGCTCCGCCGCCGGTTCCGGTTGCCCGGCCGGGCGCCGCCCGGGCAGCTCGTCACCGCTGACCTCGGCCGTGAACGCGTGCTCGTAGCTGCGCAGCGTCTCCCCGGCGCGCGCCATCGAGGCGCGCAGTTCCTCCAGCGCGAGGAACCGCTCGATCGGCGTCGCGGTGGCGATCTGGTCCGTGGTCTGCAGGGCCAGCAGGCCCTCCAGTTCGGCCATCTGCCCGGCCAGCTCGGGCGGGCTGCCGATCCGCTCGCCGGACAGCGACCGGCCGGCCCGATACGCCTCCAGCACCCGGGTGGTCTCGTTCGCCAGCAGGTCGTACCGGGTCCGCAACCCCTGGGCGCTGAGCAGCTCGGGCCGCTCGGTGAGCAGCGTGGCCACCTGTTCGATGGTGGTCGCGGCCGGCCGCCAGTTGCGCCCGCCGCCGGCGCCGCCACCCGCGCGGGGAGCCGGCGCCGCGTTGCCGGGGGTGCCGGCTCCCGTGCCAGCGCCGGCCGGGGCGGCGGCCTGCGCGGCCTGGGCGGCGGCGATATCGCCGGCGATCTGCTGGATGTGCCGCTGCTGCAGCGTCGCCTTCTGCATGTCGACGCCGATCGCGTTGCCGTTGGCGTCGCGGATGAAGAAGTCGCTCATGATGCTGTCGTTGTGGACGCCGCCGGCCGACGGGTCGGACCGGTTCAGCGCGATCGGGTCGATGTACTCGTCGATCAGGCCGGTCTGGTGCGCCAGCTCGTGCGCCACCTCGACCGGGTGGTTGTCGACGTACCACTCGTTCTGCCGCGGCCGGCCGTAGCCGGGGCCGAGGTCGACGACCAGGTGCGCGTCGGCCGCCTTGTCCACGAACTCGACCTTCACCTGCATCCGCTCGCCGTTGGGCAGCACGTGCCCGGAGTTGAAGACGTGGTCCACCCCGGTCAGCGCGTTCTGCTGCACCCGGGCGATATCGGCCGCCGTCACGCCGGCCCGCGGGACCAGCTTCACCCGCATCGAGATCTCGGTAATCGGCTGGCCGTTGTTCGTGTAGGTCCGGGTATCGAAGCCGGCGTCGATCGTGTAGCCCTGCGGGGAGCCGTCGCCGTAGTACTGCGGCATCCCGTTCTGCACCCACTGGTCGATCCGGCGGTTGCGGACCTCCACCGTCTGCGGCAGTTCGGCGTCGTTCCCGATCGTGCCGGACGCCTCGTTGGCGCTGGCCCGCTCGCCGCCGATGTGTTCGGCCTGACCCCGGGACGGCTCGACCAGCACCGTGTCGTTGCCGATCGTGCCCGACGCCTCATTGGCCCGCACCCGCTCGCCGCCGATCTGGTCGGCATGCCCCCGGGTGGTATCCGGCTCGACCAGCACGGTGTCGTTGCCGATCGTGCCCGACGCCTCGTTGGCCCGGACCCGCTGACCGCCGATCTGGTCGGCATGCCCCCGGGACGGCTCGGCCGGGCGCGCCGGCTCGGCGCCCGGCAACACCGTGTCATTGCCGATCGCCCCCGACGCCTCGTTGGCCCGCACCCGCTGGCCACCGATCTGGTCGGCATGCCCCCGGGACGGCTCAGCCGGGCGCGCCGGCTCGGCGCCCGGCAACACCGTGTCGTTGCCGATCGTCCCGGACGCCTCGTTGGCCCGGACCCGCTGGCCACCGATCTGGTCGGCATGCCCCCGGACGGGCTCGGCCGCCGGCCGCGCGGACGCGGCCCCGCCCTGGTCGGCGACCACGACGCTCGGCTCGGCCGGCACCGGCCGGGCCGCCACGCGGTCCGGCGCGTCGATCACGCCCTCGGCGGTCGCCCCCTCGGTGGAGGTCTTCGCCAGCGACCGCGCCTGGCGCAGCTGCGGGGTCTCGCCGAGCGCCTCGGGCGGCGGGGCATGGGTGACGCCGCCGCGGCCGGTGGCCGCGTGCACGGCGCCGTGCGCGACGGCCATCCCGCCGCCCATCGCGGCGCTGGTCAGCACGGACATGCCGGCCGCCCGGGCCAGCGTGCCGAGCGGGTCGTCGGACTCCAGCGCGCCGCTCATCATCGCGTCGGCGATGCCGTGCGGGATACCGGCCAGCCCGGCCTCGATGCCCTGCGCGCTGACGGTGGCAAGCAGCCGGCTGACCCCGCCGGCCCGGACCGCCCCGGCCAGCATGGAGCTGCGCAGCAGGTAGTTCGCGGTGCCGGCGGTCAGCACGGCGGCGGCCACGTCGATCGCGCCCAGCGCGATGTCCTTGCCGAACTGGTCGGCGCCGTACGCCTCGCCCAGCACCGTCCGCTTGACCGCGATGCTGGTCACGGTCGACGCGGCGGCGGCGAGCGCCATCACGCCCGGAGCCAGCGAGCCGCCGCTGGCGACCACGACGATGATGCCGGCCGCGATGCCGGCGATCATGGCGGCCATCTCGGCGGTGGAGTCGATCGCCCGGCGCTGGTCCTCGATCGCGGCGGTGACCCCGCCGACGCGGCGGGTCAGCGCCTCCTCCGCCAGCTTCGCCTGCTCCTTGTCCCCGCTGTTCTTGGTCGCGGTGACCTCGGCGGCGGCCCGCTCGGCGTCGGTCACCGTGATGTCGAGCGCCCGCTCCTCCGGCGTCACCATCGACTTGCGCAGTTCCGGCGAGACGCCGGCGGCCGCACTCGCGTAGTCGAGGAAGCTGTTGCTGCGGGAGTTGTCCATCTCCCACTTCTGCCGCTCGCGCAGCCGGGCGACCGTCTCCTTCTCGTCGGCCGGCTCGCCGCGGACGTCCAGGCCGATGTCGAACGCGGCCCGGCCGGACAGCGCGCGGTCCAGGTCGGCGTCCATGCTGCGGCCGGTGTGCTTCTGGTACTCCTCGCGCAGCGTCGCCATCTCCGCCTTGGACCGCAGCTTGCTCGAGTTGGCCGGATCCTTCAGCGCCTCCTTGATCGCGTCCTCGTCCCGGCGACGGATCGCGAAGTCCATCCGCTCGGCGGCGCTCAGCTTGCCGGCCTTCGCGAACAGCGCGGCCGCCTGGTCCTGGTTCGGGTTCGGGAGGACCGGCATGGCGAACGCCGCCATGCCGTCGGACGGCGGCTTGACCGGCTGCAGCCGGGACATGTTGTCTTCGCCGATCACGTTGCCCATCGCGCCCATGACCGCTACGGCGCGCTTGTCGGCCGCCGCGTCGACCTCGCCGGCCATCGCCTTCCGGCGGCGGTCCACCTCCGCCTTGTCGGTGCCCCACTCCTCGGTGCGCAGCTCGACCTCGAACTTCGCCTCGGCGTCGCGGCGGGCGTTCTTCTCCACCAGGCCGCGCTCGTGGGTGACCGCCTCGCCGACCTTCTTGTAGTTGATGTTGTACGAGTCGAGCTCGTCGCGCATCGCCCAGGCGTCGGCGCCCCAGTCGTTGCCGGCCAACATCGCGTCGGCCTGGCCGGCCTTGTCGTCCGAGAGTTGGTCCCGGATCGCCTCGCTCAGCGAGGTGCCGAGCATCGCGCCGTACTTCGCCTGCACCTCCGCGTACCGGCGGCGCAGTTCCTGGCGCCGATCCTCCGAGGTCATCCCGGTGCGCGCGGCCTCGGCGTCGACCTCGTCGCGGATCTGGTGGAGCACCGCCAGCGCGGCCTTGCTGTTGTCCTCGCTGCGGGTGCCGGCGTAGTTGTTGAACGGACCGCTGGAGGCGGTGGGGAGGCTGAACTCGTTTCCGTCGAACCGGTCGCTGTCCTTGGTGCGGACGGCCTGGCCCAGCGCGATCGCGTCGGCCTGCGCGGTGTCGCCGGCCAGCAGCGCCTTCAGCCGGGCCTGGTCCGCCGGCGTGAGCAGCACGTGGCTGATGTCGTGCTCGATCGTGGCGTCGTACTGCTTCTCGTACCGGCGGCGGAACTCGCGTACCTGCTCGGGTGTCTTGCCGCGCAGGATGCGGGCCAGGTCGTTGACGCTGGCGATCTGGTCACGGAACTCGGCGACCTCGGCGCCGACCGCGTCCGAGTGCAGCAGCGCGTCGGCGCGCTTGCCCTCGTCGTTGTCGACGTCCATGTCGCCGTGTACGTCGTCGAACAGGTCGTCGCCGTACAGCACCGCGTAGCGCAGCTTGATCGCCTGGATCTGGATCGGGGTGCGGCCGCCCAGCGCGTGGTAGATCTTCTCTTCCTTGGTGCCGGCGCCGTCCACGCCCGCGTGCACCTCGATGGCGGCGGCGGTCGCGTTGAACTCGGGGTTCTGCGCGGCGCCCAGCGCCTCCAGGTCTGCCCACTGTGGAAGCTCGAGTGCCTCGGCCCGCAGCCGCTCGGCCAGCTCCGGCACCCGCCGCTCGGCGATCCGGCTCAGCGTGCCGGCGGCCAGCGCGTCGACCACTTCCCCGCCGTTCAGGCAGATCTGCGCGACCGTCCTTTGTGCACCGTCCAAACCGGACAGCAGCTGGTAGAGCTCGGCCTGGTTCTGATCGTTCACCGCGGTACGGATCTTGCTGATCAGGTCGGCGTCGCGCAGCGCGCGGGCCGCGGTGTCCCGGTCGCGGACCTGCTCCCAGATCTTGTTGTCGGCGGCGGCCTGGTTGCTCCACACCTTCACCCGCTCGTCCTGCTGTTCCCACCAGCTGCGCTCCTCGCCGAGGCGCTGGTCCCGCCAGTCCTGCACCGCGGTGCTGGCCTGGCCGGCGAGCTGGGTGACCTGGTCCTGCTGCTCGTGGTAGAGCCGCTCCGCGGTGCGCTTGAGCTCGGCGCCCGCGTCGGCGGCCGCCACCTGGTTGCGGTGCGCCCAGGTGATGGTCGACGCGGCGGCCGACAGCCCGGCCTCGCGGCGCTGCTTGGTCGCCTCCGCCGCGTCCTCGCTCGGCTTGTAGCTGGAGTGCTCGAACGCGTCGCGGATCCGCCTGGCCTGCGCGGTCGCGGTGTCGTTGGCCGCGCCGGCCTGACCGGCGATCCACTTGTCCAGGTCGCGCTGGCGCTGCTCGAACGCCAGCCGCAGGTTCGCCCGGACCGTTTCGGCGTCGGTGTGCACCTTCTGCAGCAGCTGCTTCGCCTGCCCGTCGACGTGCGCGGGGTCGGCCTGCCCGCTGCCGGCCTGCACCGCCTCGTCGATCTGCTGCTGCGTCGCCGCGCTCACCCCGGCGACCTGCGCCTGCTGCGCCTGCGCCTGCTGCCCGATGGCGGACCGGTGGGTGGCATCCTCGGCGGCCAGCTGCTGCTGGGCGTCGGCGGTCTCGGCGGCGGCCCGGGCCCGCAGGTCGGCAACGCTCGCGTCCAGCGTGGTCGCGGCGACGCCGGCCTCGGTCGCGATGCCGGCCAGCTCGGCGGCCATCTCCTGTTCGAGCGCCGGCTGCTCCTTGGCGCCGAGCTGCGGCGCGACCTGGAGCATGATCTCGCGCGGCATCGCCTGGGCCAGGCCGGCGTGCACGATCCGGGTCGCCGACTGCGGCACCCCGACCGCGAGCTTGGCCAGCGCCGCGGTCAGGTCGGCCTGCACGCCCGGCGCCACCGACAGCGGCGGGGTCGGGCCGGCGTCGGTCAGCGTGACCGGCGCGGCCGGCGCGGCGGTGCCCGTCGGTTCCGGCTTCGGCGCGGTCGCGCTGTCTTTGGCCTGCGCCATCTTCTTGCCCGACTCGTCCGGGCCCAGGGCCGGCGCGCCGGCCGGCAGCGCGGCCGGCTCGGCCGGGGGCGGCGGCGGCATCTCGCCGGGCCGCAGGCCGTCGACCTTGACCTGGTAGGTCGCGTCGACGACCTGCGGGCTGGCGCCGAGCTGCGGCATCGCCTGATCCGGCAGCCGCAGCTTCGCCGCGGTCGTCATCAGCTCGGTCGCGGCCGGCACCGGGTCCGGCGGGGGCGGCGGCAGCGGCTGCTCCGGCACCGGTTGCTTCGGCACGACCTTCTGGTTGTCCGCGGCCAGATCCGGCGCCGCCGCCTCGGCATTCTTCGCCTGCACGTCCTTGGCCTTGCCCTGCAGCTGCGCCGGCGCCGCGGTGATCTTCCTGGTGTCGGCTGGGCGGATGCCGGCAATCCGCTGCCGGGTGCGCTGCTTCCAGCCAGCCACGCCCGGGTCGGCGACATGCGGTGACGGCGGTGGCACGGAGACCGGCCGGGGGGTGAGCACCCGCTCCACATCGGCCCGGTTCCGCACCTGCTGCCCGGCCGGCTGCCCGGCCGGCGGCCGCCCGCCGGCGCCGCTGATCGCGTCCGGGCCCGACCCGGCCGGCACCGGGACGGCGGGTGAAGCGCCGGAGATCGCGTCCGGGGCGGGCACAGCCGGCCCCGCACCCGAAATCGCGTCCGGCACAGCCCCGGCCGGCCCGGCACCCGAGATCGCGTCCGGGACAGGCCCGGCCGGCGACCCGCCAGAAATCGCGTCCGGGGCGGGCCCGGCCGGCCCGGCACCCGAGATCGCGTCCGGGACAGGCCCGGCCGGCGACGCGCCAGAAATCGCGTCCGGGGCGCCGGCGGCCCCGGACCGGCCCGACCCGGCGGGGCCGGCCGCACCGGCCGCCACACCGGCGGAGGCGGGCGAACCGGCGGAAGCCGCCACACCGGCGGAAGCCGGCGAACCGGCGGCAGCCGGCGACCCGGCGGAAGCCGGCGAACCGGCGGCTGCAGCCATACCGGAGGCGGGGCCGGCCGGCGCGGCAGCGGGCCCGCCCAGGCCGGCGAAGGCGCCGGCCAGCATGGCGCCCGCCGTCGCGATCAGATCGTTGACGCTGTCGAGGAAGCTGCCGCCGGCGCCGGCGGATGCAGGTTCCTCCGCCGGCATCGGGTCTTCCTCCACCGGCATCGGGTCGGCCCGGCTCGGCCGGACCGCGACCGTCCCTTGTGGACTATCGGCGGTCGGTCCGTCCGGTCGCATCAGCCCGTCCGGATCGGGCTCCGATGCCGGGTCGTCGGGCGGCATCAGCGCGTCCGGATCCGGCCCGGCCGCCTCCGGCGACATCAGCGCGTCCGGGTCGGCGGCCTCGTCGTCGGGCTGCATCAACGCATCGGGGTCCGGCGCCGGCCCCGGCGCGCCCGGCCGCATCAGCGCGTCCCGGGCCGCGGCCGGAGCGCCCGGCCCGGCCGGCCCGCGCCGGGCCGCCGGGCCCGGGCCAGCCAGCGGCATCAGCCCGTCCCGGTCCGGCGCCGCCGCCGGCGCCGGGTCATCCAGCGGCATCAGCGCATCCGGGTCGGGGGCGCCCGCTGCCGGCGACATCAGCCCGTCCGGGTCGGACGCCGGGCCCGAATCGTCCGGCCGCATCAACGCATCCGGGTCCGGCGCCGGGCCGGCGTCGTCCGGCCGCATCAGCGCGTCCGGGTCGGTGGCGCGCGGCGCTTCGAGGGCGCTGGCGATGCGGCTGGCCATCCCGCGGGCCTCGACTTCGGCCGCGTCGTCGGGGTGGCTGACCTCGGCATCCTGGTGCTGGATGCCGATGCCGCCGGTGGCCTGCTGAGCGACGTGGGTCAGCTCGTGCGCGAGCAGCTCGCGGCCGCCGCGGCCGACCGGGTCGTACCGGCCGGCGCCGAAGAAGATGTCGCTGCCCGTGGTGAACGCCTCGGCCTGCACCGCGTCGGTCAGCGCGGCCGCCTGTGCGCCGGTGTGCAGGCGCACCGGCCGCAGGTCGACGCCCAGGTGGTGCTCGATCTCGGCGCGCAGCGCGTCCGGCAGCGTCCAGCCACCACCGCGCGCGCTGTCGATCGCGGCGCCGGTGGCCGGGTCGAGCGGCCCCGCACCCTGACTCGGCGGCGCGTTCGGCGTCGACGACGCACCCGAGGAACCGCCGCCGGGGCCACCCGGCGGGGCTGGCGGCACCACGCCGGCGTCCCGCAGCAGTTGGGTGACCGCCCGGTTGCCGGCTGCTTCGGCTACCGCCGGCTCGGCGTGCTCTTCGGCCTGAGCGGGGCTGCTGGCCCGGTGCTGCTGCTCGCTCGGCACGTGCTCGCGCTCGTTGCCCATGCGGCCCCCTCCCTCGTGGCACCCGCAACCCGAATCGGGCCGTGAACGTCGTTCGGCGACGCGCTGAATCACCGCGGCAGGCCGTTCCTCCTGCCACGCAGGCCGGTCGCCGGGATGACACCGGGTGGGCCGCCGGCCGCCCACCCGACGATCCGGCTCACTCCACCTGGCGGATCCCGGTGACGGCAGGATCGGCCGGCGCGGCGGCCAGGATCTCCAGACCGGTCAGTTGCGCGACCAACCCGTCCAGCAGTTCGAACGCCTCGGCGTAGCCGGGCAGGCCGGCCACCGCATCCCAGGGCAGCATCACGCCACCGGTCGGCCCGCCGTCGACGGTGAGCGAGCGGATCGTGGTGTCCGGCAGCGGGGGCGGCAGGTCCGGCCAGGCCGGGAAGCCGGCCCGGCCCAGGGCGGCCAGCACCCGCTCGACCACCCCGGTGCCGGCGTCCGCGGTCCACCGCCGGGGCGTGCCGACCCGGCGGTGGTGGGTCACCCGTACCGCGCCGCCCGAATCCAGTTCCAGGACGAACCGGCCGAAGGTGTCGAACGGGCTGTACTCGTTGCCAGCCTGGTACTGCAACTGCATGCCGATCACCGTCGCAGAGGTGCCGGGCACCGACAACCCGCACCCCGCCCAGCCGGCACATGCCTGCCCCAAGAGGCGGCCGGGCCGCCGGACCGGGCAGCCGCTGCCCGGCCGCCCGGCCCGCGGACCGCCGGCCGCGCGCCCAGCAACGCCGCTGTCTGCGGTCAGGCAACCTGATCGGATGATGATCGCTGCCGGATGACTGCGCTTCCGGGCGATTGACACTAATCGCGTCGCGGAGTTGTGTCGTAGTTAGGCACTGTCGCCGCTCCGGAGGTCGCCATGCGCCCGTACCGGCGTGTTCGTCCTCCTCACCGCGGTCCCGGCGACCGCGCTCAGCACGGACGACATCGACACTGCCGGCCGGCAAGGCAGCTGCTGATCGTGCGGGGCACGCCGTGCACCGTGATCGCGGTCGCCGCGCGCACCGGCACCACCCCGACCCGCCGCACCCTGACCGGATGAGGCCCGCAGCCGGGGAGCTGGTCAGTCGGTCCACTGCCGCGCCAGCGGGGTGGCCGCTTCCGGTGCTACGCCTGCCGTTGGTCCGGCTGGACTTTCCCGGCCTGCACCACCCCGACACCGCCGGAGCCGAGGGTCACACCCGGGAGTGGTTGGACCGCTGGGGCCTGTTCGACGAAGCGGCCAAGGTGCGCAACGCGTCGCACCTCTTCGGCCACCTCGGCGCGTACGGGTATCCGTTCGCCAACCGGGAGGCGCTCTGGCTGGCGGCGGACTGGGCGACCTGGCTGTACGCGTTCGACGACGGCCACGTCGACGAGCCCGCTCCGGATCCGGTCGGCGTCAGCAGCCAGATCGCCGCGCTGCTCCGCGTCCTGGAAGGCGGGCTCTCGTATACGCCGTTGGCCGACGCGCTGGCCGACATCGCAGCCCGTTATCGCAGGCTGGGCTCGGCGGCGCAGCTCGCCCGCTTCCGCGATGCGATACGCGGTTACCTCCTGGGCTGCCTGGCCGAGATCACCTACCGGTCGGCGCGCTCGACGCCGACCGTCGACGAGTACCTGCCGCTGCGCGTGCAGGCCTCGGCGACGCTGTCCTGCCTCGCCATGGTCGAGATCGCCTCCGGGGGCGCCGAACTGGGGCCGGCGCAGTTGCACGATCCCGCCGTCGAGACACTCACCAGGCACGCCGCGTACATCATCGCCATCGTCAACGACCTGTTCTCGTGCACGCGCGAAATCAGCAACTGCCCGGTCGACTTCGTCTTCAACCTCCCGCTGGTCTGCGCGCACGCGGACGGGCGCGGCCTGCAGGCCGGGCTGGACCGAGCCGCCGGCATCGCCAATCGGGAGATCCGCGCGTTCGCCGACCTCTACGCGCGAGCCGAACCACCCGCGGCGCCCCCGGTCCAGGCACACCTGCGTGCCATCCGCGCCTGGCTACAGGGCACCTACGACTGGATGGTCGACTGCGGGCGCTACAGCCCGTACTGGAACCCGGCCGAGTGGCCCGCCGCGCCGGCAACCTGATGATGCTGCCCGCGGCCGGCGTCTCTCCGGACAAGGCAGATGAGGTGCGCGGACACCAGCGGGCAGCCTGATCGGATGATGATCGCTGCCGGATGACTGCGCTTCCGGGCGATTGACACCGACCGCGTGGCAGAGTTGCGTCGGACCTCGGCACTGTCGCCACCCCGGAGGTCGCCATGCGCCTGCCCCGCGTGCTCGTGCTGCTCACCGCGATCTCGGCCACCGCGCTCAGCCCGGTGCTGCCGGCGACCGCGACGCCGCCGGCGCACGTCGCCGCCGGGCCCGGAAACCCGTTGACCGCGCCCGCCCCGGTGCTGCGCGGAGTCAACCTGGAATCGGCCACTATCCCGGACCTGCAGCGGGCGATGGACCGCCACCAGCTGTCCTCGGCACAGCTCACCGCGTTCTACCTGGCCCGGATCCAGGCTCTCGACCCGCGGCTGCACGCGGTCCTCAAGGTCAACCCGGACGCGGTGGCGCAGGCGGTCGCCAGCGACCGGCGGCGGCGCCAGCACGACCTGCGCGGCCCGCTGGACGGCATCCCGGTGCTGCTGAAGGACAACATCGACACCGCCGACCGGCAGGGCACCACCGCCGGCTCGTTCGCGCTTGCCGGCACGCCGCCGGCCCGGGACGCGTTCCTGGTCGGCAAGCTGCGCCGGGCGGGTGCGGTGCTCATCGGCAAGGCGAACCTGTCCGAGTGGGCGAACTTCCGCGGGACGTCCTCGAGCAGTGGCTGGTCGGCGGTCGGCGGCCAGAACAACAACCCGTACGTCCTCGATCGCAACCCGTCCGGCTCGTCCGCCGGCTCGGGCTCAGGCATCTCGGCCAACCTGGCGACCGTCGCGATCGGTACCGAGACCCACGGCTCGATCGTCCATCCGTCCGGCCAGAACGGCATCGTGGGCATCAGGCCCACCCTCGGCCTGATCAGCCGCGGCGGCGTGGTGCCGGTCACTCTTGAGCAGGACACCGCCGGCCCGATGGCCCGGCACCTGGTCGACGCGGCGCTGACGCTGCAGGTCATCCGCGGCGTGGACCCGGCCGACCCGGCGACCGCTGCCGCGGCGCCGTACGACGCGGTGAACTACCTGCGGACGTTCCGGCCGGGCGCGCTGCGCGGCAAGCGGATCGGGCTCTGGCTCGCCGGCACCGGCGGGGAGAACGTCCCGGCGGTCGGGGCGATCATGACGCGGGTCGTCAGCGAGCTACGCCGGCTCGGTGCCACGGTCGTCCCGGCCGACCTGCCGTTCCAGGACCAGATCGGCGGACCGGAGTTCGCCGCGGCGCTCGTCGAGTTCAAGCACGACATCAGGGCCTACCTGGCGACCCGGCCGGGCAACCACCCGAAGACGCTGGCCGAGCTGATCGCGTTCAACAACGCGCACGCCGCCGTCGAGATGCCGTTCTTCGGGCAGGAGACCTTCGAGGCCGCCGAGGCGACCTCGGGTGACCTCACCGATCCGGTCTACCGGCAGCAGCGCCGGACCGCGACCACACTGGCGAAGCGCAGCATCGACGACACCCTCACCGGGCTGCACCTGGACGCGATCATCGCGCCGACGAACGGGCCGGCGTGGAAGACCCGGCTGCCCGGCGGCGACATGTTGGACCAGCTCGTCCTGTCGTCGGCGCCGGCCGGCGTCGCCGGCTACCCGAGCGTCACGGTCCCCGCGGGCTTCGACGGCCCGTTCCCGATCGGCGTGTCGTTCATCGGGCCGCGGTTCGGCGAGCAGGAACTGCTGCCGCTGGCGTACGCGTACGAGCAGGGGACCCAGGCCCGCCGGCCGCCGACGTTCATCCCGACGATCGGGTAGGGGCGCGGCCGGGTCGATCCGTCGGCATCCCCGAATCGGGCTGGTGTCTTGACGTGGGAGGTCCGATCGGCTGCCGTGGGGGTCGGATGCGCGGGTACTACGCGGATGCCGGCTTCGACGGTGAACGGATCCTGCGCGGCGGCGTACTGGTCGTGGTGGATGGCGGCCGGATCGCCGGGGTGCAGACCGGCCGGTTCGACCTGCCGGCCGGCGTACCGGTCACCCGGCTGCCCGGTAGCACCGTGCTGCCGGGGCTCATCGACGCGCATGTGCACCTGTGCGGCGACGGCGGTCCGGACGCGCTGGCCCGGGTGCGCGATCAAGGCCCGCAGGAGCGGGTCCGGGTGGTGCGGGCGGCGCTGGCCGATCACGTGCGGGCCGGCGTGACGACCGTGCGGGATCTCGGGGATCACCACTGGACGGTCGCCGACCGGGCCGCGGCCGGCCCGCGTGATGGTGAGCCTCGGCTGGTGGTGTCCGGGCCGCCGATCACGTCGCCCGGCGGGCACTGCTGGAGCATGGGCGGCCAGGCGCATGGCCGCGGGGAGCTTGCCGCCGCGGTCCGGGAACGGGCCGACCGGCGCGTCGATGTCGTGAAGGTGATGGTGTCGGGCGGGTCGATGACGGCCGGATCGAACCTGCTCGCCCTGCAGTACGCGACGCCGGACCTCACCGAGGTGGTGCGGCTGGCGCACGGGGCCGGTCTCCCGGTGACCGCGCACGCCCACTCGGTGGAGTCGGTCCGGGTCTGCCTGGCGGCCGGCGTGGACGGCATCGAACACTGCACCTGCATGACCGAACGCGGGCTGGAACCACCCGAGTCGCTGTTCGGTGACCTGGCCGCCGCCGGTGTCGCGGTCTGCCCGACCATCGGCCGGAGCCCGGGAAGCGCCCCGTCCGCGCAGGCCGCCGCGCTGATGGCGGGCACGAACTACACGGTCGAGGGCCGGCTGGCGCAGGTCGGGCGGATGGCCGCGGCCGGCGTGCGGCTGATCAGCGGCTCGGACGCCGGCATCCACCCGGGCAAGCCGCACGGCATCCTGCCGTGGTCGGTGGTGGAGTTGGTGACCGCCGGCGTCGCCCCGGCGGCGGCCCTGGCGTCGGCCACCTCGGCCGCGGCCGACGCCTGCGGCCTCAGCGCGACGACCGGCCGGTTACGTCCCGGGCTGGCCGCGGACCTGCTCGTGCTGCCCGGCGATCCCACCGCCGACATCACCGCGCTGACCCGGCCCCAGCGGGTCGTGCTGCGCGGCCGGGAGATCGCGCTGCCGGGCGCGGACCGCGCCGCGCTCAGCTCCGAACAGCGACCAGGATCGAGTTGACCACCTCCGTCATCGGGCGGATCTCGGCCAGCGGCCGCAGCAGTCCGGCGCTGGCCGCGGTCAGCTCGTCGACCGTGATCGGCGGGTACAGCAAGGTCCGCAGCCGGTGCGCGCTGCGCACGAGCAGGACCGCGCCGGGCCGCATCTGGTCGGCCACCCGCGCGAGCACACCCTGCTTCTCGACCGGGTCCACCCCGACCAGAGCCGCCAGGACGACCAGGTCGGCGCTGCTCACCCCGGCGAAATCGGCGGCCTCACCGGAACAGACCAGGACCCGCCGGCCCCCGGGCAGCCGGCGCAGCACCGCGCGAGCCAGCGCGGTCGCCTCGGCATCCCGGTCCACCGCCTCCACGCTGGCGCCCAGACCCCGCGCAAGCAGCAGCGCGGTCAGCGGCAGCGGCCCGGACCCCAGCACACAGACCCGGGCCAGCGCCCGCCCCGCGCCGGCTCCGGCCGCCAGCAGCCCGCTCAGCGACTGGACCTCAAGCGCGGCCAGCGCCCGGTAGTTGTCCAGGTACGGGAAGGCCCGCAGTTCGCCGGCCGGGTCCGCCGCCGCGGCGATCCGGCGGGCCCAGCACCGTTCCAGCCGGAACTCGCCGGCCGCGCACAGCTGCCGCAGCCGCTGCGTGACGGCCCTGACCCGGGCGTCGGCGAGCACCGCCGCCACCTCCGCCTCCGGCCGATGCCCACACAGCGCGACCAACTCGGTGAAAGCCTGGTTCGTCGGCTCGTCCGGCTCCAGATCCGACTCCCGCACCAGCCGCTCCAACTCCCCGTACGCCGCGACCACCCGCCCGGCCAGCAGCTGCCACACCGGCTCGACCGGGCAGCCGACCCCGATTGCCGTCACCGGCCGCCGCCAAGGAGCTTGGCCAGATCCAGCACGAAGTGCACGCAGTTGTACGGGTCCGGCCGGCAGTCGAGCACCTCCACCGTCGGCATCCCCCGCCAGAACGCCTCCGCGCCCGGCGCGGCCGTATCGGTATGCAGGTACACCGTGTCGTACCCGCCCGACGTGGTCGCCCACCGAGCCGCCGCCCGGACCAACTCCGCCGCCACACCACGCCGCCGCGCCTCGGCCAGCACCCACACCCGGCGCAACTCACAGACCGCCGGACCGGCGAAACGCTCGACCAGCCAGGCCGGATTCGGCGGCGACACCAACCGGCACGGCCGCACCGCCGCGGTACCCACAACCGGACCCGCAGGCGCACCCACCGCCGCCTCGAGCCGGGCAACGAACAGCGCCGACCGCTCAGCCGACACGTACCCGCCGACCAGATCCGCCACATCGGCATGCCACTGAGCGCGATAGCCGCCCAGATCCTCAACAAGCACCCGAGACATCACCCGCTGGGCCTCGGCAACATCCGCCGCCGTCGCCACCGTGACAGTGACACCCATGACTCCCCCAACCCGACACTCGACCAGCAGACCCGGCCCGCACCCCGCAGATAGTAGCCGAACCCGTTTTCATTGCCAGTACGACAATCGGTGGGCCCTCGTCAGCACATCAACCGGCCGCGGTACCGGATCGGCCCGGACTCATGCGAGCCTGGTCGCGATGACGTCCTCGACCTGGCGGGCGACCGCGGCGTTGGCCGCGGCCGCTGTCCTGATCCTGACCGGGAGCCCGATCGGGCGGCCGGCGCACACGGTCGCTGGCATCGCGCACCCCGACACATCCGTCGCGGGCTCGCCAACGCCTCCGCCGACCTACGGCCCGCTCGGCCTGCCCAGCAGGACACCCGACTGCCTGTCGTCCGCGATCGGGCCGGCCGGGCCGCCACAGCAGGCCCGGCAACCGCCCCCGGGCAGCGGCACGGCACCCTCGCGCCCAACCCCGCCCCGCTCAACCGGCTGCCCCCACCGCTGACCCACCGCCGACGACGACCACGTCGATGGCTGGACCGGACCTACCAGCCGCCCTGTTCAGAGGTGGAGGCACCCCGTCAGGTCCGGGATGCCACACCGCCGATCGAGCCGTTCACACTCGTCGAAGCGCATTTGCTCGCCGGCACCGCGTACCTACGCTTGGGCGATCGAGACGCCGCGGCGGCGGCCACCGCGGCAGCCCTCGCGGCCGCCGAGCCCGACCGACTGGTCTTCCCGTTCGCCATGACCGAGGCCGCGGAATTGCTCGGCGTGCTCCGCTACCACGAGACGGCCCATGGTGCCCTTCTCACTTGACATCGTTGACCAACTGTGAGGCGCGTCGCCGCAGCGCACCAACCGCGAGCCGCTTCCCCACCCAAGTGAGGGAGGCTGTCGACGCATTCGGAGCCATCGGAAGCCACCGTTCGCACCCAGAACCGCACCCACTCTGTCCACTGTGGACAGCTCTATACAGACGCTTGTAGGAGCGACGCGCCTTCAAGCCATCGTCCCACCCAGAGGCCGTATTCGGCCCGCAGGCGCTCGATCTCTTGGTCAGCTAGCGGCAAGGGGGGCGCATAGGATCGTGCCTCACGATGCGCACCCTCATCATCCAGTCGATCTCTTGTGACGGCTATGCGTTCAAAGAAGTCTTCACCAAAAAGGGGGCCGAGCGTCACGTGGAGCGGATGCAGTACAGGCGAATTGACTTCGTATAGAAGGCACGCCAGCCACAGTGACATCGTCATGAGTACTTCGTTGCTGCGAATTCGGTCGATCAGTCCGCGACCGTGAAGCGGAGGCCAGTAGGCAACCTGGCTGGAAAGAGCCTCGTCAAGCAGATGGCCTGTGTTCCACTTCAAACGGAAACGCTGAACCTTCTCTCGTATGAACCAGCCTAACGTAGTAGATTCAAGATCCGTATCCAGCCCCTCGTCCGGACGCAGGAGTTCGTCTCGATACCCGCGCATGAGTGTCCCCAAGACCGGCGTCTCGGCCACCTTCATCGCAAGGGAGACTTCTATTGGAACGAACCTGAATGCGACGCGAGGCGAAACACGGTACCGCTCCAACAGGTAATTCGTCAGCGCAGGGTCGGTCAAGCGTCGCCGAGCCGCCAGCTCCCGAAAGCTGTGATCCAATAGCGAAAGCCAGTCCGTTTCGTAGGCGACTGTCTGGTCAAGAAGGTAAAGACGTGACCAGCGTTCGCAGATCGTTTCCGATCTCTTAAGGTCCGCCTGCTGCCTCTTGGAGGGAGGGAGCTTCTCGATTTCATCGGATAGTTTACGTCCTACCCGCGTCCGTGGGTCACGGTATAGCTCAAAGACTGCCTTTGCGGAATTTAGGGAACTATCCGCTGGTGTGGCCATCCAGGCGGCGAACAGTTGATCGACGAGCTTTTCCGTTAGGTAGCCTCCAACAGGAGCCGTGTTCAGAATCCGAATACACAGCGTAAGGAATTTGTCAGGATCCTGGCGCACCTTTCGGCCTCGTTCAAGTATTCCTTCAATTACATCCTGCGCGCCTCGGTCGGATCTGTCATCAACGCACTGGACGATTACGTCGGGTAGTACAGAACTTGGGTCCTTGACATAGATCTTTGCGACTTCTTCGACGATATCCTCGATTCGAGGTGTCCTTCGGACTAATGCCTCCGCGGCGAAGTACTCCATGAATGTCCGGTGGGTAAAGCCAAAGAGTCGTTGGCCGCGATCGCTCGTTCCCTTTCCAGTTAATAGCCATGCGCGATCGGCGCAGAAGTCCAGGAAACTTCTCGATCGCTGCTCGGCTTCGGTCACGTCCACGCCTGCAGCATCGACAAAGAAGGCCGTCACGATCCGGACGAGCTGCCCTTCTTCTATTCCCGCCTGTGCCCTTTGACTGCGGTAGAAGAACAATGCCAACTCCTGCATGAGTCTCTGACCGAACTGCTTGTGGTCGAATGGCTGCTCAATATGTCGCATCGAGTCCCACCGAACGAACAACAACTCCGCACAGTCCCTGTATACCTGACGCCTATTCTGTGGAATGTAGCCCCGGGCGCGATAGAGTGCGCAAAGCAACGAGAGCATGAGAGGGTTGCGCCGCACTTCGTCGATGGTGGTGGACTCTCGGAGAAATGCTGCACGGTCTATCGCCGGTCGGTCCTTCGCCTGAAACCACCGAGTGACATACTCGTCAACTTGGTCATCCGAGAATTCGCTAAGCTCCCACGTGACAAAGTCACGCGGGCGGAGGCTGGCCCTTTCGTATCCTATCCGTCTGCAGGTCGCGAGGATCGGAACGAGCGGATAACGGGCCGCGAACACCTCGATTGTTCGAACAAAGTCACGGCGAATTGTCAGGTCCGTAATCTCATCGATTCCGTCAAAGATTACATAAGCTCGCCCGAGTGCGAACAGACTAGTCAAGTCCACCTCGGTGACGGTGATTTGATGGTCGATTGCTAGGCGACCACAGATCGCTCTGACAAGAGACAATCTCGCACCGGACCCATATTCTCGACACTTTAGGACGAGGGGTGCCATCTCAGATATCGGTGTCTCAGATGAGCGCGAGATGTTGTATACGACGTGTTGTACAAGCGTGCTCTTTCCCACTCCTGGGTCACCGATCACTACGTGCCTCGGCCGAACACCACCGAAAGGCAACAAGATGTCGGAGGCTGCAGACTGATTAGTATGGTAATTGACTAGGCTCCGAGAGATGTAGAGTTGTTCATAGTCGAAGCGATGCTCTTCCGGAGCGTGGTCGAGGCGAATCTCCGAATAAAGATCGTACGCGATTTCCCGGATATCATTCGTCAGGTCACGCGCCTTTTCCAGGAGTGACGGGTCGCCGAGCACGTTCATCAGTTCGCGAAGGAACAGGGGGAGTCTTTGGTTCTGGCCCGGAATGGCGGCGGGCAGTTTCGTATACGACCGCAACGCTTCCTGGTCTTCTCTGGTGAGCCGGATCGTGCTGAGCATCGTGCTCAGCGAGTCATCGGCTAGGCGCCACAGGTCTCGCGCCAGCGACTTCCAAACGAGGTTCCGCTGTTCGCACCAGGAACCTACGATCGTCTCAAACGCTCGGGCGAATTCGGCACTCGTAGCGCCATCGGCAATGGAATCGCTGGTCGTCAATTTCACGATGCACCACGCCTGAAGAATAGTCACGACCTCGCGCGAGCTCATGAGTTGTTCGATCTCGTCGGCTTGGTCCGGCGTGACGACAGCAATAGGATCAGACGCGTTGCCGGCGGTCAGGCTAAGAATCAACTGCGGCTCCACTTCCGAGGAAGGCGAATACCTGAATAATGTCTCTATCGCCTTGGATCCGAGGTTGGCCAATAGGCCAGCTATAGCCGCTTCACCTAGTCCAGTCATCTGTATTCCCCAAGGTAGATCCGGGCTGCTGTGACGTGTTCCGAGGCAATCGATTGCGTGGACGCTCGTCTTGGCGCCTTGTCCTCCACGGCGTAGAGGATAGCCATAATCTTGCTACACAGGCGAAACCTGCCCCACGATGGGCGGTTCGAGTTGACCCTCGCTACTGATTTCGGCGCTATGACCGCCAAAATCAGCGTTCAGGACCGGTCCGGAGTACGCGAATTCATGCTGATATATCGTATGGTGTTGTGGATGACGACGCATACAAGGCCGATCTGACCCGGAGTATCCGTGGTGAGCGGCCCGTATATATATGAGAACCGGTGGGTCCGTCTGGTCCTGGTGGACGTCGAGGCGCCCGATGGGGGGCGGTTCGAGTCTCACGTCGCGCGCCTGGGGCGCGTGACGATAGCACTCCTTGTAGACGGTAGCGAACGTGTTCTTACGTTATGGCGGTACCGGTTTGCGACAGATGATTGGGCTATGAGCTTGTCGGCGGGATTGTGGAGGAAGGCGAGGAGCCTGCGGCTTACGCGGCTCGGGAAGCGGTGGAGGAGTCAGGGTGGCGGCCGGTTGGGGAGCCGGAGCATTTGATCGTTTCAGCCGTCTCCGGGGATGGTGGATGCGCCGGCTGATGTGTTCCTGTGGCGGACGATGGAGAAGGTTGGGAGCCGACGGATGCGGAGGAGGCGGCGCGGATTGAGTGGAAGCCGATTCGGGAGATGGTCGGGTTGGCGAAGCGTGGGGAGTCGGGGTCGGGGACGTTGGTTCCGGTGTTGTTGTATCTAGCCTCGCAGGGTGCCGGGGAGGATTAGGTCGGCGAGGCGGCGCCTTTCGCGTTCGGAGCCGATTTGTGAGGCGAGTTGGCATGCGCGGCGGGAGTAGTCGAGGGCGGCGTCTCGGTCGCCAGCGTTTGAGTGTGCGTAGGCGAGATCGACTAGGACTCCGGTAGTGGCGCGAAGTGATGTGGGTGCTTTGCTGGCGAGTACGGTTTCGGATTCGTCTATTCCGGCAGCGTCTCCGAGTCGGGCTAGTGCGTGGCCACGCCAGCGGGTCAGGTGGGTTGAGTTGAGCATGAGGTATGGCAAGTCTGGGTCTTCGGGGCTGTCGGATAGGGCGGATGCGGCGTATCGAATGCGTGCAATGCGGCGTCGCGATTTCCGTTGACTGCGAGTCCTTCGCCGTATGCGGCGGCGAGCCAGCAGCGGAGTATGTCGGCGATTCTCGTCGGGTGCAGGGAACGGGCGTAGTCGAGCAGTTCGAGCGCGCCGCCTGGGTCGTTCAGGTCGGTCAGCACGAACGCTTGCTGGCCGGTAGCGTAGACGAGCAGGGCCGGCGAGTTAGCCTCCCTGGCTGCGACTTTGGCGGTTTCGTGGTGTCGCCAGGCTTGGGCGAGGGAGCCTCGGTCGAATGCTTGCCAGCCGGCGGGGGTGGAGGCTTCGGCCAGTACGGCGGCGAGTGACTCTCGGTGCTGGCGGAGGGTGCCGAAGGTGAGTAGGTCGTTGATCTGGTTTATCTGTGTGTTGAGTTGGTCGAGTAGTGGGATCGCGCCGAGCCTGCGGTCGATGTGGCGGATGTTGTCGACCTGGCGGCGGAGTAGCTCGACGGTGGCGGCGTCGATCGAGCGGGCGGTCAGGATGCGGTCTTTGAACGCGCTGAGGGTTTCGTCTGGTGTGTCGGCCGGGAAGCCGAGTTCTTCGTTGGTGCGTCCATAGATGTCGCGAAACAGGGTCTTGGTAGATCGGGTCTGTGACTTGGTCGTGGCCGTTTTCCCAGCGGGACAGCATGGTTCGTAGCGCGGACTCGATCGCGATCGAAACGCCGCGCGCCGCAGCTCGGGCCAGCAGCAGGCGGATGATCTGGTCCTGCTTGTAGCCGAGCGACCTGCGGACGGCCTGTAGTTGGGTCTTGGGCGCCGCCGTCACCAGGGATGACCTGCGGACTTAGCGTTGCATAACGCAGTTGGCGTTAGGCGCCGCCAATTACGGCAACGGCCTTCCGGGCCGTTTCCTTGTCGCATGACAACGCGACCAGCCACCAATAGTGGGCAAAGGTTACTGCTTCTTAGGCTTCTTCCCGTTCTCACTGCGGACCACCGAATCAATACGACTGCCCAAGGTTCCGACCTGAGCGCGGAGACCGCGGATCTCGCGGACAATGGTGTTCAGCGCGACGAGGACAGGGTCGGGTTGCTGCATGGACACCTGGCCGTTCTGGGGCGGAGTCTTTCCGTCCAGCAATGCGGCCAGGTGTTGTGGGGGTCGCTGCAACGCGATGGACAGCGCTTCGAGCGTGCGCGGATTCCGGCGGCGGTGGATCTTGTCCTGCTGAATCTCACGGACGATCGCCAGCGAAACACCCGACAACTCGGCGAGTTCCCGCTGATTCAGACCGAGTTCAGCGGCCCGGGAGTTGATCTCCCTTGCTACCGCTGTCCAGTCCGCAGCCATCCATGCCTCCGCGCTCCGCCGCCCATCAGCGCCGACATTAGCCACGCACGGCACATCTATGCCGCATCAGCGCTGACATCAGCGCATTTCGGTACTGAATCAGCGTGGAAATCGGCGCATGACCGCCGATATCACAGGAAGGGAGACCAGTCATGGCCTACGCATACGAGTCGACCCGTCCAGTTCCGAAGTACGACACGGTGCCGGAGGCGGCGCGCGTTCTGCGTGTAGACCCGGCAACCGCCTACCGGACCATCCGGGCCGGCGAGTTCCCGGCGGTGCGGCTGCACCCGGTACGTCGTGCCGGTGCAGGCCGTCGAGCGGCTGTCCGCCGCGACGGCCGAATCGCTGGCGTGCGTGGACGTCGCCGACCCTCGCCGCCCGGCCGATGCGCGGCGGCCCAGCCGGCGATGGGCGGTTGCCGCTGGCGGGCGGCTGTCCGTGCGGCGCGGTGCCCGAGTCGGACTAGCAGTTCTGCCGCAAGCGCAGCGCGCGGGACCGGTGGGGCGCGCCGCCGCAGCGGCCTGGCCGGCGACCAGCAGCGGTGACTCGGTGGTGCTGTGCCGGTCGCTCGTGGGGCGCCTGGGGGTCGAACCCAGAACCCGCGGATTAAAAGTCCGCTGCTCTGCCAGTTGAGCTAACGCCCCGTGAGGGTGTGGTGGGCGGGTGCCCGCACGCAGGGTAGCTGGCACCGGGCCGGGTTGGCGCGTTCTGCGGGGATTGCCGGGGTTGGATCAGCGCAGCAGGAGGCTGTGTCCAGGGTAGGTGACGCCCAGCGGGGCGATGGTGACGGCGCGTTGGCCGGGCTGGACGGTGCCGGCGGGGTGGGCCTGGTAGCCGGTGCGTTGGGCGGTGTCCAGGACCGCGGCGGTGCTGCCGGGACGGCAGAAGACGGCGAAGCCGGCGCCCATGTTGAAGGTGCCGTAGGCCTCGTCCGGGGCGAGGGGGGCGCAGTCGGCCAGCTCGGTCAGCACCTCGGGGACGGGGGGCAGGGCGTCGATGACGTAGTGCAGGTCCTGCTCGGCGCGCATGATCTTGCGCCAGCCGTGGCCGGTGATGTGGGCCAGGTAGCTGACCGGCAGGTCGGCGGCGAGCAGGGTGCGGACCAGCGGGACGTAGTTGACGGTGGGGTCGAGCACCGCGTCGCCCAGATGCCGGCCGCTGGGCAGCAGGGTGGCCCAGCCGTCCGGGGACGCGGCGGCGACGGTGCGGGCCAGGCTGGCGCCGTTGGCGTGCAGGCCGTTACTGCCGATCAGCACGATCTCGTCGCCGGCCCGCAGGTCGTCGCCGAGCAGGGGGGTGCGACCGGCGGGGACGGCGCCGACGCTGCTGCCGGCCAGTTCGATCGCGCCGGCGGTGACCAGGCCGCGCAGCGTCGGGGTTTCCCCGCCGCCCCAGGTGGCGCCGGATTCGGCGCAGGCCTCGGTCCAGCCGCGGACGAGTTCGTCCATCGCGCCGGGCAGGGCGAACCAGTCGTCCGAGCCGGTGGCGAAGTAGGCGTTCACCACCAGCGGCAGCGCACCGACGCTGGCCAGGTCGTTCACGACCGCGGCGACGGTGTCCCGGGCCACGTCGGCCCACCGGTTGACCCCGGTCTGGGCGGCGTACTCCAGCGCGATCAGTGATTTGGTGCCGAGGCATTCCAGCACGAACGCCAGCGTCTGGCCGCCGACCTCGAAGACGTACGCGGACTGACCACGGGACGCCGGGAACTCCCGCCCACCGTGGGCGGTGAGCAGGTGCGCGCTGGCGGCGGCGGCGGCACCGGCGGCGCGCTTGGTCCGGTCCAGCACTTCGTAGTCGACGCCGCTGCTGGCGTAGGTGTCCACGCCGCCGACCCTAGCCCGCTCCCGGCCGCCGGCCGCGCCGGTGCCGCCGGTCCACCGCCGGCGCCGCCGCCGCCGCCAGCTGACCAGCCGCGTGGAGCGGAGCCGGCCCGAGCTCCCGAACACACCTGGTCCGTGCTGGATGCCCTACTGTTGTCCGATTCTCAGGGGGTGGCCCATGACCGCGGTGGCGGGCGTTGCGGATCGGGTGCTGGTGCCGTTCGAAGGCGAGGGTTCCGGCGTCGGTGAGCTGAGCTGGGGGCAGCGGGAGATGTGGGGGATGATCCAGCGGCTGGGGTCGTCGCTGGCGGTGGGCGGGGTCAGCCCGCTGCCGGCGGGGATGTCGCCGGACGCGGCGGCCGGGGTGCTGAGCTTCATCATGAGCCGGCACCAGTCGCTGCGGACCCGATTGCGGTTCGACGCCGACGGGCGGGTCCGGCAGGCGGTGGCGGCCTCGGGCGTGGCCACGCTGGAGATCGTGGATGCCGGCGACGCCGATCCGGTGGTGGTCGCCCAGTCCGTGTGGAACCGCTTCCACGCGAAGGAGTTCGACTATGCGAACGAGTGGCCGGTGCGGATGGCGGTCATCCGGCACCGCGCCGCCCTCACCCACGTGGTGGCCACCTACTGCCATCTGGCCCTCGACGGCGGCGGGGTGGCCGCGCTGATCGCCGATCTGTCCAATCTGGACTCGAGCACCGGCCGGCCGACCGGCCCGGTCCGCGGCCTGCCGCCGCTGGAGCAGGCGCGGTGGGAGGCCGGCCCGGCCGGGCAACGGCGCAGCACGACCAGCCTCGGGCACTGGGAGCGGCTGCTGTGTGACATCCCGGCCCGCCGGTTCCCCATCCCGACCGGCCACGACCGGCCGCGCTTCCAGGAGGCCGAGTACCGTTCCCCGGCCATGGACCTGGCCGCCCGCGTCATCGCCGCGCGTACCGGCGTGGACACCACGCCGGTACTGCTGGCCGCCCTCGCGGTCGGGCTGGCCCGGGCCACCGGCATCAACCCGAGCGTGGCCCAGCTCATCGTCAGCAACCGGTTCCGGCCCAGCCTCGCCGACTCGGCCAGCGCGGTCAGCATGCCCGGCCTCTGCGTGATCGACGTCGCCGCCGGCACCTTCGACGAGGTGGTCGCCCGGGCCTGGCAGGCCTCGCTGAGCGCCTACAAGAACGCCTACTACGACCCCAGCCAGCGGGACGCGCTGGTCGCCCGGCTCGGCCGGGAGCGCGGCGAGAACCTCGACATCTCCTGCTATGTGAATGACCGCAGGGACCCGGCCAGCCGGCTGGTCAGCGGGCCGGCCCCCACCCCCGACCGCATCCGGGCCGCGCTGGCGGCCAGCCGGCTGGACTGGTGCCAGGTGCCGGTGGACCCGGTCAGCGAACCGTTCTCGCTACGGATCAACGACGTCCCGGACACCGTCGAAATACAGGTCGCCGTCGACACGCAGCACGCCTCCCCGGCCACTATCGAGGCGTTTCTCTGGGCGGCGGAAGCGGTAACCGTGCAAGCCGCTCTCGACCCGGCCAGCTACACCGGTGCTGACCCGGAGCCCGGGTGACCGCAGCGCCCGATCGGCGCCGACTTCGGTATCGAATCCACTGCGCGCTCACGTAGTTTGGGCCTGGACGTCTCATCCCGGTTGGCCTGCGGAAGGACGCGCGATGTTGGCATTCACCAGCTTTGACGAGGATTCGGCGAATGAGTTTGCCCGGGAGTACGAGCGGGTTTTCTACGCGGGCGACCACGAGGCGCTGGCCTCGGTGTACGGCGAGAACGCGCGGTTGATTGGGCAGGGCATGGACGTGGTGGAGGGTCGGCCGGCGATCGCCCAGTTCTGGAAGCAGGCCTGCGCCGGGGCCCGGGCGATCGGGCTGAAGCGCTCGATCCACCACGACGTGGTGCAGAGCTCCGGAGACATGGGCTACCTGCAGGGCCGGGTGCTGCTGGAGATCCCGTCCGGCGCGGAGACGGCCCGGATCACATCGCGGTACCTCGCCCTCTGGCGGCGTGAGCCGGACGGGATCTGGCGGATCGCCGTGGACATCTCCAACACCGACGTGTCCCCGGAGACCGGCAAGCTCGCCTACGGCGTGTCCCAGGAACAGGGCCCGGCCGCGGAGCGGTAGGGCGGCGCCGCGCGGCCCGGGGCAGATCCGGGCGGTCACCCGGGATCTCCCCGCGCCGGGCGGCGGCTACTGCGCGAACGCGGTCAGGAAGCGGTTGCGGAAGGCGTCCATGCGCCAGACCGGAGCCTGCTTGCTCGGCTGTAGGCCGGGGGTCCAGCCCCAACTGGAGATCCGGTCCAGGATGGCCGGATCCTTGGCCACGACCGTGATCGGGACATCCCGGCTGGCGCCCGCGCCGACCACGATAGGCGCGGCCTGGTGGTCGCCCAGGAACACGATGACCAGGTTCTTGTCACCGTATTTCTGAATGTACGAGATGAGCGCGGTGAGCGAGTACTCGATGGACTGCCGGTACGCGACGCGGACCTTCGCCGGGTTCGGCCAGACGTCGCTCACCGCGCCGCCCTGCTGGTTCGCCGGGTCTTCGAAGATCCCGCCGTCGCCGACGTCGTTCCAGTCGACCATCTTCGGGATCGGCGTCCACGGATTGTGGCTGGAGGTGAGGGTGACCTCGCCGAACAGCGGGGCATGACCGGGCTCGCGCTCGGTCCGCTGGAAAGTCGACAGGGTGTACTGGTCGGGCATCGGTGAATAGCTGAAACGCGGGCCGCGGTAGCCGAGATCCCGGTTCGCGTAGCCCTTGTCGTAATGGTAGAAGTTCACTTCCGGCCAGGCCCTGACGATGGCCGGTTCCAGGCTGACCGTCCGCCAGCCGGCGTTGTTGAAGGCGCTCGGGATGGTGCGGCGTTCGCCCGAGGTCAGCGTCCGGTAGCGCTTCTGGTTGTTGACCCAGAGGCCGGAGAAGAGCGTCGAGTGGGCCAGCCAACTGCCGCCGCCGGCGGTGGACGAGGTGAGCCAGCCGCTGCGGGAGGCAAAGCCGGCCGCGTTCAGCTTGCTGGTCCCGGCGGCGAGTATCGCGTCCACCTGGGTGGCGAACTGCGGGTCCTCGACCGCGCTGCGGCCGTAGCTCTCGATGAAGCTGAACAGGACATCCTTGCCACGCAGCCCGGTCAGTAGCTGGCTGGCCGGGGTGTCCCCGAACGGGTCGACCGAGGCCTGGGCGGCGAACTCCCGCGCGTCGTGCAGGCCCTCGCGGACCTGGGCCGAGCGGTGGTAGATGAGGGCGGCGTCGCTGCGGGCGGCGATCGGCAGCCCCGGGACGAGCTGGGCGCCGAGCGCGGTGCACATCACCCAGGCGACCGCGGCCACCGCGCCACCGCGGATCGAGTTGCGCCGGTGCCGGGACACGGTGTCGGCCAGCCGCAGCGCCGAGCGGGTCATGAAGAACAGCACCGCGACGACCAGCAACACGGCGCCGATCACCGCGCCGACCGCGCCGAGCTGGCCGGTCGAATCCCGGACCACCCCCGCCGCACTGCCCAGCAGCGGCCAGTCGAGCACCAGGTCGAACTGCCGGTCCAGGGTCGCGTAGAAGCCGATGTCCACGATCTTCAGCACGGTCAGCGCGCCCAGGCCCGCGCCACCGATCCCGGCCGCTATCCGCCGCAGCTTGCGGGGCAGCAGGAGCACGGCGACGACCCCCAGCAGCGCCTCCGCCGGGATCCGCAGGAACACCCGCGGCGTGAGGTGGCCGTAGTCGTCCGGCAGGAGCAGAGCGCCGAGCACGAGCACGGCGGCCAGCGTGGTCCGGACCCGGGCCATGATCAGCCGCCGCCGGCTGGGCCGTTCGGCAGCCGGGACGGCGTCCGGGACGGCCGCGGTGTCCAGGCCAGCAGCAGCGTCGCCGCCGGCCTCACCCTCGCCGCCGGTCTCAGCCTCGCCGCCGGTCTCAGCCTCGCCGCCGGTCTCAGCCTCGCCGCCGGTCTCAGCGTCCGGAGCAGCCACGGTGTCCGGGGCGGCAACGGTGTCCGAGGCTGTCACGACGTCCGAGGCAGCCACGACGTCCGAGGCTGTCACGGCGTCCGGGGCCGCCACGGTGTCCGGGGCGGCAGCGGTGTCCGGGACGACCACGACATCCTGGGCAGCCACGGTGTCCGGGGCGGCAGCGGCACTGGCGGGGACGGCCTCGGCGGGCGCCGGCTCGGATCCGTCATCGATGTCGTCGCGACGGTCACCCGCGACCGCAGCGGACGTGACGTCGCCGTCGGCGGTATCGGCACCGGTGGGGTCGACCCCAGCAGGTGCGGTGTCGCCGGCCGGGTTGCCCTCGGCGGTCGGCCGATCCTGGGTCGACGTCCGGCCCGAGCGCGTGAAGATAGACAACCCGACGGCCTTTCTGCGGGAAGTGGGGTGGATCAGCTGACGAACGGAAGGTCTGCCGTACGGGCGGCGCGGCTGGCCTTCGCCGCCAGATAGGCGGCATTGGCCGGGCCGAGGAACACACCGGTCGGCACCCGTTCCACCACCGGTACGCCGAGCCGGTTGAGCTGGTCGGCCTTGTCCGGGTTGTTACTCAGCAGAGCCACCCGCTCGACGCCCAGCGCGGTCAGCATCTGGGCGGCGGCAGTGTAGTCGCGCTCGTCCTCGCCGTGCCCGAGGGCGAGGTTCGCCTCGTAGGTGTCCAGGCCGGCGTCCTGCAGCGCGTACGCGTCGAGCTTGGCGTACAGACCGATGCCGCGGCCCTCCTGCCGCAGGTACAGCAGGAAGCCACCGGTCGCGGCGATGCGCTTGACCGCCTCGTGCAGTTGCGGGCCGCAGTCGCAACGCTGGCTGCCGAACACGTCTCCGGTCAGGCACTCGCTGTGCGGGCGGACCAGCGGTGCGGGACCACCGGCAGCGTGCCGGTCGAGCGCTCCGGTCCAGTCGCCGAGGCCGAGCGCGACGTGTTCCTGGCCGTCTACCAGCCCGTGGAAGGTGAACACGTTCGCGGTGGTGGTGTACCCATCTGGTAATCGCAGCGGCACCGTCACCTGGGTGCGGACCGTCGCGGTCGGCAGCTCAGCCAACGATGGCACCTTCCGGCGAGACGGCGGCCGGCACCCGCAGCCGCCGCGCGACCAGGACGGCCGCACCGGGCAGGCTCGCGACGAGCACCAGCGCCCCGTACACCACCGCGGTGGTGACGCCCTGCGCGGCGGTCAGCCCGGCGGCCCCGAACGCCCAGGCGGCCACGCCCTCGCGCGGCCCGAACCCACCCACGTTCGCCGGCACGCCCATCGCCAGCAGCGCCAGCAGGGTCAGCGGGATCAGGCTGGACAGGGCCGCGACCGAGCCGACGACCCGGGCCGCGACCAGGAACGTCGCCAGATGGCCGGCCACCGCCACGGCGGAGGCGAGCAGGATGCGGTGCCAGTTGCCGCGGGCGAGCAGCCCGTACCGGATGTCGGCCTTCGCGGTGCGCAGCGGCTGCGCCCAGCGCGCCCGGGCCCAGCGGGACAGCCCGGCGCCCGGCAGCGCCCGGGTCAGCACCGCCACCCCCAGCCCAACGGCCACCACGACGATAATCACCGCAGGCATATACCGCTGTACCGGCGAGGGAAACACCGACAGCACGATCATCGCCATGATCAGCTGGACGAACTGGCCGGCGGTCCGCTCCCAGACCACCGCGCGGATGCCGCGACGGACATCGCCGGCGTCCCGACCGTGGCTGACCGCGCGGTGCACGTCGCCGAGCACGCCACCGGGCAGCGTCGAATTCAGGAATACCGATCGGTAGTAGTCGGCCACGGCGGTCGACAGCGGCAGCCGCAGCCCGAGGCCACCGGCGACCAGGCTCCACCGCCAGGCACTGCACACCGTGGTCAGCGCGCCGATGCCGACCGCCGCCACGACCGCCCAGCCGTTGATCAGGCGCAGCCCGTCGACGAACGGGCCGGTGCCGACCCGCCACAGCAGGATGGTCAGGATGCCCAGCCCGGCGACCGGCCGTAGCCAGGCCTTGACCGCCCTGGCCACAGCCCCGCGCACGGCCGGCTCGACCGGCGCCGGCCCGGACCCGACCGGAGCCGGGATCGAGGCCGGAGCCTGGACCGGAGCCGGGGCCTGGACCGAGGCGGGAGCCTGGGTCGGGCGGGCGGGTGCCGGGCGGGGTTGAACCCGGCGCGGCGGTGCCGCGGGGGCAGCCGACTCGGCCGTCTTCATCACCCGCGGTGCCAGTGTCGATGCGCTGTGCAACGAGCCCTCCCTAGAAGTACTACTGCGGGAGAGACACGGCCCAGCCGGCTGACCGGTTCATTCACACCCCGCGAGCAGGTCCTTGTGCCCGACGAGCACGCCGAGCCGGCCCGCCGCGGCCTCCGCCAGCCGCCGGTCGGCGTACGCCGCCGCCGGGCCGGCCAACTCCGGCCGCTGCTCGCAGGCCGCGCCCAGCCAGCCGCGCAGCCACTCGGCGGTCAGCCCGGCCGCATCCGCACCCAGCCGCCACGGGCTGGGCCGGACCAGCGTGCCGACGCCGCGCCGGCCGAACGCCTCGATGGCCGCCTCGACCGCGTCCGGCCCGAGCAGGCGGCGGTCGCCGGTGGTCCGGCGCTGGTGGGCGTTGAACGCCGCGGCGACCTCCGCGTCGAGCGGGTCGGCCGGGGAGAGCCGCACCTGGCCGATCACCGAGAGCGTCAGGAACGTGGGGCGCCCGGCGCACGCTGCGACGACGCGCTCGATCTCGGCCGCGGTGAACATGTCCAGCAGCGCGGACGCGGTGATCAGATCAGCCTCGGCGAGCTCGTCCGGCGGCAGCCGGGTGATGTCGCGGCGCCGGGTCTCGACGGTGACCGGAGCGCCGTCCGCAGCGCTGGTGACCATGTTCGCCGCGGCCCGGTCCAGCAGGTCGGCGTCCCGGTCGTACATGATCCAGTGCTGCGGGCCGGGCAACCGCGGGGCCAGCCAGCGGCCCATCGACCCGGTGCCGCTGCCCAGGTCGTGGATGATCAACCGCGGCCGGCCGGCCAGCTGCCGGCGGACCCGCTCGACCAGGTCCGGCGCGCGGGCGGCCGCGTCGGCGGGCTCCCGCAGCGCGAGCCACTCCGCGAAGTCCACCGGATCCCCCAGCCGTTCGTCACTCACTGTGTCTCCCGTTCGCTGCGCTCCGCGCCAAACGCGACGTCTTCCCTCGGCACCGCGCAACGACTTCGTCGGCGCGTTGCCTCAGTCCAGACGCCGCTGCGCTCCGCTCCGCTCACTGGGTCTCCCGTTCGCTGCGCGGCGGGGCGGCGGGCTGGTTCGCGGCTGCCGCGGCCAGGACGTTCGACACGCGTTCGGCGGTGCTGGCCCAGCCGGCCAGGGCTGGCCGGCGGGCGCGGGCGGCGGCCCGGAGCCGGTGCCGCAGGGCCGGGTCGGTCAGCCAGTGCCGGAGCGCTCCGGCCAGCGCGGGCGGATCGTCCGGCGGCACCAGCAGGCCGGGCCGGCTGCCGTCCGGAGCGCGGCCCAGCGCCTCGGGCAGCCCGCCCACCTCCGTGGCCAGCACCGGGATCCCGCGGGCCAGCGCCTCGACCACCACCATGCCGTACGTCTCCCCGCGCGATGCCAGCACGAGCAGGTCGGCCGCGGCGTACGCGGCGTCGAGGTCGGCCCCGACCCGCGGGCCGGCGAAGTGGATCCGGTCGGGGGCCTGCTCGCGGAGCCGGGCGACGAAGCCGGGGTCCCGGGTCAGCGAGCCGACGTACGTGCACCGCCAGGGCAGGTCGGTGATCGTCGCCAGTGCCCCGGTGAGCAGGTCGTGCCCCTTGTGCGGGCTGACCGCCGCGACGCAGAGCAGTTCCGAGCCGGCGTCCGACCCGGTCGCCAGGTCGGCCGGCCGCACCCCGGGGGTCGCGGCGTGCACCCGGTCGGCCGGCAACCGGTACAGCTCGAGCAGCCGGGTCCGGGTCCAGTCGCTCGTCGTGATCACCGCGCTGGCGCCGGCCAGGGCGGCCCGCTCGGACTCGTCGCCGAGCGGCATGTGCACGAGCACGACCAACCGCAGCCGGTGCGCCGCCGGCAGCAGGACGTCCGGCACCGCCGAGCCGACCAGCCCGTCGACCAGCACGACCGCACCGTCCGGCAGCGCCGCGAGCACCCGGGCGAGGGTGGCCCGCTCGGCCGGCAGCGGGGTCGGCCAGCCGCCGGGGACGGCGTGCTCCCGCACCGACCAGCCCAGCCCGGCCAGCCCGCGCAGCACCTGCCGGTCGTACGCATTGCCCCCGCTCGGCGCCGCCGGATCGTCGATCTCGTTCGGCAGTACGACGTGCACCGCTGGGTCCGGCACCTACCGGGTCCGCTCGTAGCTGGCCCAGGCGATGTGCGACTCGTGCAGGGTGACGGTGATGCCGGTCAGGCCGCGGGCGCCGTCGCCGAGGGCACCGGCGTCGATGCGGTCGGCGAGGCGGTCGGCGATCACCCGCGCGAGCAGTTCGGTGGACGTGTTGACGCCGGCGAAGGCGGGCTCGTCGTCCAGGTTGCGGTAGCTGAGCTCACCGACCACGGCGTTCAACTGCTGGGCGGCGGCGCCGATGTCGACGACGATGCCGTCGGCGTCCAGGTCGGGGCGCCGGAAGGTGGCGTCGACCACGAAGGTCGCGCCGTGCAGGCGCTGGGCGGGGCCGAAGACCTCGCCGCGGAAGCTGTGGGCGATCATCATGTGATCACGGACAGTCACGCTGAACACTCGTTCTCACTCCCTGTAGGTGATGAGGTGGCACAACGCCGGAAGGGTGCCCGCGGCCAGCCGGCCGAGCACGTCCGGTAGCTCCTCGAACCGGGACTCGCCGGTGATCAACGCGTCGAACCCGGGGTCGTGCAGCAGGTCGAGGGCCAGCGCGAGGCGGTCGGCGAAGGTCCGGCTGGCCCGCCGGGCCGGCGCGACCATGCCCACCTGGCTGGCCCGGATCGTCAGCCGGGCGGAGTGGAACGAGCCGCCCAGCGCCAGGCTGACCTCGCGGTCCCCGTACCAGGACAGTTCGATCACCGTGCCCTCGGGCCCGAGCAGCTCCAGCGACCGGCGCAGCCCGGCGGCCGTCGCGCTGGCGTGCACCACGAGGTCCCGGCCGCCGGCCGCGTCCGCCGGCGGCACGAACTCGACGCCCAGCGCGGCGGCGGCCGCGGCCCGGCCCGGGTCGGTGTCGACCAGCTGGACCCGGACGCCGGGGAACCGGGCCAGCAGCGCCGCGACGCAGCAGCCGACCATCCCGGCGCCGACCACCGTGACCCGGTCGCCGACCAGCGGCGCGGCGTCCCAGAGCGCGTTCACCGCGGTCTCCACCGTTCCGGCCAGGACAGCCCTGGCTGCCGGCACCCCGGCCGGCACCGGAATGACGGCAGCGGCGGGAACCGTGTAGCAGGTCTGGTGCGGGTAGAGGCAGAAGACGGTCCGGTCCAGCAGTTCGGGTGGGCCCGCCTCGACCACGCCGACGTTGAGGTAGCCGTACTTGACCGGCCCGGGAAAGTCGCCCTGCTGGAACGGCGCGCGCATGGCGGCGTACTGGCTGGCCGGCACGCCGCCGGTGAAGACCAGCGTCTCGGTGCCCCGGCTGATCCCGGAATAGCGGGTCCGGACCCGGACCTCGCCGTCGCCCGGAGCCGCCACGGTGGCCGGCCGGATCTCGCCCACACCGGGCTCACGCAGCCAGAACGCACTGGCCTCGGCCGTCATCGACGTCCCCCCTCTGAACCGAACCGGCGCCCGGCCCGTGTTACCCGACCACGGACCCCCATAGTCCACGGAGGCACGGTGCGCACGGTTGGAAGTGGCCCGATGATCGGGCTGGCAGGCCAGATTGTCCTGCTCACGGCCCTAGCGCGGGTCGTCGGGCTCGGTGCCGCGGGCTGGCTGGCCGGCATCGCGTACGGCCTGGCCCTGTGCGCGGCGGTCACCTGGGGCCTGCACCGATCGGGCAAGACCAGGCTCGGGCCGGCCAACCGGGTCACGCTCACCCGGGCGACGCTCGCCGGCGGTGTGACGGCACTCACGGTCGACTCGTTCTGGCGGCCGGTGCCGGTGGCCGTCCTGGTCGCCCTCGGCGCCGTGGCCCTGCTGCTGGACGGGGTGGACGGCAAGGTCGCCCGGCGCACCAACACCGTCTCCGCGTTCGGCGCCCGCTTCGACATGGAGGTGGACGCCTTCCTCATCCTGGTGCTCAGCGGTTACGCCACGCGCGCGCTGGGTGGGTGGGTGCTCGCGATCGGTGCGATGCGGTATGCGTACGTCGCCGCCGCCTGGGTACTGCCCTGGATGCGCGGGTCGTTGCCGGCGCGCTTCTGGCGGAAGGTGGTCGCGGCTACGCAGGGAGTCACGCTGGTGGTCGCGGCGGCGGGCGTGCTGCCCGGGCCGCTGTCGATCGGGGTGGTGGCGGTGGCGCTGGCCCTGCTGGTCGAGTCGTTCGGCCGGGACGTGGGCTGGCTCTGGTACCACCGCCCGGTCGCGGCGGTGCGCACGGTCGTCAACCACCGCCCGGCGGTGGCGGCGCACACGGTCGTCCGGAACCGCCCAAACGGCGGCGGGCGCCGCTCGCCGGCGACCCGGACCGCGGCGCTTCCCGGCCGCCGGTACGACCCTGGTCAGGGGCTGTTCGTGGAGTTTGGCGCCGGAGTATGAGGAGAGACGGGGACGTGAGTCTGAGCCAGTTCGAGGCGGTTCTGTTCGACGCCGGTGACACGCTGATCCGGCTGGCCGGCAGCGGCGAGAAGCTGCTGCACAAGGCCGCGGCCACGCTCGGCGCCGACGAGCTCGACCCGGAGGAGGTCGGCCAGGTCTGGCGGCGGGTGCTGGACCGCAGCAGCACCGCCGAGGAGCTGGCCAAGGGCCGCGACCTGTCCAGCACCACGCACCACGAGGTGTGGACCGCGCTGTACCGGGCGGCCGGCTCCGAGCGGCTGGTGCCCGGGCTGAGCGACGAGCTGTACGCGCTCACCGTCAGCGCCGACTCCTGGGAAGCCTTCCCGGACACGCTGCCGGTGCTGCGCGCGGTCCGCGACCAGGGCCTGCGGATCGGCGTGCTCAGCGACACCGGCTTCGATCTGCGCCCGGCACTGGACCAGCTGGGCATCTCGCCGTTCCTGGACGCCGTCGTGATGTCCTGCGAGACCGGCGTCTGCAAGCCCGCGGTCAAGTCGTTCCTCACCGCCTGCGACGAGCTCCAGGTGAACCCGGAGCGCACCCTCATGGTCGGCGACAACCCGCTCACCGACTCCGGCGCGGTCACCGCCGGGATGTGCGTCTTCCTGCTCCCCCGGCCGGCGAAGACCGGCCCGCGCGGCCTCGACCACGTCCTGTCCCTGATCTAGCCCGGCCGAGCCGCCCGCCGACCGGGCCTCCACCCGGCCGGGCCGCCGCCCGGCCGTGCCCTCTGCCCGGCCGGGCCAGCTACCGCATGGTCGTCGACTGCCGCTGCCTGGCCCAGCCGGGCGGCGCCGGTCGGTACTGTCTGGCGCGTGTTCGATGCAGCCGTTGTCGCCGGGATCGCGGCGTTCCTCCAGGGCGAGAGCCCGCCCGACGATGCGGACGTGTACACCACGCTGACCCGGCAGGGGGTCGAGCCCTGGCTGGCCGAGCGGCTGCTGGTCTTCCTGCCGGTGGCCTTCGGCCGGGTGCTGCTGGGCGCGGTCACCGCCTCGGCCGACTTCGTCGACGGCGAGGTGACCCGCCCGCTGGCCGGCGATCCGGTCTTCCAGGCGGCGACGGCCCGGGCCGCGACCGCCAACCGGGACGAGGTGCGCCGGATCGGCCTGCGCAGCTCCGAAGTGACCGCGGTCAACGAGGCGCTGAACGCGGGCTCGGCGGCGGCCGACCTGGAACTGCTGCCGCTCACCTTGCCGCAGCCGCTGCCGCCGATGGGCACCGGCGACGGCGGTGTGCCGTCGGTCCGGGAGGCGTTCGCCGGCCTGCTGCGGGAGCACGGCTTCGCCGTCGACGGCTCCCGGGTCGGCGCGCTCGAGTTCGACGCGCAGGTCTTCCCGCACCCGCCGGGGCGCCAGCTCATGGTGCAGGTCGACTTCGTCGTGCGGCACCCGGCGCTGGCCAAGGATCGGGTCGTGGAGAGCTTCGCCGGCGTCGGTGAAACCTGGCAGGACGCGCTCGGGCAGACCGTCCGGAAGTTCGGCCGGGGCAGCCTGCACCCGATCCTGGCCGTCCTGCTGGACCGGTCGGCCGGCGCCGACCAGGTGGAATGGGACCGGCTCAGCCACCC
>Ga0307499_10000031_pt1 | contig 43272 bp, 40 predicted proteins | sample 13_S_MG_FD_201363 | JGI IMG/M metagenome (GOLD analysis project Ga0307499, IMG submission 201363) | Soil microbial communities from Populus trichocarpa stands in riparian zone in the Pacific Northwest, United States - 13_S | ecosystem: Environmental > Terrestrial > Soil > Riparian zone > Trees... | reverse complement strand
CTGGTCGTTGGCGTAGATGGTGTAGGCGCGGGTGGCGCCGTCGATGTTGCCCTTCGGGCTGTCGACGGTGGTGATCGCAATCTGGCTGCGCACGTCCTCCATCGACAGGCCCTTGGCGACGAGCTTGGCCGGGTCGATCTGGATGCGGATCGCGGGTTTTTGCTGCCCGCCGATGATGACCTGGGCGACGCCGGAGATCTGGCTGATCTGCTGCGCGAGCTGGGCGTCGACGGCGTCGCTGACCGTGGTCAGCGGCAGCGTGTCCGACGTCGCCGACAGCAGCAGGATCGGCGAGTCCGCCGGGTTGACCTTGCGATAGGTCGGCGGCGAGGGCAGGTTTTTGGGCAACTGCCCGCCGGCGGCATTGATCGCCGCCTGCACGTCGTTGGCGGCGGCATCGATCGAGCGATTGAGATCGAACTGGATGGTGACCGCGGCGGTACCGAGATAGCTGGTCGAGGTCATCTGCGCGATGCCGGGAATCTGCGCGAGCTGCCGCTCCAGCGGCTGCGCGACCGACGAGGCCATGGTTTCCGGGCTGCCGCCGGGCAGCGAGGCGGAGACCTGGATGGTCGGGAAGTCGACCTGCGGCAGGGGTGCTACCGGCAACAGCGGATAGGCGACGAGGCCGACGAACAGGATGCCGGCCATCATCAGCGAGGTGCCGATCGGATAGCGGATGAAGGGCGCCGAGATTCCCTCGCTCATTCCCTGGCAACCTTGGCCTGAGTTTGATCCGAACTGGCGACCGCCGTCGTCACCAGCGTGCCGGGCTGAACCTTGAACTGGCCCGCCGTGATCACCTGCTCGCCGGGCGCCAACCCCTCGTCGACCACGGAGCGGCCGTCGATCGCGCGCGTCACCTTGATCTTGCGGAGTTCAGCCTTGTTTTCCTTGTTGACCGTGTAGGCGTAGAGGCCATTGGGGCCATGCTGAACCGCATCGTCGGGAACGATAGTCGCGTCCTTTAGCGTCGCAACCAGCAGCCGGGTCGAAACCGACTGGCCCGGCCATAGCGCGTGATCCGCGTTGTCGAACACGGCCTTGAGCCGGACAGTGCCGCTCGACGTATCGACCTGGTTGTTGATCAGCGCAAGCTTGCCGGTCGAAAGCACCCGCTTGCCGTCGGTGGAGAGCGCGATCGTCTGGGGTGAACCGGCGGCGAGTGCGGCCTTGATATCCGGCAACTGGTCTTCCGGCGCGGTGAAGATCACCGTGATCGGCTCGATCTGGGCGATGGTGACGATGCCGGTCTGCGTCGCGGCGTTGACGATATTGCCGACATCGACCTGCCGGAGCCCGACGATACCGGAGATCGGCGCCTTGACGGTGGCGTAATCGAGCTGGGTCTGGGCGTTTTCGATCAGCGCAGCGTCGGCCTGAATCTGCGCGGTCAGCTGCGCGACGGTGGAACGCTGCGTATCGGTCTGTTGCCGGGTCGCGAACTCGCCGAGCTTGGTATAGCGCTGCAGGTCGAGGTTGGCGTTGGCCAGGTTGGCTTCGTCCTGGGCCTTCTTGGCCTTGGCCTGGTCGAGAGCGGCTTGGTACGGTCGCGGATCGATCTCGACCAGCGTATCGCCTTCCTTGACGAGTTGGCCTTCCTTAAACGCGATCCGGTTGATCTGGCCGTCGACGCGGGTGCGCACCACGACGGTGTTGAAGCCCTGCACGGTGCCGAGGCCGGTCAAATAGACCGGAAAATCCGCCTTTTCGACCGAGGCAGTCCGCACCGGTACGGCGGCACGGGCAGGTACGCGCTTCTGCGTGTCAGCCTGAGCCTGATGGTCCTCGCCATGGAATCGCTGCCAGCCCAGATAACCCAGCGCAGCGATCGCTGCGATCAGCAAAACCCAACGAATGGTGCGTGATCTGGACATGGCGGCTCGTGGCTTGAAGGAGGTTCCCAGCACTACCGATATAATGTCCGGGCACTCGCCCTGTACAAACACTAAGGCTTGAGAATCCTAAACAATTGGAAAGGTTTGACAGCGCGTTCCGGTAGAGGACTGGAGTCGTCAGCAACCCGCTTGCGATCTCCATCTCCGGACCCTCTGTAGCGCGGGGTTGAATGCAGGGTCGATGTCGTCCATAGCGCGCGCGTCATGCGGCAAGCAATCGGGGGTGCAGGATGGATGAACTGAACGGACGCATGATGGCGTGCCAGATTCTGATCACGGGACTGATTGCGCGCGTCGCCAACGAGCAGCCCGATCCCTTGCGCTTCCTCACCGACTTCCGCGATGAGATCAAAGCGGTCGTGAGGGGCGTCAACATCACCGGGATGGACAACACCGATCGCGTCCGCCAGGTCGCGCAATCGACGGTCGACGAATTGTTTTCGCTGATGAAGCCGCCGAGCGCCGATGAATCATCGCAAGGCTAGTCGATGCAAGCGTGGATGTTTGCGCGGTAGTTCAAGGTATTGTTTAGAACGGTTATAAGTATAGATTTTAGAACGATTACAAACTGTAAATTAGAATCACTTTTAACTCGCTCGATTCAAAGAGGGTGTTGCTGCAATCGCATTGACCCGAATTTCTTCGCTCGATAGCACCGCAATGGGACGGTTTGTCGCGCGACAAAAAGCGCGGGCAAGCCCAGATTCCATCAGGGGCTCGCAGCATGAGCAAAGTAAAAGCACCGAAGTCGCTTCGCTTCGAAGCCGCGATTAATTCGGTCGAAAGCTACCGGGTTCTCAATCCGGGTCGAAAGATCTCGATGGCCGCCAGCCTGAGGGCGGCGCTGTTTTCGGTGAGCTACGCCACGCTTGGGATCGTGGCCACGACGGAAACGTGGGCGCAAACGACGACAGCCCAACAAGGGCAGGGCGCGTCGCAGCTTCCGCCTGTTCAGATCACCGCTCCCGAAGTGCGGCGCCACGCCAACACGGCGCCCTCCCGGCCATCGAACAGCGCCGGACAGCGCCGCCGCTCGCAAGTCGCGCGACGCCCTGAAGTTCCGATCGCGCCGAAGCCTTTCGCTGAGTCGCAGGACGCCCGCACGGGTACCGTCGGAGTCTACGCCAACAGCACCTCGATCGCGACCAAGACCAACACGCCGCTGGTAAATATCCCGCAATCCATCACAGTCGTGACAAAGGACTACATTCGCGATCAGAACTTTCAGAGCGTCACCGACGTAACGCGTTACGTTCCAGGCGTCGCGATCCATCAGGGCGAGGGCAATCGGGACGAACTCGTCATCCGCGGCGTCGATTCCAGCGCCAATTTCTTCGTCAATGGGTTCCGCGACGACGTCCAGTATTTCCGCGACCTCTACAACGCCCAGAGCGTGGAAATCCTGAAAGGACCGAGCGCGCTGACCTTTGGCCGAAGCGCCGGCGGTGGTCTCGTCAACCGCACGCTCAAGGAAGCTGACGGCACGCGGATATATGAAGCGACGGGGCAGGTCGGCTCCTGGAACGACAAGCGCGTGACGCTGGATGCCGGCCAGGCGGTGAACGAGAACGTCGCAGTGCGCTTCAACGCAATGTACGAGAACAGCGACACCTTTCGTGACTACGGCCATCTCGAGCGCTACGGCATCAACCCGACCGTGACGCTGAAACCGGATGACGACACCAAGATCAAGCTGAGCTACGAATTCTACCACGACTTCCGCCTGGCCGATCGCGGCAATCCCTCGCAGGGGCTGCCGGGCGGTGCGACGCGATTCAATCCCACGGCGCCGTTCGCGCCGAACGGCAATCTCTCGACGTTCTTCGGCAGCCCGATCTACAACAGTGCCAAGGTCGAGGTGCAAACCGCCATGGCTATAGTCGAGCATGATTTCGGCAACGGCCTGAGCGTAAGGAACGGCACGATCTATGCCGACTACAATCGCGGCTACCGTAACGTCTATCCGGGCGGCACCGGTGCGCCGGCGGCGGCCGGTGGCGGTGCGGTGACGCCGGATCAGACGCAGCTTTCGCTGAACGCCTATGAGAACTATACGCCGCGCGAAAACGCCTTCAACCAGACTGACTTCATCTACAAGACGGCAACCGGGCCGGCGCTGCACACCGTGGCCTTCGGCACCGAGTTCGGCCGGCAGACCGGCCTGGGGCTCCGGAACAGCGGACAATTCCCTGCCAACGGAGGTCTGCCCTACGTCATCGTCAATCCGTTCAATCCGACCTATTTTGGCCCGGTTACCTTCAACCACATCGCAAGCGACGCCAACAGCAAATACCGGCTCAACATCGCCTCGGGCTATGTCCAGGATCAGATTGATGTGACGCGTTGGCTGCAATTGCTGGTCGGCGCGCGTTACGACAATTTCGATCTGACGGCGCTAGACCGGAATACCAACATAAGGCGCGGCAGGGTGGACGACTTTATCTCGCCGCGCGCTGCCGTGATCGTGAAGCCGATAGACACCGTGTCGCTGTATACGGCCTGGAGCGTCTCGTACCTGCCGGCCTCGGGCGATCAGTTCAGCGCATTGAATCCCAGCACTTTGATTCTCGAACCGCAGAGATTCGAGAGTACCGAAGTGGGTGCGAAGTGGAACATCAATCCCAAGCTGCTGTTCACCGCAGCGACCTATCAGCTCCTCCGTGCCAACGTGCCGATCAACATCGGAGGCGGCCTGTCCATCCCCGGCGGCGCGCACACCGTCCGCGGCTTCGAGACCGCGCTGACCGGGTATATCACGCCGGACTGGCAGGCTGTGCTCGGCTACGCCTATACCGACGCGCGCATCGCAAAGGACGTGACGGCGCCGGGCGTGAACCCGCCGATCGTCGCCGGCAATCGCGTCCAGCTCGTGCCCTATAATCAGGTTTCGCTGTGGAACAAATACCAGATCGACCCGATCTGGGCGGCCGCGCTCGGTGTGATCTATTTCTCGGATTCCTTTGCCTCATCCGATGACAGCGTGCGTCTGCCCGGCTTTGTCCGCTTCGATGCTGCCGTCTACGCCAAGATCAACGAGATGTGGCGGGTGCAACTCAACATCGAGAACATCTTCAACAAGGGTTATTGGGCCACCGCTGACGGCAACAACAACATCTCGCCCGGCCAGTCACGAACGTTCCGCCTGACCGCACTTGCGAAGTTCTAGCGTTCGGTAGCGGGACGGAAGTGCGTGATGGATGAACTGAACGGACGCATGATGGCGTGCCAGATTCTGATCACGGGACCGATTGCGCGCGTCGCGAACGAGCAGCCCGATCCCTTGCGCTTCCTCACCGACTTCCGCGATGAGATCAAAGCGGTCGTGAGGGGAGTCAACATCACCGGTATGGACAACACCGATCGCGTCCGCCAGGTCGCGCAATCGACGGTCGATGAATTGTTTTCGCTGATGAGGGCGCCGAGTACTGGCTGATGAAAGCCGCGATACGACTTGTGCCTGATTTTACGGCGTTTCTTTCATCTCTTTAGAACGCTTGTAAAATAGAGCGGTTATAAAATGCTTGGAATCGTTTCAATTTCGGACTTTAGAATCGTTATGGTTTAGAATCGCTTTGATCTTGATCGATTCAATCCGACTATTGCCCCAATCGCGTTGACCCCAAAATTTCTGCTCGGTACCTACCGAACGGGACCATTCGCAGCATGTTGATTTGCCGCGAATTGAAATGGATCAGGGGCACGTAATGAATCTTCAGAAGGCACCGAGGTCGCTTCGCTTAGAAGCGGCGGTCAACTCGCTCGGTCAAACGGTTGAAAACAATTCCGGCAAGAAGGTTTCCGCGGTTGCGGGCCTTATTGCGGTAGCGTCGTTTTCCGGCGCAGAAGCGCAGCAGTCCAACCTCCCGCCGGTGACGGTCGATGCCCCGGTCGCTCGCCCGCGTCCTGCCGCTTCGAAACCTTCGCCGGACCAGCTCCGTGCCCGCACCGCGCTGCGCCGCGCCGCCCGTCGCGCGCAGCCGGCGCAAGTCGCCCCGGTGCCGTTCCCCAATGCGGGCGGCTTAGCCCCCGATCGCGATCCTTACGCGGACCCTGCGGCGCCCTACAAGGCGGATCGCGTGCAGGCGTCCGGCAAGTTTCCGGAGCCGCTGTTGAACACGCCGAAGACTATCACGGTGCTCACAAGGGAGGTGCTCCAGGACAAGAACATCACCTCGCTGCGCGAGATCGGGCGCTCGACCGCCGGTGTGACACTGGGGTCGGGCGAGGGCGGCAATGCGTTCGGCGATCGGTTCTTCATCCGTGGTTTCGATGCGCGCAACGACGTCTTCATCGACGGCATCCGCGATCCCGCCGTCAGCATCCGCGAGAATTTCTTCACTGAGCAGATCGAGATTCTGCGTGGTCCGGCGTCTTCCTATGCCGGCCGTGGCACCGCCGGCGGCGCCATCAATATCGTCACCAAGCAGGCGAGAGATGCCAACTTCTACAACGCCGAGAGCACGTTTGGCACCGACCACACCAAACGCGTGACGCTCGATGTCAATCAGGTGATCAGCCCGACATTTTCGATTCGCACCGGCGGCATGTTCCAGGACGCCAACGTGGCGGGCCGCAACTATGTGACCGACGACCGCTGGGGCGGCTTCATCTCGACCAAGTGGACGCCGACCAACGACATCAAGATCACCACCAACTACGTCCACACCGACCTCAGCGGCCTGCCGGATTTCGGCGTGCCCTGGTACCGGCAGGGCAACACGCCGGTCACCGAGGCCGGCATCCCGCGCCAGAACTGGTATGGTTTTGTCAATCGCGACTTCCAGACCGCTCGGCAGGACTTCGGTACGCTCATCGGCGAGTACAAGGTCACCGACAGCATCACGCTGACCAGCCGTACCCGCGCGGAGCACTCGCTGCTGGCCTATATCGGCACGCTGCCCAACGCGCCGGTGACGACAAATCCCGATCCGACGAAATGGACCTTCACCGCGAGCCCGCAGAGCCGCAACCAATGGGTCGACATCCTGGCGAACCAGGAAGAGGCCACGTTCAAGTTCAACACCGGGTCGGTCAAGCACACGTCGGTGGTTGGGCTCGAAGTCTCCAACGAGCGCATCGGGATCGACCGCTATACGGGACTTTCGTCGGAAGCTTTTGGCGTCCTCGCGCCCGGCAGCGGCGCCTTCGCGGGACAGTCGATCTATGCGCCGAACTATACGTTCTTTCCGTTCGGCGTTCCGTCGCTGATCGGAAATCCGACCCGCTATAATGTCGACAGCAAGGCCCTCTATGTCATGGACACTGCCAACTGGCAGGACACCATCATTCTGAACGGCGGCGTGCGTTACGATGGCTATGATTTGCGATCGTCGAACAACACGGCATCCGCCAAGGTCAACTCGGATTTCATCAACTACAACGTCGGCGCCGTCTTCAAGCCGGTGCCGATCGGGAGCCTCTACGCGGCCTACGCGACCTCGACCAATCCGTTCGGCTCAGAACTCGACGGTACCGCCACGGACTACGGTGGGGTTCCTCCAAATGCCACCACGATCCTTGGTCCCGAGCGCAACAAGGCCGCCGAAATCGGCACCAAGTGGGAGCTGTTCGATCGCCACCTGCTGGTGACCGGCGCGCTGTTCCATACCGAGAAGGACAATGCGCGCGAGACCGTGGGCGGCGTTCTGGCGTCGGGAGCGGCCTACCAGGTCGAGGGTATCGACCTCGAAGTGAGCGGAAAAATCACCGATCGCTGGAGCGTTTTCGGTGGCCTCGTTCTGATGAGGTCGAAGGTCACGCAGAGTGCGCTCGCTTCCAACATCGGGCTGCAGATGGCCAACATCGCCCATGAATCCTTCAGCATGTTGAGCAAGTACAAGTTCGACGGCGGCTGGGAGCTTGGCGGGCAGGCGGTCTACCGCTCGAAGATCTACGGCGGCACCTTCGGCGCCAACACCGGCACCGAGCTTCCCAGCTACTGGCGCTTCGATGCCTTCGTCGAGAAGAAGATCGACAAGAACTGGACCATGAAACTCTACGCGCAGAACCTGACCAACAAGCTCTATTACGACACGCTCTACCGCAGCGCGACACCGTTCGTCGCGGTCGCGCCGGGGCGGGCGTTCTACCTGGTCACCTCGGCCAAGTTCTGATCGTGCTGACATGTGTCCCCGAGGTGCTGAGCAAGGATGATGTGGCGGATTTCCGCCGCATCATGGACGCCTCCGACTGGGAGGACGGCCGCTCCACGGCAGGCGCCCAATCGGCCCTGGTCAAGCGCAACGAGCAGCTTCCGCCGGACGGCGAGGTCGCGCGCACGCTCGGCCATCGGGTGCTTTCGGCGCTGACCGCCAGCCCGCGGTTCATCTCGGCGGCGATCCCGCTGCAGATCTTTCCGCCGCTATTTAATCGCTACGTGGCCTCCGGCGGGCACCATTTCGGCCTCCATGTCGACAACGCGGTGAGGGGAGATCGTCTCACCGGCCAGCGGATCCGGACCGACCTGTCGGTGACGCTGTTTCTGTCGGAGCCGGACGAGTATGACGGGGGCGAGCTGGTGGTCGAGGATCTCTATGGTTCCCATGAAATCAAGCTCGCGGCCGGGGACCTCGTGCTTTATCCTGCGTCTAGTTTGCATCTGGTCACCCCGGTCACACGTGGTATGCGGGTGGCGTCTTTTTTCTGGCTGCAGAGCATGGTACGGGATGCCCACGCCCGCAGCCTGATCTTCGATCTCGATACCTCGATCCAGGCCCTGGTGGAGCGGCTTGGGCGAGACGACCCCGAAACGGTCAAATTGACCGGTATCTATCACAACCTGATCCGCTACTGGGCCGAAGTATGATGAACATGACTCTTTCTCGCGTGATGACATTTGCGGTGGTCTGTGCGCTGGCGTTGCCGTCGCTGGCGGCGCCATCCTTTGCCCAGCAGAACGCGACCCCTTCCGCGCCTGTAGCCCAGCAGGTGCCGGGACAGCCTCCAGCCGCGCTCCCGCAAGCGGCGGCACCGGCCGCAGCTTCGGACGCCGCCGCCACGCCGGCGGAGCGCGAGGCCAAATTGCTGAAGGCCGCCACGGCCGAACTCAAGGAATTGTCGCCGTGGACGATGTTCAAGTCCGCCGACGTGGTGGTCAAGGCGGTCATGATCGGCCTTGCCTTTGCCTCGCTGGTGACCTGGACCATCTTCATCGCCAAGATGATCGAGCTGGCGGTCGTTCAGCGCAAGGTGCGCTCGGCACTAACCAAGATCGCTGACGCACGCTCGCTGGCGGAAGCGCAATTTGCGCTGGGCGCCAAGGGCAGTGTGCTGGCGTCCTTCCTGGCGGCGGCGATGCGCGAGGCGCGGCTGTCGGCGGGCATCTCGAGCGATGCCGGCATCAAGGAGCGCGCCGCTTCCAGTTTTGCCGAAATCGTGCGCGCCGAGGCGCGACGGGTCCGGCTCGGCATGGGGCTGCTGGCAACCATCGGCGCGACGTCCCCCTTCGTCGGACTGTTCGGCACCGTCTGGGGCATCATGAACAGCTTTATCGGTATTTCGAAATCGCAGACCACCAACCTCGCCGTGGTGGCGCCCGGCATCGCCGAAGCGCTGCTCGCCACCGCGATCGGTCTGGTCGCGGCGATCCCCGCCGTCATCATCTACAATCATTTCTCGCGGGTCACCAAAGGCTACCTCGAACTGGTCAACCGGGCGTCGGGCGCCGCAGGGCGACTGTTGTCGCGCGATCTCGACCGCACCCATGTCAGCAGCGGGCAGCGTGGTCGTGGAGCAGCGGAGTAGGCGATGGGCGCGTCACTCGCAGATACCGATGCCGATGACGACAGCGATTTCGCGGAATCGCACGAGATCAACGTCACGCCGTTCATCGACGTCATTCTGGTCCTCCTGATCATCTTCATGGTCGCGGCGCCGCTGTCGACCGTGGATCTGCCGATCGATCTGCCGACTTCGACCGCAACCCCGCAGAAGAAGCCGGACAAGCCGACCTATGTCAGCATCAAGCCGGATCTCTCGGTGGCGATCGGGGAAAACATGGTCAAGCGCGTCGATCTGGTGCGCTCGCTCGACGCAATGCCGGATGCCAGCAAGGAGCGTTACGTCTTCCTGCGCGCCGACCGCGCCGTGCCCTATGGCGAGTTGATGGACGTGCTCGAAATCCTGCGCGCCGGCGGCTATTCCAAGCTCAAGCTGGTGGCGCTCGAGGGCGTGCCTGAAGGAGCGGCGTCGCAGGCGGCGCCGGCAAAGCCTTGACCGGACTGGACGAGCAAAAGCCCTCCCGCAGGCTCTGGATTTTCGCCGCGGTGATCGCGCTCACGCTGCATGTCGGCGGCGTGGCGCTTGCGATCGTGCAACTGCAGAACGATGCGGAGGACGACGCGCTCGGCGCCACGGCGATCGAGGTCGGGCTTGAAATGGCCGCCATGCATCGCGAGGTGACCGACCTGCCGCCCGGTCCGGATACTGATGCTTCCGCGGCGTCGCCGCAGCTCAACGAGCAAAAGGCCGAGGTCAAGGAAACCGATCTGCCACAGGACAAGCCGACCGAGCCCGAAGAGGCTGACCGGGTGGTGACGGAGACCGAGTCGAAGAAGCCGAAGGAAGACGACCCGAAGATCGCCGCGGTGCAGACCTCGGCTTCCACCGAGTCGGTGGCCGCCGAAGCCACTGCGACGCCGAGTTCGGAGGCTATCCCGGAGGGGCCGCGTTCGGTCGCGCCTGTCATCGGCACCGGCGAGAGCGCACGGCGTGCCCGCGTGACCTGGCAGAAGGAACTGGTCGCGCATCTCGACAAGCACAAGCGCTATCCAAAGGAACGGCAGCAAAAATCCGCCGAGATCCAGATTCGCTTCACGCTCGACCGCCTGGGCCACGTGCTCTCGACCGATATCGAAAAAGGCTCGGGCGATGCGGCCTTCGACGAGGCGGCGCTGGCGATGGTGCGGCGCTCCGATCCGGTGCCGATGCCGCCGCCTGTCATCGCCGACGAAGGCCTGACCTTTACCTTGCCCGTGATCTTCCGCGTCAAGACAAAGAGCTGACGCCCGCGTCATTCTGAGAAGCTGTAGCCCGGATGAGCGAAGCGACATCCGGGGGCGGTGCTCACCAAATTGAATAGCCGTTTGTGATTACCACTTTCCCGGGGTCGCTTCGCTCGCCCGGGCTACGCTTCTTTTCATATCGGGTAATGCTGTGGTCCGGTCTCGATCGTGATCCAGCGCAATTCCGTGAACTCGGCGATGCCGGCCTTGCCGCCGAAGCGGCCATAGCCTGACGCCTTGACGCCGCCGAACGGCATCTGCGCCTCGTCGTGAACGGTGGGCCCGTTGACGTGGCAAATCCCGGAATCGATGCGTTTGGCAATCTCGAAGGCGCGGGCGATATCGCGGCCGAACACTGCTGCTGACAGTCCATACTCGGTGTCGTTGGCGACGCGCACGGCTTCGTCCGCGCCGTTGACGCGCACGACGCAGACCACCGGTCCGAACGATTCCTCGCCATAGATCCGCATCGACGAATTGACGCCGTCGATGACCGTTGCCGACATCAGCGTGCCCTCGCTACGTCCGCCGGCCACCACCTTGGCGCCCTTGCTGACGGCGTCGTTGATCAGGGCCTGGATGCGGGCCGCGGCGTCGATGCCGATCAGCGATCCCAGCGGCGCATTGCCCTTGCGGGGATCTCCGGCGACCAGCGATCCGGCTTTCGCCGCGAGTTTGGTCACGAAGGCGTCGGCGATCTTCTCGTCGACGACGAGGCGCTCGGTCGACATGCAGATCTGGCCCTGGTTCATGAAGGCGCCGAACGCCGCGGCGGCGACGGCGGCGTCGATATCGGCGTCGTCGAGCACGATCATCGGCGCCTTGCCGCCGAGTTCAAGCAGCGCCGGCTTGAGATATTTGGCGGCGACCTGCGCGATGATGCGCCCAACTCGAGTTGAGCCGGTGAAATTGACCCGGCGCACCGCGGGATGGCCGATCAGCATCTCGATCAGGGCCGGCGCGTCTTCCGGCGCGTTGGTGATGACGTTGAGCACGCCCGGCGGCAGGCCGGCGTCGCGCAGGCACTCGGCGATCAGCCGGTGCGTGCCCGGGCAGATTTCGGAGGCCTTCAGTACCACGGTGTTGCCGCAGGCCAGCGGCAGCGCGATGGCGCGCACGCCGAGGATGACCGGCGCGTTCCACGGCGCCATGCTCAGCACCACGCCCGCGGGCGCGCGGATCGCCATCGCGATGCAGCCGGGCTTGTCCGAGGGAATGACTTCGCCGGAAATCTGCGTGGTCATGGCGGCGGCCTCGCGCAGCATGCCGGCCGCGAGGTGGACGTTGAAGCCGGCCCAGCCCGCCGTCGCCCCGGTTTCGGCCGCCATCAGCTCGATGAATTGCGGCGCCTTCGATGCCAGAAGGTCCGCGGCTTTCAGCAGGATGGTGCGCCGGGCATTCGGGCCGGTAGCGGACCAGGCCGGGAAGGCGGCAGCGGCGGTGTCGGCCGCACGCTTCGCATCCGTTATCTGGGCGGCCGCAGCGCGGCTTGCGATGTCGCCCGTGACGGGGTTGAGGCGATCGAACGTTCCGCCGTTCGCGGCCGGGACATCCTTGCTTTCGAGCAGCAGCGAGATTTCATGCATGGCTTTCTCTCCTCAAGCGTGGCGTTACGATGATGGTGCGGCGGCTGGCAGAGGGCCGCCGAGATAGGCGCGCTGGACGGCCGGATCGGATTTCAACTGATCGGCGCTGCCGTGCCCGACGATGATGCCGTTTTCGAGCACATAGCCGCGGTCGGCGATCCGCAGGCTTTCGTGTGCGTTCTGCTCGACGAGCAGCAATCCGACGCCGGCCTCGCGCACCCGCAGCAAGGTTGCGAACAGCTCCTGCACCATGGCGGGCGAGAGCCCGAGCGACGGCTCGTCGAGAAGCAAAATATCCGGGTTGGACATCAGCGCGCGGCCGATGGCGAGCATCTGCTGCTCGCCGCCGCTCATGGTGCGCGCGATCTGGGTAGCGCGCTCGCGCAGGCGCGGAAACAGCCCGAGCACCTGTTCGCGCCGCGCCGCTTCGCCGTTCCGGGCACGCTTCGGGTTGGCGCCGAGCAGGAGATTTTCCTTCACCGTCAGGTCGCCGAAGATGCCGCGCCCTTCGGGGACCAGCGCCAGTCCGCTCTCGACGATCTCATGTGCCGGCAGTGATGAGATATCGCGGCCGCCGAGGCTCACCTGCTTGCCGGGAAGCGTCCGCACGACGCCGGCGATGGCTTTCAGCAGCGAGGTCTTGCCCGCGCCGTTGGCGCCGAGGATCGTTACGATCTCGCCGCTGTTGACGTTGAGGGTGACGCCGTCGAGCGCGCGGTGCAGGCCATAGGCCAGGCTGAGATTGGCGACCTCAAGCATCGGCAGCTACCCCGCCGAGATAAGCCTTCACGACGGCCGCATCGCTCAGAACGTCGGCGGTTGCGCCTTCAGCGATCTTGCGGCCGCTGCTCATGACGACACAGCGGTCGCACAGCGCGCGCACCGCGTTCATGACATGCTCGACCAGCACGATGGTGATGCCATCCGCCTTCAACGACCTTATCAGCTCGATGCCGATCATGAGTTCGGATGGATTGAGCCCTGCGAGCCATTCGTCGAGCAGCAGCAGGCGTGGCTTGGCGGCAAGCGCACGGGCAAGCTCCAGCCGCTTGCGATCGATATAGGTGAGGTCGGCCGCCGGCCGCCGGTCGTGCCCGGCAAGGCCGACGCGCTCAAGCAGCGTGTCGATCCGGACCTCGGCCTCGGCGGCGGGCAGATGCGGCTTCTGGAACGCCAGCCCCGCCTTGATGTTCTCCCGGCAATCCATGCCGTCGAGCACGCGGACGAGCTGGAATGTTCGCGCCAGGCCAAGCCGTGCGATCCGGTACGAAGCGACGCCTGCGATGTCGCTGCCCATCAGGCGGATGGTGCCGGCATCGGGACGCAGCACGCCCGACATCAGATTCAGCGCCGTCGTCTTGCCCGATCCGTTGGGGCCGAGCAGGCCCATGATCTCGCCATGCCCGACCGCAAAGCCGAGGTCGTTGACCGCGACCAGCCCGCCGAACGCGCGCCGCAGGCCGCCGACTTCGAGAACCGGTGTTCCGCTTTCCCCGATCATGCGGCCACCCGTTGCGTGGTCTTGCCGCCGGGCGTCGCCGCCAGCTTCTCGAACAGTCCCGCGACGCCCCGCGGCAGCATGTAGACGATCAGCAGGAAGATGCAGCCGAGGATGATCGTGAACGTGTTCGGAAATCGCGCGCTCAGCAGCTCGAACAGCAGCGTCAGCGGCACGGCGCCGAGCACCGGTCCCCACAGCCGGTGCGCGCCGCCGAGCAGCGCCATGATCAGCACCTGGAACGAGATCATCGAGTTGAAGGCGATCGATGGTTCGATATAGGTCCAGCGCGGCGCCATGATCGCACCGACCAGCGTCATGACCGTGGCGCTGATCGTGAACAGCGCGACCTTGGCGAAAGTGGTATCGATCCCGCAATGCTTTGCGACGGTCTCGTCCTCGCCGATCACCCGCAGCGCAAAGCCGAGGCGCGAGCGCGCGATCAGCCAGCCCAGCAGGAACACGGCGGCGGTGAGCGCCAGCAGCTGCCAGTAAATATCGGCCTGGGTAATGTCGACGAAGACATAGCGTCCGAGCACGCGCGATTTGTTGACCTCGAACCAGACCACGAGCTGGCGGATCAGTTCGGTCAGGCCGAACGTGAAGATGACGAAGTAGACGCCGCTCAGGCGCAGCGTCGAGAGCCCGACAATGGCCGCCACGATGGCGCCGAGCACTGCTGCGATCAGCAGCACCAGCGGCCAGGGCAATATCTCGCCGAGCACGGCGACCGTATAGGCGCCGACACCAAAGAAGGCGGTCGTCGCCAGCGAGACGTAGCGCGTGGGCCCGGAGAACATGCCCCAGGCTGTTGCCAGCACGGTGTATTGCAGGAGGCTGATGGCAAGCGCGAGATAATAGGGGTTGCCGAGACGCGGCACGAAAGCCAGCAGCGCGAATCCCGCCAGCGCGAGGACACCAATGCCTGCGGTTCGCGCGGTCATCGGGTCGCCCTGCCAAACAGGCCGGCCGGCTTTACCAGCAGCACGGCTAGGAACAGCGCGAAATTGACAGCCAGCGTCAGGCCGGGATCGACATAGGAGGCAACCAGCGCCTCGCTGAGGCCGAGCGCCAGCCCTGCGACCAGGCAGCCCAGCATGTTGCCGACGCCGCCCATCACCACCACGATCAACGCCTTCATGGTGAAGACCACGCCGGATGAAGCGCTGAAGGTGAGGAAGGTGCTGACCAGCACGCCGGCCGCAGCCACCAGCGCGCCGCCCAAGGCAAACGTGAGCGCGGAAGCCTGCGGCACGTTGATCGCGACAAGCTGCGCCGCAAAGGGATCGACGGCGACGGCGCGGACCGCCGTGCCAGCGCGGGTTCGTGTCAGTGCCAGATAGAGCGCCAGCCCAAGCAGGATCGTGATGCCGAGCGCGGCGAGGCGGTTGGCCGCCACGGTCTCGCCGAGAAACTGCACCGGGAAGGCGAGGAACGAGTAGCTGAAATACGCCCCGCCGAACAGCGCGAGCATCGAGCCCTGAATGACGAAGGTGAGGCCAAAGGTAGCCAGAATGCTGTCGACCTCCAGCGCGTCGCGATTGGGGGCGCGGCGCACCAGCGGCGTCAGCAGGATCTTGTAGATCGCAAAATTCAGCACGAAGGCTGACGGCACGATCAGCGCCAGTCCGGCAAAGGGACTGATCGCCCAGCCCGTGAACAGCCAGTGCGAGGCAAAAGCGGCGGCGATCAGGAACTCGCCGTAGGAGAGGTTCATGATGCGCGCAACGCCGTACTGGAGCGTGAGCCCCATGGCGATGAGCGCATACATGCCGCCCAGCATCAGGCCGTTCAGAATGGCGTTGGTCATTACAAGACCGACTGCGTCCGCATGCGGCTTGCGTTACGGCGCCACCCACGCCGGTTTTGGTACGATCGCGGTGCGGGCGCCCTCGTTGCCGGCAGGGGCGATGCCGTAGAACTCGCCGTCCTGCCACTGGCCGACCCACCAGTAGCGCGTCGGCATGTTATTCTCCAACTTGACCTTGCCGATCACGGTGTCGAACGTGCCGGTCTGCAGATCCTTGATCACGGCGGCGCGGTCGACCTTGCCGACGCGTTCGATCGCCTGCTGCAGCATCTGCAGGCTGGCGTAGGTCACAGCACTAGCCCAGCGGTCCGGCTCGGCGCCGTTGGCGGCGGAGGCCTTGTGACGGGCGAGGTAGTCCTTGACAACAGGGCTATCGCCGCTCCAGCCGCCGATGCCCATCACGCCCTCGGTGTTCTTGCCGAACTTCTGCTTGTAGAGCGGGAAGGCGGTGCCGACGCCGGTGTAGAATACTTTCGGATTGAAGCCCGCGATGCGCGATTGCTCGGTCAGCGCCAGCGTATCCGGCGGATAGCTGAAGGCGATGAAGACATCCGGATTGAGCGCCTTTACCTCGTTGATGATGGGCGCGAGATCCTGCGTGCCGATCGGGTAGCTCTTGTCGTAGGCGAGCTTGAACTTTGCGTTGGTGATCGCCGGCCGCGCCGCGCTCGACAGGTCGATGCCAAAACCGTCGGCAATGCTGACCATCGCAACCGTGTCGCCGATCTTCTTTTCATCGCGCAGTTTGTTCAAGAGTTCGACCAGCGTCTTGGCGGCGTCGGCGCTGGTGCCGAGCATCCAGAAGCTGTTGGGCCAGCGTTTTGCGAGTTCCGGCGCGCGGTCGGTCACGGCGGTGGCGGCGAGGTGCGGATAGCCTTCGCGGTTGAGCGTCGGGCCGACCGCCAGGTTGAGGCCGGTGCCCCAGGGCGGCAGGATGAAATCGACCTTGTCCTGGTTGATCAGCCGCTCCAGCGCGCGCACGGCCTCCTCGGCGTTGGAGCGGTCGTCATACTGCACGACCTCGATCGGGACGCGCTTGTCGCCGAGCTTGATGCCACCGGCGGCATTCACTTCCTTCACCCACAATTCGTAGTTGGGGATCGTGGTGACGGCCGCGCCACCGGTGTTGGGCCCGGTGCGCGAGATGGCGTAGCCGATCTTGATCGAGGTTTGGGCTTGCGCGATGGCGGCCAGGCCGAGCGTGGCGGCGCAGGTGGCGGCCGCGAGCAGTGCCACGCGTCGCGTCAGGAATGTCGTCATGTTGTCCTCCCGGGGTGCATCTCCGGCGCCATTGAACTGGCGCTCATGATCGCCCTGACGTTAGGGGAGGTCCCGGGAGGCTTGGAATTGGACGAAGCCGGGGAAAGATTGTACTTTTCTGGCAAAGTCGCTGGTTTTCGGGCGGCGGATTGTCTCAGGGAGGCGGGGCATGTCGGCATCACCGGGGCTGAACGGACTGCCGGTCGGCATCGCGCTGGCGGTGCGTGCTGAGGCGTTTTCGGCATCGCTGGCGGCGCGATCGTGGGTGATCCGCCAGAAGTCCGGGCGCCGCGCGCATCTGTTGCTGCTGCAATCGGATCGCGGCCACGCGTCGTGGCACGGGACCGGCGTTGCGCTGGAAGCGCCGGCGCTGCTTTGGCTGCCGGGCAGCATCGAAGCGACGGTGGAAGTGGGGCCGGGTGCGCACGGCTTCCTGCTGTCGGTGGACGATGATTTCCTGATCAAGATCGTCGCCGGCAATGCCGAGGCGCTGCATCTGCGCAGGACCACCGAGCGTGTTGCGCTGATCGCGGGCGAGGCGCTGCCGCCAACGCTCGACACGATCGCGCAATCATGCCGCGCCATCGTGGCGGAGCTGCGTAACCCCGGCTTTGGCGGTGCGACGCTGATCTCCTCGCATTTGCTGCTGCTGTGTCTGCAGCTCTGGCGGCTCAGCGCTTCTCATGACGAGCAGCATGAGATGGCAGCCCGGGGCGGCGGCCCGGCGCTGGTCGGCAATTTCCTGCAAATGGTCGAGCTGCACTACCGCGACGGCTGGCCGGTGGCGCGCTATGCGGACGCGCTTGGCGTCACCTCCGACAAGCTGCACGCCCATTGCCAGCGCGAGAAGAACTGCGGCCCGCGCGCGATCATCCACGAGCGGCTGGTCCGCGAAGCCTGCACGCGGCTGCAGCAGCTCGATCTTCCCGTCGAGCAGATCGGCTATGGCCTCGGCTTTCGCGATCCGGCCTATTTCAACCGCTTCTTCCGCAAGTACCGCGGAGCATCGCCGGGGAATTATCGCCGGCAGGTTCGGCTCGAGCACGCGCGCAGCGGGCCGTCGTATGCGGCGTGGCCGTAGGCTCAAGCCGCGTGCGGTTTGATCAGGTCCGTGCGGCTATCGGACTGACCGTGATTTCCGCTTTCGGACGATTAACAGAAGAGGGAGTAGCCGGTTGGCGATGGCAGCAAATAGCCCGCAGCGGACTTGGCCGACGGCTACGGAGCGACGCCCAGCTGCCTCAAAAGCAGCGCAGCCTGATCGCTTCCAAGTTGCAGCGCTCTTTTCAGATGGGGAATTGCATCCTGTTCGCGCCCCTGCGCGAACAGGACCACGCCGAGTTGATAGTGCGGTTGTGGGATGAGTGCAGATACTTCGATTGCTCGCCGATAATCGCGCTCGGCTTGTGCAAGATTATTTAGTTGAAGCCAACAGGTCCCACGGTTGCAAATAGCTTGGGCATTTTCTGGAGACAGAGATAGAGCTTTATCGAACCGCTTGATTGCTTCCGCGAACCTCTCCGTCTGGAGAAAGATGTTTCCGAGATTGTACCATGCCATAGAGTAGGTCGGATCTAGGTCGACGGCCTTTTGATAGTCGGCTTCGGCTTTGGCAAATAGACGGAGTCCAGAGTAGGCACGGCCGCGAGAGAACCATGCGGTGGCATTGTCAGGAGAAAGCGACACCGCCTGATCGAAAAGCTCTAGGGCCTCGTTAAGGTGACCGCTCTTGCCTAACAACGTACCTTTCTCGATGAGCATTTCGACGCTGGCCACTGGTTCGGTGGAGCCATCAATTTCGTCAAGGCGCCTTTGCCACGGCGAGGGCTCCTTTACGGCACCCATGCGTGGGAGTGGCAGGATATCGGGATCAAGGCGCGCCGCGCGGTCAAAGTCCTCGCGGGCCGAGGCAAACTGACCAAGTTCGTTCCTGATGCTGCCGCGAACTTGGATTGCTCGCGCATTACGTGGATCGAGTTTGATCGCCGTCTCGATCTCGCTCAAAGCGCTGCTTACGTCTTTTTCCTCAAGGTACCAGTCCGCGAGATGTTCATGAAACTTTGATATGTTGGGGGTCAAAGCTATGGCTTTGCGCAGATCATCAACTTGATTGCCCCGCTTGTTGAGCTGACCACACAGAACGGCTCGATTAAAGTAAAAGATAGCCAATTGGCGCTCTTCTATCTGAAGACTGATCGCGCGAGTGAGAAGGCTGATGGCGTCGTCTAACTTGCCCATCTCGGCGATCAGATATGCTTTGCCGGAAAGCGCCGCAGCACTTGTCGGCTCGAGTCTGAGGGCGTTGTCGTACGCTAGCCGAGCTTCCTCCATTCGATTCATCAGGTTGAGCAACCGACCACGATCGATGTGCGCAAAGACCAGGGAGTTGTCCATACTGAGAGCGCGGTCGAAGTTAGCGAGCGCTTCCTCGTGCTTGCCGAGGATTGTGAGGCTGGCGCCGCGCGTTGAATAATTGGCTGCTGTTGGGGGCGGAAATGGGATCAGCGGGTTTGGGCTTCTTTTGACCACGTCCCGGTAGCAACACTCCAACTCATCAAGAAGCTCTGCCGCGGATATTGGGCGAGCGTCAGGGGCTTTTTCAAGACAGGATGCGATAATTGCCGCCAATGCAGGAGGAACTGTCCTGTCGAGGCGTGGAGGTGGCGCTGCAAGATGCAGTTGCCTGAAACGGTCAGGTGTTGAAGCTGGAAACGGGGGACGGCCAGACAGCAATTCGAAAAGAATACACCCTAAGGCGTAGAGATCGGTACGCGCGTCTAGCCCACTATCTAGCCATTGTTCCGGCGCCATGTACTGGGCAGTTCCGACGGGCCCGGCGTTGAAATTCGTCCGATTGTACGAGCCTGTGTTAGTGCCTGCGGCCGCTTCAGCTGCTGAAAAACCCTTCAAATGAACGATGCCAAAGTCCGTGATCAATGCGTTAGGACCCGGCAACATGTCCCGTTTGCCAGACTCCACCAACACGTTCTCTGGCTTCAAATCACAATGGACGAACCCGGGTTCGACCGACGCTGCATGAACAAGACCGCGGCAAATGTCGATCGCAAATGAGACTGACGTCGCAAACGATAGCGGTCCGTGTGCGAGCCAATTTCTGAGGTTATGGCCTCGTCCTGGCACGCCTTGGATCAGTTCTAGAATCAAGTAGGGTACAGAATTCTCTGTATCAACGTTCAGGCACTGAACGATGTTTTGATGCATGCCGAGCCGAAGCCAAACGGCAGCCTCATCATTGAAGCGGGCGATAAAATCGCGATGAGTGACATACTCCGCGCGAAAGGTCTTTATCGCGATGTACGAATTGCTGATTGGGTCATAGCAAGCGTAAACGTTACCCATGCCTCCGCCAAGCACTTGCCGTACCTGGTATCGGTTAGCGATAGTGCTGCCAACGTTGTGAAACATGAGAGTTCTCGAAATTATGAGCTATCGGCGAACGAACAGCGATCTCGCCGAGTCGCCACGACCGGAAACCAGAATTTCATTAAGTTTCCTCTTGAAGGCTTCTGAGCCAGCGAGCTCCGCGCCTAGCCTCGAAAGCTTTATCGTGGTGGAAGTTAATACCGCAATCTCGATCAACCCGGCCTGCTCAAGGTAGAGGGTGAGGTATTGTGCAGCCTTTCCCCACGCTTGGTGGTCAGATTTCTTGCCTGTGTTCAAACGAGCTAAGAGGTCACCCAATTCTGACGGGGAAAGGTTTTGACGGGCCTCAATTAAGCCCAACGCCGCAATCATGCCGTCCGAGAGCTTTGACTCTAAGTCATGGCGTTTTCCGAGGTCCCGAATGCTGCTGCGGATCAGCGTGCACGCTGGTCCCATTTCTGCACGGATCAGCTCGACCGACAATTCGCGAGGATAGGAAACCCGGGTCAGGCCATGAAGGTCCGAAGGTAGTTTCAGATCAGGCTCGCTCGGCGCAACAATGAAAGTTCTTTTGCGTCCGAGAAGCGCAAGAAAAAAGCCAGCCTCCAGAACGGTATTGTCGCGAGCAGCAAGATAGCGTTTGCCGCGGCTCTCCAACACATCGTCCGCGGCAAAAATGAGGATCGCAAAATCGAAGCGGCTTGCCTTTTCTGCGAGAACATCTAGCACGTAACTTCCGGGAGGAAAAAAATCCTGTGTCCAGATCTGCACATGGGCGGCGCGCGCAAGTTCTGCCTGCATTGCAGATGCAACATTTTCGGCAGCTTCAGACGAACTCCCGATAAATACATGCGGCAACATACGTTCTACCTCCATGCACATCTCAGATTGTAGCGCAAAACGCGACGCGGTGTACATCGGAGAGATTGAGAAGGATGGCGAACAATTTTCGGCGGGAGCGATGTGAGCGACGTCGCCTCTTGGCCTTCAGCGAACATCGTGCAAGCTGCGGTCAACGGCCGCCTCCTGGTCCAGAGCGGACGCAAGCGCTTGATCCGGTGTTGGTGCTTCTTAGGGACGAATACCAAGTTGACGAAGTACCCCGATAGCAGTCAGCGGCCGCAACGGTCGGCTCCAACTGCGTGGCCCGCAAGGTGCCTGAACGAGAGCAGGGTTGAGATCGGTTTCTGCCGCGGTGGCTGAGCAGTTCGTGCCTGGATCAGGCGGTGGCGAAAAGTGCCGCGAATTCAAGCCCATTCTACTTTGCATGGGGTTGTTTTCGATATTTTGTTTCCGTGTCGCACCAAAACCCTCTCCCGGGAACGGGAGAGGGTTGAGTCATCCGAAGATCGCGATCCTCAGGTCTTCTTCAGCATCGGGCAGACGCTCTTCTCGAGCGGGATGAAGGCCTCTGCCGCCGGGATGGTGGCAACGAGGTTGTAATAGTCCCACGGATACTTCGAATCCGCCGGCTTCTTCACTTCGAACAGATAGGCCGGGTGGATCTTGCGGCCGTCGGCGCGGACCGAGCCCTTGCCGAACAGCGGATCGTCGGTCGGCATTTCCTTCATCTTGGCGACGACAGCGCGTCCGTCATGCGGATTGCCGCCGAGTGCTTCCAGTGCCTTGAAGTAATGGATCAAGGAGGAGTAGACGCCGGCCTGGACCATGGTCGGCGGGTTCTTCTTGTACTTTTCGTTGAAGCGCTTGGTGAAGGCGCGGGTCTGGTCGTTCATGTCCCAGTAGAAGGTCTCGGTGAAGTTCAGGCCCTGCGCGACTTTCAACCCGAGCGAATGAACGTCGGTGATGAACATCAGCATGCCCGCGAGCTTCTGCCCGCCCTGGACGATGCCGAACTCCGCCGCCTGCTTGATCGAGTTGGTGGTGTCGCCGCCGGCATTGGCGAGCCCGATGATCTTGGCCTTTGAGCTTTGCGCCTGCAGCAGGAAGGAAGAGAAGTCGGCGTTGTTGAGCGGATGCTTGACGCCGCCGAGCACCTTGCCGCCGTTGGCGGTGACGACCGCCGCCGTGTCGCGTTCGAGCGCATGACCGAAGGCGTAGTCCGCGGTGAGGAAGAACCAGCTGTCGCCGCCGGATTTCACCAGCGCCTTGCCGGTGCCGTTGGCAAGCATCCAGGTGTCGTAGACCCAATGGATGGTGTTCGGCGAGCACTGCGCGCCGGTGAGATCCGAAGACGCCGAGCCGGAGTTCAGATTGACGACGTTCTTTTCCTTGGCGAGGTTGGCAATGGCGAGGCCGACGCCCGAACTGGCGAGGTCGACGAACACGTCGACCTTCTCGACGTCGATCCACTGCTTGCCGATGTTGGTGCCGACGTCGGGCTTGTTCTGGTGATCGGCCGCGATCACGTCGATCTTCCAGCCCTTGGCGAGGAGGCCGGAATCCTCGACCGCCATCTGCGCGGCGACGGTCGAGCCGGGGCCGCCAATATCAGCGTAAAGGCCAGACTGGTCGCCTAGACTTCCCACCTTGACGACCTTGTCGAGCGTTTGCGCAAAAGCGCCGGTGGCAAGCACCAGGCTCGTGGTCATGACCAAGGCTGCAATGGATCGCTTCATCTATCCTCCAGGAATTTTTGAACGTTTTGCTTGAAACCAACGCGAATAGTATGCCCGGCCTTGCTTCGGCCGCCTAGCCGCTGCGGCAAACCGCGCGCGGGCGGAATATTCCGCCGCGCGGCCAATTCGAAAGGTGCGCGAATGTGTGGATATCCAGCGAGGTCCGGCGGAAGCGTCAGCGCCAGTAGTAGCGGATACCGACATAGACCACGGCGAGGCACGCAAAGATCAGCGCCACCGGAAGCCTCGGTTTGGTCGCCGGGCCGGGTCCGGATGCGGCGGCTTTGGGCCGTGGGGGCGGCCGGCGGAACGCGGTGACGTTGCCGGTATCGGTGGCCGGCTCGCTCGCGCGCGAGGGGATTTCCGGCGGCGTTCCGGAGCCGCCCATCTCGGCATAATAGCTCTTGTACATGAGCTGGATGGTGGCCTCGGAGGCGTCCGCCTCGGTCATCCTCGCCAGCAGCTGCCGGTAGCTTTCCAGAAAGCTCTGCGCCTCAGCGGGCAGGGCAGAGAAGCCGTTGAGTTTGGCAAGCATTTTCCACGTAGCAAAATCTGCCCTGGCGCGCGTATCGGCGCGTCGTGCGATCAACATATCGGCAGCTTTTGTCGGCATGGTGCGGAGTCGGTTCTTCCCTGTGTGCCGCTTCTGTTTGAAGTTTAAGCGTTGCCGGTGATGAAGAGAAGTGCGCTGATCACATATCCGGTCAATGTGCGAAGTATCGACGAAATAACATCAAGATTTAGGCCGAGCTGCGCGCCGAGGACCGGTAGCAGGATCAAAAGACCGAGCAGGATCAGCATCCCGTAGGGTTCCAGCCGCGACAGTGGGTAAGACAGCACCCGCGGCAGCAGCCCAACCGCGACCCGGCCGCCGTCCAGCGGCGGGATCGGCATCATGTTGAAGATCGCCAGCACGATATTGATCAGGAAAGCATTTTTGAGGTTGTCCGCCGTCCATTTGGCAGCATCCGCCGGCACCAGGGGTAGCGCATGGAAGGCGAACGCCACGAGCGTCGCCAGGACGATGTTGATGGCGGGGCCGGCCAGCGCCACCCAGACCATATCGAGCCGGGGATGGTTCAGTTTCCCAAAATTAACCGGGACCGGCTTGGCGTAGCCGAACAGGAACGGCGAATGCGCGATCAGCAGCATCCCCGGCAGAATCACGGTTCCGAATGGATCGATATGCTTCAGCGGATTGAAGCTGACCCGGCCAAGCTGCCAGGCGGTATCGTCGCCCAGCCTGTATGCCACGAAGGCGTGCGCGGCCTCGTGAAACGTAATGGCGATCAGGAGCGGGAGAATCCAGACCGAAATGCCGTAGAGTGAGATGTCCAAGCGGTCCGCCCCGGTTCGTGCGTCGAAGCCGGTAGCCTAGCACGGTGTTGCTACGGGGGAACCGTCTCCTGAAATTGCGGTAAACCGTCATCCAGCCGCACCCAGGCCATCTTTTCCGAGACCCAGATATGCTCGGTCGGCGCAAAGGCGTTGCGGTCGTCGAAGGTGGCCAGCGCCACGCCGACCACGGTACCGTTGGTTCGGCGGGAAAACAGCCGTGTCCCGCAAACCTTGCAGAACACCCGGTCAAGCGCCTCCGAGGAGGGATAGCACGCGGTGTCGCCCTCGACGATAAGCGACCGCTGGTCGAACAGCGCGCGGGCAAAGAACGGCGAGCCCATCGCCTTCTGGCAGTTGCGGCAATGGCAGATGCGGACATTGAGCGGCTCGCCCTCGGCCTTGAACCGGACCGCGCCGCAAAAACATCCGCCTTCCCGGGTCATGCCCATCTCAATAGGTCGCCCGGCCGCCGGAAATGTCGAACACGGCGCCGGTGGAGAACGCGCAGTCCTCCGATGCCAGCCACGCCACCATCGATGCGAGTTCTTCGACGAGGACGAAACGTGCCTTCGGAATTTTCGACAGCATGAAGTCGATATGCTGCTGCGTCATCTGGTCGAAGATCGCGGTCTTGGCCGCCGCCGGTGTCACCGCGTTGACGAGAATGTCATGCTGCGCGAGTTCCTTGCCGAGCGACTTGGTCAGCGCAATCAGGCCGGCCTTCGAGGCCGAGTAGTGCGCGGCGTTGGGGTTGCCTTCCTTGCCGGCGATGGAGGCGATGTTGACGATGCGGCCGTATTTTTGCTGCAGCATCGCCGGCACCACTGCCTTGCAGCAGATGAAGGGGCCGTCGAGATTGATGCGCAGCACCTTGCGCCATTCGTCGAGGTCGGTTTCCCACACCGGCTTGTTGACGCCGGCGATGCCGGCATTGTTGACGAGGATGTCGATCTTGCCGAGCGCCTTCAGCGTGTCGTCACGCGTCTTCTCGACCGCGGCGAGATCTGACACGTCGACCTTGAAGGCCGATACCGCGGGGCCGATTTCCTTCGCCGTCTTTTCCGCAAACGGCAGGTCATGGTCCCAGATCGCGACCTTGGCGCCGGAAGCGACGAAGCGTTCGGCGATCGCGCGGCCAAAACCCTGCGCACCGCCGGTGACGACGGCGCTGCGGCCGTTCAGGTCGATCTTGTTCATGTGGTTTCTCCCTACAACGTCCAGCCGCCATCGATGACGTGCGCGACGCCGGTGGTGAACGCACTTTCATCGCTGGCGAGATAGACGGCGAGCGAGGCGATTTCCTCGGCGGTGCCGAGCCGTCCCATCGGCTGCCGCGCGATGAACATTTCGCGCCCGTTGGGGCCTGCGGCGGCGGCGCGATCCAGCATGGATGGGGTTTCGATGGTACCGGGACAGATGCAGTTGCATCGCACGCCCTTGCTGATGAAGTCGGTAGCGACCGAGCGGGTCAGGGCCGCAACCGCAGCCTTGGTTGCACCGTAGACGTAGCGGTTCGGCGCGGCCTTGAACACGCCCGCCGCCGAGGAAATGTTGACGATCGCGCCGCAGCCCTGTTCCAGCATGCCGGGCAGGAACGCGCGGATCGTGCGATGCATCGACTTGACGTTGAGGTCGAAGGAAAAATCAAAGTCCTCGTCGGAGCAATCCAGCACGGTGCCGTGATGCACGAAGCCTGCCGCATTGAGCAGGATGTCAGTCTTGCCGGCGCGCTTGGCCATGGCGGCGACGGCTGCGCTGTCACGGGCATCGAGCCTGGCCACTTCCGCGATGCCCTCGCTCTTGAGTGCGGCAAGCTTGGCCTCGTCGATGTCGGTGGCGAACACCGTTGCCCCTTCACGCGCAAAGGCGACAGCGCAGGCGCGGCCGATTCCGACGGCGGCGGCGGTGACAAAGGCGCGCTTGCCTTTCAAGCGGTCTGACATGGTTTCTCCTCAGATCTAGATCGAATGCTTCTTGATCGTCATTGCGAGCGAAGCGAAGCAATCCATAGTGCGGCACACCGGATAGATGGATTGCTTCGTCGCTTCGCTCCTCGCAATGACGGCCTGGGTTCAGTGATTATCCCGCGCCACGCCGACCGTGCCCGCAATGTTCTGATAGCGCGTGGCGAGTTCCATGCAGGCGCCGGTGGCCTGCTGGCCGACGGTCGAGCGATAGAGCTCCTGCCACGGGGTCTGGTTGGCCGGGTAGGGGAAGCCGCCTTTGTCCTTCAGCTCGGCGCGACGCTTCTTCAACTCATCGCTCGTGATCAGGATGTTGGCGTCGCCGGTGTTGAGGTCGATGCGAACCTTGTCGCCGGTCCTTAAGATCGCCAAGCCGCCGTCGGCGGCGGCCTCCGGCGAGGCGTTGAGGATCGACGGCGAGCCCGAGGTGCCGGACTGCCTTCCGTCGCCGATGCAGGGCAGCGAGAGGATACCGCGTTTGATCAGCGCCGCCGGCGGCTGCATGTTGACGACCTCGGCGCCGCCGGGATAGCCGATCGGCCCGGCGCCGCGGATGAACAACACGCAGTGTTCGTCGATATTGAGCGAGGGATCGTCGATCCGGTCGTGATAATCCTCAGGCCCTTCGAACACGATGGCGCGTCCCTCGAACGCATTCAGGTCTTTGGGATTGATCAAATAGCGGTCGCGGAATTCCTTCGAAATCACGCTGGTCTTCATGATCGCGGAATCGAACAAATTGCCGCGCAGCACCAGGAAGCCGGCGTCCTTCACCAGCGGCTTGTCGTAGCTCCAGATCACGTCGCCGTCGGGTTTCGGAGCCTCGCGGCAGTTCTCGCCCATGGTGCGGCCGTTGACCGTCACGGCGTCTTCATGGACGCGCTTGTGCGCCATCAATTCGCGCACCACCGCCGGTACGCCGCCGGCGCGATGATATTCCTCGCCGAGGTAGAAGCCGGCCGGCTGCATGTTCACCAGCAGCGGGACGTCGTGGCCATACTTCTGCCAGTCGTCGATCGAAAGCTCGACGCCGATATGCCGCGCCAGTGCGTTGATGTGGATTGGCGCATTGGTCGAGCCGCCGATCGCCGAATTCACCGCAATGCAATTCTCGAACGCCTTGCGGGTCAGGACGTCGGAAGGCTTTAGATCCTCCCACACCATCTCGACGATCCGTTTTCCGGTCTCGTAGGCGATCTGGCCACGTTCGCGGTAGGGTGCGGGGATCGCCGCGCAGCCCGGCAGCGACATGCCGAGCGCTTCGGCAAGCGAGTTCATGGTCGAGGCGGTGCCCATGGTGTTGCAGTGGCCGACCGAGGGGGCCGAGGACGCCACGATTTCGATGAACTCGTTGTAGTCGATCTCGCCGGCGGCAAGCCGTTCGCGTTGCTTCCAGACAATGGTGCCGGATCCGGTGCGCTCGCCGTTGAACCAGCCGTTAAGCATCGGACCGCCCGAGAGCACGATCGCGGGCAGATTGACGGTCGCCGCCGCCATCAGGCAGGCCGGTGTGGTCTTGTCGCAGCCGGTGGTCAGCACCACGCCGTCGAGCGGATAGCCGAACAGGATTTCGACCAGGCCGAGATAGGCGAGGTTGCGGTCGAGCGCCGCGGTCGGCCGCTTTCCGGTTTCCTGGATCGGATGCGTCGGAAACTCCATCGCGATGCCGCCGGCGGCGCGGATACCCTCACGCACCCGGTGCGCCAGTTCGAGGTGGTGCCGGTTGCAGGGCGACAGGTCGTTGCCGGTCTGGGCGATGCCGATGATCGGCTTGCCCGACTGCAATTCCTCCCGCGTCAGGCCGTAGTTCAGATAGCGCTCGAGATAGAGCGCGGTCATTCCCGGGTTATGCGGGTTATTGAACCATTCGAGGGAACGTAGCTTCCGGCCCTTGCCATTGGTGGCGGTCTTGTTGTCGTTGTTTTTCATGGGTTCCTCCCGCACTGCAAACTCGTGGACGGCTTAGATCACGGCAGCGATGCACCATGCCAAGAATATCATCCGCTGCAACGCGCTTGCCTTTTCCGTTTGAGCGATCCGATCCTAATTCGGCTCAAAAGATAGCGCTATCATTTTCTGCCCGCACGCGATCGCATCCAAAGATCGCGACATCACGTGCTTTCCGGCATCGAGCTTTCGCGAACCATCAACTGAAAGCCAAGGTCGATAACCGGCTCCTGCGGGCGACGGCCCTCGATCGCGTCGATCACCATGGTGACGGCGTGCCGGCCCATTTCATAGCGGTTGGTGCGCACGCTGGAGAGCGAGGGGACCGCGGAGGCGGTGAACTCCAGGTCGTTGAAACCGACAATGGCCAGATCGCCAGGGACGGCGATCTGCCGGCGCTGGCATTCGAACAGCGTTCCGAGCGCAAGGTCGTCATTGACGCAGAACACCGCATCGATGTCAGGCGCTTGCGCAAGCAGGTCGGCGAACAGCGTCCTGCCGAGCGTCACGGTGGTCGGCACCGACGTGGTAACGACGAGGCTGGGGTCGAACAGCGACGCCGCCTTCATGGCATCACGATACCCTTCGAGCCGTCGCTGTACCCGTGGGTCCATTCGCGCGCCGAGAAACCCGACGCGGCGGCGGCCCTGCTCGAGGATGTGCGAAATCGCGGCAAAAGCTGCGTCGTAGTGCGAGAAGCCGACCATCATGTCGACAGGACTGTCGCCGATCTCCATGATCTGCGTGACCGGGCAATTCATGGATTCCAGAACGGTGCGCGATTCCGCGGTCTGGTTGATGCCGGTGACGATCAAGCCTGCGGGCTTCTGCGCCCGAAACAGGCGCAGCACCTTCTCCTCCTGCAGGATGCTGTAGCGGGTATTGGCAAGCTGGATGGTGTAGCGGCTGCCTTCGGAGGAATCGTAGATGCCGCGCAACACGTCGGCGAACACGTTGTTGGTGAGGGAAGGGATCACGACGCCGATGACTTCGGTGCGGTGCGAGGCCAGCGCACGCGCCGCGAGATTGGGCACGTAGCCCAGTTCCTTCACCGCGCTATCGACGCGTTCTCGCTTGCTCAACGACAGCGCTTCGGGGTTCCTGAAGAAACGCGATGCCGTGATTGGGCTGACGCCAGCGAGCTTGGCGACCTCGGTGAGGCGGATTTTGCCAGACTTGGTCTGTTTTCGTCCCATCTTGCGCTCATATCACAACGGATTAGACGTTTGAACAATTATTGACAGCGCTACCATCGGATTGCTAAAAACCGCGAAACTGCGGATGATGATGACGGTTGAATTCGGCTTCCGTCATTAGGGTCGAAAAGAACAGCAGGGCGTCGCCGTTGATCTGCGGCGCCACAAAACAGAAAAATGAGGGGAGAGACGATGTCGTCGGTACAGATTCGCGACGTGCGGAAGTCGTTCGGCAATTTTGAAGTTTTGCACGGCGTGTCGATTCCGATCGAGGATGGCGAGTTCGTCGTGCTGGTTGGCCCCTCCGGTTGCGGCAAGTCGACCTTGTTGCGGATGCTCGCCGGCCTGGAAAACATCACCTCGGGAACCATTTCGATCGGTGATCGCGTCGTCAACAATGTCCAGCCGAAAGAGCGCGACATTGCGATGGTGTTCCAGAACTACGCGCTCTATCCGCATATGACCGTCGCCGACAATATGGGCTTTTCGCTCAAGCTGCGTGGCGCGAGTTCCGATGAAATCTCTAACGGCGTCAGGCGCGCCGCGGAGATCCTGGCGCTGACGCCGCTGCTCGAGCGCTATCCCCGGCAATTGTCCGGCGGCCAGCGCCAGCGCGTCGCCATGGGCCGTGCCATCGTGCGCGACCCGCAGGTGTTTTTGTTCGACGAACCGCTTTCCAATCTCGACGCCAAGCTGCGCGTCGCGATGCGCACCGAAATCAAGGAACTGCATCAGCGGCTGAAGACCACGACCGTCTACGTCACCCACGACCAGATCGAGGCCATGACCATGGCCGACAAGATCGTCGTGATGCATGACGGCATCGTCGAGCAGATGGGCACGCCGCTCGAACTCTACGACAGCCCGGCCAACCAGTTCGTGGCGGGCTTCATCGGCTCGCCGGCAATGAACTTCCTCAAGGGCCAGGTGAAGTCGAACGGCAGCGCCGGCTTTGTGGGACCGAATGGCGTCAAGCTGCCGCTGGCCTCGGCGCCGGCCAATTCGGAGGGGCGGCCCGCGGTCTATGGCGTCCGTCCCGAACATTTCACCATCGCCGATGACGGTGCCGAAGCCGAGATCGTCGTGGTCGAGCCGACGGGCTCGGAAACGCAGGTGTTCGCCAAGCTTGGCGGCGAGCAGGTCGTCGCCGTATTCCGCGAACGTCACCAATTCAATCCGGGCGACAAGGTTCGGCTGAAGCCGGACCCGGCGCTCGTGCATCTGTTCGATGAGACAACTGGAAAGAGACTGAATGCCTGAGTGACTACGAAAAGGGCCTGATAACAACAAGAAGAAACGAGGGCCGAGCAACAACCAAAAAATATTCAAAGGGAGGATGGACCATGCACGACTTTACCCGCCGCTCTCTGCTTCAGGGTGGCACCGCGCTGGCGGCGGCCGGCGCGCTGACCGGACCGGCACTGTTGGATTTTGCCAAGGCCTGGGCACAAGCCTCGCCCTGGAAGGCCGAGCCGGGCGCCAAGCTCACCGTGATGCGCTGGAAGCGTTTCGTGCCGGCGGAAGACGATGCGTTCAACGCCATGGTCGCCGCGTTCAAGACCGCCACCGGCACCGAGATGAACGTGTTCTCTGAGTCCTTCGAGGACGTGCAGCCGAAGGCGTCCGTCGCTGCGAACACCGGTTCCGGACTCGATGTTGTCTGGGGCCTGCATACGCTGCCGCAGCTGTTCCCGACCCAGGTGATGCCTCTCAACGACGTCGCTGATTATCTCGGCAAGAAATACGGCGGATGGACCGAAGCCGCGGCTGTTACCTGTAAGCAGGGTGACAACTGGCTGGGTATCCCGGTCGCCACCATTGGCGGCTACATGACTTACCGGAAGTCCGCCGTCGACAAAGCGGGTTTCAGCGAGTTTCCCAAGGACTTCCCCGGTTTCCTCGAACTGTGCAAGGCGCTCAAGAAAAACAACACCCCGTCGGGCTTTGCGCTCGGCCATGCGACCGGCGACGCTAACGGCTGGCTGCACTGGATCCTTTGGGGTCACGGTGCCTATACCGTCGACAAGAGCGACAAGGTGATCATCAACTCTCCGGAGACCTTGAAGGCGCTGGAATACACCAAGGCGCTTTCGGACACTTTCATTCCGGGCACTGCATCGTGGAACGACGGTTCCAATAACAAGGCGTTCCTTTCGGGCGAACTTTATTGCACCGCCAACGGCATCTCGATCTACGTCGCGGCCAAGGATGACGCGACCAAGAAGGAACTCACCGAGGACACTTATCACGCGCTGTATCCGGTCGGTCCGATCGGCAAGCCGACCGAACTGCAGCTTTGCGTCCCGATCCTGGCATTCAAGTTCACCAAATACCCGAACGCTGCGAAGGCCTTCATCGCTTTCATGCTGGAGAAGGAAAACTACGACAAGTGGCTGTCCGGCGCGCGTGGTTATCTGACCCATACGCTCAACGCCTATGACTCGTCGCCGGTGTGGACGGCGGATCCGAAGAACGCGGTGTTCGCCCAGGCCAGCAAGCGCGCGCTTCCCGCTTCCGGCATCGGTACGCCCGGCGAGAAGGCCGCGACCGCGATCGCCGACTTCCTGGTGGTCGACATGTTCGCGAACTACTGCACCGGCCGCGAGACTGCCGCCGGCGCGATTGCAATTGCCGAACGGCAGTTGAAGCGCATCTATCGCTGATGACAACAGTTGCGGGCGGCAAGCAATTGCCGCCCGCAACTGCAATACGGTTCGCTATCGAGGACGAGACGGCACCACGGCCGTTACTAGTGCGGGATTTTGCCAATGGCTGACATCGCCCTCCAACCAAGGACTGCCAGGCGGCCGATTCGTGAGGCCACCAGATGGGACCTGATCAAGGCCAACCGCAATTATCTCGGCTTCTGGTTCATGCTGCCCGCAATGGTGTTCCTGGTTCTCTTCCTGGCTTATCCGCTGGGGTTGGGAGTCTGGATTTCCTTCACCGACGCACGCATCGGCAGGCCGGGCGCGTTTGTCGGGCTGGAAAACTATGAGTGGCTTTGGGGCGACTCGATCTTCTGGCTGTCGGTATTCAACACGCTGCTCTACACATCCGTCGCCAGCGTCATCAAATTCGCGATCGGTCTCTATCTCGCGCTGCTGTTGAACGAGAATATGCCGTTCAAGGCGATGCTGCGGGCATTGGTGCTGATCCCCTTCATCGTGCCGACCGTGCTGTCGGCGCTAGCATTCTGGTGGATCTTCGATTCGCAATTCTCGATCATTTCCTGGTCGCTGAAGCAGATGGGATTGATCACCGACAACATCAATTTCCTCGGGGATGTGACCTGGGCGCGGATCTGCGTGATCTTCGCCAACATCTGGCGCGGCGTTCCTTTCGTTGCGATCACGCTGCTGGCCGGCCTGCAGACGGTGTCGCCGTCGCTCTACGAAGCTGCGACGCTCGATGGCGCCACCAGCTGGCAACGGTTCCGGTTCATCACCTATCCGCTGCTGACGCCGATCATTGCTGTCGTGATGACGTTCTCGGTGCTGTTCACGTTCACCGATTTCCAGTTGATCTGGGCGATGACGCGCGGCGGCCCGGTCAATGCCACCCACTTGATGGCGACGCTGTCCTATCAGCGGGCGATCATCGGCGGCGTTCTCGGTGAGGGGGCTGCGATTTCAAATGCGATGATTCCGTTCCTGCTGGCGGCGATCATGGTTTCCTGGTTTGGACTGCAGCGCCGCAAGTGGCAGCAGGGTGAAAACAATGACTGAGCTTCCTGCCTCCAAGTCGATCGATCTCAAAACCATCCTGTCGACACCGGGGAGGGACGATCACAGCGTTGGCATGAGCTATCTGGAGTCGCTGCCGCGGCGCTTGGTCACGCTTTATCTGCCGCTGGGGATCATCGTCGTCGTCTTGCTGTTCCCGTTCTATTGGATGGCGCTCACCGCCATCAAACCGGACGAGCAGTTGCTCGATCTCAATACCTATAATCCGTTCTGGACCTGGAATCCGACGTTCAAGCACATCCACAAGCTGCTGTTCGGAAGCTACTATCCGCTTTGGCTGTGGAACACGATGTATGTGGCGGTCTGCTCGACCATATTGTCGATCTTTGCCAGCGTACTGGCAGCCTATGCCATCGTGCGGCTGCGCTATCGCGGGGCGCAGTGGGTCGGCGGGCTGATCTTCCTGTCCTATCTGGTGCCGCCCTCGATCTTGTTCATCCCGCTCGCGACCGTGGTGTTTCAGTATGGTCTGTTCGACACCCCGTTCGCGCTGATCCTGACCTATCCGACCATATTGATCCCGTTCTCGACCTGGCTGCTGATGGGCTATTTCAAGACCATCCCGTTCGAGTTGGAAGAGTGCGCGCTGATCGACGGCGCGAGCCGATGGCAGATCCTGACCAAGATCGTGCTGCCGCTGGCGATCCCGGGGCTGATCTCGGCGTTCATCTTCTGCTTCACTTTGTGCTGGAACGAATTCATCTATGCGCTCACCTTCCTCACTTCGGTGCAGAACAAGACGGTGCCGGTCGCGATCGTCAACGAATTCGTCGACGGCGACGTCTATCGCTGGGGTTCGCTGATGGCGGGCGCACTGGCCGGCTCGCTGCCGCTGGTTATCCTTTACGCCTTCTTCGTCGAGCATTATGTGTCGGCCATGACGGGAGCCGTGAAAGAGTAAGCGCTCGAGGCCCGTGTCGCGCACTAACTCTTAGCGCGTTTTCTTCACGCGAACCGGTTCCCACTTCGCTTGAAAACGCTATAGAAGAGTTCAAAAAGGAGACGGGTCTTGCATATTCTGATTCTTGGGGCGGCCGGCATGGTCGGCCGCAAACTGACTGAGCGGCTGCTGCGCGACGGCCGCCTCGGCACGCACGACATCACCCGCATGACGTTGCAGGACGTGGTGGCGCCCACCAAGCCCGCCAATTCGTCGATCCCGATCGAGGTCGTGGCGTCCGACTTTGCCGATGCCGGCGCCGCAGCGCCGCTGATTGCCGGCCGGCCCGAGGTGATCTTTCATCTAGCCGCCATCGTCTCCGGCGAGGCCGAGGCTGAATTCGACAAGGGCTACCGGATCAATCTCGACGGCACCCGCCACCTGATCGACGCCATCCGTGTTGCCGGCGGCGGCTACAAGCCGCGGCTGGTGTTTACATCGTCGATCGCGGTGTTCGGCGCGCCGTTCCCGGAAAAGATCGGCGATGAGTTCTTCCATACGCCACTGACGAGCTACGGCACCCAGAAGTCGATCTGCGAACTCCTGATCAACGACTACACCCGCAAGGGTCTGCTCGACGGCATCTCGATCCGCCTGCCGACGATCTGCGTGCGGCCGGGAAAGCCGAACAAGGCGGCTTCCGGCTTCTTCTCCAACATCATCCGCGAGCCGCTGGCGGGCGAGGAGGCGGTGCTGCCCGTTTCCGAAGACGTCCGGCACTGGCATGCCTCGCCGAAATCGGCGGTCGGTTTTCTGATCCACGCCGGCACCATGGACCTCAACGCGATGGGGCCGCGGCGTAACCTGAGCATGCCCGGCATGTCGGTCAGCGTCGGCGAACAGATCGCCGCCCTCGACCGAGTTGCCGGCAAGAACGTCACCGCGCGCATCAAGCGGGTGCCCGATCCGACCATCATCGGCATCGTCTCCGGCTGGCCGCGCGATTTCGTCACCGACCGCGCGCTCAAGCTCGGCTTCACCACCGCCGAGAAGACGTTCGACGACATCATCCGGATCCACATCGAGGATGAACTCGGCGGCAAGTTCGCAGGCTGACGTGGCGTCACGTTTCATGAGCAGGGTAGCGTGCATCGGCGAGTGCATGATTGAACTCAAACAGGCCCAAGGGACTGAACCCGGCCTGTTTTCGCGCGGCTATGGCGGCGACACGCTCAACACTGCCGTCTATCTCACCCGGCTCGGCGTCGGCGTGGACTACATCACGGCGCTCGGCGACGACAGTCTCAGCGACGAAATGATCTCCAGCTGGGCGGCGGAGGGGGTCGGGACCGGGCGGGTGGTGCGGCTGCCGGGCAAGCTGCCGGGCCTCTACATGATCCAGACCGACGACGAAGGCGAACGCCGGTTCTTTCACTGGCGCGACAGTGCAGCGGCGCGCAGCCTGATGAGTTTGCCACAGACGCAGGAGATCCTGGATTCACTGGCGACCTATGACGTGATCTATCTCTCGGCGATCACGCTCTCGCTTTATGGTGGGGAAGGAAGGTCGCGGCTGTTCGCTGCACTTGAACGCGCGCGCGAGCGCGGGGCGCGGTTTGCCTTCGACACCAATTTCCGCGCCCGTGGCTGGCCCGATCTCGACGTCGCACGGGCCGTTTTCCGGGAGGCCTTCGCCAGGGCCGATATCGTGCTGGCCTCCACGGAAGATCTGCTGCCGCTCTATCCCGGCGAAAGCACCGAAAACCTGCTGGCGCGGATTGCGGGCGCCGAGGTGGTGTTGAAGCTTTCGGAGCCGGCGAGCATCGTGCGCCTGGAAGGCGTTCCTTATCCAATCAAGGCGAAGCCGGTGGAGGCGCCGGTCGTCGATACCACGGCGGCCGGCGACAGTTTTGCGGCCGCCTACCTGGCCGCACGTCTCGTGGGTGCCGATCCGATCGAGGCCGCCCGGGCCGGGCATCGCCTCGCTGGCGTTGTGGTATGTCATCCCGGCGCAATCATCCCGCGCGCGGATATGCCGCCCGGCCTCATCCCGAACCACGCCAATTCTCGCAAGGCATCGCCATGACCGCAGCCACAAGGCAGCAACAACTCGCCGCCATCTTCAAGTCCGCTACCGTCATTCCCGTGCTCACCATCGAACGGGTCGAGGATGCGGTACCGCTGGCGCGCGCGCTGGTCGCAGGCGGCGTGCACGTGTTGGAAGTCACCCTGCGCACGCCGGTCGCCGCAGACGCGGCCAAGGTCATGATCGCGGAGGTGCCGGAGGCCGTGGTCGGCATCGGCACGATCTTGAACGCCGACGATCTGGCGAGGGCTGTGGCGCTCGGGGCCAAATTCGGCATCAGCCCCGGCGCGACGCCCGAGCTGTTGAAGGCCGCCGCCGCCAGCGACCTGCCGTTTGCACCGGGGATCGCGACGGCTTCCGAACTGATGCAGGCGCTGGCGGCCGGCTTCGATCTCGTGAAATTCTTTCCCGCCGAGCAGGCCGGCGGTATCAAGGCACTTCGGGCGCTGGCCGGGCCGTTTCCCAATATCAGGGTATGCCCGACCGGTGGCATAGGCGAGGCCAATGCCGCGACCTGGCTGGCCGAGCCGAATGTGGTGGCGGTGGGCGGTTCCTGGCTTTGTCCGGCCGCCGATATCCGCTCCGGCAATTGGGCCAGCATAACCGCCATGTGCGAGCGGACGATGAAATCGCTGAAAGCGGCACCAAGATAGGCTACAAACCGACCCGAACCGGAACAGGGAGAACAACCATGACAGCCAGCATCGTGGGGTGGGCGCACACGCCATTCGGCAAGTTCGACGCGGAAACCGTCGAGAGCCTGGTGGTGAAGGTTGCGACCGAAGCGCTGGCCGATGCCGGCATCTCGGCCGAAGACGTCGACGAGATCGTGCTCGGGCATTTCAATGCCGGCTTCTCGCCGCAGGATTTTACGGCTTCCCTGGTGCTGCAGGCCGATCCCAAACTGCGCTTCAAGCCGGCTACGCGGGTCGAAAACGCCTGCGCCACCGGTTCGGCGGCGGTGCATCAGGGCATCCGGGCGATTGCTGCAGGCGCGGCCAAGATCGTGCTGGTGGTCGGCGTCGAGCAGATGACGCGGACGCCGGGCCCGGAGATCGGAAAGTACCTGCTCAAGGCCTCCTACCTGCCTGAGGATGGCGACACCGTCGGCGGCTTTGCCGGCGTGTTCGGCAAGATCGCGCAGGGCTATTTCCAGAAATATGGCGACCAGTCAGATGCGCTGGCGATGATCGCGGCCAAGAACCACAAGAACGGCGTCGCCAACCCCTATGCGCAGATGCGCAAGGATTTCGGCTTCGAGTTCTGCCGCTCCGAGAGCGAGAAGAACCCTTACGTCGCGGGTCCCTTGAAGCGCACCGATTGTTCGCTGGTGTCGGACGGCGCGGCGGCGCTGGTGCTGACGGATTCGGAAACCGCGAAGACCATGGGCAAGGCCGTGAACTTCCGCGCCACCGCGCATGCGCAGGATTTCCTGCCGATGTCAAAGCGCGACATCCTGCAATTCGAAGGCTGCACCGTCGCCTGGCAGCGCGCGCTGGCGCAGGGCGGACTACAGCTCTCCGATCTGTCCTTTGTCGAAACCCATGACTGCTTCACGGTTGCCGAACTGATCGAATATGAGGCGATGGGCCTGACGCCGCGCGGGCAGGGCGCCCGCGCCATCAAGGAAGGCTGGACCCAGAAGGACGGCAAGCTGCCGGTCAATCCATCCGGCGGCCTGAAGGCCAAGGGCCACCCGATCGGCGCCACCGGCGTCTCCATGCATGTGATGAGCGCGATGCAGCTCGTCGGCCAGGCGCCCGAGGGCATGCAGCTCAAGAACCCCAAGCTCGCCGGCATCTTCAACATGGGCGGCGCGGCGGTGGCGAACTACGTTTCGGTGCTGGAGCCTGCGAAGTAATAGGACTATGCCGTAGGGTGGGCAAAGGCGCTTGCGCCGTGCCCGCCATCTATCACCGATCAAGCTGCTTAATGGTGGGCACGCTTCGCTTTGCCCACCCTACAATTTCATCGGAGCGTGCATCATGAGCAACGAGGGTTCGTTGTCATTGGCAGAACTCAACGATCGGATCAGGATTCTGGAAGACAACATCCGGCAGCTGATCGAACAGGCTGCCGCCGCTTCCGGCGAGCGGAATGAATCCCGTATTGCCGACCGCCTCAGCCAGCAGAATGAAGAGCTGGAGCGCCTGACCCGGGAACGCGACGCCAGATCGAAGAACTAGCCGCCATCGCGCGCATACGGCCATACGCTGGGCGCGCCTTGATCTTCGCAAGTGCCTGCCGTTACTTGGTCCTCACAACAATGCGAGGCCGGTTGGCCGCATATCGGGGAGCAGGCTGATCCATGGGACCATTGGAGGGCATCAAGGTCATCGACATGACGACCGTGCTGATGGGGCCCTATGCCACCCAGATGCTCGGCGATTACGGCGCTGACGTCATCAAGGTGGAATCGCTCGATGGCGACGTGACACGGCAGATCGGGCCGACCCGCCATCCCGGCATGGGGCCGGTGTTCCTCAATACGAACCGCAGCAAACGCTCCATCTGCCTCGACCTGAAGAAGCCCGCCGGCCGCGAGGCGGTGCTGCGGCTGATCAAATCCGCCGACGTGCTGGTCTACAATGTGCGCCCGCAAGCGATGGCGCGGCTGAATCTCGGTTACGACGTGGTGTCGAAAATCAACCCGCGGCTGATCTACGCGGGCGTGTTCGGCTTCGGCCAGGACGGGCCTTACGCGGCAAAACCCGCCTATGACGACCTGATCCAGGGCGCGACGGCGTTGCCGGCGCTGATGGCGCAGACCGCCGACGGCGTGCCGCGCTATGTCCCCAATGCCCTCGTCGACCGTATCGTCGGGCTCACGGCGGTGGGCGCGATCTGCGCCAGCCTGGTCGATCGCGACCGCACCGGGCGCGGCCAGCGCGTCGATATCCCGATGTTCGAGACCATGGCCGGTTTCGTGATGGGCGATCACATGGGTGGCCTCACCTATGACCCGCCGCTCGACAAGGGCGGCTACGCGCGGCACCTGTCGCCAGACCGGCGGCCCTACAAGACCTCGGACGGCTATATCTGCGTGATCGTCTACAACGACAAGCAGTGGCAGAATTTCTTCGATGCCACCGGCCGCGACGATCTCCGCACCAATCCGAAATTTGCAACCTTCGCCGGCCGCGCCACCAATATCGATGTGGTCTATGCCGAACTGGCACGTATCCTCGAAACGAAAACCACCGCCGAATGGTCAAAGATCCTGGAGAAGGCCGACGTGCCGGTCATGCCGATGCATGATCTCGAAAGCCTGCTCGGCGATCCCCACATCGTCGCGACCAATTTCTTCCCGGTCATCGAGCACCCGACCGAGGGCCGGATTCGCAACATGCGGCCTTCGGCGCGTTTTTCCGAAACGCCGGTGGAGACCAAGCGGCTGGCGCCGCGCCTCAGCGAGCACAGCGCCGAAATTCTGCACGAGGCTGGTTTCTCGCCGGATGAGATTGCCGCGCTGGTAAGCGACGGCGTCACCAAGGCCGCGTCAAATACGTAAGGACGAGATAGATGGATTTTGCGCTGTCGGCCAACCAGGAATCGATCCGCGACGCGATCGAAAAAATCTGCTCGCGCTTCGACGATGCATACTGGCTGAAAAAGGACAAGGAGGGCGGCTATCCGGCCGACTTCCACCGCGCGCTGGCGGATGCCGGATGGCTCGGCATCTGCATCCCCGAGGAATATGGCGGGTCGGGGCTAGGCATCACGGATGCTGCGATCATGATGCGGACGATCGCGGAATCGGGCGCCGGCATGTCTGGCGCATCCGCCGTGCATATGAACGTGTTCGGGCTCAATCCTGTGGTCGTGTTCGGCACCAAGGAGCAGTGCACGCGGATGCTGCCGCCGATCATCGACGGCCGTGACAAGTCCTGCTTCGCGGTCACCGAACCCAACACCGGGCTCAACACCACGCAGCTAAAGACTCGCGCGGTGCGCAAGGGCGACAAATACATCGTCAATGGCCAAAAAGTCTGGATCTCCACCGCGCAGGTCGCCAACAAGATCCTGCTGCTGGCGCGCACCACGCCGCTGGAAGAGGTGAAGACGCCGACGCAGGGCTTGAGCCTGTTCTATACGGACTTCGACAAGAAGCGCGTCGCCGTGCATGAGATCGAAAAGATGGGCCGCAAGCCTGTCGACTCCAATGAATTGTTCTTCGAGAATTTCGAAATCCCGGTAGAGGATCGCCTCGGCGAGGAAGGCCGTGGCTTCGAATACATCCTGCACGGCATGAATCCCGAGCGTATCCTGATCGCGGCCGAAGCGGTGGGTCTCGGCCAGGTCGCGCTGTCGCGGGCCTCGGCCTATGCGAAAAGCCGCATCGTGTTCAACCGCCCGATCGGCATGAACCAGGGCATCCAGCATCCGCTGGCCAGGAACTGGATGGAGCTGGAAGCTGCGTGGATGATGGTGCTGCGCGCGGGCTGGCAATACGACCAGGGCATGCCGTGCGGCCCGGCCGCTAACGCCGCAAAATTCCTCGCGGCCGAAGCCGGCTTCCACGCCTGCGAGCAGGCGGTCATGACGCATGGCGGCTTCGGTTACGCCAAGGAATATCACGTCGAGCGCTATTTGCGGGAATCGCTGATCCCGCGCATCGCGCCGATCAGCCCGCAGCTCATTCTCAGTTTTATCGCCGAGAAGGTGCTGGGTCTGCCGAAGTCGTATTGATGAGAAATCAGCCTCCCCACATTGTCATTCCGGGGCGGCGCGAAGCGACGACCTACGATGCGCAATTGCGCATCGGAGAATCTCGAGATTCCGGGTCTGGTCCTTCGGACCATCCCGGAATGACGACGTTCAACGTAGTCAGAGAACAATGAGCTTCATCACCGGCGTCGGACTGACGTCCTATGGCAAGCACGAGGGCTCGTCCTCGCTCGATCTCATGAGCAAGGCGGCCGAGCTTGCGATTGCCGATGCCGGGCTGAAGCGGTCCGAGATCGACGGTATTCTCTGCGGCTATTCGACGGTGTCCCCGCACATCATGCTGGCGACCGTGTTCGCCGAGCATTTCGGCATTCAGCCATCCTATGCGCACGCCGTGCAGGTCGGCGGGGCCACCGGTCTCGCCATGACCATGCTGGCGCATCATCTGGTCGACGCCGGCGTCGCAAAACATGTGCTCGTGGTCGGCGGTGAAAATCGCCTCACCGGGCAGAGCCGTGACGCCTCGATCCAGGCGCTGGCGCAGGTCGGCCACCCCGACTACGAGGTGAGCTTGGGGCCGACAATCCCTGCCTATTACGGCCTCGTCGCCTCGCGCTACATGCACGAATACGGCGTGACCCAGGAAGACCTCGCCGAATTCGCCGTGCTGATGCGCGCCCATGCCTTGACCCATCCCGGCGCGCAGTTTCACGAACCGATCACCGTCGCCGACGTGATGGCTTCAAAGCCGGTGGCGATGCCGCTGAAACTTTTGGATTGCTGCCCGGTGTCCGACGGAGGTGCGGCGTTCGTGGTCAGCCGCGAACCGACTTCGGCGACCGGCATTCGCGTCCGTGGCTGCGCACAGGCCCATACCCATCAGCATGTCACGGCGGCGCCCGCCTTGAGTGAACTCGGCGCCGAAATCGCGGTTGCCAAGGCCAAGGCCGCGTCCAGTCTCGCGATATCTGATGTCCGCTATGCAGCGGTCTACGACAGCTTCACCATCACGCTGGCGATGCTGCTGGAAGACCTCGGCCTTGCCGGGCGGGGCGAGGCGGCGGCGCGGGTCCGGGCAGGGCATTTTGGCCGCGACGGCGCCATGCCGCTCAACACTCATGGCGGGCTCCTGAGCTACGGGCATTGTGGCGTCGGTGGCGCGATGGCGCATCTGGTCGAGACACATTTGCAGATGACGGAGCGCGCCGGCGCCCGGCAGGTCCGCGACGCCTCGATCGCGCTGCTGCACGGCGACGGCGGCGTGCTGTCGTCGCATGTCAGCATGTTTCTGGAGCGGGTGCGATGAGCGACAAACTGGCGGACTGGACCAAGGGGGCCGAGGCCATCGTCTATCAAACCTGCGGTGCGTGCGGGAGGGTGCAGTATTTCGACCGCCGTTTCTGCGCCGCCTGCGGTGCGCCGGATCCGGCACAGAAGCGCGCCAGCGGCGCAGCGATTGTGTATGCGACGTCGCTGGTGTGCCGGGCGGCGACGCCGGAGACGCGTGCGCACGTTCCCTACAATATCGTGCTGGTCGATGCGGACGAAGGCTTTCGCATGATGGCCCACGGCGACATCGATCTTGCGATCGGTGACAAGGTCACCGCAAGCTATCGGCCGTTTGCGGGAAGGTTGGTGCCTTACTTCGAGAAAATATGAGTCTCCGACACAAAATGCTCACGCTACGAAGCAACCCAGAACTACGCGGAACAGGTTAAAATCTGAGTGCTTCGACGCGTCAACATTCAGTGCCAGTAGAAGTTAACATTCAGTGCCAGTAGAACACGACGCTGGCGATAACGAGCATTGCTGTTACCGCCATCATCTGCGCAAACGCTTCCGAGGCCGCCTTTTTGGTGGCTTCCTTCATGCCTAACTCCCTAGACTTGGGCATGAGTCATCAATGCCCGCGAAGGCTTGATGGCTCAGTTGGTTTTTACTCGGAACGCCCCGCGACGAGTATTCGCTCCTTTGAGTCCCCACTCAGCGAATATCGACAGTGCTGAGAATCGACCAGCATTGAGGCCGCAATTTGGCTCGTTCGCAGCCGGTTTGTGCGCGAGAAAGGGAGTTTTTTGGCGCGGGATCGAACCGGCGGGACGCATGCCCGGACCCGCATCAGCGGCATTTCGGCGGTTGATCGGCCTCCTGCTGCGGTGCATGATCCCACTGTCAACAAATCAGAAAATCCCCAAAACCCCAAGGTGACGAATGGCCCGCGTCGAATACAGCGATCCCGCCAAGCACAACGACCGCACCCGCGAATTGCTGGGCAAAAACCGCAATGCCAACATCTTTCGCATGATGGCGCATTCGCCGAGCTACCTCGAACAATACTGCCGGCTGGGCGGGGCCATCAGGCACAAGGGCGAACTGGACCCGATCGTGCGCGAACTCGCCATCACCCGCACCGGAATCCTGTGCGAGGCG